>ENA-ORNT01002845-ORNT01002845.1-human-gut-metagenome-genome-assembly--contig:-NODE-2845-length-10327-cov-3.322430_pt1 | contig 10327 bp, 8 predicted proteins | sample MGYA00242120_ERZ509032 | MGnify/ENA primary metagenome ERZ509032 (study PRJEB26280, sample SAMEA2338729) | human gut metagenome | biome: human gut; feature: human-associated habitat; material: faeces...
TTGGGCATGGCCGTGGCGGGCAGGTGGAACTGCCGCAGGAACGTCTCGCTCTGGGCAATGGCCTGCTGGTGGCTGTACACCATCTTCAGCTCGTTGAGCTGGGTGCCGGGCAGCACCAGCAGGTTCTGGGAGACGGGCAGGTCGTAGACATCCACCACCCAGAGGTCCGGGTGGTTGTAGCACAGGTCCAGCACGGCGGAAACATCGCCCGCATGGCTGTTTTCAAACGGCACCACGCCGTGGGAGGCGTCGCCCCGCTCCACGGCATCGAACACTTCGTCCCAGGTGGGGTAGCTGATGGCCTCGGCATGGGGGAAGAGCGCTTTGAGCGCGATGTGGGCAAAGGCCCCCTCCACGCCCTGATAGGCGGCGCGGTTGCGGCCCAGCACCGCGGCCTCGTACTGCTTGGCAACGTCCATCATGTTCTGGACATGGTCCCGGTAGTAGGGGCGCAGGGCGGGCTCCTGAATGCGGGCGGCGGCTTTGTCCAGCACCACCGCCTCCCGCGCGGCGTCAAAGACCGGCTTGCCGGTCTCGGCCTTATAGCGTGCCACATCGGCCACCGCGCACATCCGCCGCTCAAACAGGGCGGCCATCTCCGCATCGACCATATCAATTTCTGCCCGGGCCTGCTGTAATAAGTCCATACATGAGGCTCCTTTTCCCAGATGAATTTTGCATTTCCGCAGCGCCCCGCCCCTACGGTACATCAGCATGACACGCGCTGTTTATTTATGCAGATAATTATAGTTAGTATACCATAAATAAAGCGCCGTCACAAGAGTGACGGCGCGAATTTTGGTGTATTTTAGCTTACCCGTGCAGGGCGCTGCGCAACGCGGCCAGCAGTTCAGCCTGATATTCCGGGCTGAAGGTGCCGTGCAGCAGCTTCGGCAGGGCTTCCTCCTGCAAGCGCCGCCAGCTGTCGGCCTCGCGGCCCGGCAGAATCGGCACAAAGGCCACGCCGTTGGCGGCGGCGGCCTGGGCGTCGCCCATAGCGTCACCCACCATCATGACCTTGCGGCTCTCATACCCGCAGGCCAGCATTGTGGCGATGGAGTTTGCCTTGCTGCCCACTTCCTGGCCGAAGATGACATCCGCGTGACGGGCCAGGCCGTAACGCTTCCACTCACTGGCAATGGCGCTCTCGTTCGCGGCGCTGACAACGGCCACATCGGCGACCGCGTGCAGCTGGCGCAGGCTTTCTTCTACACCGGGGAACGGCTCAAACGTCGGCTCCAAGGCCTGGATGCGGCGGTTGCAGGCATTGTTCCACTCCTGCAATTTGCGCAGGGCCAGGCTGCCTGTCTTTTGCAGCTCCCGCTGCAGGCTGGCCGTAGAAAGCTCGTTGGCGGTATCGACCCAGGCGGCAATATCCTCGCTGCCGGGAATCTCGATGCCGCGGTTTTTCAGCCGGTCAAACACCAGCCGCACGCTCTCAAACCGGGAGATGCCCCGGGTGATGGTGTGCAGGTTGATCTCGTCCCAGGCTGCCGTGATAAACTCCGCGTAATCATCCAGCGCAAACACGCGGATGAGCTCGGGGCACATGACGGTCGAATGCTTGATGCGCACTGTGTCCATCACGCAGCCGTCGGAGTCCATACAGACCAAAAATTCACGTTTTTTGGTAAAATCCGTCAGTGCGTTTGCCATAAAACCGTCCCCCTCTATGTACTGTTCCCTATAAAAACGCTACGAATCTATCATAACAAAAATCCCCGGCGTTTTGCAATGCCTTTTTTGAAAAAACCATAGATTTTTGTGTAAAAATTACGCCTCCACATTGTCATTGGGGTCCAGCGTGCGGCCGATTGGCTCGTGGATAAGCAGATTGGCCATGGCGTCCGCCGAGGTGGGCTGTTTGTTGATGACGACAAGGTTGTCACCCCGGAAATACCGCAGCAGCCCCGCCGCCGGGTAGACCGCCAGACTTGTGCCGCCGACAATAAGGGTGTCGGCCTTGCGAATGGCGTTCACGGCGTTTTCCATCGTCTGCTCGTCCAGGCCTTCCTCGTAGAGCACAACGTCGGGCTTCACGATGCCGCCGCACTCGTCGCAGCGGGGTACTCCGTCGCCGACGCCGGCCGCATCCTCAATAAAGCTGACCGGGAAAAATTTGCCGCAGCGCGTGCAGTAGTTGCGCAAGGTAGAGCCGTGCAGCTCATACACGACCTTACTGCCCGCCGCCTGGTGCAGGCCGTCAATGTTCTGGGTCACAACGGCCTTGCACTTTCCCTCGCGCTCCAGCGCCGCCAACCGCAGGTGGGCCGCGTTGGGCTTTGCGCCGTGTACGATGAGCTTCTGGCGGTAGAAGTCGTAAAATTCATCGGTGTGTCGTTCGTAAAAGCTGTGAGAGAGCATCGTCTCCGGCGGGTATTTGAACTTTTGATGGTACAGCCCGTCCACCGAGCGGAAATCCGGGATGCCGCTCTCGGTCGAGACGCCCGCCCCACCGAAAAAGACCATGTTTTTTGTCTCTGCCAAAATTTCTTCCAATGCGCGGATCATGCAAACTGCCCCTTTCGTTTTCGCCGCAAATGCTTTATAATATACTTATTATAATACATTCTCGGAGGGATGCAAGATGCAGCAGGAAATCACGCGGGAACTGGTGCAAAGCTGGCTGCCCCGGCGGCAGGCGGACAGCAACAAGGGCAGCTACGGCAGTGTACTGGCCGCAGCGGGGAGCCTTGCCTACCGCGGCGCAGCGGCCCTGTGTGCCGAGGGCGCATTGCGCGGCGGCGCGGGGCTGGTGTACCTGGCCAGTGTGGAGCCGGTCGTGCAGATGGTGCTGGCCCGCACGCCGGAATGCTGTGCCTGCGGCTGCCGCACGGCGGCGGGTGGGGGCATCCACCCCCAGGACGCCGCCGCACTGCGCAGCTGGTTTGCCGAAAAACACGCCGTTCTGCTGGCCGGGCCGGGCTTGGGGGAGGGGGCAGGGGAAGTCTGCCGCGCCCTGCTGGGCAAGAATCCGCCGTGGGCGGGTGCGGTGCTAGACGCCGACGCACTGAACGCGCTTGCGGCGGGCAGGCTGCGGGACCCCTTGCCGGGAAATACCATCCTGACGCCCCACCCCGGCGAGGCCGCGCGACTGTTGGGCTGCACCGTGGCCGATGTACAAGCCGACCGGGAGCAGGCCGTTTTGCGGCTGGCAGAAACCTATCACTGCGTCGCCGTTCTAAAGGGCAGCGGCACGTTGATTGCCGCGCCGGGCGGGGAGCTTTTGCATAACGCCGCCGGCAACGCCGGACTGGCCCGGGGCGGCAGCGGGGATATTCTGGCCGGGCTGACCGCCGGGCTGCTGGCCGCCGGGCTGAAGCAGAACCGCACCCCCGCCCAAATGGCCGCCTGCGCTGTCTGGCTGCACGGCACTGCCGCCGACCGCTGTGCCCGCCGCCGCAGCATGACCGCCATGCTGCCCACGGATATTTTCGCGGATTTGGGGGAGATTTTGGCGGAGATGGAGTTGTAAGGGGCGGCGTCCCTCTTGCCCTCTCCCTTTATAGGGTGTATAATAGGACTATATCTGCATATTGCCGGAAAGGAGCCGTTGTTATGCCGCGCAAAGAAGGCCAAAAACGCAAGCTGCTTGTCCTTTTGGAGATTCTCGCCCGCGAGACGGACGAAAAACATCCCCTCAGCGTGCCGCAGCTGGTGGAAGAATTGCAGGAGCATGGCGTCGTGGCCGAGCGCAAGAGCGTCTACGATGACCTGAACACGCTGAACAACCTGCCCGATTCCAAGTACGAAATCGTGCAGCAGCGCGGCCGCGGCGGCGGCTACTATATGACCGAGACTCCCTTTGAGCTGGCCGAGTTGAAACTTCTGGTGGACGCTGTCTACGCCAGCAAATTTATCACGGCGCGCAAATCCAAAATCCTCATTGACAAGCTGGGGCAGTTCACCTCGAAATACCGGCAGGCGGAGCTGGACCGCAAGGTTCTGGTCAGCGGCCGCATCAAGAGCACCGACGAGAAAATCCTTTACACCGTCGATGCACTGCACACTGCTATCACGGCAGGGCAGCAGGTACAGTTCAAATACTGCGACTGGAACCTGCAAAAGCGGATGACCCCGCGCCACGACGGCCAGCTCTACCGTGTCAGCCCCTGGGTGCTGGTTTGGGAGAACGGCAACTATTACCTCATCGCCTACACCGAGGGGCGGCTCAAGCACTATCGCGTGGACAAGATGCAGAACGTCCACCAGCTGCCCGACACCACCCGCGAAGGTTCCGAGGAATACGCAAATTTTGACGTGAATGCCTATATGCAGCAGATGTTCGGCATGTTCAACGGCCCCCTGAAGAGGGTGACGCTCCTGTGCGAGAACCGCTTTGCCGGGGCGATGATCGATCGGTTCGGCACCGGGCCGATCTTAACGCCCTGCCCCGACGGCGAGCATTTCACAATGACCGCCGAGATTCAGGTCAGCCCGCAGTTTTTCGGCTGGGTGGCCGGTTTTGGCACCGGCGTCGTCGTCTCCGGTCCGCCGGAGGTCCGCGCCGAGATGAAAAAGACCTTGGATCAGCTGCAGGAATTGTACCGCTGATTTGCAATAACAGTAGAAATATGGTAGAATAGATTGTTTACTTCTACTTGTTTCACGGAGGCTACCCTTGCTGGAAAAAAACCAACGCTTTAAAAGCCTGCTGTTTGTGCTGCTGGATGCAGCGCTGCTGTTTGTGGGCTTTCTGCTTGCCAACTATATTCGTTTTAATTATGTCCGCTATTTTGAGCCCGGCGGTGCCGGCCCGGCCTTGGCCGTGGCGCAGGATCCCCGCAACATCATTGCCGGGCTGGCCACGTCGCTGGTGCTGGTGCTCATCTACTGGGTGGCGGGCATTTACAACAATGCGCGGCTGCACGGCCTGGCCGAGCGCTGCACCAAAATTGCCATTATCAACGCAGCGGGCCTCTTGATTTTCATTGGTGCGCTGTATTTACTGCACTTGGACGACTACTCCCGCATTGTGCTGGCGCTGTTCTACATTCTCTCCACCGCCGCCGTCGTGTTTGAGCGGATGGTCCTGCGCTGGGTCGACCGTGCCCGCCGCCGCAAGGGGCTGGGCCTGCGCCACATTCTGCTGGTGGGCGGCGGCAAATCCGCCGCACTCTATCTGCGTGCGCTGGAGCATAACCCCTACTACGGCTTCGTCGTGGACGGCTATCTTGCCAAAGTGGAAGAGCCCGGCCTGGGCGTAAAGTTCCTGGGCGGGTATGACAACCTGGCCGCCAAGCTGGACGAAATCGCCGTGGATGAGGTCGTCGTGGCGCTGGAAGCCGACGAAATCGAATTATTGCCCCACGTTTTTGCCGCCTGCGACAAAAACGGCGTGCGCATTACGATGGTGCCGTTTTACAGCGACTACCTCCCCGCGCGGCCGACCATCGATGTGCTGGACGAGTGCAAACTCATCAACGTGCGGCAGACGCCCTTTGACAACCTGCTCAACGCCGCCGTCAAGCGCGGGCTGGATATCCTCGGCAGCCTGATCCTGATTATCCTGACCAGCCCCATCATGCTGGTCACGGCCATCGGCGTCAAGCTGTCCAGCCCCGGGCCGATCATCTTTAAACAGGAGCGTATTGGTCTGAACAAAAAGCCCTTCATGATGTACAAGTTCCGCTCCATGCGGGTCAATGTGCAGCAGGAGACAGGCTGGTCCACCGACTACGACCCCCGCAAGACCCACTTCGGCAGCTTTATCCGCAAGTTCAGCCTCGACGAGCTGCCCCAATTCTTCAATGTGCTGAAGGGGGATATGTCCCTCGTCGGCCCGCGGCCAGAGGTGCCCTTCCACGTCGAGCACTTCAAAGAGGAAATCCCGCGCTATCTCGTGCGCCAGCAGGTACGCCCCGGCTGCACGGGCTGGGCACAGGTCCACGGTCTGCGCGGCGACACCGACATTGCCGAGCGCATCCGCTACGATATCTGGTACATCGAAAACTGGACCGTGGCGCTGGATATCAAGATCATCTTCCGCACGGTGTTCGGCGGCAAGATGGTCAACGACGAAAAATTGCAGTAACGCGCCCCGCGTTACCGAACAGGAGTGTCCGTCATGAGCAAAAAGGAACCGAAAGTTGCCATCGTCCACGACTGGCTCGTCGGCTATGCCGGCGGCGACCGCGTTGTGGACGCTATGAAGCACGTTTTCCCCAATGCTGTCATCTACACCCTTGTGTACGACCCCAACAATATGCCCGAATGGTTCAAGAGCTACGATATCCGCACCAGCTGGTTCCAGAAGGTGCCGTTTTCCAACAAGCTCTACAAGGCCATGCTGCCATTGATGCCCACCGCGTTTGAGGCGTTCGATCTGACTGAGTACGACCTTGTGCTGTCGTCCTGCTCGTCCTGTTCCAAGGGTGTTATCACCCGGCCGGATGCCGTGCATATCTGCTACTGCCATACGCCCATCCGCTATGTGTGGGATTTTTACTACACCTACCGCGCCAATGCCAACTGGCTTGCCCGCCTCGTCATGCCGGGGCAGATGCACAAGATGCGCGTCTGGGACAAGTGCGCCGCCGACCGCGTGGATTATTTTATTGCCAACTCGCATTATATCTCGCAGCGCATCAAAAAATATTACCGGCGTGACAGTGACGTGATCTACCCCGGCTGCCACATCAACGAAGCACCTTTTGTCGAAAAAGAGGATTTCTACCTCACCGTGGGCCGCCTGACCTGGTACAAGCGCGTTGATCTGGCCGTGCAGGCCTGCACGAAGCTGGGCAGGCGCCTCGTCGTCATCGGCGGCGGGGGAGAACTGGATAAGCTCAAGGCCATGGCCGGGCCGACCGTGGAATTTCTGGGCGGCGGCCTTTCCGACGAGGAAGTGCGCAGCTACTACCTGCGGGCCAAGGCGTTCCTTTTCCCGGGTGAAGAGGACTTCGGCATCACGCCGGTGGAAGCCCAGAGCGCGGGTACGCCGGTGCTGGCCTATGGCCGCGGCGGCGCGTGCGAGAGTGTTGTGCCCGGCAAGACCGGCTACTGGTTCAAAGAGCAGACCGTCGAAAGCCTGGCCGACTGCATCGAGCGGTTTGAGCGCGACGGCGTTGCCTATTCTAAAGAAGAAATTCGCGAGCACAGCCGCAGTTTCAGCGAGGAACGCTTTGAGCGTGAGCTGAAAGAATACTGCGAGCGCCGCATGGCCGACTGGCAGCAGGAATTGCTCGACTGCTCCCACTGGGAGAAGGAGGAACTGGATTGAATCCCATCGTCATCAACGGCACGGTACTGTGTGATAATATCACCGGCATCCCGCGCTATGTCTATGAAACCGTCGTCCGGCTGGATAAACTCATTGAGGGCACCGGCCTGGATGTGCGGATTGCCTACCGCGACGACGGCCGCCCCATTCACCTGCCGGAGCTGAAAAACATCCAGCTGGTGCCGCTGAAAGCGGTCAAATATTTTTACAATTTGGCTGTGCTGCCCGCCTACCTGCGCCGCACCCATGCGTTTTATGTAGGCCTGGCCAGCGATATGCTGCTGACCAAGCGCAGCGTCACCGTGCTGCACGATATCCGCCCGCTGGTCATGGACACCGACAAGGGCTTTTTCCGCTTCAAGTTCTGGGTACACTGTCTGTCCACGAAGTGGTTTGCCCAGCGGGTGTTCACAGTCAGCGACAACCAGCGCCACCTCATCAGTGAAAAGCTCGGCATCCCGCTGGATAAAATCGGCATCACCTACAACGGCTGGGAGCATATGAAGGGTGTGACCCCCGACGAGAGCATTTTTGAAAAGATGCCCGGCGTCCAGAAAGGGGAGTACTACTACGCTCTCGGCAGCCTTGCCAAGCACAAGAATTTCAAATGGATCCGCGAGGTCGCCCGCCGCAACCCTGACAAGACGTTTGTGGTGGCAGGCGGCAAGGACCTTCGGGCCTTCGGCGATGATAACGAAGCCAAGGACACACACAACGTATTCTACCCGGGCTATGTCTCGGACGCCGAGAACGCCGCGCTGATGCAGCACTGCAAGCTATTTTTGCACCCGGCCGTGTTTGAAGGGTTCGGCATCCCGCCGCTGGAAGCGCTGGCCTTGGGCGCGCCCATTGCACTTGCCAACGCCACCTGCCTGCCGGAACTGTACGGCGATACAGCGCGGTATTTCGACCCCTATGACTATGATGTAGACCTGGACGCGCTGGCCGCCCAGCCCGTAGCCGCGCCCGATGCGGTCCTGCAGAAATACAGCTGGGACAAAACCGCTGATTTCTGGCTGCATGAGATTGAAAAGTACGCGAAACAGTGATAAAATCCTTCCCCCAAGGGGGAAGCCTTATTCACACTGAAAGGAGCCGACTGCGCCCCATGTTTTTCCTGATAACGATCTTCCTCACGGCGCTGGTCTCTGCGCTGTTCGGGCTTTTGCCCGGAAAGCTTCAGCGACGCAGCGTCATAAAGCAGGACATCGTCTGGGCCGTCCGCCTATGGTTGGCCACCTGGCTGTTCGCGGTCTTTGCCTACCACCGCCCCGGGCTGACCATCGGCTTCAATGCGTTCCGTCTCGTGGCCGTCACAGCGCTGAACGGCTGGACCGGTTTCGTCACCGCCGGGCTGCGCAGCTTTGGCCGCAAGGGGCTGAAAGCCGTTGTTCCGCTGCTGCTCGTCACGGCGCTGGGGTTGGAAGTATTCGTCGGCAACGTTGCCTACTTCAACACCCACAGCTATGAGCCGTTCCAGCTCGTTGACTACCTCGACGAGAACATCAACGTCGGGCGCGGGCTGGGCACGATTTCGCTGGACGAGGGCCGGACCTATCTGCGGTTTCTGAACATCGACCGCCCCATCTACAACCTGCGGTTTGACGGCATCGTCAATGACGATACCGACCTGCTCCACGCAGACAGCGCCGTCACCTTCACCATCGAGGGCACTGACGCGGCCAACACCCAGCTGACCCGCTTTGGCAGCTGGCAGGTCGGCCTGCAGGCCCCGCGCACCCACACCATCAGCCTGGATCTGACCGGCAATGTCAACATGATGACGCTGACCGCCGCCGGGTACAGCTCCACCTACGCGCAGTTTCCGGTGGCGCTGACGTTCAGCGGCATCACGGCGAACGCCCCGCGGGCGCTGAATTTCTCGGTTCTGCGTTTTATCGCGGTATTTCTGGCGTTGCTGACTGTCTATGGCCTGCGGGTTATGGCACCGCCGCTGGCTGGCGGGCAATGTATGCGACCGCGCCGCAGCCGCCGTGCTGGGCCTGGTTCTGGCCGCCTTTGTGGTGGTCGTGCCTTTCTGGGAGCCGGGCAACACCGGCCTTGCTACAAAAGATTACAACACCGCATTCTGGGACGGTAAGAGCACCGTCAGCTTCGTCTACCAGCAGTACGGCGCACTGGCCCACAGCCTGCTGAATGGCCGCCTGGATCTGGAGGCCGACCCGCCCGCCGAGCTGCTGGCGTTGGAGAACCCCTACGACGCCGGGGCACGGGATGCGGCGCAGATCAACGATATCCACTGGGATCACGCCTTCTATAATGGGCGCTACTACGTCTATTTCGGCATTGTGCCGTGCCTGTTGTTCCAGCTGCCCTTTGAGGCGCTGACCGGCATCCAGAATCTGGCCTATGCGCCCTGCATGGTCGTTCTAGGGCTGCTGCTCCTCGCCGCCTGCTTCGGCGTGGTGGGGCAGGCCGTGCGCCGGTGGTTCCCGCAGACCTCCGCCGCCGCGTACCTGCTGGCCGTGGCCGCTGTGGTGCTGGGCAGCCAGCTGTATTACCTGCTGGTGCGTCCCTACATTTATGAGTACGCCATCCTCTGCGGTGCGGCGCTGCTGATGCTGGGGCTGTGGCTCTGGCTTTCCGCCGCCAGCACCCCGGTGGAAAAGCGCGGGGCGATTTTAGCCAAGCTTGCCTTTGGCAGTCTGTTTGCAGCGCTGGTGGCCGGGTGCCGCCCTCAGATGGAGCTGTTCGCCTTTTTGGCTGTGCCCATCTTCTGGCAGCGGTACATTGGGCAAAAGCGGCTGTGCAGCCGCGCCGGGGCAGGGGAGGCCGCCGCTTTTATCCTGCCGGTGGTCGTGGTCGCCGCCGGGCTGATGTGGTACAACGCCGCGCGGTTCGGTTCGCCGCTTGACTTCGGTGCCAACTACAACCTGACCGGCAACGATATGACCCAGCGCGGCTTCAATGCCGTGCGCATCGGGCCTGCCGTGTTTACCAGCCTGTTTGAGCTGCCCAGCTGGCAGGGCGTGTTTCCCTTCCTGCGGGAGACGGACGTCCAGACGAACGCCGTCATCCGCACCATCAGCGAGAAATTCACCGGCGGTATGCTGGCCGCCACGCCCTACCTGTGGGTGCTGGCGC
>ENA-ORNT01002848-ORNT01002848.1-human-gut-metagenome-genome-assembly--contig:-NODE-2848-length-10325-cov-3.209250_pt1 | contig 10325 bp, 7 predicted proteins | sample MGYA00242120_ERZ509032 | MGnify/ENA primary metagenome ERZ509032 (study PRJEB26280, sample SAMEA2338729) | human gut metagenome | biome: human gut; feature: human-associated habitat; material: faeces...
CACTTGTGCGGCAGCAGCGGCTTTATCCTCGGATCGTGCACCCGCAGTAGCCATATCGTACTGACTTTTAGCGGCTTTGACGGTAGCTGCAGCGGCTTTATATTGTGCCTCTACTTCATCGCGTTTCTGCTCGGATACCACTCCCTTTTCGTACAAACGTTGTACACGTTCATAACTCTTGCGGTAGATCTCCTCGCCCGCTTTGGCTTTCTGCCATAGTTCGTATGCACCTACAATTTGCTCGCGCTGTGCGCCGTTTTGTGCTTTTTCGTTGATGGCTTCGGCGGCAGCACGGGCGGCCATTGCCTGTGCCATTTTCGCCTCTACTTCCGGCGAGTTGATGACCACAAGGGTATCGCCTTTCTTGACGTGGTCGCCCTCTTCGGCAAGATACATCTCGATACGTCCGGGCACTTTGCCTGATACACGGTATTCGGTGGCTTCCGCCTCACCTGTGATAAGTATTTCCTCGGGTTGAAGGGCAAACACTCCCACAAGGGCCACGATTACGACTACGATCAACATCGCTGCCAAACCGAGCAGCAGACTGCCTTTTTTCTCTTTTCTCATTGTTTGTATTGTTTTTTATTATAGAAATTCTAGATTCTCTAGTTCTTCTATATATTTTAGTATCTTAGCGTTGAAGTATATTTTTTGAAATAGGTTTCGCAAACCTGTGCCTCTACATCGGCATCAATCTTGTCGCTTGAGGCAGAGAGCCACGCAGTTTGTGCTTGCATCAGGTCGGTGGCAGTTGCCATCCCTGCCTTAAACGACTCGTCGGCAAAGCGCAACACCTCCTCGGCGTTTTTTACTCCGAGTTCGGTCATCACCACTTTCTGATTGGCTTCAAGCACTTTCTGATTGGCTTGCGTAATCTGCAGTTCGAGCATCTCACGTGCATCCTCTTTTTTGAGAGCCACGGCACGTGCTTGGTGTTTAGCGGCTTTCAGACGCAAGATGTCATCGGCGTGCGCAATCGGTACATTTACCACCACGCCAGCCGAGAAGAAACCATGTCCTTTCCAATCATTACTAAAACCGTTTTCGACATTCGGATTGGTGTAGATGTAGTTGGCAGATGCCACAATGTTCGCAATCCTGCCGCCATAATCTTGGCGTTTGATTCGGCAATTTTCTGTGCTTGTTCCAACATCCTGATTTCGGAACGAGAATCAATAATTGACGAATAATCAGAAATAGAATCATGCAGTGCGACTTCGCCAATGTGCGAATCATCCAAAACAATATCCTGATTGAGTGGCAGACCGCATATCTGGCAGAGAGCCATCTTGCTGAGTACCAACCCGTTTTCGGCTTGCAGTTTCTTCAATTCCGCCTCGCCGCGTTTTTGCTTTACTTTCAGCAAGTCGGACTGTGTCGCCATACCTTCATCAACCAGAGTGGTTACATTTTCCTCCAAGGTAACAAGCAGATTGTAGTACTTGGTGGCAAGTTCGAGTTTTTTCTCCACAGAGATAACGCGCCAATAGGCTTCATCTACAGAGACGATGATGCCATCGCGCTTGCTGTCCGCCTCGATGTTTATAGTCTCCTCTGTGGCTTTGGCTATGCGGTACAACTCGCGCAGGCGTCCGCCTACGTAGATGGGTTGCGTGATACCCACTTGCCCCACAAACAGGTGTGTCATATCAAGGTCAAGTGCCTGATAAAGTTGTTGATAGGCATCGGCGAGCATTTGTCCTGATTCATTTTGCAATGCCAACATTTGTTTGCTTACCTCCGGTATCTGCTGTGCTTGTTGTGCCAATTGGTTTATTGCCGAACCTTCGCTCCATTGGAATGATGCCGAACCGTCTTTGCCTACCGTGGCCGTACCAAACGAGAAATCCATTTGGTTGGGTAGCAAGACCGCGTGCTGTGAGTTCCACGTATATGCCGCGTTGGCGGTAATCTTCGGGAACATCGCTGCCATAGCGGCTTGACGGTTATAATCGGCTGCTTGTCGCAACTCATCGCCTGCTTGTGTAGAAACGGCTTTCAGCGCATATCCCCGACAGTCGTCAAGCGTCAGCATCTGCGCCTCAACGGGCAACACGGCAAGCAACAGACCTATATATGATATAATTTGTTTTTTCATAACTCATTTATTATATCCTACTAAATTCCCCTCTTTTTTGAAAGGAGGAACCTTAGTTTTTCTTGCAGAGCATCTGAATATCAGTCCCTTCGATCGTACGTTGTTTGTCCTCTTGCGACTGCCCCTTGTAGTTGAGTGAGAATACGATATTGTTTTCGTATGTCTTGGCGTTGCCCGTTACCGTAATATCAAATACTTCGGTCTCTGTTTTTGTATAAGTAATAATTGAATCGCGAAGTTTGCTTTGCCCTAAATGGTTTAAATACGGGATATGTAGTGTATCGCTGTACTCTGTGGTAATTGGCAAATCAAGCGTGCGGGTGAATGCATCAAAACTAAGTTCGTCACCAGACAGAGTACCCTTGGTATGATACACATCGCCGTTCAGTTGGTCGAAAGTGAGCAGCACTTTATCATTGTCTTTCAGACTGACTAATTCAAACGAACCGGTCTCATTATTCAGATTGACAATTTGCGAAATGGTGGCTTTTGGATTACTCTCATCGGGCATTTGCAGTGTGACTTTGCCCGTTGTTTTGAAACGATAACCACCTTTGGCATCACGCACATCTGCGGTGTCAGCGCACGATGCCATCATCAGGCAAATCGCGGCAAGATAAAACATTTGCTTTTTCATATCTTTGTATTATTTATCAAATTCATAACGAATAACATTCATGAATGTCCGCATAGCCTATGCAAAATGTTTGCCAAAACACGTTTTGAAAGTTATCCGTTTTTCTAATAGAATAGTCGTTTTTGCAAAAACGTAATAATATAGTCGTTTTTTATGTAAGAAATTAGGTATATATCAAATATTTTTTGTACCTTTGCAAAAAATAAAAACATTATTATACTATACTTCTATCATAACAGTTATGACACTCGAAACAGAATATGTATTTTTGACGGATTCAACCGAAGATTTACCCAAACGCACCCATTATCAGTTGGGCGATAGTATGTCGCTGATGTTGTGTAGGGCGGGCAGTATGGATATTATCGTGAATGGCAAGAAAATGACTGTTTTGCCGCAACATTTGTTTGTGGTATTGCCCAATACATATATTGGAGAGTATACAGTTTCGTATGATTTTCGTTTTACTCTCTTGCGTATCAAGGCGGAGTTGTTCCAACAATTTTATTTGATAATTTTCGTATAGAGCCACGTTGGTGGGAGAAGCAGCGTTTTTTGAAACTATGTCCGGTTCTTCATTTGGAACCGATATACATTGAGTTGTTTGATACCTACTACCATTTAATGAAACTCTATCTTTCCGACCCGATACAATCACGCTATCGTGTCAATATTACGCATAGTGCAGTGCGTATGTTAGTGTTGGAGATGTTCAACTATCTTGATACTGTTTTGGAACCGGTCAGCGAGGAAGCGGGCGGGAGATCCATTACGCATAGTGATTATACATTCCGCCATTTCTTGGAATTGTTGCAAAACAACCCGCATCGACGTGAGGTGCAATGGTATGCCGAGCAGATGAATATCACGCCGAAATATCTGTCGGAGATATGCAAAATACGTAGCGGAAGATCGGTTTCGGAATGGATTGTGGAGGTTACAATGAACGATATCAAGCAGCGTCTTGTTCGCTCGGGAGAGAGTATCAAAGAGGTGGCATTTCAACTTGGTTTCCCCAATAGTAGTTTCTTCTGCCAATATGTCAAGAAACACACAGGGATGACCCCCAACCACCTCCGCAAACGGAAAGATTTACAATAAATAGGGGTGTGATGAAGATTTACCTTATCCAATATCCGAACACTCAAAGAGGTTGCCGATAAGGCAATCTCTTTTCTTTATATTATCTCGGTATTATCTCGATATCATCTCGTTGGAATTATCCTCTATGACAAGACTGAGATTAGAACTAAAATTGCACTAAATGCCAATATATGATTTTATTTATTCAGTTAGAGGCTGAATGAAATTAAGGTGAAAAATATATCTGCAAGACAAGTTTAGTAATCAACTATTACGCATTGATAATTACCCCGCCGCCGACAACAAGCCCGTTTTTGTAGATTACCAACGACTGTCCGGGAGTAACGCCCCATACAGGCTGCTCAAAGTCTAAAGCGATATGCCCTTTGTCGTCAATTGTAATGCGTGCCGGTACGGTGGGCGATTTGTAGCGTATCCGTGCCTGCACCTCCGGCGACTCACGCAACCAATCAATATCCCGTATGCGTGCTTCTGTAGCCTCTACGTGTGTGACGTACAGGTCGTCGTGCATACCGAGTGTAACCTCATTGGTCTCAGCATTGATTTTTGTAACAAATTGTGGCGTACCGAGTGCGATTCCGAGCCCTTTGCGTTGACCAATAGTGTAGTTGCAGAACCCATTGTGTTCACCCACCACCTTGCCGTCAGCGGACAGGTATTTTCCGCGTTCTACGTGTACTCCTTGCTCTGCTAAAAACGTTCGATAATCATTGTTCGGCACAAAGCAGATTTCTTGACTTTCTGCCTTTTTGCTCAGTTTTTCAAATCCGTGGTCAAAGGCAATTTGTCTCACCTCGGGTTTGGTAAGTCCGCCAAGCGGAAAAATAGTCCTGCGTAGGTTGTCCTCGGTCAGCATCCACAGAAAATAGGTTTGGTCTTTGTGGGTATCAATGGCATTGCGTAGATACCAATGCCCGCGATATTCCGCAATGCGTGCATAGTGTCCGGTAGCAATGGAGTCGCAACCATATCTGTCTGCGGCTTTTACCATCTCGCCCCATTTGATGTGCGAGTTGCAAAGCACGCACGGATTTGGGGTGCGTCCATGCGTGTATTCATCTATAAAATTGCTGATTATGTGCTGCTTGAAGGTATCACGGAAATCCAAAATATGATGCTCAAAACCCAATGTCTGAGCATTATGTTTGGCTTCCATTATGCTTTCTACAGAGCAACAGCCTTTTTCGCGCACAAGGCACGACTCTTTAATTGAATCAAAGGTGCGGAATGTAACACCTACCAATTCATACCCCTGCTCCAAGAGAAGCATCGCCGATACGGTGGAATCTATTCCGCCGGACATTGCCATTAGTACTCGTTTTGCCATTGTTTACATCAGTTGATTATACCAGTCCTCTAATTGCTTATTGAAATCTCGGCGGGATAGGGTGGCTGCCCATTCGCATAATTGTGCCGTCATCGGCTCAAAATGAATATATACTTTTCGGCGAAAGCGGAGGCGTTTAGGACGCAGTTTGCTCCAAAGGCTCCCTTCTAATCCGCGCATACGCACCATCACCACTTCCACGCCTTTCGGCAACTCACGGCACACTTCATAGGCCATACGACGATTGCCAATCACCTCTTTATCTATCGTTTTGATATGCCCTGACGGGTAGAAAACCATTTCTTTACCAGCGGTCAATGAATCAATGGCAATACGGCTTAATCGGCTAGCGGCAGCAGCCCCTTCTGCGCGATGGGTGGTCTTCTCCAAGTCAGGAACAGACACCGCATCCGCCATTGCTAAAATATGCCTAAAGATCGGATTTCGGAAAAATCGCTCATCCGACATCGGGCAAAGCGGCACATCGCCACATTCGGCAAGGAGCAGGATTGGGTCGATATAAGCGGTGTGATTGGGAAGGACAAGGTGTACTTGCCCATCCAATATATGTTCCATCCCCGACAAGCGCACATCGTAGTGGAGGTGGAGCAGGCGGCGCATTATATGGGCAAAAGTGTAGCGGTTCATTTCTGTTTTGTCTGCAAAGGTACTGCAAAAAGGGCAAAACACAAAATAAATCGTCGGTTATTTTGCATTTTGCCCTTATTCTTGCATAGGTTATTTCATAATGACTATCTCTTTGTCAGTGAAAGCACTACTTGCATCCACCAATTTCAAGACCTTGTCCCAGTTGGCTGCCGGTTCGAGACGATGCAGGAAACTCTTGCGCACTTGAATCTGCACCTTGTCACCTTCCGCCTTTGCCGTAACGGTAAACTCACCGCACTCATTGCTGACCGAAGATGTCAACTTGTTCAACGATTCCCTTGAGACCTTATATCCCGCAGGCAACGCCAACTCCACATTGAACTCATCAACATAAGCAAACTTGCGCCAAATATCATCCTTGCGTACACGGTCATTGCCTTCCAGCTTCTTCTGCTGTCCTATCAACTTGCCCACAGACACCAGCAAGTTGCGCCCTGCTCGCTTCACCAAGCCATCCATATCATAGCTGACGTGATAAATCAAGTCGGCACTGTCTTTTCTGATGCCCACGCAGTCGATGCCGAAGTCCCCCATCTTGGTTGGCTCGCTATCATGGAAGTCAGTTACTTCTGCCTTGAACTGCTCAGGGCGTTCCTTTGCCAAGTATTCGTCATAACGTGACTTGAGGTTGGCTTGGTCTTTCTTGGAGAAGATGGCATAAGGACCTTCCTCGTCATATTTCAAGTATTGCCAATACGCTGTCAAATGTTCTGGGCCGAAATAAGACGTAGCAGAAGCGCAAACGGATTGCCCGAAGAGTTTCTGTTCGCCAGAATAATCCACCTTGCGATTGATATTCAAGGTAGTACCCGTCAGTTGAGCCTTGATGCTGACAACCGACTTGTTGTCTTCCGCCTTGCTCTCTGGCAGGGTAATCAGTTGCTTGCCATCTTGCATATAGGCTTTTCTGCCCTGGAACTGGTAAGGCATCTCTGAAGCCACCTTAGGATAGGTGCCCATGAAATAATACTTTCCCGTATCTTTCAAGCGGAAGAACCAAGCATTCTCGTTATAGTTGATGACCTGGTCGATGGAAGGAGCACCCAATGGTGTCGTGATGCCCATCTCAACATCGCAACCCAACTTACGAACATAGTTGGCAAGGGTGTTAAGATTCCTCTGGTCGGTTCTTGAGTCAACATAAAGAATCGAATAAAGGCGATCGGCTTTCTCTTCTGCCGACAAGGATGCCTCCTTGAGGTCCTTATACAAATTTCTGACTTCCTTAAAGTCCATGACCGACAACGGCGAATAGCCACCTTTCTTAATCGACATACCCATCAACTTCCAGTCGTCCTGAAGGATAGGTTCCACATCTGGGTTGGCACGCACACCCTTCTTGCGCATCGCCTTTTCTATCACGATGGTCTTTGACTTAGTCGGTGTCACATACATGAGGATGCAAGGTGACTGCAAGGAAGAATTGTACCAAACGGATGGCTCGGCATCTACAGGCTGATTGACGGTCAAGTCGAGGACAACATTCTTGTTCTTATCCGTGGTCTGAGTAAAGTCGGGCGCACCATTCATGGAACGATAGACGGTAGCCAAGCTTTGGTCGAGCACACAATGCACCTTGCCATACAACATCGGTTCATCCTGACGCAAGAAGAACATGAATGGGTCCAACTGCTGTTCCTGCGTACCTATCTGATCGTAGGTGAAGACATCGAGACAGTCACCGATTTCCAGATTAGGAACTGCTATCTTCTGGCTCAAGTCCTTATCCTTTGCTCCCTCCTTGACATCCACATAGTCATCAAGGCTCACCACTTGCACACTGCCATTTTTCTTCAGCACACGAATGCCCACGATGGTCTTGGTCTTCGTTTGGTAACCCGCAAACCATTTCTTGGTCTTTGTACGGAAAGAGAACTCGGAATAGTCTTTCAGCGCCTTCTTGTCATTGATTTGAATCAGCATACGCTCCATGTCGGAACAATCTATCTGACGTGTCAAGCGAAAGTTCAGCAGCAACTCCGACGTTGCCTTGCGAGAATAGTCGGTGCTCACCTCTCGGTAATACGAGAGAATCACCGCCGACTCGTTCTTGTACTTTTCCGGCACCTCACGCTTTTTGAAATCAGCAGGCGTATCGTTCCATACCTCCTCACGTACCTGTTGAGCCAACTTGAGATAGTCGGACTTTTCGTCTGCCCTCGCTGTCACGCAGGAGAGCAACAGCACTAGCCAACAAAGACTAGCTTTCAATACATCCATTTTCTTCATGGTTCTTATCGTTTAATCAGTTAGTATTTTTGTTCTATCTATGTTACGGTTCCAGAAGTTTGGCTTTCACTTGGTTAGTACCACTTGCTCATTGCAAGCATCAGCCCAATCTGTCACCAGTTTGTTCCATGTCGGTATCTCTTTCAATGGGATACGTCTCTTTTTGATATGGTATTCCTTTTCCATGACAACGGAGTTGCCTTGGCTACGGAATACCCGACGGAAGTCACACCACTCGGAATGAGATTCGTATAGAGCAGGCAATTCCTCTACTCGCATATCCTTCGGAATCACCATCTTCACGGTACGTACGAGCTTAGCTGGCATATCCAACATATCATCACAAGTGCGCTTCGTGGTATCCACCCTATCTAAGAAGATGTCCTTGTCTGGATTCATATCCACATACAACTTTCCGTCAGCCGACAAGCCTACATCACCTTTGATATAAGCTGCCGAAATCTGAAGGTGTTGAGCTTGTGGTAGATTGCCTTCCAAGCGGATATCACCCAATTGGTCGGTTGTTTTTCCGAAGCCCAATATGCGAGCCAGCAGTCTGTCTTTCTCGTCTTTAGCCACAGACTCATAAGCTGACATCACCATTGCCTTCATATCTCCAGACCAAGAAGAAGTCACATTTCCCTTCATGGCATAAGTACCATTGTCCAAGGTGATCAGCGAACCTTCCAACACTTCAGAAGAAGAGTTTGCATCTTCTGACAAGACTGGCAACGTCACGACCTCACAACCAGCTTCCTTCTCCACTAAGGCTTGTCGTCCCTGGATGTTAGCTGGGATATAACCCATCGGGATATAAGGATTCGTTGCGTCCAAGAAATATGCCTTTCCCTGATGATAGACGGTGCATATCGCATGGTCGATGGCTGCAATCGTTGGTACTTGCTGAGGTGAATAAGGCACGTCGTCTGTTCCGATGTCAGTCTGTCGGGCATCGAAACCTTGGGCGCGAAGCAACGTTTTCAACAAGAGCGACATCGCCTTGCAATCACCATATCGCTTGCGGATGGTTTCAGCAGGCAGGGCTGGTTGATGAGCGGAAATGCCGGCTTCATAGGCTAGGTAGCGAATATTGCGTTGCACCCAAGCGTAGGTGTTGGCAATACATTCCAGTTCACTCTTGGCATCTTTCTTGATTTCCGACAGTATCTCATTGAGGTTCGGAATGCTGACATCCACATCTGCTAGTTTCTTAGACCAAGCAAACATATCTTGTACATCCGAGAAGGAGCCTACGACAAGAATATAAGGGGAGACATAGCCCCATGCCGGTGCATTGTCTTGCGGAGTAGAAGTCGGCAAGTCGTGGATGACAAAAGTGAAAACCGAGTCGCCTTCGGCATTGACAGAACTCGTCTTTTGCACATCAGCAGGCAAGTTACAATCCCTCAGATGAAACTGAGAGAAAGCCTTCGGAATGACCACTTGGATGGTCTTGCTTTCCACGAAATAATCTTCTCGCAAAGGAATCGTCGTAAAATAAATCGGATCAAGAAAGGTTCGCGCAAAAGAAGCCTTCAGCGTCTTGCCGACTTTCGGAATGCGATAGCTGAAAAAACACACCTTGCTATCATCGAAAAAGACATTCTTAGGAATCGCCGCCTTATATTGCGCAACTCCCTTAGACTGAGCTTTATCCAAATGGATAAAATCTCCATAAAAAACGTTCGGTTGTACCAGTGCCGCATACTTCGTGACACCATAAGTATAATCGGAAGTATTGACCACAATGGTATTGCCATCAGCACTTTTCTTGAATACATATTGGTCAAAGCAACTGACAACATGCACATTGTCTTCCTTTCCCTGAGCCATCATCATTTGAGAACAGAACAGGAACCATGCGATCAAAATAGGAAAGCAGTACTTTTTCATCTTTTATATACTATAGGTCTTCTTGCATCATACAATAAGTCTTCACCACGAGCAACTAGTACTCATGATGAAGACTCTTATCTCATTATACTATTAGAACTCTGCGTTCTTTGGTGTACGTGGGAAAGGAATCACGTCGCGGATGTTCTGCATACCGGTTACGAAGAGAATCAAGCGCTCGAAACCGAGGCCGAAACCTGCATGAGGGCATGAACCGTACTTACGTGTGTCGAGATACCAAGTCATATCCTTCATTGGGATATTGCGAGACTCTATCTCACCCATCAACTTGTCGTAGCTCTCCTCACGTACAGAACCACCGATAATCTCACCAATCTGTGGGAACAGTACATCGGTACCCTGAA
>ENA-ORNT01002851-ORNT01002851.1-human-gut-metagenome-genome-assembly--contig:-NODE-2851-length-10320-cov-26.473941_pt1 | contig 10320 bp, 8 predicted proteins | sample MGYA00242120_ERZ509032 | MGnify/ENA primary metagenome ERZ509032 (study PRJEB26280, sample SAMEA2338729) | human gut metagenome | biome: human gut; feature: human-associated habitat; material: faeces...
CTACCCTGCTTTATCAATGGCATTGCGACGCCTTCACGGAATACAGTAAAGTCTCCGATGCAGGGGCTTTTGTAAAAAACAATATCTACGACTTCATAGATGACAGTGAGAAGACCGTATTGGTAGTGGACTGCGAAAACTCTGACCCGTACAAACTGTGCGCCACGCTCAAAAACCTTGATTATGAGGTCATGCAGAAAATTACGGCGATCATTCTCTTTGATGACGTACATACCGCTACGGCATGGCGGATTCTTGAAAACTACACCCGCATCCCCGTTGAACATATCATGATTGAGCGGATCAAGCAGAACAAATCACTGGTAGACATCAAGCTCACCGCAAGAGCCTGTCAGGAACACTACCAGAAGCAAGTGGATTCCTTCGTCATCGTCTCAAGCGATTCCGACTACTGGGGGCTTATCTCTTCCTTGCCGGACGCCAGATTCCTTGTCATGATTGAGCGGGAAAAATGCGGACCGGATATGAAGGCGGCACTTGCAGAATCCGGGATATTCTACTGCTATCTGGATGACTTCTACTCCGGCAACAGCGAGGACATCAAGAAAAACGCACTATTCAAGGAGATGTACCGCTGGATTGACAACTCCGTTCACCTGAACGTCAACGATATGTTTGACGCTGCTCTGCGAAACACGAGGATCGAAATGTCTCCCGCAGAGCGGCGGCAGTTCTATGAGAAGCACATCAGACACATGACGCTGACCATCGACGAGAACGGAAACGTCAGCATTGAACTGAAACGCGGATAGCCTTGGTTTCTATTCCGGGAGGAATGTGGATGGACAACAGATTCTATTTTGGATTCAATACATCGGAGGAACGGAAAAAGCGCAGAAAAGCAGAGCTGTACTCCATGAGTGAGCAAGTCAGCACCTTCTTTTGGGATGAAGCCCCGCAGCATGGTTTGGAAATGCGTGAGGGACAGCAGGATATGTCCTTTGAGATTGTGGACGCCCTCATAAACGATCAGCATTTTGCGATTGAAGCTGGCGTGGGCATTGGAAAGTCCTTTGGCTATCTTGTGCCGGTGCTGCTGTACAGCAAACGCATGAACAAGCCGGTTATCATCGCAACCTCGACCATTGCGCTTCAAGAACAGCTCTGGCGCGATGTCCACGCGGTAATGCCCCTTCTTGGGCTGAACAGAGATGTCATCCTCGCAAAAGGACAGACCCATTATCTCTGCAACAAACGCGCAGATGAGTATATGTGTGACCCGAAGGCTGACCCACCGGACGCGCTCAAAGAAGGAATCCAGCAGGGGTATGAGGAACGCAAGGATTTCCCGGAGGTTTTGCCGCAAGGCGTCTGGGACAAGGTAAATGTGCAGCGGTTCAGCATGAAGAATTGCGGCTCCTGTGAAAAGAAGTGCAAGTATTACAAAGTCCGCGCAGCATTAAAGTTTACGGATGGAGTGGTACTGTGCAATCAGGATTTTCTAACCCAGCATCTCATGAAACTCCGGCGCGGTCAGGAAGGGCTGATTAACGCCGCCGCTGATCTGCTTGTCGTGGATGAAGCACACAACTTGGATGATAAGGTGCGGAGTGCCACAACGGAGCGTTTCGGGCAAGGTATGCTCTTTGGAATGATTAAGAGCGCATTCTATGAGCTGCGATCCTTTGACCAGAGCAGTGTGTCAGGTGAAAAGCGAGAGGCAGAGAGCGCAATCATCGCCTTCTATAACTGCCTGAAAGCACAAGTCCAAAAGCAGATCAACGAGGCAGAGCAGGATATGCGCTACGCTGACCGCTTTTTCTTCGACAACAATGGCAGTGCGATTGAACTGCTTACCGAGATGAACGCCGCCATACACAACCTTTCGTCCAGCATTCAGATTTATTCCAGCATGGATTTCAGAAACAACCGTTCCTTTGCTGCCTCTGATGATCTGGATGCCGTCAGCGAGTCCCTTTCAGAGCTTCTTGACCGGATAGATGATATGCTGATCTGGATTGAGCAGCACGGCAGCAACACGGAACTCGTCTATTGCCCTAAAAACACAAAAGAAATTGTGAGCCGCCTATACTTCAATGGTGATGAAAGAACCATCTTGACCTCTGCCACGCTGACGAACGCCACGAGCGGGTCTCTGGAAGAACAGTATTCTTACTTTATCAGCAATACCGGCTTTCCCGCTGGTGACCGCGGCTGCTTATCCGAGCCAAAGCCTTCCCCATATCCATACGATGAACACGCCATGATCTACTATTGCGACGATCTCCCGCACCCGACCAGAGAACATGAAGCCTTCATTGAAAAGGGTGTGGAGCGACTGCTTGAGATCCTGAGCATTTCCAATGGAAAGGCACTCGTGCTGTTTACGGCAAAGACCGACATGGAAGAGGTCTACTCCATTCTCAGTGAGAAAAATCTTCCGTACAAAATCCTGATGCAGCAGCCGGGATCGTCGCAGGACAAGGTGCTGAATGAGTTTAAGGAAGATACGAACTCCGTGCTTCTGGGGACGGGTGCATATTGGGAAGGTATCAGCATTGAAGGAAAAAGCCTTTCCAATGTCATCATTTTCCGGCTTCCGTTCCCTGTCCCCGATCCAATTATCGAGTATAAGTGTTCCGTCGCAAAGGACGCTCTGATGGATGTCCGCGTTCCCGAAATGATTATCAAGCTCAAGCAAGGTATCGGGCGATTGATCCGCAATTTCACAGACACCGGCATTGTCTGCATTATCGACCGAAGACTGCGGGACGAGCCGCCGGAACGCTATCATGACATTACATGGGACTCCCTGCCTATCAAAAATCGGACAAGCAGTTTGGACGAACTGAGGAAGTTTTACGAAGGTCTGCCCTCAGCCAAGGAATGATGATACAAACGGCATTCTCTTCGGAAACATAGAACAGCCCCCAAAAAACGACAATCAGAAAACGGAGGTGTATCATGTTGTACAATGAAAATCTGCACGAAGAAGAACAACATCTGATCCAGCAGATTGCCGAGCAAACAGAGAGAGGAAAAATCGACTGGGAACTAACAGAGTACAATCCGCTGTCCTTTCTGAATGAGGACAAGATAGACAAAAACCCAGCAGTAATCTGTCAGTCCTTCTCCTTTGAAGCGATCATCGGCGGCTCCCGTTACGAGCTTGATGTCATGGAGAATATTGATGTGCCGTCCGGTATGGGAGACTACACCATAACCTTGACGCGGGATGAAACCGAAAATTATCTTAAAATTGAGGATGCGCTTTCCTTTGACTGTGACCGCTATGAATGCACACCGGAGGAAGTCGCAGAGCGATTTGCGGACAGCCCCATTGTCCGTCTCTGCAACGCCATCATTCCTGCCACGCTTGGGCAGGAGGATTTAGAAGAGGTCTTCACATGGGCAAGGTTTTTCAACGAGACTGGCATTTCTGCAAAGCTGATGAATCATCCGCTGACCAAGCTCTGTGAAAAGCTGTTCGACGAACACCGTCTGATGGACTTCCATCGCTGCGTCTTGGATGTGGACTATCGAAAGCTGCTCCTAAATGAACTGGCTCATAACTAAGACACGGAAAAACGCCCCCGACACTGTGCCAGACGCACAGTGCCGGGGGCGTTCCCGTTTCCAGCGATTTATTTTTCTCTCGGCAAGGGACTGTTCATAAGGTGACACTTTCCGTTTTACGAAGCCGTGAAAATTCGATGTGTTCCGTGGAGATGTTCACTGGGCAGCATACGCCGTACACGTTTCCAATAATCACCGAGTAGTGCAATGTGTATTCACTATCGGGAAATACTTCACGGTTTTCACAACTCTTGATTCAGGAGTGGGATTTTTGCCTTATTCCCGCGTGACATCAAGGGAAACCGGATTGATAACGATGATAGATTTGCCCTTTTTGTGGGCATATCTCACGGTGTTCCCGGTACCGCTGGGGCATCCATTCCATACTGCGAGAATATAATCGGCGTGATCTACCATGTACCGATTTCTCTTGTCCATGCAGTCCGGCGTGTACTCCCGTTGCAGCATGGTCTCCTTGTCACACTTTGCCGCGATATTATAATACCGTTCCCGTGAAGCCACAGACCATTTGATCGCTTGTGTCTCACAAGGGATTGCGCTTTCCAGAGTAATGTGAGGGTATTTTGATTTCAAATCGAGTACAATTTCCGCAGCATACATATCGACGCCAAGAGCCATGCCGGTAATAAAATGCGTGACGCCCTCGTTCTCGATGAGTGCTACAATCTGATCCCGCATAACAGATTTCAAAGAAGTACAACGCTTATCGGATTCATCAAAGCCGAACGGAAGACTCTGCGGTCTATGACCGGTAAACGCACAAGTCTTGCCTTGAACGGATTGCTTTTCAGCTTTTTGAGCAGACTTTCTAAACTCAATAATGCGCGACATGACACCCCTTCTTTCACTCTTTTGGTAGGTAACTCCATTCTATCACCCTCATCACGGACAGTCAACGCATTGTCGTTAGTAAAATCAACGACGGCGTACCGTGGATAATGACACCGCCGTTAGGTACACTAAATGCAAAGGTGGTGAGGCTATGCGAGAGAAGAAGGACATCAATATTGAAATCGGCGGCAATATTCAAGTGGCAAGAGAACAGGCGGGCTATACGCAGGACACGCTCTCAGAAATGCTTGGCATGACGCCGAATCACCTGAGCGCTATTGAGCGTGGTGCTTCCGGTATTTCTCTTGAAGCCTTGCAGCGTCTTTGCCGTTTGCTGGGCGTCAGTGCGGACCGAATTATCTTTGGGACCGATGAGCCAGAAGCGGAAGCCCTTGCGCTTGCCAGACGTATTTCGGATATAAAGCCGGAATACCGGCAACAGGTTCAAGAGCTGCTGTCCGCTATTTTGAATATGTCATAAAAAAAGAGCCTCTGCCGACACCCAAAACGGGCATCGACAGAGGCTTTTGGTTCGTTTTCCGGGCATTCAAACAAGTGCCGAAATCGACACTTATTCTCGCTCTATTGCTGGAACTGTGCGGGGAATCTAATCACACTGGGCGGTCATTCCTCGTCGCTCTGAGGCTTGCAATCACAGGCTTTTTCGCCCCCTAACTGTCTACACCGCGATGCCTTGCGGGAGAAGTGCGGACAGGCGATGAGATCCGCACGGAAGCTCTGCTTGCAGCTATGGACGCAGCGGACGCAGAAGCGGTTATACTTCCGGCGTCCGCTGTCCCCGATGAAGAATGACCACTCCTGCCGCCATTTCTGACTTCTGCTCACAGTTCAATCTCTCCTTTGTGCTTTTTGGGAGGGCAGCATTCCTTCTGCTTTTCAGCCTTTGCAGACTTGAGCCTGTCCATGATGGAGGACTTTTCGCCCCTTTCGGGGGCTTTGACCTCTGCGGTCTTGTCCTCCTTCGGACCGTTGTTGATGATCCCATCAATCATGCCGTAGTCATCCTCCATCGACATCTCCGCCGCCTTGAGGTAGTTTTCCTTCTCAAGAGCTGCCATCCAGCTTTCCTTGCTGATACCGAGCATTCCGCCCTTTGCCGCATGATCGGCAATCTCTTTGGCATCCACGCACAAGCCCTCGGTGTTATCGGAATAGAGACGGTAAACCTCGCAGCCCTTCTCCAAAGCCTTCTCAGCCGCCTCCTGACCGGCGGGAAGAACGCCAGCCCATGCGTAGCCGTAGTCCTTCATATCCTGAACGGAGAGCGTGGGATCGGGCATTTCCGGCACTTCCTTGACCTCAAGGTCGAGAAGGCGGAGCGTGTCATCGTCAAAGCCGTTGTAGACATCATCAAGGACGAGCTTGCCGCGCTCATCGACGATGATGCAAGCCGCTTCATCGCCGTAGGTGTCATGCTCCATCAGATAAAAGCTGTGACCGCCGACTTCGTGCTGGTCAATGGTGTGCCATGTCCCGATGTGACCGGCAACCGTCAGACCGGAGGTATCGGCGTTCATCTCGAAGTCCTTCTGCTCGATGCTCTCCTGCTTCTGCTGTTCCTTCGAGATCATGGGGATCGCCACAATCTTATCGCCCAGCTTGACAAACTGCTCCGGCACTTTGAAGTGGTCGGAGAACTTCTGCATCTGCTCTACGGTCAGAGAACCGAAGCTGTCATCCGTCAAGCCGACTACCATGAATGTTCCGGCAACAACGTCGTAGATGTCACCGTCCTCATCACGCAGAGCGCGGTTCAGGGGCAGACCTTCCAGCTTGCCTTCCTCATTACAGACTAAGGCAACCGGGTCTTCGTAGGGATAAATCGCCTCGATGCAGCCGCCGACCTCATGCTGCAAGGACTCCAGACCGGAGTCAATCTCCTTCACATAAGGCTCCTTTCCCGGCTCAACGACGAGAACGGCGATGGTGCTGTCACGCTCGGCGGCTTCCCCTGAGCCGGTAATCCGGTATTCGTCGGGAATATCGTCAAGCTCACCGTCAAACTGCCTGTCCCACCTCTCGCTTGCGACACGGACATAGCCCTCATCGGTGAAGCGTCCCTGCTCATCCATCGCAATGTCGCGCCCATAGCGTTCATAGTCGATGTAATTTGCCAGAGGACCGAGATCCTTTTCAGAGTAGATACCGGCTTCGTGTGCGTAATAATAGCCGAGATCGGATTCGTCGTTGATACCGGGCATGATGTCGTAGCAGTCCAGATTGAACGTCAGGTTGATGAGATCGTCGATGTCGCTGACCTCATCGCAGCCAGATTCCATAATGGCAACGAGCTTTTCCTGATCGCTCAGGGAAAGCTCGTCAATCAAAGCGGCAAGGTAGTTGAGCTTATCAAGGCTCTCGTACTCGCCAAGCATCTTCTGAACGCCATAGATCGGGCATTCGTAGTCGGTGATAAACCACTCTTCGTAGGGCTGACCGAACTCATCCTGCTTGCCGATCCCGATGCGCTCAAAGACCTTCTGCATCTCTTCTTCGGTGGTGGGCAGCTTCACCCACTCACCGACCAGCATACCCTCGTTGTACTTGCCAAGGTTCGTGACGAAGGCTTCAAAATCACCGTCTAATACGGGCATAGGCATCCTCCTTTCAGTCATCCACCATGCCGTCCGGCATGATATACAGTTCCTCAAACTCCGCGTCGGTCATGGCTTCGAGCTTCCGGACGGTCTTATACATCAGCTCTGCGATCTCGCCGTCCATGTCGTTCAGGGTGACGCCCTTCATATCGTCGATCAGCCGCTTCCGGCTGGACGTATTGAAGCAGCACATCAGGTTGATTTCTTCCACGGTAAAGTTTTTCATATCAGAGTTCCATATCCTTTCCTTTCAATTTCTGCGGCTTCGGTGTGTGAGGCGGCTGTGCTTTCTGCGCGGATTTCAGCTTGTCGCGGATGGATTCACGGGCAGTGGGTTTCTTCGGGATGGTGTCGTAGATGGCTGTTCCGGCATCTTCCACATAGGAGCGGACATACTGGATGCTTTCAGAAAAGCGGATGGGACGGTTCTTATCCTCGATGTTCGTCAGCCGGACTTCATCAGCGGCAAAATCAACCGCGTCGATTCTGCACTTGATGCCATCCACATTCAGCGTCGCGCCGACAGGAATGTAATCTGCGGCTTTGAGTTCCTTGAAGGTCTCGCCGTCCTTGCTGAGAAAGACATCCGCGCCGGACTGCCAGAGCTTCTTTGAAGCTGCTACCCACGCAGCTTCACGGAAGCCCGTCACCGGCATAGAAGGCTTGCCGCGTACCTTCTTCTCAAGGAGCTTCGTGCCGAGCAAGGGCGCGGCTTTTTCCGCGTCCTTGCCGTACAGCTCAAAATAGCCGTTCTGGGCAAAGCAAACCAGCGCGTCCGGATGTGCCTTTTTGACCGCTTCGTACTTCCGAAGTTCTGCAACGGACAGAGGCGAAAGCGCCTCTGTCCTTTCTGCATCCGGCAGTCTGTCACGGCGGCTTTTCTGCTTGGACAGCACTTCCACCAGAGCATCCGCGTCCTTCGGGAGCGTCTGGTGGGTTTGTACGCCGCCATGCTCACCGACCAGAGCCATTGCTGCATCGAAGCTGCTGCGGCATGGGGCGTCCAGCACATAGCCATCTGCAAAGGTCAGCCGGTCATGATCCGGCGCAACCGAGTTCTGCGCCACATTTGCCGCCTGTTCCCGGTAGTTGATCTCAAAGACATCTCCGAAGACCTTGCCGCGCTTAACGGCTTTCGGGACAATGACACGAGCAATGCACTCGTCGTAGGTCTGTTCCGCGTAAAAACGGAAGGTGTTGTGATCTCGCGTTCCCTGAATGAAGACCTGATTTTCATTGAGGCAGTGCGTCCCATGCGGACGGCAGAACCACATCAGCGTCTTGTCTTCGGGATTCTGGCTTTCGGCGGCGCGGCGGATGATGCGCTTGTCGATGTCGAAGTCTTCCTTGTAGCTGTCTACATGACTGTCCACGAGCTTCTGCAGCTCCGCAACGATGTCAACATCTGTGTATTTCTTCATGCGTCTCCTTTCTCACAACTCCATGTCGTGCGTTTTGGATTTGACCGGAGACTTCTTCTCCGGCTGCTGTTTTGCGGCAGTCCTGAGCTGATCGCGGATGGAGGGCTTTTCCTGCTTCTGCTCCTGCTTGACGTATTCCAGCGTCGGCATCAGCTCACGGTAACAGCCCTGTGTTTTCCGCGCCGCATGACGGCGATGGATTTTGAACAGCGGCTCACCGTTCTGCGTGACCGTGTTGCCCTCAATTTTGACGCCGTTCCGTGCCAGCAGATTGAAGGAGTGGTTAGAGGCGCGGTAGGAAGCCCGCATCCCGTCATTGTGATAGGCAATCTGCCCCTTGAATTTACGTAGTCCTACCGAACTTGCCACTACTTCATAGAGGCCTTGATCATTGATACGTTGTCCCTCTACATAGTATTCGGGACGTTGGGTTGAGTCAACCGCTGCCAAAATAATCTGTGCGGAATATTTACCACCGCGAATTACATAGTCGGACTTTGGAATGACATACGCATTCAGCTTGTTCACACGCAAGTCGCCCGCATCAGTACGATCCAAGAGATATTGAATCATCTCACTCTCGGTTGTACGCACGTCGTTCTGCATCTTGGTCAGAATAGTGATACTGGCACCGACAGGCATTCCCTCAAAAATAGCCACCTCCCAGTCGCAAGAGTCTTGCTCATGTGCGTTCCAACCCTTGTCGGTGGCAAAGACACGGGTAAACTCATTGCGTAGTTCGGCATCGTTGTTTGCCAATTCCACAATATAATCGCGATACATAGCCACCATATCTTTGAGAATGGCACCATTGCCTTGTACGATAGCATATTGTGCGGTTACGTCCAAGTTAGAATTTCCTTCTATATTACGTGTACCATCGCCTGTATTCTGTTCACGCTCGGATACTTTCTTTTGGCCATCGGCAAGGATAGCGATTTGCGTTTTAAAGTCCTGAATGTAGTTGTAGAGACTATCGGCGCGATGTTTCAGTTCGATAGCGTCGTTATACCACTCTTGCATCTTTTCGGGGTTCTGGTCGCTTGCCTCTTTGAAGTCTCGATAGAGCTTCTCATTGCGGGTAACCGAAGCCTCCATAGAAGAATGCAGACTATCGTCCACCAATTTGAACCCATTCAGGATGTCTGTACTTACGTTCAACGCCAACATCGCGGTGAGCACCAAGTACATCATACCAATCATTTTTTGTCTCGGGGTCTCCGGACAGTTTTTTGCTCCACCCATACGTTAATTCAATTAACAATTAATAATTAACAATTAACATACAAGGTTATGCCAAAGCATTGAGCATATTGCCGTAGATATTGTTGAGGTCTGCCACTTGTTTTGCCAATTTAGCTGATGCTGCAGCATACGCCTCATGATTCTTCTGTGCCTCCAAAGCCGCTGCATGAATAGACTCTACATTAGCAGAAACGGCATCCAACGATGCTTTTTGTGCCTTGTAGGCCTCCACTTGTGCTTGGATAGTATTAAGTTGGAGTTCGTAAATTGAGTTGAGTGCACCTACTTTGGCAGATACCTGCTCTACAGATTGCTGGTAACCTTTGGTACCATCCACTACTTTCTGCATCTCGGTACGAACAGCATCATAAGCGGTATCCAAACCATCAGTGCTTTTGTTTAAGCGGTCAGAAGCGGCAGCAAACGAATTGCCGAGAGCCGCTGAAGCATTGACTAATGAACCTTGTGCCGAGGCAAATTTATCAGCTGCTTCGCCGGCAGCTACCAACTTGTTTTCGAGATTGGATGTAGAAGTAGCCACCTTGCCGAGTTCAGAGAGTTGAGCGGCTGTTTTTGCTAAATCAGCGATACCGTCCTTGAGTGCCACCATCTCGCCTTCGCTCAACGAGGGAACCGCAGAACGCGGT
>ENA-ORNT01002853-ORNT01002853.1-human-gut-metagenome-genome-assembly--contig:-NODE-2853-length-10319-cov-2.939595_pt1 | contig 10319 bp, 8 predicted proteins | sample MGYA00242120_ERZ509032 | MGnify/ENA primary metagenome ERZ509032 (study PRJEB26280, sample SAMEA2338729) | human gut metagenome | biome: human gut; feature: human-associated habitat; material: faeces...
GATGTCATCGCCAACAGCCCCAATGCACCTACCGTACCGCATACTATAGATTTGATTCTTTTCATGTCTATTTCTTTGATTAAGATTAATAAGTAATTTGTACACCAAACGTCAGGTTACGTGCGGTCGGATATACATCCATGCCACCAATGCCCGGCCACAAACCGGTTGTCGTTACGGTCGTAGGATCCACGCCCGAATACTTCGTCAGCGTAAATACGTTCTTCAAGGTTCCATACACACGCAAGCTTGAGATCCATTTCGTATTCAACTTCGGTGTCCATCCCACCGTGATGTTATCCAGGCGCAAATAGTTGCCATTCTGCAAGAAGTAGTCGCAAATCACTTTGGGACCCTTAATATGGGCGTTCTCCTCGTAAGCGGAAGAAAGCTTATTGTCACCCGCAACCACTTGCAAACCGTAATACATTTCATATTGGTTCATCACCTTGTATCCAAAACGTCCGCGGAAGAACAAAGAAAGGTCGAAATTCTTATACGTGAAGGTATTGCCCCACGACAACTCCCATTTGGGCACACCCGTACCGTCCAGATACACCTTATCTTTCTCATCACCATCCGAGCCGAGTTTCGTATCTCCGCCGATCTCTCCACCTTTCCAGATCAAGATATTGCCAGCATCATCCACACCTGCGTAGCGGAAGCCATAGAAAGAACCGATAGGCGTGTCATCCTGCAAGCGCTGGGCTGATCCTGGGTTCCCCGGAGATGGGAAACCTTCGCCCTCGATGAAACCTAACTGATATTTTTCATTCGAGAATGATTTCAGTTTTGAGGTCGTATAAGACAACATCACGTTCGTGGAATAAGAGAAATCCTCTGTCCGCACGGCATCCCAATTCGCCTGGAACTCGAAGCCCTTGGAGGTAGTTGTTCCCACGTTGGCCACGATAGACTCGTGCAAATAAGGAGGCAGGGGCACCTTGTAATCACCGATCACGTCTTTACCGTCGCGGATAAAGAAGTCCAAGCTACCAGACAAGCGAGATTCGAACAAGGTATAGTCGATACCCAAGTTGTAAGAGATCTGCTTCTCCCAAGCCAAGTCATAGTTCGGGTTATTGCCCGGTCCATACCCCTGCAACCAGCCGAACTGATCGCTATAGTACTCTCCATATCCGGAGTACTTGGCCAATGAGATATAGCGGTCGAAACCGGAACGCCCGGTCACACCGTAAGAGAAGCGAAGCTTCAAGTCGTCTACCATTCCACTATTCTCGAACACGGGCAGCTTGGACATGCGCCATGCGGCGGAAGCCGCCGGGAAAGTACCCCACTTATGATCCACGCCAAACTTGGAATTACCCTCATGGCGCAATGATCCCGTGAACAAGAAAATGTCGTTCCAGTTATAATTGATACGGCCCAAGAAAGCGATGGTCTTCTCCTGCGTCTTTTGCGATTCCATGCCAAGACGACCGCTTACCTTCTCATAATCGCCACCTTGCAAATAATTAGTCATGAACGCATCTGAGGGAAAGTTACGGTTGTTGGCCATCAATTTCTCGTAATTAAACTCTTGGTAAGAGTAACCGGCCATGATCTTGAAGTCGTGCACCTCGTTGATCTTAAAGTTGTAGTTACCCAACCACTCCAACGTCCAGTCCGTCCAGTTCTCTTGCGTGATCTTCGCCCAGCCATTGTATCCGCCATCGATACACTCGCGGAATGTCTTGAACTTATAGTCTTGCTCTTTCTTGCTATGCCCTTGGCGACCGAGTTTCAGCTCCGTGCTCAAGTTATCCAAGATATTCAACTTCGCGTTCAAGTCGATGATCGAGTATTCCTGCAAAGCTCCGCGGTCACGCTCGGTCAAGTTCTTCACCGGATTATAAGAATAACTGTTGCCCTTGAAAGCGTCCATCTCGTCTACGCTATAGGTAGGATTCAACTGGACCGCCTGCTTGAAAGAGCCATAATCCGTATAATCCTCATCGGCCACACGGTACGAGAAGTTACCGCCTACTTCCAGCAAGCCTTCCAACGTAGTCTGTTTGAAACTACCGCGCAAGCCATATTCCTTACGATTAGAAGCGATATCGAGTCCCCCTTTCTGACGATAGTTGGCAGAAACACGGAAGATCGTGCTCTCGCTACCTCCGGATAAAGAGATATTATGGTTATGTCCGAAGTTATCCTTGTTCAGCACCTCATCGTACCAATTCGTACGATACCCATAATCCTTCGCACCGGTCACCTTCTCCAAATACTCATCCGCATCCAAGATATCCGGCCGACTTGCCACGAAATCATGCTCTACGTATCCATCATACGTGATAGTAGTCTTACCTGCCTTACCCTGTTTAGTGGTCACCAAGATAACACCATTGGCACCGCGAGAACCATAGATGGCAGCGGCAGAACCATCTTTCAATACCGTGATCGACTCGATATCTGCCTGTGCGATGTTACGAAGGTCGCCACCGGGCATACCGTCAATTACGACTAACGGGCTATTACCCGCTTTCAAGGAAGAAGCACCGCGCACTTGGATACTAGAGCTGGAGTTCGGGTCGGCAGCGGCCGCACTGTTTACCGATACACCGGCCACCTTACCATCGATCATCTGCATCGCATCATTCACGGCACCCGCCAAGAAATCCTTGCTTTTCACACTGGTCACAGCAGTAGTCAAGTCCTTTTTCACGGACGAGCCATAACCGACAACCACAACCTCATCCAAAGTTTCGGAATCTTCCTCTAGCGTTATATTGAAAGAAGACTTACTTCCTACCGGAATCTCTTGCGTCTTGAAACCAATATAAGAGATTTGCAGGATAGCAGCACTAGGTACATTCTCGATCTTGAAAGCACCATCAAAGTCGGTAATGCTACCCACGTTCGCCCCCTTCACAACTACGTTAGCGCCAATAATCGGCTCACCAGACTTGTCGGCGACTACTCCGGAAACACTTTTACTCTGCTGAGCGACATTCACTACCGGCAACACATTAGTCTCGTTTGCTCCCATAGCCGCCAAATCTGTCGTAGAGAACGCGGACACCAGCAAACTAAGTGCAGAAAATCTCGCTATATTCCTTAAAGAAAATAGTTTAGATATTTTATTCATATTGATAATAATAGTTTGTTGAATTAATTATTCACGAAATAAGGTTACACATTTCACAGGTATTAATCACATTCTTGTCTGATTCTTCATAGGCATACATTTAAATTAACATTAATCTCATTGATAAAAACACTATACATTAATAAATATGTATTAGGAAGGCAAGTTCCCGTGGAACTATAGAAGTTGAAAGTAATAGGAGTAAGTAAAATCCTTTATAAGAAACGTAATGCGGCTTAATAACGCTCTACTCCTGTATGAATTCTTACTTGGTAGCGTATAGATTCTTGTTCGCATGCCGTATAATTCCATAAACCACGGCGTGGTCTGTACAGATCACATCATGGAATATACAGATCGCGACTTGGTTTGTACATCCCACGGCGATCATTTGGAAATAGATCAAGTAGTAAGTATGTTTGTATATGGCAAAAAGAATGTTTATTACTTGAGGACATGAACAATTATACCTAGAGCAGTTATAGTTGTACATATCAAGCAAGAGATGTGCGACTTGAATGGGATGGGGGAGAAGCCGAGTAAATAATTTGAGGTTTATCGTTAATTCGTAAATTCTTTCTATTTTTGTAGTCAAATACAGAAAGTAGATGAATCAAAGATATCCTTCAGCCTTGTTGGAAAATGCCGTGAATGAATTGGCTTCCTTGCCGGGGGTGGGGAGGAAGACAGCGCTCCGGCTAGCGCTTTATATGTTGCGCCGGGACGTCGGCTATACGGAAAACTTCGCCGCGGCCTTGGTTGCCCTCCGTCGAGACGTGAAGTACTGCAAGGTCTGCCATAATATATGTGATGATGAGGTTTGCTCTATTTGCGCCAACCCCAGCCGTGACCATTCCTTGGTTTGCGTGGTAGAGAATATCAAGGAGGTGATGGCGATAGAGAATACCGGGCAATTCCGTGGCGTATACCATGTGTTGGGCGGGATCATCTCGCCGATGGATGGTATCGGACCGGGCGACTTGCGTATCGACAGTCTGGTGCGACGTGTGGCCGAAGGTGAGGTGAAAGAGATCATCTTGGCGTTGAGCACTACCATGGAAGGCGATACGACTAACTTTTTTATTTACCGGAAGCTATCCGGTTACGATGTGAGGATCAGTGTCATCGCACGTGGCGTATCTATCGGTGATGAGATCGAGTATGCCGACGAGATCACCTTAGGACGATCCATTATCAATCGTACCGAGTTCAATCTCACCTCTTCTAATTCATAAATCATAACTCATAATTAATATCCGGAATGACCTACGAAGAAACCAAGTTGTCCGTTATCATCGTTAACTATAACGTGAAGTATTTTCTGGAGCAATGCCTCTATTCTGTCCGTGCCGCCGTAACGGGGATGGACGCCGAGGTGTTCGTGGTGGATAATAACTCGACGGATGGATCTGTCGAATATCTCCGGCCTAAGTTCCCGGAAGTGGTTTTCATCGAGAATAAAGATAATCCCGGTTTCGCCAAGGCCAATAATCAGGCGATCCGTCAGTGCACCGGGGAATACGTGTTATTGCTGAATCCCGATACCGTGGTGGGAGAGGAGAGCCTCCGCAGCCTGTGCTTCCAGATGGATGAGGATCCGGAGATCGGAGCTATCGGCGTGAAGATGCTGAATGGACACGGGGTATTCTTGCCGGAGAGCAAACGGGCTTTCCCTTCGCCTTGGGTGTCGTTCTGCAAGATATTCGGCCTTTCAAAGCTGTTTCCTAACTCTCCTGCATTCGCACGTTATAGCCTGCCATATCTGGATAAAGAGCAGACGCATAAGGTGGAGGTGCTGGCGGGTGCGTTCATGTTGCTTCGCCATGAGGCGTTGGATAAGGTTGGCTTGTTGGATGAGTCGTTCTTCATGTATGGGGAGGATATCGATTTGTCTTATCGGATCGTGTTGGGAGGCTATAAGAACTTGTACGTGCCGGAACGGATCCTGCATTATAAGGGGGAGAGTACGAAGCATGGTGACTTGAGGTACATAAGGGCTTTTTACGGCGCCATGTTGATTTTCTATAAGAAATATTATCCGGGGTCCGGTTGGTTGATGCGGATACTGATCCGGTTGGCTGTCCTGCTGAAAGCTTGCTGGGCGACGATTTCAGCCCCTCTACGCAAGAAGGCTAAAGCGGTTAAGCATCGCCGCCTTTTGATCTTGTGTAGGGAGGATCATTTTGAGGAGGTAAAGGCCGTTTGCCTGAAAGCTATGCCGGATCTGGAATTCGTGAATCTCTGGGATTTGGACGTGGAGCGTGTGATGGATGCTATCTGTCGCAAGAACCAGATGAAAGGCTTTACGGACTACGCTTTCTGCTTCCCCGATGCCCGTTACGAGCAGATGCTCTTGTTTATGGACAAGCTCGTGAACAAGAAAGCGGTTTACCATATATATACGAAGAAGAGTGGTCGGCTTGTTTAAGTAATCCTTGGGTAAATATGTTGTTGTCGAATGATAGAGTCCGCTTGAGGGCATTGGAACCAGAGGATCTGGAGTTGTTGTATCGTTGGGAGAATGATCCGGAGTTATGGGAAGTAGGGAATACCTTGGCTCCCTATTCCCGTTATATATTGAAGGAATATATAGCGGGTAGCGACCGGAGTATCTATGAGTCTCGCCAACTTCGCTTCATGATCGAGGAATGCGATACGGGGACTTCCGTGGGGATCGTGGACTTATTCGATTTTGAGCCGCATCCGAACCGGGCGGCTTGCGGTATTATGCTGGACCGTAGGTATCAAGGACGTGGCTTCGCTACGGAAGCGTTAAGACTATTGATGGAATACGCTTATACGTTTTTGAAGCTTCATCAACTTTATGTGCATATTCCCGTGGCGAACGAGCCTAGCAAGAAATTATTTACCCGTCTGGGATTTGTCGAGGCGGGGACGCTTAAGGACTGGATCAGGACACCGGATGGTTATTCCGATGTCTGCATAATGCAGTTAATTTAAATACGGGTCCTTCGGATATTTTGTCCAAGTTTTATAATCATTGCCTAATAATTCTACGGAATCTTTCCAATAGCCCTCCCCATCGGCAGACAGGATATTATCGGTGGTGATATGGCTTACGGCCCACGAGTTCCGTTTGATTTCATGGTTTAATTGCCCTTCGGTCCATCCGGAGTATCCCAAGAAAAACTTCACTTTCCCATCGATTGGGTGCCCGTTGAGGATGTATCGTTTCAATGCGTTGAAATCCCCGTCGAAATATAAATAATCATTGATCTTTAATGCGTCCGGAATGATATTATCCCCTAAGGAATGAATAAAGAACAAACGGTTGGGGCTGACCGGCCCCCCCAGATAAATCGGTATCTCCGGAAATTCGGCAAACTCCTTGAAAAAAGAGTTTACGATAAGATCCGTTTTTTTATTCAAGACAAATCCCATCGATCCGTGTTCCGTATGCTCTATTAATAATACGACGGAACGTTGGAAATAGGCATCTTGTAAAAAAGGCTCGGCAATCAGAATACTTCCTTGAATAGGAAGGACATCGTTATGTGTTATTTTAAATATATTTTTATTTTTTCTTAAATTTACTAGGAATCATACTCAAAACTTCACTCCATTCTTCCTTAAGTAACATTCGTGCACATACGATATAAAACAAAATTCCTATACAAACACCAATAACTAGCTGAATGTAACTATTTGGTGTAATAAGTAATGAAGTAAGTACAATAAACCACATAAGTAATGATATTCCCAAAATAGGAAGCAAGTCCTTTATTTGCTTAATAAATCCTACATTAATTAGTTTTCCAGTATAATAAGTATTTACGATTAAAGCAAACAACGAACTCACGATACCACCAGTAACCATCCAAATAATACCATGAGGTATTGTTACGCATAAAATAACAATACCTATTATTTTTTTTATTACTTCCAATCGAAAAAATAAATCAGAACGGCCTTTTACCGTCAGTAGATTTAAATTAATTGAATGAATTGGATACCACATCATATTAAAACATATGAGTTGTAATAGAATGATGCATCCTTCCCACTTGCTGGTCAACAGAACCCGAATCAGAGGATCAGCTATAGCTGAAAGCAATAACATTAAAGGGAATATAACAAATGCAGACAATTTCAAAATTTTTCTGTAATTTTTTGCTAATCTATCATCTTCATTTTGAATACTACTCAAAACAGGAAAAGTGACACGCTGAAGGACACCAGTAATATTACTTGAAGGAAGTGTAGAAAATTGCTGTGCTCTAGTATAATTACCTAAATCGATTGCGCTAAAGAACTTTCCGATGACTATTGGATAAATGTTATTATAAGTTGTATCAAGCAAACCTGATCCTAACATCTTACTACCAAACCCCCAAAGATATTTAAATGATTCTTTAGACCATATTTTCTTCGGCTTCCACTTTACCATTATCCATAGAAGAATTGTTCTTATTACATATCCACCTACTTGTTGACAAACTAAAGACCAAACACCAAATCCATTAAATGCCATTCCAAGTCCAATAAATCCACTAATTATAGCACCTGTGAGCGAAACTATCGCCTGGGTTCTGAAGTCTATTTTTCGTGTTAATATTGCTTGCTGAACTGCACATAGAGGATTAAAAAGTGTCGCTAATGCTGTAACTTTCAATAAATTTGCAAGAATCGGCGTATGATAAAAATCTGCAATAAGGGGTGATGTAAGAAACAACAAAACATAACATACAACACCTACTCCTATATTAAAATAGAATGCTGTAGATAAATCATCTTCTGTCAAATCAGGCTTTCTGATTAATGCCCCAGAGAAACCACTATCAATGAAACATTGAGCTATTGCTAAAAATACTAAAGGCATCGCTATAATTCCATAGTCTTCTGGTGACAATAAGCGAGCCAAAATAATACCGAAAAGAAACTGGACGCCTTGCGTAGCAAATCTCTCAACAAAACTCCATAATAAACCTTTTTGTGTCTTTTGTTTTAAATTATCTGCCATAAACAACAAATTAGTCTCTTCTGAAGATATCGCGTGTATAAACCTTATCCTTTACATCATCCAGACAAGCATCGTAGCGGTTGGCGATGATGGCATGGCTCTGAGCCTTGAAGGCTTCAAGGTTATTCTCTACTCTACTTCCGAAGAAGGTGCTACCCTCTTCCAAGGTTGGTTCATAGATGATAACCTCAGCACCCTTTGCCTTGATACGCTTCATGATACCCTGAATGGCGGACTGGCGGAAGTTATCGCTGTTAGATTTCATTGTCAAGCGATAAACACCAATCACACAGTTATGCTCCTTGCTTGCATCATAGCTATTATCATCTGCATAGCTATAATAACCAGCCTTCTGAAGAACGGCATCAGCGATATAGTCCTTACGTGTACGGTTACTCTCTACGATTGCTTCAATCAGGTTCTCTGGAACATCGGCATAGTTTGCAAGGAGCTGCTTGGTATCCTTTGGCAGACAATAACCACCATAGCCGAAGCTTGGGTTATTGTAATGGGTGCCGATACGTGGGTCAAGACCTACACCTTCAATGATTGCCTTGGTATCAAGACCTTTGACCTCAGCGTATGTATCAAGTTCATTGAAGTAGCTTACACGCAAAGCCAAGTAGGTATTAGCAAAGAGCTTCACGGCTTCAGCTTCCTTCATACCCATAAAGAGAGTATCGATATTCTCCTTGATGGCACCTTCCTGCAAGAGTGCTGCAAAAGTCTTGGCAGCTTCCATCATCATATCGACATTGGTAACCTTATTGATTGCCTCGTTCTCCTCTGCAAACTCAGGGCGCTCGATAATCTTTGGATAGCCTACGATAATGCGGCTAGGGTAAAGGTTATCGTAGAGAGCCTTACTCTCACGAAGGAACTCTGGAGAGAAAAGCAGATTGAACTTCTTCACTCCCTTCTGGGCATACTTCAAGTAGAGGCTGCGGGTGTAACCTACCGGGATGGTACTCTTGATGACCATCACTGCATCCGGATTCACCTCCAACACCAGGTCAATGACTTCTTCCACATGGGTGGTATCGAAGTAGTTCTTCACTGGGTCGTAATTGGTAGGTGCTGCTATGACCACGAAGTCAGCATCCTTATATGCAGCCTTGCCGTCCAATGTTGCCACGAGGTTCAATGGCTTTTCAGCCAGATATTTCTCGATGTAATCGTCCTGAATTGGCGAAATCTTGTTGTTCAGTTTCTCCACCTTCTCAGGAACCACATCCACTGCAGTCACCTGATGGTGTTGAGACAGCAAAGTTGCAATACTCAGTCCCACGTAGCCTGTTCCGGCCACAGCAATTTTCAAGTCTTTGAATTCTTTCATTTCAATCATAATGAATGTTTGTTAATATACTGCCCCACGAATCGTCATGCGGTCAGTATCTTGAATATAAAAAGTTAGATAAATATATTTTTATGATAATGTTTCACACGGATGATAAGTCTCTCCCACAGATAATAATTTCTCTCCCACAGATGATTATTTTTTCTCCCACGGATTACACTCACACAGATTATTTTCATACGGACCATAACCCTTTCAAGAGGCGGACAAACCAGTCCTCCCCCTTCAGGGGGAGTTAGAGGGGGTCGGTAAATTCTTCCCACACGGATTCCACCGATCTCACGGATCTTTCTGTCCACCACTTATACAAAAACAATAAAAACACCGTATATATTTTCCGAGCCTACGGCTTGCTTAAAATTCATATAAAGTCCTAAAGAGAGCAAGCTCTCTACAGCTTTATCTGAATCTTAAGCATTGGCACGATGTGCCAATCGGAAAATATATACAGCGATAAACAAAAAAAACATTCTGGCAACATTGTAATATGTAAAGCACCATCATATTGTGTTAATGTTTTTCATGTATATCGCCCAACTGTATTTTCAGGAAGCAGAGCATGCTCTGCGACATTGTTTGCTGTAAGTCGATGGAAGAGAGCTTGCTCTCGGACAGGGAATTACGGCAAAGAATGTAAAGCCGAAGGCTTCCTGAAAATACTGTTGGGTGTTTTTATTGTTTTTGTTAAGACCCCTTTAAAGATTCCAAATCTGTGTTCATCTGGGATCTGTGGGAGATTAATTATCCGTGGGGAAGACTATTCTTTAGGAAATATCTCTTTAGATAAAGTCTCCCACAGATTGCACAGATTTTCACAGATTTTCTGTTGCCTGTAGCAACAGTTTACTTCCGTCAAAGTTACGCGGATGTATGTTATGTATTCGTGAGAT
>ENA-ORNT01002854-ORNT01002854.1-human-gut-metagenome-genome-assembly--contig:-NODE-2854-length-10318-cov-3.350580_pt1 | contig 10318 bp, 7 predicted proteins | sample MGYA00242120_ERZ509032 | MGnify/ENA primary metagenome ERZ509032 (study PRJEB26280, sample SAMEA2338729) | human gut metagenome | biome: human gut; feature: human-associated habitat; material: faeces...
CGGCAGCCACCGCAGCCATCATCAGCACCGACCTGTTGGGCGGCGCGGGCATCGAGTTGAAGCACATCCTCATGGTCTGCATCCCCGCCTCGCTGGTGGCCATCATCGTGGCTGCCTGGGTACAGAACCGCATAGGCAAAGAGCTGCACGAAGACGAAATCTACTGCGAGCGCGTGCGCCAGGGGCTGATACGGCCCGAGCAGGACATCCGTCTGATAGACGAGATGATAAAGACCCCCGACCCCAAGGCCAAGTATGCCGTGCTGGCGTTTCTCACGGGCGTAGTGCTGGTGGTGCTCTTTGGCAGCATCCCCACCATGCGGCCCGCGTTCATGATAGATGGCGAGCTGCACCGCGTCACCATGCCCGAAACCATCGAGATAGTGATGATGTCGACCGCCGCGCTCATCCTCACCGTGAGCAGAGCCAGCGTGCAGACCGCCGTCAAGGGTAACGTCTTCGACGCGGGCATGTGCGCCCTGGTCGCCATCTTCGGCATAGCCTGGATGGGTGACACCTTCTTCAACGGCAACCTCGCCTTCTTCAAAGACCACATTGCCGCCATCGTCACCCACTATCCCTTCCTCTTCGCCATAGCCCTCTTCATCATGTCCATCATGCTCTTCTCCCAGGCTGCCACCGTGCGCACCCTCTACCCCTTGGGCATAGGACTCGGCATCCCGCCACTGGCACTCATCGCGATGTTTCCGGCGGTCAACGGCTACTTCTTCCTGCCCAACTACCCCACCACCGTCGCTGCCATCAACTTCGACCGTACCGGCTCGACGCGTATAGGGCGCTTTGTGATTAACCACTCCTTCCAGCTGCCCGGCATCATCACCACCGTGGTCTCCATCGGCGTGGGTTATCTCATCATCCAGTTCATGTAGCACCGTGGCGGGCACCGTCAAACTGCGTGAAACCAAAGAAAAACCGGCAAGGGATAGGTTTTTACAAATAAAGGTTCGTTTTTTATAAAAGGAATATGAACAAATAGGTGTAACTTTGCCCCTGTAAATACCAAGATGATGGTTACACCCATCACAGACACGAATACAAACAATATAACCATTTATATTATGACAGACGAAAAGAAATTCAGAGTAGAGGCCGACCTCTTGGGCGAACTCAACGTTCCCGCCGACGCCCTCTATGGAGTGCAGACACAGCGCGGCATCAACAATTACCACATCTCGCGCAAGACTATGCGTGACTATCCAGACTTTATCATCGCCATCGCGTATGTCAAGCTGGCTGCCGCACAGACCAACCACTCGCTCGGAGTCATCAACGACGAAATCTCGGGCGCCATGGCCGAAGCCTGCCGTGAGATTATCGACGGCAAGTGGCATGAGAACTTCCCCATCGACATGGTGCAGGGCGGTGCAGGTACATCGGTCAATATGAATGCCAACGAGGTGATAGCCAACCGTGCACTCGAAATTCTTGGCCGTCAGAAAGGCGACTACCAATATGTATCTCCCAACGACCACTGCAATTGTGGCCAGAGTACCAATGACGTCTACCCCACCAGTATACGCCTTGCGCTTATCCGCATGAACCTCCATCTGGTCAAGGCATTGACCGGACTCATCAGCGCCTTCCGCTACAAGGGCGAAGAGTACACCGACACCATCAAGATGGGTCGCACACAGCTGCAGGACGCCGTGCCTATGACTGTGGGTCAGGAGTTCAAGGCCTACGCCAACAACCTGGAAGAGGAAATCCTCAATCTGGAGCGCAACGTGAAACTGCTGCACGAAATCAACATGGGCGGTACTGCCATCGGTACCGGTCTCAACGCCGTGCCTGGCTTTGCCAAGCTCTGCGCAGCCAATCTGAGCAAGCTCACCGGTGAGAATTTCATCTCGGCCAGTGACCTCGTAGAGGCTACGCCCGATACCGGCGCCTATGTGAGCTATTCGTCAGCGCTGAAGCGCCTTGCCATCAAACTCTCTAAAATCTGCAACGACCTGCGACTCATGGCTTCAGGTCCCCGCTGCGGTCTCAACGAAATCAACCTGCCTCCCAAGGCTCCCGGTTCATCCATCATGCCCGGCAAGGTGAACCCCGTCATCCCCGAGGTGACCAACCAGGTCTGCTTCAAGGTCATCGGCAACGACACCACCGTGAGCTTCGCCGCCGAAGCCGGCCAGCTGGAGCTCAACGTGATGGAGCCTATCATCACAGAGAGTCTCTTCGAGAGCCTCACTTGGCTGAGGAACGTCATCGAGACCCTTACCGAAGAGTGCATCCTCGGTATCACCGTCAACAAGGAACACTGCTACGAGATGGTCAAGAACAGCATTGGCATCGTGACCGCCCTGAACCCCATCATCGGCTACAAGAAGAGCTCGATGGTAGCCAAGGAAGCCCACGATACCGGCCGCTCGGTCTATGACATCGTTATCGAGAAGGGATTTATGACCAAGGAAGAGCTGGACAAAGCCCTCGACCCCAAGGAGATGCTCCAGTCGCACAAGTTTACGCTGAAGTAATGTAATCCCAATATATATGTATGTAAAGAGCCTGCAGGCCGACACCCCTCATTCTCTCGGGGGTTAGGCTTGCAGGCTTGTTTTGTTTCAGGATGGCTGCGGCGGGCACAGCGATGACTCGCAGGGAGCCATCGAGGGTCTATCGGTTGCGATAGGCTATGGGCGTCATGCCCGAGCGCTGCTTGAAGAAGTTGGTGAGGGCACTCTGGTCGCTGAAGTTCAAGTGGTCGGCTATCTCGCCCATGGTCATATCGGTCTGGGTAAGCATATTGCAGATTTCCTTGTAGAGCAGCGAGGTGACATGGTCATTGATGGTAGAGCCGCTTATCTCCTTGACCAGCCGAGAGAGATAAGGGGCAGACAGATTGAGCTTGTCGGCATAGAAACGTATCTGGCGTTCCTTGCGGAAGTTGCGATAAAGATGGTGGAGGAACACTTCGTAGACCGCCTTCTTATGCCCCAAGTCGTGGGAGATAGAGCGCTGCGTGTAGGGCAGCTCGTCTATGATGAGACGCAGCACGTTGACCATGCTCTGTATCATCTCTATCTTGTTGATGTGCTGGTGGCGCACGATATCGCGCATGAAGTGGAAGATATCCTGCATGCTCTTGTATTTCTCGTCGGTGAGGCGGTAGTGGGAGGCATGCGGCGCAAACGACTCGTCGACCAGCACGCACTCGGCCTCGAAGTCGGGCGACACATCGCGCAGCTGCGCCGTGTCGCGGACCGACACCACCAGGAGCGAAGCCCGAGAGAGAACCGCACCCTGCCCCTCGCCGTCGGCGTCGATAAGCCGGCAGCTGCCCCGCTCCACCAGCAGCAGCTTGGTGAAGAGCGTGCGCTCGGCCATCATGTCGACGAGCGTCGCGCCCTCCCCGGCTGTGACAGCCAAGTGGGCGGCATAGGCACCAAATATATCGCTGAGATGATATTGGGTGGCAAAATCCTCCAGGTTGTATATCTTCTGGTTCATGACATTAGAGTCTTCATGGTCAGAGGCGCTTGCTGCATGGCTGCACGGCAATGCCGCAACGGAGAGCGGGCCTGCGCCCCCGACATTTGGGGCAAAAGTAACAATAAAATCGCAGAAACAGGCGGCTTTGGCGCCTATTTTTTCGTTATCCCCCTCAATTCTTACTCCCGAAGTCATGGCGGCTGTCGCCGAGGGCGTGGCGACGACCCTCGTGACCATCCCGACGACCGCCGAGATGACCTCGGCGGCAGCACCGACAACCATAAAGACGGAAAAAGCGAACACGAAGCTAACAAAAATCACCGCAAATCATGACAAATGTCAGAAAAACAGGCAGTAAAGTGATATTTCTGGAATAAATATATGGTTATTTTGTAATATTTTGTTACCTTTGCGCCACCCAAAAATGATAATTCCTGCCATCTTCGGCATCACCACAGTGAAAAGAGACTGCCCGGAGAGGGCAAACTTACGGATAATGAGGAAAGAAACAAATCTAAAACAGAACGATATGACAAAAAAACTACTCATGATGGCAATGCTCCTTTCAGCATTTGCCTTTGCGATCCCAGCATCAGGCTAGGACGACAATGTGACAGTAATCATCGACGAGAATTTCAACACTTTCACAGAGGGTAGCGAAGACGCTCCCGCCACTACCGACATCGGCGGCTACAGCGGCAAGCTCAAGAAACTGGGCTGGAGCAGCAGCTGCACCAAGGTCTATGAAGCCGGCGGCAAACTCAAGGTTGCCGGTTCGGGAATTCTCGAAACCGACTATCTGAAGAAAGCAGTATCTACCCAGGTGCTCAAGATTACAGCCCGTGTGCGTGCCGCAGCCGACTACGGAGAAGCCATTACCTTCGCTGTGGGCTACTCGTTCAGCAAGCAGGTGGTCTTCAACGATAACAAATGGCATGACGTGACCATATATGCAGGCTCGGTATCGAGCTACTCAAAATTGAAGATTACCCCGCTGCTCGAAGGCTTCTTCATCGACGAAATCAAGGCTGTCACCAGCCCCACTATCGTGGCTGTACCCGCGCCCGAGTTGCCCTCACAGGCCGACGGCGTGTCCTTCACCGCCAAGTGGGCCCACGACCGTACCAATGCAGACTATCTGCTCGATGTCTACTCCAAGGCCAACAATGGTTCCAAGGAGTATGTGCTCAAGGACGAGGTGGTAAAGGTAGTGTCTGCTTACGCCAGCACCGTAGAGAAGAAGGTGGAAGGACTGGACGCCAGCAAGACCTACTACTACACCGTGCGCGGCCGCAACAAGAATGGCAACGTATCGGACTACTCTGACGAAATCGAGGTCATCCGCGTGATCAAGAGCATCGACGCCCCCAAGGCCATCGCTGCCACAGGCGTGACAGCCACCTCCTTCAGAGCCAACTGGGAGGCTGTGGCTGAGGCGAGGAGATATGCCGTGAACCTGACCAAGACCACGACGCTGCAGGCAGCCACCACGGTCAAGGTGCTGGACGATGACTTTGCCAAGGTGACCATGGGCTCGCTGGAGAAAGTGGAGTTTGGACTGCTGAGTGATTTTGACAGCTATACCAAGACCCCCGGATGGAGTGCAGTAGACTTTGCCCTGGCTTCGGGATACATGGTACTGTCACCCTATAGCAAGACAAGTTCGCTGACCACACCCAAGCTGGACCTCACTGCCGACAACGGCGCTTGCACCGTGAACTTCAACATGGCAGAGGGCGCCTATGGCTCATACACCTCAGGCAGCAAGGTCACCGTGAGCCTCTATGACACCGACCCCAATGTCGACGGATTTGAGGGCACACCGCTGGAGAGCAAGACCGTGACCACCAACAAGGGATTTGCCGACTACAAGGTAGAGTTTACCAAGGGCGCAGCCACATCGTACATCATGTTCTCGTACGAGAACGGTAGCACCACCAACAAGATATTCTTCGACGCCATCAACGTGGAGCAGAAGATGCCTGCCGGGGCTAAGGTGACCACTGCGATAAGCGTCAACGAGACCGAAGATACCTACTACGACTTCACCATCGACTCGCCCGAGGACAACACCGTATACAGCTATACCGTGAACGCCATCGGTCTGACCGTAGTAGACGGCGAGCTGGCCGACCTGTACTCTAACGAGTCTAACAAGATAGAGGTGAGTCTGGGTGGTTCGGTAGGCATCGACAACGTGGACAACCAGGGCGACGTAGTGGTCAAGGCCGACAACGGCATCATCAGCGTAAGCCTCGCCACAGCCGGCCGCATAGCCGTGTACGACCTCACCGGCCGTCTGATTGTCCAGACCTATGGCAAGGCTGGCGCCAACACTCTGAGCGTGGCCCAGCGCCAGGTGGTAGTGGTTCGCGCTGCCAACAAGTCATTCAAACTGGCACTTTAATAACCCCCTATAAATAATAAAGGTAGTCCGCACGCCCACAGAGGCACGGACTGCCTTTTTCAAATTTAATCCCAATGATACGCAGATTATCCATTCTTTTCCTGCTCATAGCAGTGACCGTGGGCCACATGATGGCCAATCCCGTCACCCAAGCCCAGGCAGAGCAGATGGCACGCAGCTTCATCACACAGCGCCCCAACGCCTCTGCCAAGACTGTGCTGCGCCACATGGCTGTGGCAAAGTCGGGTGCCAAGGAGATACAACCCTACTACGTGTTCAATGCCGGCGATGACGAGGGCTTTGTCATCGTCTCGGGCGAGGACCGCTTTGCCAATGTCATAGCCTATGCCGACCGCGGCCGCTTCACCCTCGACGGCGCACCTGAAAGCCTGCGCTCGTGGATGGAACTCTACGCGCGCTACGTGGAAGCCTACTGGCACAACGACTCGCTGGCAGCCGACACCCCGGCACGCGCCGGCGCCAAAGTGGTGGTGGCTCCGCTGCTCGACGACATACGCTGGGGTCAGGACGCACCCTTCAACGACATGTGTCCCACCTATAGCGACGGAGGCAAGACCGTGCACTACTACACAGGCTGTGTGGCTACGGCAGCTACGCAGATTATGCGCTACTACAAATATCCCACCCGCGGAACAGGCGAGAAGACCTGCACCGTGAAGGGTATAGAACTCTCTGCCAACTTCGGCGAGACCACCTATGACTGGGACAACATGCTGGCTTACTACAAGCGCAACGGCATATTCTCCATCGCCCAGCGCGACGCTGTGGCTAAGCTGGCAGCCCACTTCGGCGTGGCTGTAGAGATGGAATACGAGAAGGCTGGCAGCGGCGCCTCGCCCATGATGGTGCCCGGCGCGCTGAAGAACTATTTCGGCTACGACAAGCACGTCACCCTGCGCAAGCGCAGCTACTACGGTACCACCGAGTGGATGAATATCATCAAGGCTGAGCTGGACGCCGGACGCCCCGTCTACTACGGCGGTGCGAGCGATGCCGGACAGGGTGGCCACGCCTTTGTCTGCGACGGATATGATGACAACGGCTATGTGCACATCAACTGGGGATGGTATGGCGACAGCAACGGCTACTTCCTCGTAAACCGTCTGAACCCCTCGGACTTGGGCGAAGGCGGCGGAAGCGGTGGCTACAACCGCGACCAGGAGATGGTGACGGGCATACGGCCTGCCACCGAGAGCGAAGGCGATGTGGAGCTGCCTCTCTATGGCAGCGTGAGACTCTCTATCACTCCCTATGGCGGCAACTCGTTCAGCCTGATGACCATCCTCGAAAACCTCGATACCGACGACTTCGACGGTGCTCTGGCAGCGGTCATCACCCAGAACGGCGTCATCAAGAAGGTGCTCAAGGAGGAAAGCCTCAACGTGAAAGGCTATGCTGGCAGCAAGTCGGGAACAGCCTATGTGACCATGCGCGACATCACCGCTACAGCCGACGGACTGGCTGACGGCGCATACGAAATCCGCTTTGCCTACAAGGCCAAAGGCGCCAAGACATGGCAGGTGGTGCGCCACTATACGGGCTTCCCCAGATATGTAGACATGACCGTAGAGGGCGGCAAGGTAGTGCTGGGAGAGGTTCACGCCGTGACACCACGCGTAAAACTGCTCGCCCCAATCACATGCAACAACGAGATACACGCCGGCGGAGCTGCGCTCTTCAGAGTGAAGCTGCACAACGGCGGCGATGATATGCAACTGAAATCGGTGGTGGTGGCGATGACCTCGAAAGCCAACCCCGAGGAGGTAATCACCGGCAAGATTTCGGCAAGCGTATACGAGGAGAGCGACTATAACGCCTCGGTGCTCGTGGCTCTGCCAGAGACTGCCACACCGGGCAGCTACACCGTCACAGCCTATGCCGAAGGCTACGAGGCATATCCCTTTGACGACAGCGCCGTAGGCCGCACCGAGGTAGAGGTGCTCGACAAGACCTCAGAGCCCATCCTGGGCGTCACCCAGCGCATGGAATGGACCACAAACGACGCTGCCCAAACCCTGAAGCAGGGCGATATGCTCATGCTGGGCTTTGTGGTGCGCAACTTCGGCGCTGCGGGCAAGGCTGGAGTGGTAACCCGTCTGCAGGATGTCAATGACCCTGAGCGCAGCTACGTGCTGCGTCAGACCGACTATACCTTCAAACAGGGCGAAGAGAAGACCTTCACACTGGGACGCTATCTCAACATCGACGCCGGCACCTATACACTCGCTGTGACAGCCGTCGGCGAGAACGGCAAGGCGCTCACCATCGCCCAGCCCGAAGTGAAGACCACTGTCACCATAGCCCCCAACAGCGAACTGGCGATTAAGGTGAAGAGCATGAAGCTCGACAACGTGCTCTCGCCCGGCAAGAAATCTGCCGGCCAACTGGTGGTACACCTTAATAAAGACTATTCCAACTATGTCTATCTGCGTCTGCGCCAGTTTACCAATACCGGCGGTGAACTCGTATTGATGAAGCGCATCACCAACGGGAAAGCCGGTGATGACGTGACCTTCAACTTCAACTACACCCCCACCGTGCCTGTAGGCACCTACTATGCCTATGGTGGAGTATAAGTCGGAGAGCGGCTCGTATGTGGGCGCCGACGGACTGGCCAACTACTACCGCGAAATAAGCGTGGTGGATGCCACAGGAGTGGATGAAATCACAACAGAGGCATCGGCTGCGGGAGCAACCATAAGCTGCCGCGAGGGCGTGGTAAGCGTAAGCACCGCCGAGGGCGTCAGCGTGGTAAGGCTGAGCGTAGCCTCGACCGCCGGAGCCACCGTATGGAGCGGAAAGGCAAACCAGGCCGACCTGAACAGCCTGCCCCATGGAGTATATGCCGTGAGCGTTTATACCAATAGAGGTACCGTAACCCGCAAGGTGTGTCTGTAAAGGCCCACCCTGCGAGTAACCCAAATAAACAAGGGATGCCACTCAGTGAGCGGCATCCCTTTTCTACGTTAGTATGTTATGAAAAATTTGAGAGAAAATAGAAACTTCACAGTTTCATTCTTTTGTTTTACTAAACATGATTTTATAGAGAAAGCATAGAAATTATCTTTTCATAATCGGCGTTGTACAGACCTCGGAAGGCTGCACGTTGGACTGCGGCATAGTGTCGAGCACAGCCGAGTCGGCTCTTGCCACCGAGTGCATCTGCTGGATGCGGTTGTAGTTGGTGGCTCCGCTGCCGATAACAGGACCATTGTTGTCAAACGACATCTGGAAGGCGTTGCTCAACGTGAGGATGATGGCCACCACGGCAGCTGCCTTGAAGAGAGGTCTCAACCGCTGGGTCATGGTAATGACGCGGGCCTTGACCTGCTTGGGCTCTTCGGTCATGGCGAGCATACGGGCGTCGAAGTCGTCGCCCAGCACGTCGGTCTTGGGCTCGGTGGCCTCGTAGACGAAGAGTGCCTGGTACTTGGCCAGCTCGGCAGGTACAGACTTCTGACTGAAGAAAGCCTTGAGAATGCTTTCTTCTTCGACCGTAGTCTCACACGCCCAGTAGCGCTCCAGCAATTGTTTGATATAGTTATAGTCCATAATTGTCAAAATCATTAAATTTCTGCTTGATGGTCTGGCGGGCTCGGAAGATATTCACCTTGACCTGCTCCTCGCTTATCTCCATCATGCGAGCAATTTCCTTGTACGTTTTCCCTTCAAAATCGCGCAGCTGCATACACATACGCTGCTTGTCGGGAAGAGCATTGACCAGGCGATGAACCAGCTCGACTCTGTCGCTTTGCGCCGCTCTCTCATCGGGAGTCGACGCGCTGTCGGCCTTGTCTTCCGGCAAATCGGGGGTGGAATCGCTGAGGTGGGAGCTCTTTCGTATGTAATCCAACGCAAGGTTCTTGCAGATGGTAGTACAGAAAGCCTCTATAGACTCTATCTCGCTCCACGTGTCGCGTCTGTTCCACACCTTAATCATCGTTTCCTGCACGATATCCTCCGCTTCGGCCTTGTCAAGCGTAATGCGGAGCGCCACTCTGAAAAGCATATTCTTCAGGGGGAGTATATCGTCGCGAAAACTGATAATCTTCATCGTTGCTCTATTAATAAGACGTTTGTTGGAAACTAAAGTTACAGTTGTGGGGATATTTTTTCGATTTTAACACTTATCGGATAATTGTTCCCTGTTGGCCGTCGATGGCATCGGCTTGGGTGATGACCACCCTGGCGACGCCCTCGTCGATGGCTGCGAGCGCATTCTCTACCTTGGGAATCATGCCGCCGGCTATCACGCCATCGGCCACGTATCTATCGAAGTCAGCGCGGGTGATGGTGGGTATCACGCTGTTGTCGTCGTCGGGGTTGCTCAGCACGCCGCGCTTCTCGAAGGCGTAGACGAGCGTGCCCTCGTAGTCGCGGGCCACCGCGCAAGCCACCGTCTTGGCGATGGTGTCGGCATTGGTATTGAGGATATTG
>ENA-ORNT01002862-ORNT01002862.1-human-gut-metagenome-genome-assembly--contig:-NODE-2862-length-10295-cov-7.424512_pt1 | contig 10295 bp, 8 predicted proteins | sample MGYA00242120_ERZ509032 | MGnify/ENA primary metagenome ERZ509032 (study PRJEB26280, sample SAMEA2338729) | human gut metagenome | biome: human gut; feature: human-associated habitat; material: faeces...
AACGCTCTTCCACTCAAACTTCTTCATAATCCTTTTCCTCCTCTTCGATGTCTCATTTAAGTATCGAATCAACTTATGGGTAGGATTATATCTCCTATTTCATACTATGTCAATAGGAAAACAGTAATTTGTTTTTGCTTTTTGCGAAAAAATAAAATCAATGCTATAATATTATTGTTACTTTTGATTGTAAACAGACCTTGTAACCGGAATTCCGTAAGAGATAATAAAGGAGAACAAAAGAATAATATATGAAAAAACCGATTTCACGTTTCTATCTGCTGTTGGTTCTCGTTCCGTTACTGTTACTGGCGAGCATGGGCGGCTATTACTTTCTGGAAGAAACTGCTGCAGGCAGCGATGTTGTTGTCGTTCCACAGACCCCTGCACCGCCTTCTGCCACACCGGTTCCCGTCCCTACTCCGGAGCCGACCCCCACTCCCTTCCCGGAGCATGACATTACGCTCATGGCTGTCGGGGACAACCTGATGCATCTGGGAGTCGTGGCCAGTGGAAAACAGGAGGACGGAACTTATGATTTCTCCATGCTGTTTCAGGGGATTTCACCCTTCTTAAACGCGGCAGACATCCGGATCATCAATCAGGAAACTGTCATGGGCGGCAATTCCCGGGGATTTTCCGGTTTTCCCTATTTTAATTCTCCTACCGAAGTTGGGGATGCGATTGCGGATGCCGGATTCAACGTGGTCCTGCAGGCATCCAATCATACCGCGGATCAGAAGCTGGACGGCCTGTTGTACTGTGCGGATTTCTGGAAAAACAAGCACCCGGAGGTACTGGTAACCGGTATTCACGAAGACGCTTCACAGGCAGATGACATTCCGTTACTTACCATCGATGATGTCACTTTCGCCATCTTAAATTATACCTACGGTGCCAATACCGAGACACTCCCCTTAGATCTGCTGGGGCATCTGAATCTTCTGTGTGCCGTAAATGAGAAAAACGGACAGATGGACTTCACCACGCTGAACCCGCAGGTCTTAGAGGATATCTCCCGGGCAAAAGAACTGGCAGATATCGTCATCGTCTGTCCTCACTGGGGGACTGAGTATTCCTCCAAAATCTCAAGCTATCAGGAAAAATGGGCACTGGAGATGACAGAAGCCGGTGCCGATGTCATTATCGGAACCCATCCCCATGTGGTAGAGCCTGTGGAATGGATCACCGCAGAAAACGGCAATGAGTCTCTGTGCTATTATTCGCTGGGCAATTATGTGTCCACCCAGAAAAATGCTCTCAGCATGTTAGAGGGTATGGCCTGGCTGACTTTTCACGTTGCAGAGGACGGTGTCTCCATCGAGCGGAAGACCACCGGTGTGATCCCGCTGGTCTGTCAGTACACCTCCGGACCGGTACGGTTTGAAAATGTCTATCTGCTGGAAGAATATACCGAAGAGCTGGCGGCCTCCCACGGCATCCGCAATTATGCCGGTGTGGTCCTTCATCTGGAAGACCTGCAAAAATGGAGCGACGAGATCCTCGGTGATTTCGTACTCACCAAAGATCAGGCGCTCCATAATTTCAAAACCGATTCTATTAATCAATAACGTTTCGCATACCGATGATGGAACTGTAGTCCACAGCACTGATAATGACACCTTTCCGTGAATTGGCGGAATGGATGATCTGTCCGTCACCGATATACAGTCCTACATGGGTACAGCTCTTCCCTCCATTGGAACTATAACATACAATATCTCCTGGCTGAAGTTCTTCAGAACTGATACTGCGTCCGGCACCGGAATACTGTCCTCCCGGTGTACGGCTGATAGAATAGCCGAACTCCGCATAGATAAAGCAGGTGAATCCGGAACAATCTGTACCTCCTGACAGACTGGAACCTCCGTGTACATACCGGTTGCCCAGATACTGCATGGCATACTCAATGATACCCTGTCTGAGTTCCGCATTGGAGGTATAAGTAGTTGCGGGAAGTGTGATGCTCGTGATCACCTCCGGGGCATCCTGCTCGGCAGTCTGTTCTCTTGCCTGCAATGCCTTCTGTGCGGCAATTTCCGCCTGTTCCTCTTCTATTGTCTTCGCATAGATAAATTCTTCCGAGATCGTAACATATTCCGCAGAGACATAGCCTTCCTTGCTGTCGGTGTACTGTACCTTCAGCCAGTCTCCGTCATTCTCCAGAATTTTTACCTTTTCTCCATTGTCAATGTAACCAATTCTTTTTGCATCTGTGGCAGGATCCTGTCTCACATTCAGACGGTCTGCGATAACAACAGCATATCTGGTCACATAATTGTCTACAACCTCAGCTGCTGCATCTCCATAGATGAAAAACTCTGCCTTGATATAACCCTCCACATTACCGGAGATGATCCGGAACCAGTCCTGATCCTCTCCTGCCACATCCAGGATCTGTGCCACCGCTCCGTCATAGATTTTGCCCACTACGGCACTGTCCGTGTTCGGTTCTGTCCGGACATTGACGTAATTCGTCACATTGGCGATCGCTAACGACGCATATTCATCTGCGGTCGTATCCTCTACGGAAGCTTCGTCTACCGGGACATCCTCCGGATCTGACACCCCTTCCAGTGCTCTGGGATCCTCCGTCTCGCCACCCTGTACCGCCAGCAGATCCTCTATGGTAATCTGTCCGGTAGCCGGGATCGGCTCGACACCGATCTGATGTATTTCTGCCGCATGTACTTTCTGTACCGAGGCTTCACTCTGTATTTTTAGTTCTCCGTTTCCTGCTGCCACCACCATACTGACTCCGGTGAGAGCTACCGCCAGTGCCATGAACATTCTTTTTTTCATTATAATCCCTGTTACTTCCTACAATTACTGTTTTCTGATGACATTCTGTATAATAGCACATAAAGCAGCACCCGTCCACGAATGTCTCCAAATATCTCAAACTACTTAAAATACTGCATCAACTCTTCCAGATCCGTGGATGCCTTTTTAATTGTTCCTGTATCGTCCGAAATTTTGTTAACTGCTTCTGCGATATCAGATACGTTTGCCGTTACTTCCTCGTTGCTGGCTGCATTCTCTTCACTGATCGCACTCAGTTCTGTTATACTATTTATAATAGTCTGTTTCAATTCCTCCAGATTCTTCGTTTTTTCCGCAATAATTCCCGCTGTCGTAACATTAGCCTCAATAATCTGGCTCAGAGCATCAAAACCATTCTTGGCACCTCCGATGTCTGCCTGCTCTTTTTCTGCCAGTGCACGCATCCGTTCAGTTAACTCTACAGATTTATTAGATTTTTCGAGAATATCATCAGCAATTTTCTTGATCGTATCCGCACTCTGGCTGCTCTGTTCGGCGAGCTGTTTGATCTCTGTAGCGACCACAGCGAAGCCTTTGCCTGCCTGTCCTGCCCTCGCTGCTTCAATGGAAGCATTCAATGACAATAGATTCGTCTGTGCGGTAATATCAGAAATCAGTTCCACTGCTTTACTAATGGATGCAATGGCCTCATTGGTTGCCTTTACCTGTACGATCATCTCAGTAATAATGTCCGAAGAGGTATGCGAGCTTTCCAGCACCAGATTCATGGATTCTGAAGCATTACGATTGGCACGATCCATTTTATTGGAATTCTCATTCAATGTTACTGTCTCCGAATGGATCGCATTAACATTGTCCCCCATCTCCAACATTCTGGAATTAACAGTCTGTACATTCTCTGCCAGTGATGTAGCGGTTGCGGCCAGCTCGTCCACTGCCTGTCTGATCTGGTTGGTTCCCTTACTGCTTGCAGATGCCAATGTATTTAATAATTCCATGCTGCTATCCAATTGTGCAGCATGTCCATCCACCTCGGTGACAATACTGTTCAATTTATCCCTCATGCTGACAGATGCCCGGATCAGAGTGGTCACTTCACGGATCACAGATTTCACTTCAAGATTGCCTGACAGATTACCATTGGCAATTTGGTCAATATATTCTGCGGTCGTCAGTAATGGTTTTCGTATTTTGAATGACAGATAAACCATGACAGCAATAAAAAGAACATTCAGACATACTGAGCGCAGAACCAGACTTCTTAACATGTCGGATATTGCATCCTGAACTATGCTCTCCCGTTCTCCGGCAAAAGCCATTCCCAGAATCTCTCCGTCATCGGAACATACCGGCATATAATAGACATAATATTCTTCTCCCTGAATCTCTACTCCATCAGTTTCATAATCGTTACCGGCTCTGACCGTCTCCCATATCTGTGGATCAGCCTTGGTTCCTTCTGCCCTGTTCCCATCCTTGTCCACAATGGAAGTAATAAATCTCTCATCCTCCATGAAAAGCGTCTGTTCAATATGCTCATCCTGCAAAGAATCTATAAACTGATAACTGATATCATCCTTTTCCAGAATATCCTCACGGATATCCCATGTGAAATACTGCTCCACTGATGTAGCACATGCTTTCAGCCGCAGATAGGTACTGTCGACCAGTTCATCTTTCATTTTGCCCGATGCATATACAGTCAGAGCAACCATCGTTGCAAGCATCGGAATGCAGCCGATCATTAAAATCACCTGCAAATACCCCATTTTCTTCTTCATTTCAGCACCCTCCTCGTTTTCTGATATAAACTTTTTCCTGCTGTTACCCATCCCCGTACGGGCATGATGAAACATCCGCAAGTTGATCTAATTGAAAAATATCATAGCATATTTTATCAGGATCCACAACACTTCGACATTCTTGAGTTTCCGCAGTTTTATCCACAACTGCCTGTTTTTTCAGATACTATTATAAACAACTTTCAAATATCCGGCAGATTGGTGCTTTAGAAGAAGTTTGGCTATTGGAATTTGGCTACCTGTTCTAATTTCTTTTATAAAAAGAACCGTTCTTTGCTCTCTCCTTTCTTTAATTGCAGTCTCCTTATATTTCACTACAGTATTCACATCCGAATGCGCCTGAAAAGCAGCTCCGGTAATCCTACCGCCCTTCCTCCTGTGTTTTCTCACCACATTTTGTCTGAAATTTTTAAAAATAAAGAATGCTTACGCCATGTAACATCGTGGTATTTCTCCAGTTCTCCGTTCCCAACGATCCGGTGTGCCAGATCAGTAGTCCGGTGTTTTCGGCATTTTCTCTTCTGCCTACTTCTGCCGTAAGCTCCACTCCCCGGGCATAGCCCCTTTCCTGCTGTACCACCGTAGGTTCCGTAACCGTCCATGCTTTTGCCGATAATATTCCGTTCTCATACCGCACCCAAATTCTGCATCCCGTTACAAAGCAGTTTGTCACGACCTCGCGGGAAATGCACTGCGCCTGTCCACGCACATACTGTATCAGATACATGGATACCGCATCGGAATGGGCCGCCGTACGGATGATCCGAAGTCCATAACCGTCCAGAGTGTCCGTGTCCGTCTTGATGCAGACATCCAGATACTGTCCGGCGCTGCCAAAACCCTGTCCGGCAGACTTTGCCGGATCGGCTTCCAACAGGACTTCCATATTCCGTTTGGTTTCCGTTCCCATCTCCGGTGCCGTGGTCGGCGTATAGCGGATCCTGGCCCCCTGCATTCCCTGATAGAGCCCTTCGCCCTTACTGCCGTCCCCTGTTGCACCGTAGTGCCAGGAGACCTGCGTCTTTTCCCGGTCCCACTTTTCAAAATCACAGGTATCCGCCGGACGCTTCGCATCAAAATTCCATACACCTTTTTTGTTTCCGGCATGGCTGTAAAGAGGAAGGTTATGAAAATCTGTCCAGATCCTGTCTGTTTCCACATCTTCCGGCGAAATAGCTTTTTCATAAAAGCACTGCACTGCTTCCCCGTATTCGCTGCGATTCGTTCTGGGTCTTATCTGTGCGAAAATATAATATCCCACATCATCTCCGGTGAGGGCATAAACTTTCTCCGGCTGATCCGGTTGGGAGATTGCCGTCACGATTTTGTCCTCTACCCGAATGTTTCTGCTTCGATACCAGATAATATCCGAGCAGTCATTCTCCGCTTCCGTAAAATCATAAGACAGCCGCAGCATTTTGCCTTCAAGACAGATCACCGGATTGCCCGTAAGCCTTGGTGCCGCCACTTTCCGGGGATGAATTCTGACATACGCACCGGTCTGCAATCCCTCTTTGGTCTGCGCCGTGAGTACTACTTCCGTCTCATGGTCTATATTACTGTCTTTCAGTTGCAGCAGACAGCTCCCCTCCGACACACGCTGTATTTCTATGGAGTCTGCACTGTCTCCTTCTATTTTAAAATGTATCTCACACTTCCTCTCACGCCCATCAAAGGTCAGGCATTTTCCCTTTATATTTATGGAAGATCCGCCTGCTTCCAGTTCAAAAGCCTCTGACTCCAGCAGAAGCTGTGTAGGAATATCTGTTTTTCCGGCAAAGCGGATCACTTCTCCGTTCCCCAACGGGTCCCAGTCGTCTTTCCCGCCCAGAAGATTATAGACATTGTAGATCGTTTCTCCATCCTTACGGATATAGTAGGCCTCTGCCAGCATCTTTTCGTCAATGTCCACCGTATGGGAATCCGCAACCTCCGGAGGCGTAAACCGGCCTTCCGGATATGTCACATTCGCCTGATAGCACTTCAATGCTACGGAAGGATATTTCGTCCACAAGACCGCAACTTTGGTGTCCGGCAGACCTGCGAAGCTGCTGTCGATCAGTGCGATCTGTCCTCCGACTTTTGTAAAATACTGTGCGTGAGTCTCCCCATCCTGTGGATATTTACAATGAAATGTACAGTTTAAGAATACCGCTCCCGTACCGGAAGCCTGATAGATCGGCATTCCGCTGTAAAAATCAAACTCACAGTCCAGGTACACTGCATTTCCATTCAGAGCATCGTCCGTCTGTTCAAAACGACAATGTTCATACAGGCTTCTGCCCGCGCCACATACGGGATACAGGTTCAGACGACTGACAAACCGGCAATTCTTCGCATGGAACTTATCGGCATTCGTATCCGCCAGCTGTGCCTGCGTAATGGCTTCTGTCCTCTTTTTCACAGACTGCGCAGGATCCAATGCATAATCCAGATCCACACAGCAATAATTCCCCAGAGTCAGGTTTTCCATCTCCAATTGTTCCCCGGAAAAATGGAACAGAGTATAATTCCCCTTCGCTCCATGGTCGTTCCCCCGGTTGGCGGCAATCACCACATCCTCCGGGTTCTCCGACAGCCCCACCAATTTCAGATTTGCGCAGTTTACCTTGCATCCGTAAGGGTAAAGATCCTTCGGATCCTCCCTTACGATCACCGCCTCCGACTGCGGATCCTCCAGCCAATAGATGCCGGGAGCAATGTAGACCGTCACCGGGTGTTCCACAGTTGCTGCGTTTAGTGCTCCATCCGACAGGACTTCTCTGATGTTATTGTAAGTGTATGGATTTTTCTGTACTTCCTCGTTCGCAAGCCTGCTGTCCAACAGGAGATGACAGGAATCGGGGTTAGGTTTTATCATAAATGTTTTTCCTTTCCTCAGAATAAAATAAGTGACCGATTACTTTTTACTATAGTAAACGACCACTTATTTATCAAGAGATTAAGTTATTAATATCCTACCATAGAAGTAAAAATTATGGTGAGAAGTCATGAAGAATTGTATCATGCTATGGAAAAATGACGCTGTTGATCTTGCCATCAACAACCAGAGAAGAGCTTTTTCGGATGCGTATAATAATGAAGTGCTGGCAGAAAGTAAAATTTATATTGAACTTTCCTCCAAAAATCCACTCAGTAAATTAAGTTCCCTGGAAACCGAAGATTTAAAAAATACCCCCTGCATTCTTGTCATCAACCAGACCGGACAGCAGGCTACCGCTTGCCTTTTTCACACTTCTAATAAACCACTGCTGCCAGAATGATATATACCAGAATCGACACCATACAGTACATAGAATTGGTTGTTGATACATAGGCACTGCCCTCTTCCTTTTTCAGAAAAGTCTGCATGCTGAAAGTGGCCGGCGCCGACATATAGGAAATGATGGCAAGATTCAACAGCATGTTATCTCCTATCCACAAATGCACTGCCCACAGCACTCCAATTGCCATAAGTGTCTGTAGCAGAACTCTCATCAGGATTGTCTTCAGGCATGGCCGGATCAGTTCCTTTGTCAGTTCCATGCTATATCCCACAACGATCAGGATGATTGCTGTCACGGATGTGGTAAGGATCCCTTCCACCGCCAGATATGCACCGCCGAAGGGACTGTCGATCAGACAAATCACCACCTTGGACAGTCCTGCCAGGATTCCAAGCACACTTGCAATAAATGCCGGTGTGTGGAATGCACTCATACATAGTTTCTTTGCATTGATCTTCTCTCCGTTTTCCACCTGTCCCAGCATCCCCATATAGATGCTGAATCCAAACAAAAGTCCTGCAATATCCAGTACTGCGATCTGTGAGAGATTTTCCTGCCCGCACAGGCTGGTATACAAAGGATACGCCATGAGGCCACCCTCATATACACTGACCATAAACGGCAGGTACTTGCGGTATTCTCCGTTCATAAGCGGCTTCAACAGAAATCCTACTCCGAAAGATACCACCAGCATAACGAACATAATCCCCACCAGTTTCCAGGTCTCCACACTGTAATCCGCTGTGGCCAGTGCATGAAAGATTGCCACCGGAAGCATGATATTGGTTTCCAGCAGTTTCATATTATCTATTCCGCTTTTGGTAAGTAACTTTAATTTTCTGCATGCCATACCGAGAACCAGCATGACAAGTACCGGCAATATAATTTCTAATATTCTCATTTGTTATCCCTTTCCGAGGTATCCTATACTTTTTTATTTATTATACTTCGATTTTCCTATCCTGTATATTATGTATCCCGGAAGTTTTGTAGAAATGTTTTAGAATTGATGCAGAAATGTTAATGCCAGAATTCGGTCTCCATTTCAGATATGCAAAAAGGCACTGTATCTCAATTTTTTTGAAATACAATGCCTTTTTTACAACACAATCTTACCCAAAGAAATTATACTTGTTAGCCTCAAAAGCTTCCATATAGGTTGCCCCATTGGAACCATACCGGTTGGATGCGCTGACCACATTTTCGGAAGCATTCTTATTGATGTGCTCACCGAGAAATCCTATTTTGGGGGCGATGCCATTCTCTCCTCCCAGTACCTTCTGTAAGGTATCCGCATCCGCATTCCGGAATACTTTCTCGTCCACGATCAGGCTTCCGTCCTTTGCCTGACTGATTCCTATACTTTCCAGTGATTCTTTACTGCCCGCTGGAATGTTTTTTAACTGTTGCTGGTAAAATTCATTCATGATTCCGCCGGTGGTCTTAAGCTGCTTCATGGTAGCATTGTACGCTTCCACCATTTTGTTCACATCACTCAGGATGTCCGTGGTGTCTCCGCTCTCTTTTGCCTTGTCGTAGATGGAATCCTTATCGCTGCCTGCAAGCTTTGACGCAGATTGGCTCAACTTCTCCGACAGATCCTCCAGCTTTGCATAATTATTTTTCCTCAGAATGTCCGTGGCACCGGTACTTGTGGTGTTCATGCTCTTCCCGATGGTTCCCAGCAGGTTCTGGGATGACTTGTTATTGATAATGTCCAAGAGCGACGTTCTCTGAATGGGAATCCCGCTTTTTGCTGCGGAATTTGCCAGCATTTGGGTTGTGATCCTCATTTTGCGACCTCCTTTGATCTGCAATTTTTTCTCTCTGTCTTCTATATCGCCGCTTTTCTTTCACCCTTAATATGTCTTGTAACGAACCGATCTTTTCATGTAACGAAACATCAAAAAATCAGCAGGCCCATCACCCAAAAGCTCTCTCTTGCGAGAGAGCTTGGTCTGCACCTGTAAAGTCAAGGTTGTTTTGGTGTAAATAGCATAAAAACGACAAATTCCATACAAAAAATTTCCCAAATCAGAAATTTTTGTACGGAATTTACTTACTTTGCTTATATAGCGAAAATGGAGACTTTTCAAACGGTAAAATTCCACATTTTTGTATTTTTTTCGTCCAAAACGGCGATTTAAATACAAACAAGATTTCCACTGACTGTCCCGATGCAACGCTCACAAAAAGAATTACTATCACTCTGCGAACAGTTCCTTCTTCCGTTCAATCATCTCATCGATTTTCTCGATATAAAGCCCTACATCCTTGACATTATCGCATCTTTCGATCCGTCCATCGGGGAAGACACGCTTGGTGATGCTACCGGCACCCAGAGCCACGATGGTCTGTTTCTCCTCCATGATGAGGATGTTGTACAGGCCGTATTTGCCGGGACGGGCGTAGCCGGTGTTCTCGAAGTTGCCGGACATGTTCT
>ENA-ORNT01002863-ORNT01002863.1-human-gut-metagenome-genome-assembly--contig:-NODE-2863-length-10285-cov-3.531769_pt1 | contig 10285 bp, 9 predicted proteins | sample MGYA00242120_ERZ509032 | MGnify/ENA primary metagenome ERZ509032 (study PRJEB26280, sample SAMEA2338729) | human gut metagenome | biome: human gut; feature: human-associated habitat; material: faeces...
CCTTAATTTTACTAGAGTTTCAGAAAGCCAATAAGGGGACTCGAACCCCTGACCCACGCATTACGAATGCGTTGCTCTACCAACTGAGCCATATTGGCAAAACGTACTTGTATATAATACCAAAACCGATTCAGAAAATCAACTGTTTTTTCATAAAATTTATATTAAAAAAAGATTGACTTTTCACATGGATTCTGTAGAATAGAAACTGTTGAGTTTATAATCAGTAAACAAAAAATCAACTAACAATCATGTTTCATAAATTTACGGGAGGCATGCCATGGACATTGGACACCGCATGAAAGAACTGCGCATCCAGTACGGACTGACGCAACAGGAGCTGGCGGACCGTGCCGAGCTGACCAAGGGCTTTATCTCACAGTTGGAACGAAACCAGAACTCTCCGTCCATCGGAACTCTTCTGGATATCATCCAGTGCCTTGGTACGACACCAGCAGAATTTTTTACAGATGAAGAGCCGGAACAGATTGTTTTCAAACAGGAAGATTATTTTGAAAAAACCGACGAAGAAAAACACTGCTGTATTGAATGGGTCGTTCCCAATGCACAGAAAAACCAGATGGAACCGGTTCGTCTGACTTTACACGCCGGTGGACGGTCAGAAGTTTATCAGCCCCATGAGGGGGAGGATTTCGGTTATGTAATCACAGGAAACGTCCGTATCCACTATGCCGGACAAAACCAGACGGTACATGCCGGGGAATCTTTCTATTTTAAAGCAGGAAAAAAGCATTATCTGGAAAACACCGGTTCGAAAGATGCCGTCATCATCTGGGTTACTACCCCACCAAATTTTTAAGAGGACAAACGTATGAGTAAACATTTAATTGATTTTATTGGAATTTCCAAATCCTACGATTCCAATCTTGTGTTGGATGATTTAAATCTGTATATCCGGGAGAATGAATTTCTGACCCTTTTAGGTCCGTCCGGATGCGGAAAAACTACAACCCTGCGTCTGCTGGGAGGCTTTGAAAGCCCGGACAAGGGACAGATTCTGTTTGACGGACAGGATATCACAGCTCTTGCAGCCAATGAACGGAAACTGAATACCGTTTTTCAGAAGTATTCTCTTTTCCCGCATATGTCCATCGCCGAAAACATTGCATTCGGCCTTAAAATAAGTAAGAAAAGCAAAGCATATATTCAGGATAAAATCAAATATGCCTTAAAACTGGTCAATCTGGAAGGCTTTGAAAACCGTTCGGTCGATTCTCTCTCCGGTGGTCAGCAGCAGCGTATCGCCATCGCCCGTGCGATTGTAAACGAGCCAAAAGTCCTTCTTTTAGATGAACCGCTTGGTGCACTTGATTTAAAACTGCGCCAGAGCATGCAGTATGAGCTCATCCGTCTGAAAGAAGAACTTGGAATTACTTTTGTATATGTCACCCACGATCAGGAAGAAGCACTGACCATGTCCGATACCATTGTTGTCATGAATCAGGGATATATCCAGCAGATCGGTACTCCGGAAAACATTTACAACGAACCGGAAAACGCATTTGTTGCCGATTTTATCGGACACAGCAATATCATTGACGGAACCATGATAAAAGACGAACTTGTAGAGATTCTCGGTGCCCGTTGGGCATGTGTCGACAAAGGATTCGGCAATAACAAGCCGGTCGACGTTGTCATCCGTCCGGAAGATGTAGAACTGGTCGATCCTTCGGAGGGAACGCTGCAGGGCGAAGTAACCTCCCTGATTTTTAAAGGCGTTCACTATGAACTTGATGTCATGGCCGGCGGCTATGAATGGCTGGTTCACACCACCAGATTTGTTCCGGTCGGCACCAAAGTCGGCATCAAAGTAATCCCGTTCAATATCCAGATTATGCATAAGCCGGAATCTTCCGATGAAAAGGCGGTGGAGATCGATGCGTAAATTTAAACAGCAATTTCTTGCCGGTCCATACCTCATATGGATCATCGGTTTTATCCTCCTGCCGCTTATCATGATTCTTTACTATGCATTTACAAACGGCGATGGCAGTTTTACGTTATCCTATATCACAGCGATAGCAGATGAAACCAACCGCAAAGCCATGGGACTTTCCCTGAGACTTGGAATTATATGCACCATCGTGTGCCTGGTTCTCTCCTATCCGCTGGCAATGATTTTAAATAATATGAAAATCAAAAATCAGGGACTGGTTGTTTTTATCTTTATGCTTCCGATGTGGATGAACTTTATGCTCCGTATCCTGGCATGGAAACTTCTGCTTTCCAAAAATGGTGTAATCAACTCCATTCTCACAGGTTTCGGACTTTCCCGCATCAATATCATAAATACACCAACGGCAGTTGTCCTTGGCATGGTATACGACTTCCTGCCATTTATGCTGCTGCCAATCTACAACTCCATGACACGAATCCGTAAAGACTGGATTGAGGCGGCCCGTGATCTGGGTGCCGGAAATGTAACCATCTTTTTAAAGATTATCCTTCCGCTTACCGTATCCGGAATCATCAGCGGAATCGTCATGGTATTTGTCCCGTCACTTACCTCGTTTGCAATCTCGCAGGTATTAGGCGGTGGTCATGTTCTTTTAATCGGAAATGTGATCGAACAGGATTTTATGCAGGGTATGCAATGGAATGCCGGAAGCGGTCTTTCCTTTGTTCTTATGATTTTTGTGATTGCAAGTATGACTATTGTAAATATATTTGATAAAGAAGGGGAGGGAACATCCATATGTTAAAAAAATGTGCATCCCGGATCTATATGGTCCTGATTTTTGCCTTCCTTTACCTTCCGATTATTGTGTTGATTGCTTTGTCTTTCAACGATTCCCGTTCCAAGGTAAAATGGGGTGGCTTCACGCTCCGGTGGTATACCGGCTGTTTTCAGGACGAAAAGATTATGACTGCATTTGTCACAACTTTGCAGGTCACTTTCCTGTCCGCAATGATTTCCACACTGATCGGAACACTTGCCGCGCTCGGCATAGCCGCCATGAAAAAACGGCACCAGACCATTTATCTCGGCGCGACCAATATTCCGCTTCTGAATGCGGATATCGTAACCGGTATCTCCATGATGCTTTTGTTTGTGAAATTTATCGACCTCGGATTTGTGACGGTTCTTCTGGCGCACATTACTTTTAGTATTCCTTATGTTATTTTAAATGTGCTTCCGAAAATGAAACAGACAAACCGCAGCACCTATGAGGCGGCACTTGATCTCGGAGCAACGCCGCTGTATGCATTTTACAAAGTCACCTGGCCGGAAATCCGTCCCGGTGTGTTCTCCGGATTTATGATGGCAGTCACCATGTCACTGGATGATTTTTCCATCACCTATTTTACCAAAGGAGCCGGGGTCAATACCCTCTCCACCATGCTCTACACAGAACTTCGCAAAGGAATCAAACCGGAATTGTATGCACTTTCCACGATTCTGTTCTTTGCCGTTCTGCTCATTCTTCTTGCCGGAAATGTTTATCCGGGGAAGAAGCGTGTTGCAGCCAAATAAATTATCCATTGGAATTTTATTCCAGCCGAAAGGAGTCCTATTATGAAAAAAAGAATTTTCTCTGCCCTCTTAATTTCTGCTCTGGCAGTCAGCGCACTCACTGCCTGTGGGGGATCTTCCTCTGCGAAAAAAAGCGGACAGACCTTAACCGTTTTAAATTACGGAAAATATATCGATGAGTCCGTAGTCAAACAGTTTGAAAAAGAAACCGGTATCACCGTCAAATACGAAGAATATGAAAGTCCGGAAGAAATGTATACCAAATACAAAGCCGGTTCCATCAACTATGATGTAATCTGCTCTTCCGAATATATGGTTGAGCGTCTGATCAACGAGGGCGAAGTTCTCGAAGAAGATTACGATGCCATGGACAACTACAAAAATCTGGATCCAACGATCCTTGATATGTCTGCTTCCTATGACAAGAATCACACCTATTCCGTTCCATATTTTTACGGGACTCTTGGCCTTCTCTACAACAAAACAACCATTGATGCCAAAACCGTATCAAGCTGGAACTGCCTGTGGGATCCTACCTATGAGGATGAAATCATCATGGAAAATTCCGTCCGTGATACGTTTGCCCCTGCACTGATCTCCAAAGGGTATTCCTTAAACGATACCGATGAAAATCATCTGCGGGAAGCCCTCGACATATTAAAAAAGCAAAAAGATGATAAAATCGTATATGCCTACTATGTAGACGAGACAGCCGATGCCATGATCGGAGAAGAAGCCTCCATCGCACTGTGCTACTCCGGCGAGGCTGCACTGGCCATGGCAGAGAACGACAATCTGGATTATTCAGTTCCAACAGAGGGATCCAACCTCTGGATCGATTCCTGGTTCATTCCAAAGTCCTGCACTAACCAGACCAACGCTTTAAAATTCTTAAATTTCCTGTGCAAGGATGATATCGCAGAAAAGAATTTCGAATATGTGCAGTATGCCTCTCCGATTACATCTGTGGTAGAAAATCAGGACGCTGACGTAAAAAATAACGAAGCTATCAATCCTTCCAGTGACACGATAAAAAGATGTGAAATCTATAAAGCATTAAGTGATGATGATTCCGCCAAGTACACAAAGCTGTGGCAGGAACTTCTCTCTTATTAAAAAACCGAGAAAAATGATTGCAATTTCAGTCAAAACATGCTAAAGTAAATCCACGGTGTCTGGTTAACACCGTGGATTTTTCATCTTCGGAAACGGTCATTCCGAAATTTCCCATATATACATTTGTTTTCAATTACATATGAACTATCAGGAATTTTTAACAACGATCCGTACACAGCTTTCTCTGCGTATCGAGACAGGTGTCACTTTAGACATTCGTTCCTTTACCAAAAATAACGGAACACATTACGATGGTCTGGTACTTCTCCATCCGAAGAAAAACGTGTCACCTGCGATCTATCTGATGCCATACTATCATCGCTATCTGGAAGGGGTATGCCTTGAAGAAATCTGTGAAGATATTCTTCATACCTATCAGGCGCATGCCCCGGAAGAAAATTTTGACACGTCCTACTTTACCGATTTTTCCCGTGCCAGCGAGCACATCGTCATGCGTCTTGTAAGCTTTGAAAAAAATCAGGAACTGTTAAAAGAGGTTCCGTTTTTCCGCTACCAGGATCTGGCCGTAATCTTTTACTGTCTGCTCCATGCAAGTGCCGAAAACCAGGCAAATATTCTGATCCACAATCATCACTTAAACCTTTGGAAAACCGACAAAGAAACGCTTTACCGGCTTGCGAAGAAAAACACGCCACAGCTTCTTCCCCCACAGCTTACCCCGATGAGCAGTCTTCTCAAAGAAATGCAGCTCGTCGCGGAAACTCCACTCCCGGAAGCACCCCCGCCACTGTATGTTCTGACCAATACGTACCGGACCAACGGTGCAACCGTTCTCCTCTACGATGACATCTTAAAAGAACTGTCCGATTTGTTTGAAAAGGATCTGATCATTCTGCCAAGCAGTATTCACGAAGTACTGATTCTTGCCACCGATGAAAACGACAGGCAGAATCTCGACCATTACACCGCAATGGTAAAAGAAGTGAATGCCTCACAGCTTCAGGATGAAGAAATTCTGTCCGACCATGCCTACTATTACTGCCGGCACAGCCATCTGCTGACCATGCCGCAGCCGGTCTGCACTTCATAGATTATATTTCCAGACACAAAATCCCCGCAGAAAAAATTCTGCGGGGAACATCTATTACATTTCTACCAGTTTATCATATAGCTTCTCATATGCATGTGCCGATGCATTCCAGGAAAAATTGCGATCCATCGCACGATAGATCAGTTCTTTCCATGCGGCCTTTTGTTCATGCTCCACACGATACGCATATCGGACAATATCTGCCATTTCCTGTGCATTAAAATTCGCAAATGAAAAACCACATCCTGTATTTTCATATTCATTGTATGGTTCTACCGTATCCCGGAGTCCTCCGGTTTCACGTACGATCGGAAGTGTTCCGTAACGCATGGCAATCATCTGTGCCAGCCCGCATGGTTCAAACATGGAAGGCATCAGCAGCACATCACTTGCCGCATATATATGGTGCGAACGCTCCTCGGTAAATCCGATATGTACGCTTACCTTGTCCGGATACTTACTCTGATAATGGTGGAGCATATTTTCATACTGGCTCTCTCCGGAACCAAGAACCACCAGCTGTATATCCATTTCGGTTAAAAGTTCATCCAATACGCAGCCAATCAGGTCAAATCCTTTCTGGCTGGTCATACGCGATACGATTCCGATCAGGAAAGCATCCTCCCTGACTGGAAGCCCAAGTTCTTTCTGTAATGCAACTTTGTTTTCTTTTTTCCCACTCACTGCATCTTTTTTCGAATAATTTACCGAAATATAAGGATCTGTCTGTGGATTATATTCTTCATAATCAATTCCGTTTAAAATACCATAAAGGCGATCCTTTCGGGCAGTCATCAGGCCACTTAAGCCCTCTCCCCCTTCTACGGTCGTAATCTCATTTGCATACGTCGGGCTGACGGTAGTAATATAATCCGCATATACCACGCCACCCTTTAAGTAGTTTGCTTCGCCATAAGATTCCAGTTCATATGCATTGAAAATGTGTGCCGGGAGTCCTGTAATATCCATAATCTCCTGAATTCGCCAGCGTCCCTGAAACTGCAGGTTATGAATCGTAAACACGGTTTTGATTCCCGCATAAAAATTATCATCTCCAAATACCGTATGCAGAAACACCGGAATAAGTCCTGTCTGCCAGTCATTGCAATGGATAATATCCGGGGCAAAATCAATATACGGCAGACTAGCAAGTACTGCCTTGGAAAAATATGCAAACTTTTCCACATCTTCATAGATATTGTTGTATGGAGATTCTCCTGCAAAATAAAATTCATTGTCCACAAAATAAAAGTGAACACCATGATATTCCGACTCGAAAATTCCAACATACTGCCTGCGCCAGTTCAGATTTACATAAAAATGGCACAAAAATTTTAAATTTGGAAGAAATGAGCGATCCATGCAGGCGTATTTCGGAATAACTACCCGCACATCATACTCTTTTTTGTCAAAATATTTCGGAAGTGATCCGACAACATCGGCAAGACCTCCGGTTTTCACATATGGCACTGCCTCTGATGAAACAAACAGAATCTTCTTCATACATAACACTCCTTTACTTACTCTTCATCTGTAATCGTATTTTGTCCGTAATAAGAGCGATAAATTCCGAGTTGGTCGGTTTTCCTTTTCCATTGCTGATCGTATATCCGAACAGATCATCCAGCGTATCCATCTTGCCACGGCTCCACGCTACTTCAATTGCATGACGGATGGCACGCTCGACACGGCTTGGTGTCGTATCAAATTTCTTTGCGATCCCCGGATATAAAATTTTCGTAATAGAATTTAACATGTCCATATTCGTCACAGACATGATGATTGCCTCCCGCAAATACTGGTATCCCTTGATATGTGCCGGAACACCAACCTCATGAATTATCTCTGTGACATCCTCTTCCAGTGTCTGTAACGAGTACTTTTCCGGTTTCTTTTCCATCTCAACCGGTCTGCCAATTTCTTTTCGTACTTTGTTTTTTCGACGGTTGAGTGTCTTGATCCGGTCCAAAACAATATTCCGGTCAAACGGCTTCATAATGTAATAATCCGCTCCCCGCTCAAACGCGTCTTCGGTAATCTTTTCATTGCTGATCCCACTGATCATCAGAAATGTTGGCCGATTCTTTAGTGTATGATCTGCCCTGATCCTGTCAAGGACTGCCAGACCGTCCAGTTTCGGCATAATAATATCCAATAATACAACATCCGGTTCTTTTTCCTTGATCAGATGACAGGCTTCTTCTCCATCCTTTGCCATCCCGATCAGGTGCAGTTCATCATCACTGGTTACCATTTCTTCCAATAAGTCACGCATAACCTCGTTATCATCTGCAATTGCGACATTTAGTTTTCCCATGTAGGCCTCCTAGAATGTCAAATTCAGTCAAAAATAAGCATACCAGAAAGCACTGTCCGATTTTGTCAAAATTTGTCGATAAATACAGTTAAACTATATCACAACTGCCAATTTATTTCAATGTCTTATGCATTCTCTTCGAACTGGGAATTATACAGATCTGCATAAAATCCCTTTTGTGCCAGAAGCTGTTCGTGTGTCCCCTGCTCTATGATATCGCCATCTTTCATCACCAGAATCAGATCCGCATTTCTTATCGTAGAGAGTCGATGCGCAATGATAAAGCTGGTCCGTCCACGCATCAGATTATCCAATGCCTTCTGAATCCGCACTTCGGTACGGGTATCTACCGAAGAGGTTGCCTCATCCAGAATCAGAATCGGGTTATCCGCAAGGATAGCACGTGCAATTGTAAGAAGCTGTTTCTGTCCCTGGGAAACATTACTTGCATCCTCGTTTAACTCCATCTGATAGCCACCCGGCAGTGTGCGGATAAAGTGGTCGGCATGCGCCGCCCTCGCTGCGGCAATGACTTCCTCATCCATAGCACTCTTTTTGCCCATGCGGATATTGTCCATGACAGAAAGGTCAAAGAGGTAGTTGTCCTGGGAGACAAAGGCCACCTGGTCATAGAGCTGCTTCAGTGGGACCCGCTTCAAGTCTTGTCCGCCCAAGGTGATGGAGCCGGAGGTTACATCCCAAAAGCCGGCGATCAGCTTGGCGATGGTGGACTTGCCCGAGCCAGAGGGCCCCACAAAGGCGGTCATGCTCCCGGCGGGAATGGTGAGGGACACATCGTGGAGCACCTCCTTGTCCGCGTGGTAGCCGAAAGACACATGGGAGAGCTTGATGTCCCGGCCCCGGAACTCCACCGACGCTTCCCCGTGATCCTGCTCCGCCCCGTTCAGGATGGCGTCCACCGAGCCCACGATGGTGCCCACCTTAGCGAGACTGTCCACAAAGTCCATAGCGGCCAGCAGAGGCCCGGCAATGCCCAGGGACAGGACGATGGTGGTGATAAAGGTCTCGATGGGCAAGCTCCCTCCGGTATAGAGGAGCCAGCCCACCGGCAGAATGGTGATCATGGTGGTGGGCGAGATGGCACGGGCCAAAGAGACCGGCATCTGGCAGCTCTTCATCCAGTGGTAGAAGTAGGAGGCGTTGGCCTTTACGCTGTCGGAGAAGCGGGCATAGGACTGCTTGCCCTGGTTGAACGCCTTGATGACCTCAATGCCGCCGATGTACTCCACAATGGCGCTGTTCATGGCCTGGGTGGTCTTGACGGAGCCCTCGTACTGCTTGCCGTAGTTGGCCATTACCGCCATCATGAAGGCCATGCCCACCGGGATGGACACCATGCTTAAAAGGGCCATCCGCCAGTCCAGTACGAACAGGTAGATCAGGATGCACACTGGCCCCAGCACATTGGCGGTCATCTCCGGCAGAAGATGGGCCAGGGGCCGTTCCATGCTCTCCACCTGGTCCACAATGATCTGCTTCATCTGGCCGCTGGAGGTGTCCAGAATCGTACCCAGAGGCATCTTTGGCAGCTTCTCCAGCACCCGCTCCCGGATGGATTTCAGGATGGCAAAGGTGGCCTTGTGGGATTGGGACAGGGCCAGGGAATACAGGGTGGCCCGGAGCAGGAAGCCCACGAGCGCCACAACACACCATATCAGGTAGTATTGCATACTCTGCTCCCCTTTCAGCAGGCCCAGGGTGATCTGCGCCGCGGCGAAGTAAGGGAGCATCCCAAACAGTACCCCCACCACAGCGGACAGGACCGCCCGCTTCAGGCCGCCCTGTTGTCCCTCTCCCAGCTCCCACAAACGGAGCATGGGGCTTTGTTGTTTCATGATATAAATTCCTCCTTTTGGTTAGTAATTGCTAACTTTTGTGCAAACAGGAGGGCTGCACCCAAGGGCACAGCCTCTTTTGTCAGGGCTGAGGGTCAAACACGGTGCCGAAACCTGCCATGTGGTAGCGGTTGAGCATCTTGACATAGCGGTGGGCGGCGGCACGGTCCATGTTGTGCCGCACCACCTCAAACATGCCGTTGAAGTAGGCGGTGACGATGATATGGATGAACTCCTCCGTCACCAGGCCGGATTTGACGCTCTCGCAACCGATGACCTCCATGTACTTGTAGGTGTACTCCACCTCGATGTCCACCAGTTCGTCCAGGAAGCGCGAAAACCGGGTACCATGGGCCCCGTCCAGCAGCAGGCGGAATACATCAAAGTGGTCGTAGATGTAGTCCAACAGGTCTTCCTGATGGCGGGCAGTGTACTGGCCCCTCTCGGCC
>ENA-ORNT01002866-ORNT01002866.1-human-gut-metagenome-genome-assembly--contig:-NODE-2866-length-10281-cov-3.243888_pt1 | contig 10281 bp, 9 predicted proteins | sample MGYA00242120_ERZ509032 | MGnify/ENA primary metagenome ERZ509032 (study PRJEB26280, sample SAMEA2338729) | human gut metagenome | biome: human gut; feature: human-associated habitat; material: faeces...
ACTGCAGTACTTGATGGAGATTACTGCAGTACTTGGGCCAAGTACTGGCGCACATGTTTTAAGGGTGAACCATCTTTATGCTCTTTGGAGTTTTAGCGGACCGCAATAATAATTAATTTAACGCATTTGGTAACCCCTTTATTATAATAAAAAGAAAAGCCCGAAGACAGATTTTTGTCTTCGGGCAAATTTGTATCTTGTTGTTGCTATTCGTCAAGATATCCTTTTGTAAACATATCGTAGCTCAGCGCTTCCAACTCTTGCAACGTCATGCCAGCAATGGCTCGCTCTATGCGTGCAATCAATTCTTGTCGGCGAGTGTCGTCGCTGTAGGAATTAAAGAAATGGCGTTGGCTTTGCATCTTCTATGTACTGATGGGGTATTAGAAGGGAAGGTCGTTAGCGCCATCCTGCGGAGCATTGGCAGCCGAAGCGAAGGGATCGGCAGCAGGTTGAGGAGCGGCGGGTTGAGCAGGAGCAGCAGTGAAGTCGGCAGCGTTAACATTAGCAGCCATTGCACCTACCGAGTTGGGGTCAACTTGGCGCACGTCGAAAGCGCGGATGCTGTTGAACCAGCGTCCGTTATATTCATGAGCATCGATGTCAAAAGAAACGGTAAGCTCTTGGCCTACCTGTATATTGAAACGCTGCAGACGGTCGGCACCAAATACTGAAAAGACCATCTTCTTGGGATATGCGTCGTGGGTTTCAATGACAAATTCTTGCACTTTCCATTCACCGCGCTGTGATACGCCCGTCTTCTCTGGAAGTGCAGCGATTACTTTACCTTGTAATTCCATAAATATGTTTTGTTTTATACTAAATTTATATTTGATTGCGAAATTAATAAATATAGTTGATAAAAACAAAATTAACCATGCTTTTTTTGTGCAATCCGACCCTTTTTTGTATTTTTGTGGTGAATTATGAATTGCTCTGTCAAGTGCCTCTTCCTTGTGCCTATAATGGTGTGCAAAGGTTTGGTGCGATGCTTGATGTATAAGCGCGATAGGGCTTGGTAAAGAAAGAAACATTATTAATCTGGTAAGAATATAAAAAATATACACACTATGCAATTTACAGTTTCAAGTAGCTTGTTAAACAGTCAGCTACAGACTTTGGTGAAAGTGATAAACAGTAAGAGCTCTATGCCCATCCTTGATTGCTTCCTCTTCGAGGTGAGCAATGGCAAACTTGTGGTTACAGCCAGTGACAAAGAGAATGTAATGTCGGCCGAGTTGCCCATTGATGGCTGTGAGGGCGAATGTATCATTGGTATCCCTAATCGCAATATTCTTGATGCTGTAAAAGAACTTGACGAGCAGCCCCTCGTTATCAAGGTAAACACCGAGACAATGGGTGTTGAGGTTGTTTATCAGAATGGTAAGTATCAGTTTGTAGGACAGGATGGCACCGTGTTTCCTAAAGCCAAGGAACTGGCCCCTGGCGCAACCTCGCTTGCTCTCGACGTTCATGTGTTGGTAGACAATGTAAACCGCTCACTTTTCGCAACTGCCGACGACGAGTTGCGTCCAGTGATGGGTGGCGTTTATTTCGACTTGAATGCCGATGGTTTGGCAATCGTTGCTACCGATGGTCATAAGTTGGTGCGCAACCGCAATTTCACTGTGAAGAGCGATGTTCCTACCTCATTTATTTTGCCTAAGAAACCAGCAGCTTGGCTGAAGACCATGCTGGCAAAAGCCGAGGGCGAGGTACAAATTAGTTATGATGCAAACAACGCTTGCTTTGCTACGGCCGATGCTAAGCTGATTTGCCGACTGATTGAAGGACGTTATCCTAATTATAACTCGGTAATTCCGCAGAACAATCCTAACAAACTTACCGTTGATCGTAAGAGCTGTGTCAGCGCTTTGCGTCGCGTTTTGCCCTTCGCCAGTCGTAGCACCAACTTGGTGCGCTTGCATATTGAAGAGGGTAAGTTGGCTATCAGCACCAACGATATCGATTTCGCTACTAGCGCTAACGAGTCGTTGCCTTGCGATTTTGTAGGTAAAACTATGGATATAGGTTTCAACGGTTTGTCGTTGTATGAGGTGCTCAGCAATATCGATTCTGAAGAGGTTACCTTCTCATTGGCAGATCCCAGCCGTGCTGGTGTGATTGAGCCCGCTACACAGCCTGAGAATGAAGACGTGCTGATGCTCGTCATGCCAATGTTGCTTAACGATTAATGATTATTATATGGGAGTGGTGCTCTTTCTATTAGGCGCCACTCCTTTCCAATACATATACTGTCCGGCGTCATCTCCTATCATACGTGCCCTTGCTATCACTGATGCAAAGGCTCGAATGAAGGAACGTCGGACAATTGCATGACTATACACTATGAAACTGAATATCAATAAACCCCTCGTTATCTTCGACCTCGAGTCGACTGGTCTTGACTTGGTGAACGACCGCATCATACAGATTTCATACATCAAAGTGATGCCTTCGGGCGAGGAGATACGCGAGTCGTTTAATGTAAATCCGGGTAAACCTATCCCAGAACTAGTTACACAACTTACGGGTATCTCTGATGCTGACGTGGCTGATGCTCCTTGCTTCAAACAGTTGGCCGCAACATTAGCTGCTAAGTTCAAGGGATGTGACTTTGCGGGCTTTAACTCAAATCATTTTGATATACCGATGTTGGCAGAGGAATTTTTACGTGCAGGCATCGACTTCGACTTTTCTAATTGCCGACTCATTGATGCGCAAACCATTTTTCATAAGATGGAACGTCGCAATTTGGCAGCTGCCTACAAGTTTTATTGTGGACGAAAGATGGAGGACGACTTTGAAGCGCACCGTGCCGACCAAGATACCGAAGCAACCTATCGTGTGCTGATGGGTGAGCTGGATAAGTATAATCCAGAAGTGCAATCTGAACCCGACCGTCAGTTAGCAAATGATATGGATGTGTTGGCCGAATTTTCAAAGCAAAACGACAATGTAGACTTTGCAGGTCGCATTGTGTGGCGCGATGTGTTGGGCCCCGATGGAAAGCCAGTGCTTGGTGCCGATGGTAAGGTTCTGCGTCAGGAAGTATTCAATTTTGGTAAGTATAAAGGTCGCTCGGTGGCCGATGTGTTGCGTCGTGATACGGGCTATTATGGCTGGATGATGTCGGGCGACTTCACCTTTAATACAAAACAAGTGCTTACGCGTATACGTATGCGCGATATGAAAAAATAAGGATATGCTGAAAGAAAAGAAAATAGTATTGGGCATCACAGGGTCGATAGCCGCATACAAGGCTTGTAACATTATTAGGTTACTGGTAAAACAGGGTGCCGAGGTGCAGGTGGTTATCACACCCGCAGGTAAAGAGTTTATTACACCCGTCACTCTGTCTGCACTCACCCAAAAGCCTGTCATTTCCGACTTTTTTGCACAGCGTGATGGCACATGGCATTCGCATGTAGCCTTGGGCTTGTGGGCCGATGCCATGTTGGTGGCACCATGTACCGCCAGCACATTGGGTAAGATGGCGCATGGCATTGCTGATAATATGCTGGTTACCACCTACTTGTCGATGAAAGCCCCTGTCTTTATTGCCCCTGCTATGGATCTTGACATGTATGCACATCCTTCAACCCAGGCCAATATTACGCAGTTGCAGCAATATGGCAACCGCTTCATCGAACCACAGTCGGGCTTTTTGGCCAGTGGCCTTGAGGGCAAAGGACGTATGGAGGAACCTGAACGAATTGTGGCTGTGCTTGACGATTATTTTGACAGCTTGCAGCCCACGGCATTGCGTGGTAAGAAGGTGGTTATCACTGCTGGACCTACGTACGAGAAGATTGACCCTGTGCGCTTTATAGGCAACTACTCAAGCGGCAAGATGGGCTTCGCCCTGGCTGAAGAATGCGCGAGAAGAGGCGCTGAAGTAACGCTTATCGCCGGACCAGTGACGATGAAATGTTCTGACATGATAAAAAGAATCGACGTTGAGAGCTGCGATGAAATGCATAAGGCAGCCACAGAATGTTTCGCCAGCCAGGATGCAGCGATATTGTGTGCGGCAGTTGCCGACTTCAAACCTAGCCACGTGAGCGATAGGAAGATAAAGCGTGAGCACGACAACCTCGTGATAACGCTAAGTCCGACCCACGACATTGCCGCCGCTCTCGGCAAGGCAAAGCAGGCTGGACAGAAGCTGATCGGATTTGCACTGGAAACAAACGACGAGGAGATGAACGCAAAGAAGAAACTTGCGAAGAAGAACCTTGACTTCATAGTGCTCAACTCCACGCGCAATGAAGGCACCACTTTCAGGAGTGACGACAACATGATTTCCATTATTTCGCCAGACGGCAAGAAGGATTATCAGAAAAAGCCGAAGACAGAGGTGGCAAGCGACATTGTAGACGAGATGGAGAAACTTTGGAAATGATGATTTCTCTAACAAAAAGACATAAACCACTACACATCATGAGAATACGACTGATTTGTCTGTATGCACTGCTCATCGTGGCAACGGTATCCGCCGGAGCACAGGAGCTGATAGCCAAGATAACCACAACCAGATACAAGGCACCGATGCCAGCGTCTTCGACAATCTGAAGGAGACGCTGGAGCAGTTTGTCAACGACAGGCAGTGGACGGATTATCAATTTCAGAAAAACGAAAGAATTGTGTGCAACTTCAACATAACGGTGACTAAATACGACCAGTCATCGAACAAGTTCACATGCAATGCACTAATACAGGCAAACAGACCGGTATACAACTCGGCATATAACACTACCTTATATAATAATAAGGACAACGACTTCAACTTCGAGTTCGCACAGTTCGACCAGCTCAACTTCAATGAAGAACAGATAGACAACCAACTGACGGCTCTATTCGCCTATTACGCCTATCTCATCATCGGACTCAACCTCGACAGCTTCTCACCAATGGGAGGTGAAGACATACTGCAGCGCTGCATGAACCTAACCAACAATGCCCAGAACCTGAACTTCACGGGATGGAAATCATTTGAGACCGACAGAAACAGATTCGCCATCATAAACGACTACCTCGACGGAGCGATGAAACCGTTCAGACAACTGCAGTATGACTACTACAGAACTGGACTCGACGAAATGGCAAACAATGTGGAACGCGGAAGGACGAACATCACCACCGCTCTCGAAACCAATCTCAAGAAGGCTCATGACGACAAGCCGCTGAGCAGTCTGCCTGCTATATGGACTGACTTCAAGAAAGACGAGCTGGCAAACATCTATAAGGGAAAGGGCACGCAGAAGGAGAAAGAGGCCATATACGAACTGCTGTTCTCCATCAACCCATCGCAGAACAACTCGTGGGAAAAGATAAAAGAATGACAAGGAGGAAGATTTTCAAATGATTTTCTTACCGAATATACTCTCTATACAACCACTTTAGCAGAAAACAGAAATGCTGAAACAACTATATATCAAGAATTTCGCACTCATAGACACGCTCGATATGGAATTCTTTCCTGGGTTCTCTGTGATAACAGGAGAAACAGGAGCCGGAAAAAGCATCATACTCGGAGCCATAAACCTGCTGCTCGGACAGAGAGCTGACTCCAGACAGATAAAGAAAGGAGCTGACAAATGCGTAATCGAAGCACATTTCGACCTCTCGAGATACGACATGAAAGCGTTTTTCGACGAGAACGACATTGAATATGATGCCAACGACACCATACTGCGAAGGGAACTTCTGGCTTCAGGAAAGAGCAGGGCATTCATCAACGACACACCGACATCACTCGCCATTACGAGAAAACTCGGCGAACAGCTCATCGACATACACAGCCAGCACCAAAACCTCATGCTAGGCAACGAGGACTTCCAGCTGAAAGTGCTCGACATTATGGCACAAAATGCAATATTACTTGAAGAATACCACTCGGCATACGACAGATTGCAGAAAGCGCGCAACGATGTGGCTGAAGCAAAAAGGGAAATGCAGAAAGCCATAGAGAACGAGGAATTCTTCAGATTCCAGCTAAACGAACTGCAGGCTGCAAACCTGCAACACGGAATGCAGGAACAACTGGAAGCAGAACAAGAAAAGCTGAACCATGTGGAAGACATAAAAGGCACACTATACCAAGTGGACGTCATGCTAAACGGGAACGGCGAGAGAAGTCTCGTAGACGACATACGCGAAGCCGCAAGGACGTTGGCAGGCATCAGCAACGTGTATCCCGAAGCTGCCAGCATGGTAGAGAGAATGGAGGACTGCCATATAGAACTGAAAGACATAGCACAGGAAGTGGGGGCAAGCATGGACGGAATAGAGATAGATCCGGAGAGACAGAAACAGGTAAACGAAACCCTCGACATGATTTACTCACTGGAACAGAAACACCACATGGACTCCGTGGACAGGCTCATAGAAAAAAGAGACGAACTGGAACAGAAGATCCTCAACATTGACAATGGTGACGAAAGACTGAAGGAACTGGAACAGAAACTCTCCGAGGCTAATGCAAACTGCAAGGAAGTGGCTGGCAGACTGACGGCAACAAGACGAAAGGCAGCGACAACGGTGGAGAGAGGAATGAAAGACCGGTTAGTGCCTTTGGGAATACCAAAGGTGAGATTCAGCATAAGCATCGAACCGAGAGAGTTCCAAAGAGACGGCTGTGATGCCGTGGCATTTCTATTCAGTGCCAACAGCAGCAGCGACATGATGCCTATTTCACAGGTGGCATCAGGAGGAGAAATCGCAAGAGTGATGCTCTCGCTGAAAGCCATGATCAGCAACGCCGTGAAACTCCCGACAATCATCTTCGACGAGATTGACACCGGAGTGAGCGGAAAGATTGCCGAAAAAATGGCCCTGATAATGCAGGAAATGGCACAAAGCGAAAGACAGGTGATAAGCATCACCCATCTGCCACAGATTGCTGCAAGGGGAACTACACACTACAAGGTGTATAAGGAAGAAACGGAGAACGGAACTGAAAGTACAATGACAAGACTCAATGATGAGCAACGCGTAAATGAGATAGCGCAGATGCTGAGCGGATCAGACATCACCGATGCAGCAAAGCATAATGCCAAAGACCTGTTGGGAGCATGAAATGCCCGTAAACCCGTTTGCTTGGCAAGAAGAATCCCTTATCAATCCGTCAACAAATATAAAATGAAACATATAACAATTTTCAAACTGATATTTTCATTGGCAGCATTAATTCTGCCAGCAACAGTAAAAGCACAGTCGGCAGCCGCAAAGAAAGCATCGGAAAGCGTGTTCACGCTGACCACATTCAATGCGGACGGAAGCATACACGCCACAAGTCATGGAGTGTTCGTAGGCAAAAGCGGTGAAGCAATAAGCGACCTGAAACCATTCTTAGGCGCCAGCAAAGCTGTAGTAATCGATGCAAAAGGAAACAAGAAGGACGTAACACGCATCTTGGGACTGAACGATATTTATGATGTGGTGAAATTCAAAGTGGATGGCAACACGAAACCTGCAGCCATCGCCAACACTGCAACTACGCCAGGCGGCAAACTGTGGCTTCTGCCCTACTCCAACAAAAGTACGAAACCAGAAGCAGCGACAGTGAAGAATGTGGAGAAATTCATGGATAAGTTCTCATACTACATCTTCGACTATTACGCAAAGGAGACAACTGAAGCATGCCCATTCGTCAACGACAATGGTGAAGTGGCAGGACTGTTGCAGACATCAACGACATCAACGGAAGCACACGCCACAGATGCAGCCTTCATAATGCAGCTGACAACAAGCGGACTGTCGGTCACCGATGACTCATACAGGAAAATAGGTATACCTGCAGCATTGCCAACGGAAAAGAACCAAGCCATGCTGGCTCTGATGCTCGCCACACAGAGCAACGACTCCGTGAAGAGCGAGGCGACAACAAGCGACTTCATAACAGCCTTCCCCACCCTTGCAGACGGCTATGTGGCAAAGGCCGAAGCTGAGGTAAACAGAAACGACTTTGAAGCAGCACGCAAGACAATGGAGACAGCAGTGGACCGCACAGAACCCAAAGACGAAATCCATTACAACTACGCAAAGCTGATGTATATGAAGGAGTTGTACAGAAGCGATATCGCTTACGCCCCATGGAGTCTTGACAAGGCCATCGACGAAGTGACAAAGGCTTACAGCATAAACGCACTGCCAATATACAAAGATCTGGAAGGACAGATCCTCTTCGCCAAGAAAGACTACCAAAAGGCTTATGATACATTTATGGCGCTTACAGACAGCAAACTGAAAAACGGCGATCTGTATTACAATGCAGCTCAATGTAAGGACATGATGAAGGCTCCAGACACAGAAGTGCTCGCATTGCTCGACAGCGCAGTGAACAACATCGACACGCTCAACGTGAAAGAAGGCGCAAAATATTTCATCATGAGAGGCGACGTATATAACAGGATGGAGAACTACCGTCAGGCAGTGTTCGACTATACACGCTACGAGGTGATTGAAGGAAAAAGACAAGCTCCCCAATTCTACTACGTCAGAGAACAAGCTGAAGTGAAGGCAAAACTCTTTAAACAGGCACTGTCAGATATCGACATTGCCATATATCTAGCCCCGGATGAAACATCCTTCAAGGCTGAAAAAGCATCACTGCAACTCAGACTCAACCTTATCAGCGAAGCCATGCAGACTGCTGAACAATGTGTGAAAGAAGCTCCTGACTATTCAGACGGATACCTCATCCTCGGACTGGCACAGATAAACTCTGGCAAAAAGGAGGAGGGACTGGCAAACCTCGACAAGGCAAAAAATCTGGGCAACAGCCAGGCTACTTCACTGATAGAGAAATACAAGAAATGAAAACAGAATTGATTGACAAGAAACAATAACGAGAAAAGCGGTTCTGTAGATTCCATATCCAACGACAAGAGGATAGAATTATCACTTGAACATGGACATGAAATCTACAGGACCGATTCCAGGACCTTATACTAATACGAAAAGGATGGACAAAGGAACAAGAATCATCGTCTCAATAGGCAGCAACTTCAACGCCAAGGAGAATATCACACTGGCAAAGCGGAAACTGGCTTTCATGCTGGGCAACGATACCGTGTTTACCAAAGAAATGTGGACAGACCCTATCGGAATAGAATCGGAGAAGTTCATAAACTGCATCTGTTTCTCCACGACGAAGCATACGTTGTCGCAAATCACGAAAGCATTCAAACAACTAGAAAAACGATGTGAGAGAAGCAAGAAGAATGACTTGCAGAACAAAATAACTCTCGATATCGATATTCTGATGTATGGAGAAACGAAACTGCACATAGACGATTGGAACAGAGACTATATCAAGACTCTGATGAACGACTATGAAAACAACAAGGAATTATTTATTATCGACAAGACACTATGATCAAAAAGCTATTATTACTTTCAGTCGTGGCTCTTGGATGCCAGACGACATCATTGAAGGCACAAGACTTCAACAAGTATTTCACAGAAAACACCCTGAGAATAAACTGTATCTTCGGAGGTAACGCCAACGAGCAGCATATCTTCGTGGACAACATGAATTCCATTCCAGGATGGTATGGAAGAAAGACAAGACTCGGAGAGTTTCCGGTGGAGGGAAACGCTCAATTTGAAATGAGAGACCACAAGACAGGAAAGGTGATTTACAGAAACTCCCTCTCTACCCTCTTCCAGGAATGGCAGACATACGACGAGGCCAGGACATCAAACAAATCGTTTGAAAATGTCATCCTCATGCCTATGCCTAAAGATTCCGCCGAAGTGACCATCAAACTGAAGAACAACAGGAGAGAAACCGTGGCTTCAATCACTGAGACCATTGCCCCCAAAGATGTGCTGATAAGCAAAAAGGGCAGTCACCCTACGCCATACGACGTCATTCACAAGGCTGCAGACACCTCAAACTGCATCAACATTGCCTTCCTTGCAGAAGGATATACAGAAACCGAAATGGAGAAATACATCAATGACGTCAAGACTGCGACTGACGCAATCTTCGCTCACGAACCATTCTTGGAATACAAAGACAGATTCAATGTCATTGCTGTGAAGTCGGTATCAGAAGAGAGCGGGACGAGTGTACCGTCCAAGGGCATATGGAAGAACACTGCATTGGGATCCAACTTCGACACTTTCCACAGTGAGAGATATCTTACGACACTGAACCTGAAAAAGGTACACGACTGGCTCGCTGGTACTCCATACGAACATATTATCATATTGGTAAACACCGATGTTTATGGCGGAGGAGGTATACTGAACTACTATAACCTGAGTTCC
>ENA-ORNT01002867-ORNT01002867.1-human-gut-metagenome-genome-assembly--contig:-NODE-2867-length-10277-cov-10.421933_pt1 | contig 10277 bp, 7 predicted proteins | sample MGYA00242120_ERZ509032 | MGnify/ENA primary metagenome ERZ509032 (study PRJEB26280, sample SAMEA2338729) | human gut metagenome | biome: human gut; feature: human-associated habitat; material: faeces...
GCCTCAGCTGAGACTCTTTTCTACTGCAGATAAAATTGAGAATGCGGCGGTTATTGTAGTAGCAATCCGTTCTTGCTCAGAGTATGGCGGTATCGGGATAAGCATTTCTTTCAGTGTGAGCGGCTTGAGTTCTTTCTGATTAGTAGAGCCTTCGCCTTCCTTTTCGAGCTCACTTTGGTTGGCTTTCATGAAAGCATACACATAAATCGATTGAATGCCATGAGCAGCACGGACAACAGTCACATGAGAATCAGGTACTATAGGTAGACCGCGGTGATTGTCGGTCGTATGATAGATGCCGACGCGACCTAATGTGCCTGTACCAGTAGAGTTTATGACCACATCGCCATCCTGCATGTATTCATCATCCGGATATCTCCCCAATATACTTTCATCCAGGAACAATGCTAACCCCACATCAATACCTCTGTATTTTGTATTACATTTCTGGGCAAAGACAAGGGTTCCGCTTTCGTCGATATATGTGGGAGATTTCCCCCGACGAATTTCTTTGATGCAACAACTCTCCAATCGCATCCATTCCCAAGTATCAGGAATCTCAAACGGTATTTCTGCGTCAATACAAATGACATCAGAACCGACCTTCTCATAATAAGAGTTATCCTCACCACGGAAGATGATAGATTCCTTCTTATCACGCTTGATTTTGCCGGCTTTGATGAGTTCTTCTTTTTCTGCTCGTATACGTTCAAGAAGAACAGAAGCAGGCTCATCATTCGGGTTCTGAGGTACAAGTTTACCACGAATAGCAAGGTCGAGGATTTTTGATTTTGCAGAAGAAATCAAAGTTTGCAAATTTTCTTTTTCATCCTCAATGTTTTCTATAATTTTTATGAATTCAGCAATTCTAATTCCAATATGTACTTGTTCTTGTGTAGGTGGCACTGGAACAAATACATTTAGAACATTGGCAACAGATAGTCCCGGCTGAGCAGCTCCTGTTGCATAGCTATTAAGTTGCAATGCTTCTAATACATAATTGCTCCAATTAAAATCAATTCCAGAAAATAAAGTTGTAACTACAGCGTGTTCTGTGGCATAAAACTTTCCTTTGGCAATGTTGATGTTACCACATAGAGCACCTTGACGACCAACTATACTGAATATTCCGTCTTGATTATATTCATCTACATATCCTCTGATACCATTTCCACCAAAACAAGGATAACATCCTTCAAAAGGTTCAGTCATAATTTGGTCTGTGGGTTTAGCTTTTCCAGCTGCCATCGTACAAACATGCTTTAATCTACACCATGCCCACCCTTCCGGCACTTCAAAAGGTATCTCATCCTCAATACATTTCACGCTTCCATCCTGGAACTTCTCATAATGTAAATTATCATCACCTCTAAATATGATAGTATCGTTCTTTATGTCTCTTTTTTTGAGTTTCCCATCTTGAACCATCCTTTGTTTTTCGTTTCGGATTCTTTCAAGAAGCACCGATGCAGGCTCATCATTGGGATCCTGTGGCACAAGTTTTCCTCTGATTGCCATATCTAATATTTTTTGTCTTAATTTATTTGTATCCATAAATTCACAAACCTCTGCCTTTATGTAGTTATACGCATTTGGAGCAGGTTGGGCTAATCCTCATCTAGGTCTCCTAAAAGATTTTTGAGTGCTTCAACTGCATTGGTAATATTAGTTGCTTTCTCTTCTATTTCGCTAAGCAACTCTGACAATGATCTATCATCTACTGCCTCACCTGAACGAATCCATGTAATATCAAGACTGGTCTTATCTCTGCTAAGAATCTCCTCATAAGAGTACTTTCTCCAACGACCGTCTGGATTTTCCTCTGACCATGTTTCCTTACGATCCTGCATGTGACCAGCACAATAACATTCAATAAATTCTTCAAAATGGCTACGTGTAAGCGGATTCGTCTTACCAAATGACGGCATATTTGAACGCAAATCATAAATCCATACATCCTTGGTATTACCCTCATCCTTTGTGCCTCGATTAAAGAAAAGTACATTGGTCTTTACTCCCTGCGCATAAAAAATACCTGTAGGAAGTCTTAAAATTGTATGCAGATTGCACTTTGCCATCAGATCCTTACGAATTTTTTCACCATCATTATCTGCAAATAGAACATTATCCGGAAGTACAACTGCTGCTCTCGCATTACCATCCGTATTGAGAGAACGGTATATATGCTGCAAAAAATTCAACTGCTTGTTGCTTGTCATATATGTGAGGTCATCCCTGCTGGCACGCTCTCCGCCTTTCTTTGTTCCAAAAGGCGGATTCGTTAGCACAACATCATAGTTTTTCAATACCTTACCCTGATTAGAAAGAGTATCACATAGATATATTTCACCTTCAATGTCATGAAGCATGGAATTCATAAGGGCAAGTCTATGAGTTTCATGCACAAGCTCTGCACCGGTAAATGCTTCGTATTTCTGGAAATGTTGCGCATCCTCTGATAAATCAAAGAGGTCATTGGTATGATTTTTAACAAATCTATCTGCAGCAATCATAAACCCATAAGTACCGCAGGCTGGATCGTTACACTTTTCTCCAGGTTGAGGAGCAATAAGCTCTGTCATTACATCAATAAGAGCTCTCGGCGTAAAATACTGACCGGCTCCAGACTTTTTCTCGTTAGCATTCTTTTCCAGCAGTCCCTCGTAAAGATTTCCAAGTCCCTCCTCTTTGGCACTATACCAATCAAGGTCATCAATGCTTGTAATAATCTTCTTTAAATTTGCGGGCTCATCAATCTTACTGCTGGCACCTGAATAAATATGCTGTATCTTGCCTTTTCCATGTTCTCCGAGTTCCTGTAAAAGAGTTGCATAGAACCTTTTAAGCTCTATTCCATCCTTACTACTAAGCTTATCCCATCTATATTCCTCCGGAATGTTTTTTTCTGCTCCAGTTTCCTTAGCCATCTTTAGGAAGAGAATATATGTGAGTTCTGTAACATAATCCTGATAAGTGATACCATCATCACGGAGCACATTACATAAATTCCAAAGTTTTGCCACTATTTCATTGTTAGTCATTATTTACAATTCTCCTGTATTTATTATACTGCGTACATTGCATCGTTAATCTCTGTAATATAATCGTCAAGCCTATTTCCAAAGACTTTATTTACCACCTTATATCCACCCTTGTTTACAAATGCCGCAGAATCAAAGGTTTCTCGATTAAGAACCGTCTCCTTTAACAGTTGTGATTCTATCCTTTCGCGCCAGCCTATCTGTACTTTTGTCAATTCTGGGTGAGCCTTCTTTACCTTCGTAATAGCGTTGTGAATTCTCTCATCTTTACTGATAAGAACGTCACCAATGCTTCTCTGTCGAATAAAACTAATGATATCTGCCGTGATTTCTTCATTAGTCATATTCTTCCACGCTGTATTTAACATTGTTTCGCTAAAATTGTTTCTGTCAAGAATCAACTTGAGTTCCTTTAACGACTGTCTGGTTAAATCCTGCGGTCTTGTTGCAACAATTTTAAGTGCTGCGATCTCATTGATATGTGTATCAATGAAATTCCGAAACTCTTTTAAGTAATCCTCCGGTTTTGTTGCATCTCCGTAACCACGTTCATGCGATACAAGAATGTCTTCTGCATCACTAATTGCTTTACCGTGCTCTTGAGTTTGTCTCCTTATATACTGGAATGCAGATTGATTCATTTTAATCATTCTCTCAGCGTCTTCAATATTTTGATGTTTTAACTCTTCTATGAACGATTCTGGATCATATCCGGTAATCTGTGTAAACTGATCTCTATATTCCTGACTCATTCCTGATTTATTTCGCCTCATCTTGGCTATAAGGATGTCTACCTGGTTCTGCTTCTGCTCCTCAGTTTGCAGCGAATCAAATCCATCTATGATATCATCGAAGGATGTTTTGGCATTTGCGACTACAGGCTTCATATTCGTTACTTTTTCAAGTGCATTATACACCCCAACCGCATCATATATCTCAAAATGAATCTTTCCAATATCTTCGCATAATCTGGTTGCTCTACCCAGCATCTGTTCAAAAAGAATACGTGATTTCACCCTTCTAAGAAAGACAAGATTTACTATTTCCTCAACATCAATACCGGTTGTAAGTAAATCAACCGTAACCACAATCTTAGGATATGTGTCATTCTTAAACTTACGGATAATTTCGTTTATCTTTTTCTGATTTCCATTTTCTATGGAACCAGTTATTTTTGTAATAGCTTCGGAACTCACTCCCTGCTCCGAATATATTTCCTGAAGAATCCTTGTTACCATATCAGCATGTGCATCATCCACCGCAAATATTAGTGTCTTTCCATCATCAAAAGGGTCGATATCATTTGCAATTTCCGTAAGAACAGTCCTATTAAAATTCTCCGTTACTACTTCCTTGTTAAAGGAATCCACCTCAAACTTCAAATCATCATCAAGCAAATCCGAATTAATTATCTGTTTCGTAACAGGATCATAAATAGGCACAGTAGATCCTGCTTCAAAGACAATGCCTTCCTCACTGAGTCTTGTCTTTATTATGTGTGGCGCATCGTGATCTACAAGAAATCCGTCGATTACAGCTGTCCGGTAATCATAGGTATAAACAGGTCTTCCAAAAATTTCTGTCGTCTGCAAGGCAGGAGTCGCTGTCAATGCGATTTTGACCGCATCAAAATAATCGATTACCGAACGATACTTGCTACGATAATCATTCTGATCTCTGTACAATGTCTCCTCTTCACCCATCTCTTTATCAAGAATATATCCGCGATGAGCTTCTGCTCGTGTCAAGTAAGAAACAAAAAAAAATTAATTTTTTTTATCAATGGGGAACCTTTAGCAAGATTCCCCATGTTACTTCTTTATAATTTTGTTTTCTCGCTATTACTACTGATTATACCATCATCCAGCCTGAAAGTCATCAAAGTTCCATCTGATTTCAATATGCTCATTATCATACACCAACACATAATCAATGAGATATCTGATTACTTCTTCATCAAACTCATCCAACTTACTAAGCTTTGTTAGCTGTTCCTGCTTTGCATCAAGAAAGAGATCCTTTTGCATATCAAGTGTTTCCTGCTTCTCTGTAATCAGACTTTCTATCTCTGCGATTTTCTGCTTAACTTCTGCAGTCTTTTTTGCCATCTGATCACGAGTGATATTTGTTTTTGTATAATCATCGTATATCTCAAACTTTAGCTTTGCATAGTGTGCCTTTGACTTTTTAAGTGATTCGATTTCCCTTTCAAGATTATCTGGACAATTACCGCCATCAGTTTTCAACTCAAATTCCTGCAACTGAGCCAATGCCATATTTCTAGCAATGTCTAGAAGTGTCGCCTCAAGTTCTTCACCTCTAATACGTGACACATGACCGTTGTGGCATCTGTATGAGGATTTATTTCCGTATTTATAAAGTCCCTTACCACATATTCCACAGCGAATATACGATTTACGCCACTTTCCATTTGGTTTTCTCTTCGTCACTTCTCGTCTTGCTATCATCTTGTGAGCAAGCTTGAAGTCTTCCACAGAAACTAATGGTTCATGACAGTTTTCAACAATTATCCAGTCCTCTTTATCTCTCTGCACAACCTGATGACCGGTATCAATATTATCAGCCGTCTTGTTATTGATTACAGAACCAATATAGACTTCATTATATAAAATCTCCATTACTGTACTGGCACTCCACATGTGCTCACCAATATCCCTTTCATAACATCTCTTAACTCCAATCTTTTGGTAATACTCAAATATGCTATCATATCCATTATTATTCAGATAATTTGCAATCTCGGTGTATTTCATGCCTTTAATAGCCAGTTCAAATATCAGCTGGACAACAGGTGCTGTTACTGGGTCAGGCACTAACATATGCTTATCATCTTCACTTTTCTGGTATCCAAAAGGAGCAAATGCAGCAATGTACTTTCCCTGCTTAGCCAACACTGCCTTAGCGGCTCTTACCTTTTTTGATGCATCCTTACAATACAATGCATTCACAAGATTTTTCAGTGCAACACTCATACCTCCGGTTGAACCAAAGCTGTTAGCAGAATCGTAATTATCATTCACGCTGATATATCTTACCTGAAGAACCGGAAATATACATTCCATATAGTTACCAACTTCAAGATAATCTCGTCCGAGTCTGCTGTAGTCCTTCGTCACAATAACCTGAATCTTACCAGCCTTTACCAGATCCATCATTTTTACAAAATTAGGTCTGCTAAAGTCTGCTCCGGAATATCCATCATCTGAAAATTCCATTATGTTGCAGTCCTTTAGTTCAGGCAGTTTCTGGATATGATCAAGCATTAACTTTCGCTGATGGGAAATACTGTTACTTTCCTCATGAGCAGCCAAGTTGTCATCTTCATCTGATAATCTCATATAGAGAGCTATCGTCTTATCCATTGCTGCTCACCTCTCTTTCTTCTGCCACTTTAAGCAACTCCTTTAGGAAATCATCATACAAGAGCTTAACTTCTATATTGCCATCATAAAAAACAATTTCCGATACAAAAGCATCCACAAGCTCCTTTGTAAGTTTTCTTTTAGCCATATATTTATTGACAGTTTCTTCCCATCCTTCATCAATATGAAATTCTTTTTCATACAGACTTCTTCGATGAAGCAATTCAGTAATCTGCGCTTCAATCTCATTTACTCTGCTTTCATATTCTCTCTGATACTGGCACAGTTCTTCCGCAGTGATTAACTGTTCCCTATAATCTTCATACAAACCACTTTTGTTAGCGGTAATTCTTCTTACATCATTTTGAAGTTTTGCTATCTGCTTGGTATAAATATCATATTGAAGAACATTCTCTTTTCTGCTGTTCATCTTCTGAACAAACTTTGTTTTCTCAACACACAAACTCATATGCTGACGGATAACAGAAAAAACACTATCCATAACCTCAGAATAATCATAAGAGTACTTATTTTCACATAGCCTAGCTAATTTTCTACGGTTCTTACACTTATAATAGAACTTTTCTGAATAAGTGTGATGCCTGCCAATCAATACACTGCCTCCACAACAGGCGCATTTTGTTTTATATACCAGAATATTATCCGGCTTATTTGGAACATCAGCTTTAGGTTTTGATGCTTCTAAATGCTTCTTTTTGATATGCTCCATTCTCTCCCTTGTTTTGTAGAAAGTGTCCTTATCAATTATTGGTTCATGAACATTTTCTATTCGCTGCCATGTTGATGCATCTGTTTTAACATTCTTTCTCCCGGTATCAAGAGCCTTCCTTTGCTTTCCATGAACAATATTTCCAATGTAATATTCCCCTTGGAGTATCTCTTTTACATGCGAATAGTGCCATTCTCTTGCTTTTTCAGCAAGTTCAATCTTTCCTGACTTATAGAATCTGTATTTCGGAGGTGAAAGAATTCCTTCGTATTGCAAAGTCTTTGCAATACCAGCATATCCCTTCCCATCCAAAAACATATTAAAAATTCTAACTACATTGTCAGATACCTCTTCATCAATCAAAAGCTTTCTTGAACCATCTGTAGCCCTGTAATATCCATATGGTGGCGTTCCCTCGCTGAAGCCGCCCTGTGCCCAAATACTATGCTTTCCGGTCTCTACTTTCTTTGAAAGGTCTTTGGAATAATATTCGTTCACAATATTCTTAAACGGTACGGATAAATCAGTTCCCGGTCTTGCAGTATCAAAATCATCTGTGATAGCAATATATCTCACATCAAGAAAAGGAAATACCCTCTCAATGTAGTTGCCTGCTTCCACATAATTTCTGCCAAGTCTGCTAAGATCACGAGTAATAACAGTATTGATTTTGCCTGCCCGGATATCATGAATCATACGGTCAAATTCCGGTCTTTCAAAAGTTGTTCCTGTAACAGATATATCAGCATACACACAAACTTCTACCATATCATCCTGCCCATTAATAAACTCTCTGATATATGCAATCTGTGTATCTACAGTATCTCTTTCCTTATTCGCCTCTGATTCGAATGAAAGTCTCGCATAGATTCCAACCTGATATGGTTTTGCCTCCTTATCCAGGCTTAAAACTGCTTTTGTTGTCAGATTGTCAGTTGGCTCTGCAACTGCAATCGGCGTATTTTTTCTACTCTTTCTTGCCATACTACACAGCCTCCTTTAATCTGATATTCAGTTTTCCCGTACTGTCCACTTCAACAAAATGTCCCTGACTTTCTATTACATCAAGACATTCCTTGTAGCAGTCATCAAAGTCAAACACTACTTCAATGTGATTCTTATCAAATACCTTTATTTCACGGATAAGAGATACAACCACTTCCCTCGTGAGTTTCTCAATGTTTTTATGTTCCGTAAAATAATCAAGCCATACAAAGCCTTTGCTCTTACGATTCAACACATCATCCATTTCCAATTCAATCTGATGAATAGCAATCTCAGCATTCTTTTTTCTCTGCTCATATGCTGCATGAAGTTCCTTGTAATCTTCCTTTGAAATAATACCATCCTTCATATCCTCATAAAGCATTCCTCTGAGATCTGCACATCTGTCTACTTCTGCCTGTTTCTTTTCACGCCTTTCCTCAAGCTTTTTCATATCAAGCTGCTGAAACGGCACGTTGCCGATAAAAGAAAGAATTCTTTTAAGGTCAATCATGTTATCAATGTGTGTCTGTAAAAGCTCTAGCACCACTTCTTCCAACTTATCCGTGGAAATTCTGTGGGAACTGCACTGCTTTGAATCCTTATGGGTTGCACACAGATAATAGGCATAAGTTTTACCACCCACTTTTGAAGTTTTTCTTACCATGGGAATCCCACAGCCGCCACAGGTAACTACCCCTGACAGCGGATAAACTTCCTCTCTGTCCGGTGATGTTCTTGTATCCATTGCAAGCAATCTCTGTACTACTTCAAAATCCCTGTCCGTGATAACCGGCTCATGGTTCTTTTCAATCCTTATCCATTCGCATTTTTCTTTGATTATGGTCTTTTTGACCTTGTGATTCGGTGTTGTCTGTTTTCCCTGTACGAGATTACCTATATAAACCTCATTTGTAAGGATTCTCCTTACCATGACTGAAGTCCACTCCGACTTTTCTTTTGTCTTAAAGCATGTCTGATAATTGCTTCCTGTGCTTGCTTTATACTCAGCCGGTGGAAGTATTCCTGATGAATTAAGTTCACATGCAATTGCATCCTGACTTTTTCCATGCAACTTCATTCTGAAAATATCTTTCACAACATTTGCTGCATATACATCAATTTCCAGTTTGTGCTTATCTTTATCATTCTTTTTGTATCCATATGGCACAAATGCCGTGATTACATCTCCCTGCTTTCTCTTAATTTCAAGATGTGAACGTATCTTAATTGAAATATCACGACAGTAAGCATCATTAATAAGATTTTTGAATGGAATAATAATCTCATCTGACTGCGACTTTGCCTCTCCGGAATCAATACCATCATTGATTGCAATAAATCTTACTCCCATAGCAGGGAATAATCGCTCAATATACATACCTGAATCTATATATTCTCTTCCGAATCTGCTCAGATCCTTAGTGACAACGCAATCAATTTTGCCTTTCTTAATATCTTCAAGCATCATCTGGAATGCCGGTCGCTCAAAATTAGAGCCGCTGAAACCATCATCAACATACTCCTGCACAACCTCAATATCATTTTTGTTTTCGAGAAAATCTCTAATCAGTGATTTCTGATTTGCGATACTGTTACTCTCAGTTTTTTCATGTGAAGCAACAGCGCCATCTTCCTTCGATAAACGAACATAGATGGCTGCATGATAGATCTTTTTGATCTGACTTATCTGACTCATATGCACATCCTCCTATTGTTGTTTAAGTTAGAAGATAACTTTTCAATAAGGTGATATGCACTAATTTAGAATTTTTATACCAAAAACATCATAGCACATATCACTTTGAAATTCCACCACAAATTTTCAGACATTCAAAAGCAGATTTTCAAATGCCTGTTCCATCGACAGTCCATTATTCGCAAAGCTTACCTTAATCATCATACTTCCACGACGCAGCATATATGGATTTCCCACCTGTTTTAAGAACTGTGCCTGCCTCTTACTCTGTGGCTGATTTTTATCTATTTTAATTTTTCTAATATCAGTCAGATCTTCTATTTTTACATTGTTAAAATCCACATCTAATAGTGCTCTGTATTCTTCTGCTGTCATAAAATCTATCCCCCCTTTCAGTAAAAATGCCACCCATAAAATACAGGTGGCTATGTAACCCGGAG
>ENA-ORNT01002889-ORNT01002889.1-human-gut-metagenome-genome-assembly--contig:-NODE-2889-length-10222-cov-3.178715_pt1 | contig 10222 bp, 6 predicted proteins | sample MGYA00242120_ERZ509032 | MGnify/ENA primary metagenome ERZ509032 (study PRJEB26280, sample SAMEA2338729) | human gut metagenome | biome: human gut; feature: human-associated habitat; material: faeces...
CCTTGCCACCGCTTCCTTTTCAGCTGCCTCTTCGGCAGCTTTTCTCGCAGCTTCTTCCTTCTTTGCAGCCTCCTCCGCTGCTTTTTTAGCGATTGCTTCTTTTTTCGCAGCTTCCTCTGCGGCTTTTCTCACAGCCTCTTCCGCCGCTTTTTGGGCAGCCTCGGCGATCTTTCTGCGCTCTTCTTTTTCTTCGTCCGTGTAAGGCGTATAGGCAAAAATGCTCACAGACAGCGGCGCCTGATGCATCAGGATCGAATTTTCCCTGCCGTCGGATGCGATTTCTTCCGCTTCCAGTACATAGGAGTTAATTCTTCCTTTTCCGCCAAAGGCGATATCGTCAGAGTTTAAAACTTCCGTATATTTTCCTTCAAAAGGTACACCCACCCGATACTCCGGTCTGTCCACGTTTGCAAAATTCAGGCATACCAAAAGCGTCTCTTCCTCTTTGTCGCTCTTTCTCAGATAGGAAAGCGTGCATTCGTTCGCATCAATGCAGTCAATCCATTCGAAGCCGTCCCAGCTGTCGTCTTCCGCATACAGCGCAGGGTTTTTACGATACAGCTCGTTTAACCGCTTCACAAACCGGCGTATTTGCTCATGATAATCGTATTTTAACAGTTCCCATTCCACGCCCCGCTCTTCGTTCCACTCGTCGTACTCTGCGATATCCTGTCCCATAAACAAAAGCTTCTTGCCCGGATGCGTCATCATATAACCGTAGCCTGCGCGCAGGTTCGCGAATTTGTCCGCTTCCTCTCCCGGCATCTTGCTAAGCATCGACGCTTTGCCGTGAACGACCTCGTCATGGGATAACACGAGCATAAACTTTTCGGAATACGCATAAACCATCGAAAACGTCAGATCGTTGTGATGATACGCACGGAAATATGGGTCATACTGCATGTAGTCGAGGAAATCGTTCATCCAGCCCATATTCCATTTCATCGTAAAGCCAAGACCACCATCGTTTAAATCGCCCGTCACCTTCGGCCATGCTGTGGATTCCTCCGCGATCGTAACCGCGCCCCTGCCGCGTTTTTGAATCATGCTGTTTGTATGCTTTAAAAATTCGACCGCTTCCAGATTTTCATTGCCGCCGTACATGTTGGCAATCCATTCGCCATCCTGCTTTCCGTAATCGAGATACAGCATTGAAGCGACCGCGTCCATCCGGATTCCGTCTGCATGGAACTGCTCCACCCAGTAAAGCGCATTGGCAATCAGGTAGTTGCTTACCTGCGGTCTGCCGTAATTATAGATCAGCGTTCCCCAATGCGGATGCGCCCCCTGTCTCGGGTCCTTGTGCTCATACAGGCATGTCCCGTCGAACCCGGACAGTCCGTAAGCATCTCTCGGAAAATGGGCCGGAACCCAGTCCAGAATCACGCCGATTCCTGCTTTGTGCAGCTCGTTGACAAAATACATAAAATCCTGCGGTGTGCCATAACGTGCAGTCGGCGCATAATAGCCGATGACCTGATAGCCCCAGGATCCATCCAGCGGGTGCTCCATAACCGGCATCAGCTCCACATGGGTATAGCCCATTTCCTTCACATAGGAAATGACCTTCGGTGCAAACTCCCGATAGTTATAATATCTGCGGCCATCCTCGGGCTTTGCAAAGGAGCCCAGATACATTTCGTAAACGCTCATCGGCTCTTTTTCAGGACAGCTATTTTCTCGTGCCAAGATCCATGCTTCATCTTCCCAGGCAAAGCCATCGATGCTGCGAACAACAGATGCCGTGTCCGGGCGGAGCTGTTGTCCAAACGCATAGGGATCTGCCTTCAGGTAAGTCAGACCGCCCTTTAATTTCAGCTCAAACTTATAATTCTCGCCCTCTCTAACTCCGGGGATAAAAATTTCAAAAATACCGGAATCCCACAGACGGCGCATCTGATGTCTGCGTCCATCCCAATGGTTAAAATCTCCCACAACACTGACCCGCAGCGCATTCGGTGCCCAGACTGCAAAATGCACGCCCTTGGTTTTGTCGATGGTCATCATATGCGCACCAAGGATACGGTAAGCTTCATAATGGATTCCTGCCGCAAACCGCGCCGTATCCTCTTTGGTAATGACCGGAGCAAACCGATAGGGATCTTCAAATTCTTCTGTTGTGCCATCTTCCAAAGAAGCCTTTAATGTATAGCTTCCGATTTCCTTACCGCCAACCAGTGCGGCATAATAGCCAGCCTCGTCCGCCTGCTCCATTTCCACGGTCTTTTGACCGGGCAGCTTCAGTTCCATCGAAACAGCGCCCGGATAAAATGCCTGCACCACCGTCGCATTGCCTTCCCGGTGCGGTCCCAAAAGCCGGTGCGGATCGTCCTCCTCAGAATAAATAATTGCCTCTATTTCAGGCCAGTTCATCAGCCTATACAGTTTTTCGTTCATTCGATACCCTCCTGCCGGACGCTTTTGCCGCGCTCCTCTTACTTTTATTTTACCCTTCCCGGGCACAATAGGCAAGGGAAAATGTCTAAGCGGTGTACTTCAGCAGTCCCACGCGATTTCCCTGATGATCATCTGCATCATGTGTCCGATCATGAGTCTCGTCGCTACCCTGCTGTTCAAGGAGCCCAGCTTCGGCACATGGGCGCACACCTTTGGCTGCAACCTGCCGATGGCATTTTTCTGGCAGATGTTCTACTGCGGACCGCTCTCCCGCCTGATTTTCCGCACCCTGTTTAAAAAACAGCTGGCAGCGCAGAACATACCGGCACAGGGGCAGAAATAAATAGCTTGTGCAAACGCAGCACGGATCGCACGCTCAAACACAGAATATACCCACAGTACCATACAGAAAAGACCCCGAAGACTGGCACTATACTGCCTTTCTCCGGGGTCTGTGACTCTCCGTTACAGAACGCCTGCGTTTTACTTCACCACCCGCACGCGGAACACGCCATCGATCGTCTTTAACTGATTGACAATACTGCCGCTTACGTGGGACTCCAGGTCGACCATCGTATATGCAACATCGCCTTTGGATTTGTTCATCATATTGGCGATGTTTAAGTTGTTCCAGCCGAGGACGGAGGAGAACTTCGCGATCATGTTTGCGATATTCTTATGGAAAATCACGACTCTACTTTCTGCCGTGCACACACCCATATCGCAGTCCGGGAAGTTGACGCTGTGGAGAATATTTCCGTTTTCGAGATATTCCTGCAGCTGTCTGACTGCCATAACCGCACAGTTTTCTTCCGACTCCTCGGTCGAAGCGCCCAGATGCGGGATGACGATGCAGCCCGGCTTTCCTGCCGTGACCGGATTCGGGAAATCCGAAACGTAGCGGCGGATTTTTCCGGCGGTAATTCCGTCTAACACAGCTTCTTCATCCACCAGCAGATCTCTTGCAAAGTTTAACAAAATCACGCCGTCCTTCATCCGGGAGATAGCTTCTGCGCTGATCATATTTTTTGTGCTGTCCATCAGCGGCACATGGATTGTGATATAATCGCACTGCTCATAGATTTCATTGACATCCAGCACATGTCTGACGTCGCGGCTTAACTTCCACGCCGCATCGACCGATACATACGGATCATAGCCGAGCACTTCCATTCCGAGATGACGCGCCACGTTAGCAACCTTGACGCCGATCGCACCCAGTCCGATGATACCGAGGCGCTTGCCCATCACCTCTGTACCGGCAAACTTCTTCTTCGCTTTCTCCGCATCCTTCGCAATATTTTCATCTTCCTGATTTTCTTTCACCCAGTTGATGCCCGATACGACGTCACGGCTTGCTAAAAGCATTCCGGCAATGACCAGCTCTTTTACGCCGTTTGCGTTTGCACCCGGTGTATTGAACACGACGATACCTTTTTCCGCGCATTTCTCCAGCGGGATATTGTTGACGCCAGCTCCTGCTCTTGCAACTGCTAAAAGTCCATCCGGCAGCTCCATATCATGCATCGATGCGCTTCGAACCAGGATGCCTTCTGCTTCTGTAATTTCGTCTGTTTTGATATAATTTTTCGAAAAATTATCGAGTCCGACCTGTGCGATCGGATTCATGCAATAATATTTTCTCATTGAAACCTCCCACTCTGCTTACTGATTCTGCGCTTCAAACTCTTTCATAAAGGCAACCAGCTTTTCCACGCCCTCCACCGGCATTGCATTGTAAATGCTTGCGCGCATGCCGCCGACGCTTCTGTGTCCCTTTAAGTTCTCCAGACCGTTTTTCTTTGCCTCTGCAACAAATTTTGCATCCAGATCGGCATTGCCTGTGATAAACGGAACGTTCATCAACGAACGGTCTTCCTTGCGGACGGTGCCTTTGAACAGCTTGCTTTCATCCAGGAAATCATACAGAATTTTCGCTTTTTTCTCGTTGTATTCTTTCATTGCTTCCAGACCGCCGCGCTTTTGCAGCCACTTAAACACCTTGCCGCAGATGTAAATTCCGTATGCCGGAGGCGTGTTGTAAAGGGATTTCGCATCCGCATGAATTTTATATTTTAACATGGTGGGCGTGCCGGGCAGCACATCTTCTGTAATCAGGTCTTCCCGGATAATTGCGATAACTACGCCGGCAGGTCCAATATTCTTCTGAACGCCACCGTAAATCATGCCATATTTGGTCACATCAACCGGCTCGGATAAGAAGCAGGAGGAAACATCCGCAACAAGGGGTTTTCCCTTTGTATTTGGAAGCGTTTTGAATTTGGTTCCGTAAATGGTGTTATTTTCACAAATATATACATAATCCGCGTCCGGGTCGATCGGCAGATCGGAGCAGTCCGGAATATAGGAAAAGGTCTGATCCTCGGAGGATGCAACCGCATTTGCCTTTCCGTAAATGGAAGCCTCTTTCCACGCCTTTTTCGCCCACTGTCCGGTTATGATGTAATCCGCTACGCGGTTTTTCATCAGGTTCATCGGAATCATCGCAAACTGCTGGCTTGCGCCACCCTGTAAAAACAGCACTTTATAGTTATCGGGGATTCCCATCAGCTGACGTAAATCAGCCTCCGCCTCATCGATGATTTTCTGATAGGTACCGGAACGATGGCTCATCTCCATAACTGACATTCCACAGCCTCTGTAATCAAGCATTTCGTCTGCTGCTTCCTGCAGCACTTCTTCCGGCAGGACAGCCGGGCCTGCACTGAAATTGTACACTCTGGACATTTTTACCTCTCATTCCGCCGCCTGTGCGGCACTTGAATTTTCTAAAAAGCCGATCTGCCCGTTCTAATCAAACATGTGTTTTTGTGATACGGACATTTGGATTAAAAAAAATGATATCGAATACCGCTCATGCCTGAATAAAAATACGGATACCGACCTTTCGGTCTATTGTACCCGTATTTTTCACTTTAGTCAACTACTACGTTAATTTATTTGCTTGCAAGGTCATCCCCATCGAAAACCTCGCTGATCGCTGCACCCGCTGGAACCATCGGAAATACCTTATCGTCTTCAGGAATTCTGCAGTCGATGACAACCGGCTTCTGAAGTGCGATTGCCTTTTCAATTGCCGGAGCAACCTCCTCCTTCGCAGTGACGCGGATTGCCGCGCATCCCAATCCTTCTGCTACCTTGCAGTAATCCACTGCATCCTCCAGAACCGTCTGGGAATAGCGTTTTCCATAAAAGAGCGTCTGCCACTGGCGCACCATGCCCAGAACATGATTGTTGATGATGATCTGGATGATCGGAATCTGATATCTGCTGGCTGTTGCAAGCTCAATCAGGTTCATACGGAAGCATCCGTCTCCGCCGATATTAACGCAGATTTTGTCCGGGCAGCCTGTTTTCGCGCCGATGCATGCCCCGATACCGTAGCCCATCGTGCCAAGACCGCCGGAGGACAAAAACGTGCGGGGCTTCGTATAATGATAATACTGCGCCGCCCACATCTGATGCTGTCCGACGTCGGTTGTGATAATTGCATTGCCTTTCGTAATGCGGTCTAATTCTTCTATAATATAAGGGCAGCTCAACTGGCTGTCGTCATATTTGAGCGGATACTTTTCTTTTAATTCCAGAATATGCGCCGTCCACTCCGGATGATGCATCTGTTCCATCCGTGCGATCAGCTTTGTCAAAACATCCTTCAGATCTCCGACAATGGACACGTCCGCATGGATATTTTTATTGATCTCAGCAGCATCAATATCGATATGCAGGATCTTTGCATTCTTTGCAAATAAGGATGCATTGCCGATGACACGGTCAGAAAATCTCGCGCCCAGTGCCACCAGAAGGTCACATTCGCTCACTCCGAGGTTGGAGGTCTTTGTGCCGTGCATACCGATCATACCGGTATAGAGCGGATCGTAACCGTCATATGCCCCCTTTCCCATCAGGGTATCACAGACCGGAGAATCCAGTTTTTTGGCAAAGGCACGCACCTCTTCTGAAGCGCCAGAAAGAATTGCTCCGCCGCCCAGGTAAATATAGGGTTTTTTCGCCTTGGAAATCACTTCCAGCGCGGCATCTAGATCTTCCTGCGTGTAATGTCCGGCACGTTCAACCGATTCCGGCTCTTTGGGTGTATATTCGCAGCTCGCTGCCGTTACATCTTTGGTAATATCTACCAGTACCGGTCCGGGTCTGCCGGATTTTGCAATGTGAAATGCCTTGCGCAGCGTATCTGCCAGAATATTGACATCTTTTACAATGTAACCGTGTTTGGTGATCGGCATCGTCACGCCTGCGATATCGACCTCCTGGAAGGAATCTTTTCCCAGAAGCGGCAGCGTTACATTACAGGTAATCGCTACCATCGGGACGGAATCCATGTACGCGGTCGCAATGCCGGTAACCAGATTCGTCGCGCCGGGACCGCTGGTCGCCATACACACACCGACTTTTCCGGTTGCACGCGCATAGCCATCTGCTGCATGTGCAGCACCCTGTTCATGAGATGTCAGCACATGGAAAATCTCATCGCTATGCTTGTATAACGCATCATATACATTCAAAATGGAGCCGCCCGGATATCCGAACACAACATCCACGCCCTGTTCTTTTAAACACTCTATGACGATTTCAGCACCTGTACGAACCATATCGTCCTCCCCTTTTTATCCTTATTTCTTAATTTCGAGTACAGCGCCTCTGTTTCCGCTGGTTACCATTTCCCGGTAACGTGCAAGATATCCGGTGGTTACCTTCGGCTCTCTGGGCTGCCATTTTGCCCTTCTCTCTGCCAGCACTTCATCAGAGACCTTCATATCCAGACGATTTTCCGGAATATTGATGCTGATGATATCGCCCTCTTCTACCAGCGCGATGGGACCGCCGACAGCAGCCTCCGGGGAAACATGACCAATCGACGCACCTCTGGATGCACCGGAGAAACGACCGTCCGTAATCAGCGCAACACTGGAACCAAGACCCATACCTGCGATTGCAGAAGTCGGATTCAGCATTTCTCTCATGCCGGGGCCGCCTTTGGGTCCCTCGTAACGGATCACAACGACATCGCCGGGAACAATCTTGCCGCCCTTGATCGCAGCAATCGCGTCCTCCTCGCAGTCAAATACCCTTGCAGGACCTTCATGAACCATCATTTCCGGTACAACAGCGCTTCTCTTTACAACACCGGTATCCGGAGCCAGGTTGCCTTTGAGTACAGCGATACCGCCTGTCTCAGAATAGGGATTTTCGATCGGACGAATCACTTCGGGATTGCGGTTTACACAGGCTTCGATATTTTCGCCGACGGTCTTTCCGGTTACCGTCATCAGGTCTGTCTTTAACAGTCCCTTCTTATTTAATTCATTCATAACTGCGTATACGCCGCCAGCCTCATTTAAGTCTTCAATGTAGGTCGGACCTGCAGGTGCCAGATGACACAGGTTCGGTGTATGGGAAGAAATTTCATTTGCGATTTCCATGTTCAGCTCTACGCCTGCCTCATGCGCGATTGCAGGCAGATGCAGCATGGAGTTTGTAGAACAGCCGAGCGCCATATCGACGGTCAGGGCGTTTAAGAACGCATCCTTTGTCATGATGTCGCGGGGCTTGATATCCTTGCGAACCAGCTCCATAATCTGCATACCGGCATGCTTTGCCAGCTGGATACGTGCAGAATATACTGCCGGAATTGTGCCGTTGCCCTTTAAGCCCATGCCCAGCGCCTCTGTCAGACAGTTCATGGAGTTTGCGGTGTACATACCGGAACAGGAACCGCAGGTCGGACATACTTTTTCTTCGTATTCCTGCAGCTCTTCCAGCGACATGGTGCCTGCTGCCACGGAGCCTACTGCTTCAAACATAGAAGATAAGCTTCTCTTTCTGCCGTGCAGATGTCCTGCCAACATTGGACCGCCGGAAACAAAAATCGTCGGGATATTCAGTCTTGCCGCTGCCATCAAAAGACCGGGCACATTTTTATCACAGTTAGGGATACATACCAGACCATCGAACTGATGTGCCATCACCATACACTCGGTGCTGTCGCAGATCAGGTCTCTGGTTACGAGGGAATATTTCATGCCGACATGTCCCATCGCGATACCATCGCAGACTGCGATTGCCGGGAATACAACCGGGGTGCCTCCAGCCATCGCAACGCCGAGCTTGACCGCTTCTGTAATTTTATCCAGGTTCATATGTCCGGGCACGATTTCGTTATAGGAGTTTACGATACCGATCAGCGGTCTGTTCTTTTCCTCCTCTGTCATTCCCAGTGCATTCATCAGACTTCTGTGCGGTGCCTGCTGGACGCCTTTTGTTACATTATCACTTCTCATTTGTTCGTTCCTCACATTCTATTGTCATGAATTAAATTCTCTCTGCAAGCAGATCGCCCATCTTGCTGCATCCAACCAGTGTACAGCCCTCGGACATGATATCTCCGGTGCGGTAGCCCTCTGCCAGAACCTTGCGAACCGCTTCTTCCACTGCGTCTGCCTCTTTATCCAGATCAAATGTGTAACGCAGCATCATGGCAGCACTCAGCACAGTTGCAATGGGATTTGCGAGATCTTTGCCCGCGATATCCGGCGCACTGCCGTGACTGGGCTCATATAAGCCGAACTTTGTATCGTTTAAGCTTGCGGAAGACAGCATACCGATCGAGCCGGTCACCATGCTCGCTTCATCCGAAAGAATATCGCCAAACATATTTTCGGTCAGGATCACATCGAACTGCGCCGGATCTTTGACCAGCTGCATCGCACAGTTGTCCACAAGCATATGAGACAGCTCCACGTCAGGATAATCCTTTGCCACCTCTTCCACCACGCTTCTCCACAGTCTCGAGGAATCCAGTACGTTTGCCTTGTCCACGCTCGTCACTTTGCCTTTTCTCTTGCGCGCTACATCAAACGCCTTGATCGCGATTCGGCGGATTTCCTCTTCGGTGTAGGTCAGGGTATCGACGGCCTTGCGCACGCCGTTTTCTGTCGTCGTATGGCGCTCGCCAAAATACAGACCACCGGTCAGCTCTCTCATAATCAGCATGTCAAAGCCTGCCTGGCTAATTTCTTCTTTTAACGGGCACGCGCCTGCAAGCTGCGGATACAAATAAGCCAGTCTTAAATTTGCAAATAAGTTGAGTGCTTTGCGGATCTTCAACAGACCTGCTTCCGGACGCTTTTCCGGAGGGAGCTTGTACCAGGGGGAGGTGTTGGTATCTCCGCCGATCGAACCCATCAGAACCGCATCTGCCGCCTTCGCTGTCGCAATCGCCTCATCTGTCAGCGGTACGCCGTGCACATCAATCGATGCACCGCCCATCAAAATCTCCTTGCGCTCTATTTCATGGCCGAATTTCTTTGCCACCTGATCCAGTACTTTATTCGCCTGTGCTACAATTTCCGGTCCGATTCCATCGCCCGGAATACATGCAATCTGTAATTTCATCGAGCTGTTCCTCCAATACTGCGCCCAATTGTAATTGAGCTGTTCTTTCTAAGTTTAACGTAACACTGTATATTTTTCAATAAAAACAGGAAAAAAGCCATATCGGTTTGATATGACTTTTATAACTTGAAGGAATGAATTTCGTGTTTTCCATTCTTTTCGGATATAGGTTTACTGCTTTCGTGCGGCGGTTTTCTCGTCAGGCGCTTTCTCATCATGATACAGCACCCATGAAATCACGAAGCTGACCACAAACGCTACCGCAATCACAAGGGTATATTGCAGCGTATCATCCGTCGTAATCAGATATCCGAACAGTCCGGTTACGCCATAAGCTGTCGCTCCGATGCCTGTCCATCCGGCAATCAGTGCACCGCAGGACCCTCCG
>ENA-ORNT01002890-ORNT01002890.1-human-gut-metagenome-genome-assembly--contig:-NODE-2890-length-10216-cov-8.338057_pt1 | contig 10216 bp, 10 predicted proteins | sample MGYA00242120_ERZ509032 | MGnify/ENA primary metagenome ERZ509032 (study PRJEB26280, sample SAMEA2338729) | human gut metagenome | biome: human gut; feature: human-associated habitat; material: faeces...
AAGCCATGGAAAAAATATTCCGAATACCGGCAAAAGCCGGTATTCGGAATATTTACTCTTTGCGTGTTTCCTGCTATAATATGGGATACATGATTATAAATGAAGGAGAATCCAGCATGAAAGCCATCGTCACCGTTCTCGGCCGGGACCGCGTCGGCATCATCGCCTCCGTCTGCGCCCTGCTCTCGGAGTACAACATCAACATTCTCGACATCAGCCAGACCATCCTCGAACAGGGCTACTTCACCATGGTCCTGCTGGTGGACATTTCCGCGTGCACGGTATCCTTCCCGGAGATCGCCGACAAGCTGGACACTTACGGCACCGAGCGCGGCCTTGCCGTGCGCATCCAGCGGGAGGACATCTTCAACGCCATGCACCGCATCTGAGAGGACACAGCCATGATCAACCGCAGTGAAATTTTGCAGACGATCGCCATGATCGACCAGCAGCATCTCGACATCCGCACCATCACGATGGGCATCTCCCTGCTCGACTGCGCGGACACGGACATCGCGCGCAGCTGCACGAAGGTGTACGACAAGATCTGCCGCCTTGCGGGGCGGCTCGTGCGCACGGGCGAGGATATCGAGGCCGAGTTCGGCATCCCCATCGTCAACAAGCGCGTGTCCGTCACGCCCATCTCGCTCGTCGCGGCGGGCACGGGCGCGCCCTCCTACGTGCCGTATGCGCAGGCGCTCGACCGCGCCGCGCATGAGATCGGCGTCAACTTCCTCGGCGGCTTTTCCGCGCTCGTGCAAAAGGGCATGACGGAATCCGACCGCGTGCTCATCGCCTCCATTCCGGAGGCGCTGGCGGAGACGGAGCTGGTGTGTTCAAGCGTGAACGTCGGCTCGACGCGCGCAGGCATCAACATGGACGCCGTGCGCCTCATGGGCCAGGCCATCAAACAGACCGCGGAGCTCACGAAGGACCGGGACGGGCTTGGCTGCGCGAAGCTCGTCGTGTTCTGCAACGCGGTGGAGGATAACCCGTTCATGGCGGGCGCGTTCCACGGCGTGACAGAGGCTGACCGTATCATCAATGTCGGCGTCAGCGGTCCCGGCGTTGTAAAGACTGCACTGGAATCTGTGCGCGGCGAGAGCTTTGAGGCGCTCTGCGAGACGATCAAAAAGACCGCATTCAAGGTTACGAGAGTCGGTCAGCTGGTGGCAAAAGAGGCTTCGAAGCGGTTAAAGGTTCCCTTCGGTATTGTCGATCTTTCGCTGGCTCCGACGCCTGCAATCGGCGACTCTGTTGCAGATATTTTATGTGAAATCGGTCTGGAGCATGCCGGCGCACCTGGAACGACGGCAGCCCTTGCCCTGTTAAATGATCAGGTGAAAAAAGGCGGCGTTATGGCATCTTCCTATGTTGGCGGCTTGAGCGGGGCATTCATTCCGGTCAGTGAAGACCAGGGTATGATCGATGCGGTGACAGCAGGTGCGCTGACACTGGAAAAGCTCGAGGCGATGACCTGTGTCTGCTCTGTAGGCCTTGACATGATCGCGATTCCCGGAGATACAAAGGCAACCACGATTTCCGGCATCATTGCGGATGAAATGGCGATCGGTATGATCAATAACAAGACAACCGCTGTTCGCCTGATCCCCGTTATCGGTAAGGGTGTTGGCGAAACCGTTGAGTTTGGCGGACTGCTGGGCTATGCGCCGATTATGCCGGTCAACCAGTTCAGCTGTGACGCATTTGTAAACCGCGGCGGACGGATTCCTGCACCGATCCATAGCTTCAAGAACTAAGCGGCATTGTAGCAGGAGCAGGACGAATTCTGAAAAAATATAAACAATAGAATGCACGCTCTGCGAGCATTCTATTGTCATGAATGAAAAAGACCGTCGGTTTTGCAGAGCCTTGGGAAGGCGCGAACCGACGGTCTTTTGGATTTTTTGGAAAGAATTTTGTTTCACAGTTTTTCGCCTGTGGCAGGGAGGGAAAGCAACAGCTTTATGCAGCGTGCCGCTTTTCCAGTTCGACACAGATGCGGTCGTATTCTGTTTCGTCCAGAATATATTTTTTCTTATAAAGGAAGTAGGACAGAAGCATCATCGCGCAGGGCAGCAGGGACATGCACAGCAAAAGTCCGGTGCTCTGCAGCGAGGTCGTGCTGGAGAGCACGCCGGAAATTAAGTCGAGCTTTTCACTTTCGGTAATCAACCCCTGGGTGCACTGCTGCTCCAGCGAAGAAATCTGGTTGGTGTAGCTGGTAACGTCGAACAGCAGATAGGTTGCAGATGTCAGGACAGCGGTCAGTGCGGAGGCAAGCTTTGTGATGAATGGGCGAAGGGAAGCGATGACGGCTTCATCCCTCGTCCCGAATTTGTACTCATTATATTCCACCGTATTGAGGATGGAGATCATCATAATCAGGTAATAGCAATACTGACCGAAATTGGAGAGCATGTAGCCTAACACGAGCAGGGCAAAGCCGAGGGTGCCGGTCTTTGCCAGGAAGCCGGAGATCAGGAGGAACGCGTAGCCGATCACCGCGATGATTGCCATGATGGACATCAGCCGTTTGCGCGGACATTTGCGGGAAATAGCAGGGTAGAAGACCATCAGAAACGCGGTTGCGGACATGCCGACCATTGTGAACAGGGAATACAGACCGCCTTCATAGCCGAACGTCAGATAAATATAGGTAGATCCCAGTCCGCCGACGATCAGTCCATTACCGATCTGCTGCAGCAAAAAGATGACTGCGATCCAGACTAACTGATCGTTGCGCAGGATGGTCTGGATGATTTCGCGGAAGCGGAAGCGTTCCTGCTTTGGTGCAGGAGGATCGCGGCGTTCGCGTACGCCGAAGATTGTGATGCTCAAAAACAGAGGCGCTAAAATCGCAATGATCAGGGCGATGCGTCCATAGGCGGTAAAGGAACTTCCGCCGATGGCATTTTTTCCGGTAGAAAAGACTGGAATCAGGATAGAAGCCAGCGTAGAACCGATTCCTGCAAACAGCGTAGCACGGGAGGTAAACTGATTGCGTGCGTTGGCATCGGAGCCGAGCGCCGGAATCATACCCCAGTAGGAAATATCGTTCATGGTATAGGTGATGCTGAACAAAAAATAAAGGATACCGAACAGGCAGACGAAGCTCCAACCGTGCAGGTCTGTATTGAAAAACAGATAAATGACGACGGAGGTGGATAAAACGCCGATTGTCAGCCAGGGTTTAAATTTGCCGAAACGGGAATGGGTGTGTTCGATGATGCTTCCCATGATCGGGTCGTTTAGTGCGTCAAAAATCCGGGCAGCGACCATAATTGCGGTGATCGCGGTCAGCTGTGCGGCGTTTAACGAGCGGGTAAATAAAACGAAAGTCAGAAGAAAGCTGTTGATCAGGGCGTAGACAGCATCTCTTCCGACCGTCCCGAGGGGGAACAGAAGTAGGTTTCGTTTTTGGTACTTTTGCTGTTCGTTCATGGATTTTTCCTCCGTTTTTTATTCTGTTTTCATTATATTGCGATTTAAAACAGGATGCAACAGAGAAAAATGGCGAATTCCGGAGAGTGGGAAATGAGATTGTCGGAGGATGCGGCAGGGTGGTACAGCGTGCTGTAAAATGCGGGCACTGCAGCGGCAGCGCAGTCATGTGTCTGACTACAGCAGAATCAGTTGGCGTGTATACTCGTGAACCGGCAGCTGCCCGGTTTTTGCGCAGCGTGCAGTTTGCGTCAGATGTGCAGCGAGCACATCCTTTTCATAGAGGGCGAGTGCTTCCGGAGAAAGGCTGCGGGCTGCAGCAGCGGGGCGGGAGATGAGCGGAATGCTGCTGTTTTTCTTGAGCACGGACAGCAGGGGAGACGCACTCTTACGAAAACCAAGAATCCGGGCGTAAGGTGTATAGTCGTTATCGCGGGCAGCAAGGAGCATTTCCTGCGAAACAGAGAGCAGAATCCGACACAGACAGCGGCTGATTTTGCTGTAGGTGATTTCGCGGGTCTTGAGTCTTACGCAGAGATCGTCCCAGTCGGTAAAGGAAAGGCGGTTCGCCTCGAGCTTGTCGGCAAGCTCTTTTCCGACCTCAGCATACGTCCCAAAGGAACCCGGAGCGGCAGTGAGCAGTCGATAGTGCAATGGACTGGATAAGTCATTGGAGAATAAAAACGTGTTCTGCGATAAAACTTCCTCCCAGAGCGGCAGCAGGGGCTGCAGTTCGGGATAGCACTGCAGCTGCGACAAAAGAGCCTGCTTCCCTTGTTTGGCGAGCAGACTGCGCAGCGCGGATGCAGAGGGAAAGTCTGCTGCACCGCCGAGCGGATCGTGATAGCCGCTGCCAACGCGCGAGATCGTGAACGGGCGGATGGAGCTGTTTCGCCGCAGCAGCGCCAAGGTGTATTCCAATCCCAGAAGGTTGTTGGGGGAAGAAAGCAGGGCAACAATCTGTTCTGCTGTGGAATTGTTGTCGGGGCAGGCTGTTGATGGCATATCTTTTGCCATATCGAGGCATAAAAGCAGCGCCTGCTGGCGTGCGGCAGGGAAAGATAGCCCGGATTTTAATGCTTTTTTCAAAGCATTGGAAAAAGCAGCAGATTCGCACTGCAGCAGAGTTGCCGTTTTTTTAAATAAGGAAATGTCGCCGGATTCGCTGCCAAAGCAAAGAACGTCCACGCAGCCGAGCTTGTCCAGCAGGGAAACTGCCCCGGCGGCAAAATCCCCGGCGCTTCCGGTGGCGAAGCAGACGGGCAGCTCAATCACAACGTCTGCTCCGGCAAGCAGCGCCATCCGGGTACGGGTATACTTGTCCAGAAGCGCCGGAGCGCCCCGCTGGACAAAGCTGCCGCTCATGACTGCGATCAGATAGTCCGCGCCGGTTTGCTTCCGCGTCTGTTCCATATGGTAAATATGTCCCGGGTGAAGCGGGTTGTATTCTACGATGATGCCTGTTGTTTTCAAAGTGATAAATACCTCCATGTGCACGGGTTCTTAACGTTCTGAGAACTTTTTTCTTTTTTTACTTCCACAGGTTCAAGTTTATTTTTCTGTTTTTAATATCCGATTTCCGAATTATAGCTGTATCTCTAACTCCAAGCAATCCCATTCTTCGCCTAATACCTGATACTTTTCCATTTCATCTAATGCTACATCCTGAAATCCTGTGGTCTTGTAACAATAATATGCAGGATCATTATTACGGAAAACACCTAATGTAACCTTCTTTGCGCCAAAGATTTCTTTTGCATAGAGTAATCCTAACTGAAGCATTTGTTTTCCATAGCCTTTCCCCCTTTTGTTTGCATCAACGATAACAAAGCCAAATCTTAATTCATCAAATGACGCTGTTGGTCTTCTCATTGTAAAAAATCCAACCACATCGTTATCATCTATCGCTGTAAAAGCCATCAAATCACTTACGGAATGAAATTGCTCAAGCGATAACGGGTATGTTCCCAGTACGCCTGCTGTCCATTTATAAAATGCCTTTTCATCTTTTGCCCAGGAAAGTATTGTTTCAGCATCTTTTATATGATAAGGTCTTAGTCTTAACATCATTTTCCCCTTTCTGCAAAACTGGAATTGAGATTTCATGTATTCCAAGGGATTTAATAATTGTTATATTTTATTATCAAATATCTCTCAAGCCTTTGAAAACACTAAGTTTGGCGCAGGTGAGCTTTCCCTTATTGTTTCCCTTGTGTTATATCGTCCCACCAGTGTTTACGAACTCTGATAAGGGCAAATACAAGGGCAAAAAAACTGATAACACATTATAGCACAAAATGAAAATGACATGGTGAACTGATTGAAACGCTTCTGATTTTTGTAAGAAATGATTGATTGAATGATAAGGAGATTTGATACAATGAGAACAATATTTGCAGAATACAATCCACAACGTAATAGTGTTGATGTTTATACCTCTGCGAGCTATATGCTCCGCATTGACTGTTGGGAAGCAGAAAAGAATTTAAAAACTACGCCTGGCTCAGATTGTGCATTAAATGCACTTGCAATTGATGAACCGCTTGAATATGTACGATTATATCTGGATGGGAATATGCAGATGTGGGTAGATGCGGAAGATTCATTGGAAATCTTTTAAAATAATCCAAACTTACGTCAGCTACCACATACATGTAAGTTGTCATCTGTTTGTGTAATCACTAAAAACATTGACTTTAAAAATCAAAGCCGCCGTTATATAAATACATGAAATTGAATCTGCTTTGCGACGGCTTTTTCTTTTACCATTTGTAAAAATAGAAATAATCAATATAGTTCAGGCACTTTTCTTTTAAAGATAAGTAGTGTAGCAATGACGGTAACAATAGCAACTAAGATAACTTGCATTATGGACTCCTGATTGGTTGTGTTTTTGGTGATAATAACTTGCCGTAACACAATAACAATCAAAGAAGTAACGATTGTTGCAGGAACAGATTTTCTGATCATGCCAATAATAAATGACCACAGAGACAGCACCATACATATAATCACAGTGGTTATTGCCATTGGTATCCATGTTCGGAGCATTGATGGTTGAAATGTTCCCTCCAGCATATTAAAGGATTTATCCGCAAATATAATATAACTGCTACAACAGATATATCCAATCGTCATTGAAATCGCTGTATAAACCATGATTATAGTTAATTTGCTGGCAATCAATTTTATTCTGTTTAAAGGATAAGAAAACATAATCGTAATTGTTCGATGATTATATTCTCCAATAACCAGCTTTGCCGTTAAGACCGACGAGTACACAAGAAAAATGAATGACATCAATAAGCCAATGACAAGGTATGTGCTTTCAAATGTGTCTTTGACCTGTTTGGGGTCTGTCATGCTATCCCATAAAGATATTGTAATGAAAAGGATGCTGAAAAGAATTGCGGCAAACATAAAGATAATATTTTGTGCAATACCAAATTTTTTCAGTTCCAGTTTGATCAAATGTGTCATCTCATTTTTCCTCCTCTGTAAGCTGGAAAAAGAAATCTTCCAGTGTGTCTTGCTTGCGTCCCATGCTCTCCAAACCAATCCCGTTCTCAATGATGGCTTTTGACAGAGCTTTACCTGAAATATCAGAATCATAAATGTGGATAAATTCTTTATCTAATACACTAAAATTCGTGATTCTCATGTTTTCAAGCAGTGCAGCAACACGAGTCACATCGTCAACCTGCAAGCTGATATAATCTGTTTGATGCTTATGGATTTCTTCGATAGGTAATTCTGTTAAGAGTTTTCCGTGTTGAATAATTCCAATCGTATCAGCAAGAAGATCCACTTCGGATAGAATGTGGCTGGATATAAAAATAGTTGTTCCATCTTCTTGATTTAGCCGTTGAAAAAGGGTTCGCATTTCACGAATACCCTCAGGGTCTAAAGCATTGATCGGTTCGTCTAAAATCAAAAATTCTGGCTTTGCCAGAATAGCTCTTGCAATAGCAAGTCGTTGTTTCATACCCAACGAGTAATGACAAACTTGTTTTTTCTCGACATTCTGCAAGTCCACCAAATGCAAAACCTCATCGATTCGTTCCTTGTTGGGAAATCCCATATACTCACAGTGCAGCTCTAAGTTTTGTCTGGCAGTCATTTTATCGTAAAAGTATGGATTCTCAATAATAGAACCAACCTTTTTGAATATTTCATAACTGTGACTGGTAACTTTTTCGCCTAAAAGCTGAACCTCTCCAGCATCTGGCTGGATAAGACTCAAAATCATTTTCATAACCGTGCTTTTTCCTGCGCCGTTTGGACCAACAAAGCCATATATTGCCCCTTTAGATATATGCATATTTACATCGTCTACAACAATATTATCTTTGTAGGCTTTTCGCAAACCTACGGTTTCCATAATATAATCCATTTTGTGTGCCTCCTTTATAGCTGCCATTATACAAAATGGACTTCTCTTTTCTCTGTCATAAATCTAACGATTTTCTAACTTTTTCAAGATGATTGAGAAAATAGTTTGCTCATTTTGTACACTATAAACTTCTAAGTCTGCCCCAATTTGTTCAGCAAGACATTTTGAAATTGAAAGCCCCAAACCACTGCCGGAAGTTTTTCGGGCTGTTGTATAATTCCTTTCAAAGATCTGTTTTTGCTGCTGTGGTGATATCCCATCTCCTCGATCTTCTATTTCAATAATGTTTTTTCCATTTGATGTGGTGAGCCTTAAAGAAATATACTTACCATCACCACCATGTCGGATGGCATTGTCTATCAGATTTTTTAAAATGCGTTGTAACGCCTCGTTATCTGTATAGGCAAAAATCGGTGTATCCGGTATCTGAATATTGACTTCAAATTGTTTCTGTTCAAGAAGGTCATAGTAGTCCAAAATTGTATCTTGGCAAATCCTTGATATATTTTCCTTTTTCATTTTAATAGAAAAATCTCCAGAAGTTATTTTAGACATTGTAAAATAGTCGTTAATTGTTGAGATTAAATCATCAGCCTTTTGGTCTATTTTAACAGCCATAGCATGAACATTTTCAGATGCAGAGTAAGTGTTTGTTATATTGGAAAGCATTTCACTATTTCCTTTTAGAACAGTGAGTGGAGTTCGGATGTCGTGAGAGATGTTTGTAAGGACTTTCGCCATTGCCTGTTTACTCTGCTCAAATTGTGACTTTTTTGTATAAAAATCCTGAAGCAGCTTATTAAGTGCAGCGCTTAATTTCTTGATACTATCATTATCTGTAGGTACAAGTACAAAACCATTTTCAGAAATGACAGAAATAGTATCAAGCCTACTTGTAATATAATCAATTTCTCGTACTAATTTTTTATGCTGTATCTGTTGCCAGATCAATATAAAAACCATAACAAATGAAAGAACCACAAATAAAATCATCATCTATTTCTCCTCCATCTTATATCCAATGCCCCATAAAGTTTTAACATAGGCTGTACTGTCTTCTGCATTGCTCTTCAATTTCAAGCGAAGACGATTGATGTGTGTATTCAACACATTTTCATTTCCAAAATATGGTTCTTTCCAAATCAGTTCATATAGCCTTTCCTTTGAATAAGCCTGCCCCGGATGGCTTGCTAAAATGTATAAAATTTGAAATTCAATTGGCGTTAAATCTATGGTTACTCCTTTGCGCTGAACCATGTGACTATGAGGGTCGATTTCTATATCTTTAATTTTGATAATTGAATTATTCGGTAACGCCTGGTAGGTTCTTGCTCGTCTGATGTTAGCCTTTATTCTAGCAGTAAGCTCAATGAGTGAAAAAGGTTTTACCACATAATCATCAGCACCCAAATTCAATCCTAATGATTTGTCTATATCATTGTCTTTAGCAGTAATAATAATAATTGGTATCTTGCTGACTTTACGAATTATCTTAATAATCTCCATCCCGCTTATATCCGGTAACATAAGATCAATAAGCGCAAGCGCATATTCATCATAGCTTGTAATTTTCTGGATAGCTGACATACCATCATTAAAAGCTGTCACTTCAAATTCTCCTGATAAATAATCGTTTATCATTCCTCTTATTTCTTTATCATCTTCAATCAATATTATCTTGTTTTCTATCATGATTACTCCTTGATTTTTTATTCTTCCGTCAATAGGTTTTTCTGCATCTTTTTTTCTCAACCAAATGGTTGTCTTTTTTACTTCTACCAAAACATTATAGTTCCCTTGCTCGGACAAAACAAGTTATCCACTTTCATTCATTCACAGAATCTGTATATCGACATAATCAGTCTTTTTATCTTGCATCATGAAATGACCAATTATGCCGATTTATTGTTTAACAGTTTTAGGCATGGTATAGTATGTTTTAGTAATATCCCCTTGTTTCCCGCCAGCCTTTCACATACCATCTTATCACGACATATATTACCTGTACCAATAACAATAGAAACAGTAGATTGACTGGTAATATTGTCCTTATCCAATCTGCGAAATAGATTGCTATTGCCATACTTACGAGTATCACCATTATGGTAATCATATCCCAACAGTATTTCTTATATAGCCCTGCAATCTTTATTTCGATGAATGCCAAAAGTATTCCCACACCCACCAGACATCCACCGGAAATCAGTATTCTTATCATCCAGTATATAATTCCGGCAACGACAGGATTGGATATTCCATTGCTAACCTGTGCCACATTCTTCCCTGCCAGTATAGTCAATCCTGCAATGTTCTGTATAAAAGTGGCGATTGTATCAAAGAATACCACGCAATCAGAAATAAATATTTTTGACCGTATCA
>ENA-ORNT01002893-ORNT01002893.1-human-gut-metagenome-genome-assembly--contig:-NODE-2893-length-10202-cov-7.424658_pt1 | contig 10202 bp, 8 predicted proteins | sample MGYA00242120_ERZ509032 | MGnify/ENA primary metagenome ERZ509032 (study PRJEB26280, sample SAMEA2338729) | human gut metagenome | biome: human gut; feature: human-associated habitat; material: faeces...
GTTGCATTTATATGATTCAGGCTTCCATTTCTTCCAGCGGCACAAGGTATTCCTTGCGGCACTGCTCGTACTCCAGCATATAGTCCTTGCTGGGGCTGTGGTGCATAATGTTTTTCAGGGTGTGAGAGTCGTAATCATCGCCGGCCTCCATGCCCACCATGCGCACCGCAATGTTGGAGCAGTGGTCGGAGATACGCTCGGCGTTGTTCAGCACATCCAGGAACACCACGCCGGTGTCGATGGAGCAAATGCCGTCCTTCAGGCGGCGGATGTGCTGGTCACGCAGACGCTCCACCATCACATCAATGATCTCCTCCAGCGGCTCCACCTGTGCAGCCTTCTGGGTATCATCGTTTTCAAAGGCCTCGTCCGTCAGAACCAGAATGCGCTCCAATGCGGCGTCCAGCAATTGCAGTTCCTTTTTGGCGCTCTCGCTGAAGCTGGCTTCCTTGTCGTACAGTTCCTCGGCCTTTTCCATGATGTTCACGGCATAGTCGCCGATACGCTCGAACTCGGTGACAAAATTCAGCAGCTCGGTCACCGCGTGGCTTTCGTCGTCGCCCAGCTCCTGATCGGTCAGTTTGATCAGGTAGTTGGTGATCTCCACCTCCATGCGGTCGATCAGGTTCTCGCGCACCTTAATGGCGCTCACGGTCTCCTCGTCCATCTTCAAAAGCAGCGGCGCGGCCAGACCCACGTTGCGGGCGGCGCGGCGGGACATCTTGATCACCGCATTCTTCGCCTGCTGCAAGGCCACTGCCGGGCTCTTGTACAGACGCTCGTCCAGCACCGGCATGCTCAGCTCCTGTGCTTCCTCCACGCTGCTGGGCACCGTGAGCATCGCCAAGCGGCTCAGCACTCCGCTGCAAGGCAGGAACAGCAGCATGGCGCATACGCTGGACAAAGTATGGATGTTTGCAATGGAGCTCTTGTTCATCACATCGCCCCACATGGGGATGCCGATGGTGAACTGCACCGCATAGATCAGCGCCAGCAGGATCACACTGCCGATGACGTTGAAGTACAGATGGATGAGCGCTGCCCGCTTACCATCCTTGGAGGAACCGCCGATGGTGAGCAGCGGGGTGAACGCCGTACCGATATGCGCACCCAGAATGATGGGAATGGCAGAGCTGAAGGTGACAAGCCCTGTGCTGGACAGTGCCTGCAGAATACCCACCGAAGCGGAGGAGGACTGGATGATCACGGTGACCACCACGCCCACCAGAACGCCCAGAATGGGGTTGGTCATAGTGACGAACAGATTCTGAAAGACGGCGCTCTCCCGCAGGGGAGCAACGCCGGTATCCATCAGGCTCATGCCGGTAAACAGAATGCCGAAGCCCAGCATGATCTGACCGATATTCTTCTTTTTGGCATTGCGCAGGAACACATAAAAAATGCAGCCAATAAACGCCACCACGGGGGCAAAGGTCTTGGGCTGGATCAAGGTCAGCCACAGGCTGTCGCCTGAGATATCCGCCATGCGGATCAACTGACCTGTTACCGTAGTACCAATATTTGCACCCATGATCACGCCTACCGACTGCGTCAGTGTCATGATACCGGAGTTGACCAGACCGACACAAATAACCACCGTACCAGCCGACGACTGGATGACGCCGGTGATCAGTGTGCCGAAGATCACGCCTTTGATGGTAGAGGAGGTAAGCTTTTGCAATACGCCCTGCATCTTGCCGCCTGCCAGCTTTTCCAGACCGGCACCCATGATGGACATGCCGTACAGGAACAGCGCAACGCCGCCCAGCAGAGAGGTAATGTGTGTGATATCCATAACGATACTCCTAATATGAAACTTCCCTTTTTATCCTTTACAGCACACAGCCGCCGGAGCCTTGCACGCGCAACGCCTGCCCTGTTCCGGAAGCCGCTTACTTTTATTATACCATCAAAGGGGGCGTCTCAACAAGGTTTATTTTACAGGAAAGTTACTTTTTTTACACATTCCGCAACATATTTCCGGGCGGCAAACAAAAAGATTTCCGTTATTTTACATACATTTTACATTCAGCTTTCCCAGATGCGATATGCCGCCGCTTACCCGGCCAGCTCTTCCATGGCCTCCCGCACTGTGTCGGCCGAAAACAGGAACACACCACTGCCGGTGTATACCTCCACATGACTGCCCACATAACGCAACTCAAAATCCTTCATGGTGTTTCCCTCCTGTGTTTCTGTTTTGTTCCGGGGCTTTCCCGGTGAACACAGTATCGCATAATTTAGATACCATAAAAAGGACTTTCAAAGGTTTTTGCGGATTTTTTGCGTAAAAAACAGCGTATGCTCCCCAGTCTGCTCACGCTGTACACGGCCATTTTCCTCGGAGATCAGGTCTTTGGCAGTCCCCGCAGCGCCGCATTTCCGCAGGAAACAGGCGCTGGAGCTGCCGTTTTCCGTCACGACCCCCTCCTGTGAAAATGGGATAGCGGAGCGTCCGCAGACGCTCCGCTATCCCGAAATTAAAAATAAATTTTCCGCTGATAATGGCTAGAGCAAAGCGGAAGCCCTTCCAAATCATCCTGCTGTGCAAAGCATTATTCTGCCGCGTCCGTCACACGGACGGGGTAGCCTGTCCGCACACAGCGCACCGCGTAGCGGGAACCGCCGCCGGAGGTGCAGGTGAACAGGGTCAGATCCCAGTTGTCCGTCTCGGTATCGGTGGTCATCTCCTCGATCTGGGTGGGGCGCAAAGTCTCCACGCTCTCCACCTCATAGCTCCAGCGCAGACCGTCTGCATCCGTAAAATAGACCGAGCTGCCGATGGCCAGCCACTTGATGGGGCTGAAGTGCATTGCGTAGTTGTGGCCGCAGATCACAAGATCATCGCCATAGGTGGTGCCGCTGTACCGCCCGGGGGCGATCTTCAGCCCGGCGTAGCTCCACTGCGCCATCACCGGCAGCTCTCGTTCTACCGCCGGGATGGAAAGCACCCCGATGTAGTCCCGCCCTTCCACCTCCACGGTGGTCATCTCCTGCGTCGGGTCCAGCACCGGCTGCGGGGCTGCAGTCTCATTTTCCTGCTGGTGCTCCGTAATGGTCTTTTGCATGGTCTGCTCCAGCTCGCCCAATACTTCCTGCGAAGCCTTTTCTGCCCGGGCGGCATCCCACCGGTTGTAGCCCAGCAACCCGGCGGCGCATAAGATCAGCACCGCACCCAGCACCATGCACAGCCTGCCGATTTTCCGTTTCATTACATTCCATCCTTTATATATAATAGTATCATCTGCTTCAGTATACCATTCCCCGCTCCGGTTTACAACCGTTCTTGCGGTCGTTTTTTATCGGGCAGCAGCGCGCAGACCAGCCGCACCATCTGCCCGGTCAGGGGCAGCCACACCAGCGCGCACAGTACGTTGAATAAGGTGTGTGCGTTGGCGATCTGCCGGGCGATCACGGCGCACTCCGCCCCTGCGGGCGAGCACAGCCGCACCAGCGCTGCAAAGGGCTGCAGCAGTGCGCAACACACCGCCGCTCCGCTCAGGTTAAAAATGGCGTGGGCTGCCGCCACCCGCTTGGCGTCTCTTCCCTGCCCGATGGCGGCAAGCACCGCCGTGATGGTGGTGCCGATGTTATCCCCCAGCAGAATGGGAATGGCCGCCGTCAGCCCCAGCAGGCTGTGCACGCCGTCTGCCCCGGGCTGCGCCGCCATGCTTTGCAGCAGCGCCACTGTGGCAGAGCTGCTTTGCACCGTTAAGGTCATGCAGACGCCTGCCAGCAGCCCATGCAGGGGACTTTGCTGCACCCGGGCAAGCTCCAGCCGGAGCAGAGGGCTTTGCAGCAGCGGTTCCATGGCGCTGCGCATCACAGTGACGCCTTCGAACAGCAGCCCAAAGCCGAACACTGCCTCGCCCACGCAGCGGCCCCGCCAGCCCTTGCAGGCCAGACAGAGCAGCACCCCGCCAAACAGCAACAGATACCGCCAGCTTTCCACCCGGAACGCCAGCAGCTGCGCCGTAACCGTTGTGCCGATGTTCGCCCCGAACACCACCGGCACCGCCTGCCGCAGCTGCAACAGCCCCGCCGCCAGAAAGGCAATCACCATGACCGTGACCGCCGAGCTGCTTTGCAGCACCGCCGTTACCGCAGCACCGGTCAGCAGCCCTGCCGCCGGGTTTGCGGTGCACCGCGCCAGCAGGCTGCGCAGACGCCTGCCCGCTCCCTGCTGTACTGCCCTGCACAGGCTGTCCGTTCCATATAAAAACAGCGCCAATCCGCCGAATACCTGCAACAACACTTGGAATCCCTGCTCCATCCGCACCCTCCGTTTCTGCCTGTCCTTTATTTTTATGCAGCGAGAGCCGGTTTGCGCATTGACAAAACCTACAAGTTTTTTGTGAATTTTTGTTTAATATTTCCCCATTCCCTTGCAATCCGGCTGCAAAAGGAATATGCTTATCAGGCGTTAATACTTAACATCTGTTAAGTATTTGAAAAATGCAAACGAGGAGGGACTGTCGTGTCCGAGCCAAGCACCCCCAGCTTTCAGGGGATGTGCCACTATATCGGGCAGCTGAGCAAGGCATCCAAGGCCGGGATGCGGGCGGCGCTGGCCGATTGCCCCAAATGCCATTTCAATATGCTGGAAGGCCTGCTGCATTCCATCAACTGCCACGGAAAGGACGGCGCCATTTATGTCTCCGACCTTGCCCGGGAGATCCGTCAGCCGCTGCCGGCGGTCTCGCGCGGGCTGCGGTTGATGGAGCAGGACGGCACCGTGGTGCGGGAGCCAGACCCCGCCGACCGCCGCAAAACGCTGGTGCGCATCACCCCCAAGGGGTATGAGCTGTGCCGCCAGTGTGAGCAGGCTCTGCGCAACTACTTTGCCAGCGTGCTGGCACGGCTGGAGCCGGAGCAGGTAGCCCAGATGGACGCGCTGCGCGGCGCGCTGATGGATGCCATTCTTGCGGAAAATGCCGCGCGCAACATTGACCCGAAGGGAGAAACGAACCATGACAAAGATCTTTAAGCAGCTGGCCCGGCACTGGGCAGTCTGCCTTGTGGTGTTCGCACTGCTGTTCGTGCAGGCGTACTGCGACCTTGCCCTGCCGGACTACACCAGCAAGATCGTGGACACCGGCATCCAGCAGGGCGGCATTGAAAGTCCCCTGCCCCAGACGGTGCGCCAGAGTACGCTGGACGCGCTGAGCCTGCTGATGAGCGAGGAGGATGCGCAGAAGCTGCAAAACGCCTACCAGTACTACCTGCAGGACGATGGCGTATTGCAGCTGCGCTCCGACCTGACCGAGGACGAGCGCACCGCACTGGAAGATGCTGTGACCACCCCGGACATCGTGCTGTATATGGCTGCCGCACAGGCCGCCAACACCCCCGCTGGACAGAACAGCATGGGCATGACCGGCCTTGCCGAGACGCCCTCTGCCGCTGCGGACGCGGACACTGAGACCGTCACCCCTACGGCAGCGGATCTGGACACCGTTTGCAGCCAGTTTGCCGCCATGAGCCAGATGCCCGGCTTTGACCGCAGTATGCTGCAAAAGCAGCTGGACGGTGCCATGAGCCAGCTGGACAGCACCCTGCTGGAAAACCTGAAAAGCCAGTCTTTGCTGCTGGTGCAGCTGGAATACGAGGCGCAGGGCGTTGCGCAGGATGTGCAGATGGGTTACCTCTTCCGGGTGGGTGGCCAGATGCTGGCGCTCACCCTGCTGATGGTAGCCGTGGCTATGGCCGTTGGCTTCCTTGCCTCCCGGGTATCCGCCGCCATCGGCCGCGACCTGCGCCGGGAAACCTTCTCCAGTGTCATCGGCTTTTCCAATGCGGAGATCGAGAATTTTTCCACCGCCTCCCTCATCACCCGCACCACCAACGATATCCAGCAGGTGCAGTTCGTCTGCGTCATCCTGCTGCGCATGGTGGCCTACGCGCCCATTCTGGGCATTGGCGGCGTGCTGCACGTTGTAGGCAGCAGCAGCGGCCTTTCCTGGATCGTGGTGCTGGACGTGGCACTGCTTTTGTTGCTGCTGCTCTTCCTGATGAGCGTTGCCATGCCCAAATTCAAGGTGATGCAGCAGCTGGTGGACCGGCTGAATCTGGTCAGCCGCGAGATCTTGACCGGCATCATGCCGGTGCGCGCCTTCAGCCGCGAAAAATTTGAGGAGCAGCGCTTTGACAAGGCCAACCGGGAGCTGATGGGCACCCAGCTGTTCACCAACCGCGCTATGGTGGCTATGATGCCCTTTATGACCCTGATCATGAACGGCACCAGCCTGCTCATCGTCTGGTTCGGCGGCAAGGCCATGGACGCCGGCACTATGCAGGTGGGCGAAATGATTGCCTTTATCACCTACACCATGCAGATCGTCATGTCCTTCCTGATGCTGGCCATGGTGGCCGTCATGCTGCCACGCGCCGGCGTGGCTGCGGATCGTATCGACGAGGTCATCCGCACCAAGGCCACCATCCGCGACCCGGACGAAGCCGCCGCAAAGGCTGCACAGGCGCACACCGACTGGCAGGGCGTGGTGCAGTTCGAGGATGTGAGCTTCCGCTACCCCGGTGCAGACAGCGATGCGCTGGAGCACATCAGCTTTACCGCAAAGCCCGGCGAGACCACCGCCATCATCGGCTCCACCGGCTGCGGCAAGTCCACCCTGCTCAACCTGATCCCCCGCTTTTACGATGTGACCGGCGGCAAGGTGACCGTGGACGGCATTGACGTGCGCGAGATGCCGCAGGCACAGCTGCACGACCTGCTGGGCTATGTGCCCCAGAAGGGTGTGCTGTTCAGCGGCACTATTGACAGCAACCTGAAATTCGGCGGCGAGGATATCACCGACGCACAGGTGCACAAGGCCGCCGCCATTGCACAGGCCACTGATTTTATCGAGGCAAAGCCCGAGGGCTACCAAAGCCCCATTGCACAGGGCGGCTCCAACGTATCCGGCGGCCAGAAGCAGCGGCTTTCCATTGCCCGGGCAATTGCCAAGGACCCCAAGGTCTATCTGTTTGACGACAGCTTCTCGGCGCTGGACTACAAGACTGATGTAACGCTGCGCCGCGCTTTGAAAGCACAGACCGACAACGCCACTGTGATCATTGTGGCACAGCGCATTTCCACCGTGCTGCACGCAAACCAGATCCTTGTACTGGACGAAGGCAGGCTGGTGGGCAAGGGCACCCACGCCCAGCTGATGGTCAGCTGCCCGGAATATCAGGAGATCGCCCGCAGCCAGCTGAGCCAGAAGGAGCTGGCGCTGGATACCCTGAATACAGAAAAGGAGGGTGAGTGATATGCCCAGACCCGGACGTCCCACCACCGAGCGCGCCAAGGACTTTAAAGGCACGCTGCGGCAGCTCATCCGCACTATGAGCCACTACAAGCTGCCCTTTGCGGCAGCCATGTTGTTTGCAATTCTTTCTACCATCTTCAACATTGCAGGCCCCAAGGTGCTGGCAAAAGCCACCACCGCCCTTGCCACCGGCTGGATTGCCCGGCTGCGCGGCACCGGCAGCATCGATTTTGTGTATATCGGCCGCATCCTGCTGTTTTTGCTGGGAATGTACCTGCTGAGCAGCGCCTTCAGTTTTATTCAGGGCTGGCTGATGACCGGCCTTTCTCAGAAGGTCTGCTACGACTTCCGTCGCCAGATCAGTGAAAAGATCAACCGCCTGCCGCTGGCGTACTTTGAAAAGCGCACCGTGGGCGAGGTGCTCTCCCGCATCACCAACGATGTGGACACACTGGGCCAGAGCCTGAACCAGAGCATCACCCAGCTGATCACCAGCGTGACCACCATGATCGGTGTGCTGGTGATGATGTTTTCCATCAGCCCCCGCATGACCCTGATTGCCCTGCTGATCTTACCGGTATCGCTGGCGCTGGTGCTGGTGGTGGTCAAGTTCAGCCAGAAGTACTTCAAGGCACAGCAGGCCACGCTGGGCGTGGTCAACGGTCAGGTCGAGGAAGTCTACGCCGGTCACAACGTGGTCAAGGCGTTTAACCGGGAGGCCGTGGTACTGGCAGACTTCAACGCCGCCAACGATAAGCTGTACGAATCCGCATGGAAAAGCCAGTTCCTCTCGGGCCTTATGATGCCCATCATGAACTTTGTGGGCAACCTGGGCTATGTGGCGGTGGCCATCGTGGGCAGCATTTTTGCCGCAAACGGCGTTATCACCATTGGTGATATTCAGGCCTTTATCCAGTACGTCAAAAACTTTACCCAGCCCATCCAGCAGCTTTCGCAGGTGTCCAATATGCTGCAAAGCATGGCCGCTGCCGCCGAGCGGGTGTTCGAGTTTTTGAACGAGCCGGAGGAGGAGCAGCTGGCCGACCCCGCCCGCCGCGCCGACCCCGCCGACATTGACGGACAGGTCACCTTTGACCATGTGCGCTTCGGCTACACCCCGGACAAGACCGTCATCCACGACTTCAGCTGCACGGTGCAGCCCGGCCAGAAGGTAGCCATCGTAGGCCCCACCGGTGCGGGCAAGACCACCATGGTCAAGCTGCTGATGCGCTTTTACGATGTGGACGCCGGTTCTATCACCCTGAACGGCCACAATGTGCGGGACTTTGACCGCAGCGCCTTGCGCGAGGGCTTTGGCATGGTGCTGCAGGACACATGGCTGTTCAAGGGCACCATCATGGAGAACATCCGCTACGGCCGGCTGGACGCCACCGATGAAGAGGTGATTGCTGCCGCAAAGGCTGCCAACGCCGACCACTTTATCCGCACCCTGCCCGGCGGCTACCAGATGGAACTGAACGAGGACGCCTCCAACGTCAGTCAGGGGCAGAAGCAGCTGCTCACCATCGCCCGCACCATTCTGGCAGACAACCGCATCCTGATTTTGGACGAGGCTACCAGCAGCGTGGATACCCGCACCGAGCAGCGCATCCAGACCGCCATGGACCGCCTGATGGAGGGGCGCACCAGCTTTGTCATCGCCCACCGCCTTTCCACCATCCGGGATGCCGACCTCATCCTTGTGATGCGGGACGGCGACATTGTGGAGCAGGGCACCCACGACGACCTGTTGGCCGCTGGCGGGTTCTACGCCGATTTGTACAACAGCCAGTTTGAAGATGTAAGCGCGTAATTTTTTCTCTGATAAAACAGCAAAAGCCCAAAGCTGCCGGTTAAGTGAACCGTGCCGCTTTGGGCTTTTGGGTTATAAAATAGAATTTTTCAATACATGTACCAATCAGGCAAAGAACGAAATGACCAGCGCAACCAGGAATCCAACGCCGCCAACCAAGGTTTCCATAATGGTCCAGGTCTTGAGGGTGGTTTTTTCATCCATGCCGACAAGGCTCTTAACAAGCCAGAAGCCGGAATCGTTAAAGTGAGAGCAGACCGTGGAACCACCTGCGATGGCAGCGGTAACGCAGGCAAGATACAGAGGAGACAACTCGCTGATGCCGGGCATGGCGGCAATAATGCCAGCGGCCATCGTCATGGCCACGGTAGAAGAACCAACCGAGATAGAGATGTTCCTCACTTTTGTTCTTGTGCAGCCGTTTTCGATTTGTCCTTTCCAGTATAACACACTCTGCATTGCTTCTTCCACTTTTCTGCCAGGTTTCATTCCCAGCAGTCTACACATAAAAACACCAAAGGGCCAGCGTGCAGTGCTGGCCCTTTGGTGCGGTATAGGAAAACATAAAAAAGAGAATGGCAATGTTATTGGGTGTACCTGAAAATTCAAAATTCAAGCCGTTGGCTTCAGGTTCACCTTGGAGCGGCCTCACACACCGCCGGGCAAGATCACACGATCTTGCGGGATTTGTGAACGCCGGTCTTTAAGAATTCGACCCATTCGGCCACGTTCACGGCGTGGTCACCAAGGCGTTCCAGATATTTGGTCACCATAAACAGATCCAGCGCGGTCTCTGCTTCGGTGGGGTGGGCGGCAATGTACTGGGCAATTTCGCTGCTGATGCGCGCGAACGCGGCGTCGATGACATCATCATGGGCGATCACTTCCGCGCCGGCGGCAAGGTCCACCTGCACATAGGCGGCAATGGAGCGTTTGACCATCTTCAGCACATCATCGCCCATTTTCAGGACATCTTCCAGCACGCCCACGGCATCGGTGGATTTGGCGTGCAGGTGCAGCACCAGCTCCGCAATATCGCTGGCCTGGTCGCCGATGCGCTCCACATCCGTTACCATTTTCAGGGCTGTACTGACCTTGCGCAGATCCGAAGCCACCGGCTG
>ENA-ORNT01002903-ORNT01002903.1-human-gut-metagenome-genome-assembly--contig:-NODE-2903-length-10174-cov-21.679217_pt1 | contig 10174 bp, 8 predicted proteins | sample MGYA00242120_ERZ509032 | MGnify/ENA primary metagenome ERZ509032 (study PRJEB26280, sample SAMEA2338729) | human gut metagenome | biome: human gut; feature: human-associated habitat; material: faeces...
ATGACATCCGTGTCATCATGATGATTACGCCAGAAACCAGCGAGGAGCGCATCCGTTTCATCGATGAGCATACCGATGGTTTCATCTACATGGTCAGCTCCGCGAGCATCACGGGCGCCCAGAGCAGTTTCGGCGATGCCAAGCTGGCTTATTTCAACCACATCAACGGCATGAATCTGCGCAACCCACGCATGATAGGTTTCGGCATCAGCAACAAGCAGACCCTTACCAGTGCGCAGGATAATGCGGCGGGAGCCATCATCGGCAGCAAGTTTGTAACCCTGCTCAATGAAACTGGTGATCCGGATAAGGCCTTAGATGGGCTTTTTGAGTGCCTCGAAAAGTAGTTGATAGTTAACAGCGGTTTCGCCGTATAGCAGGCTTGCTCTATAAACTATAAATAATAAATTATAAACTAAGTATTATGTATCAAGTTGACGAAAAAGGATTTTTTGGAAAATTCGGAGGAGCGTATGTTCCTGAGATATTATATAAATGTGTAACCGAGTTGCAGCAGGCTTACAAGCCAATCATTGAGAGCGAGGAGTTCAAGAAGGAATACCGCGCGCTGCTCAAAGATTATGTGGGCCGCCCTTCACCTCTTTATTATGCCAAGCGCATGAGCGAGAAGTACGGATGCCAGCTCTATCTGAAGCGCGAGGACCTGAACCATACCGGTGCACACAAAATCAACAACACCATCGGTCAGATTCTCATGGCCAAGAAGATGGGCAAGACCCGCATCATTGCCGAAACCGGAGCCGGACAGCACGGCGTGGCTACCGCTACGGTATGCGCCCTGATGAACATGAAGTGTGAGATTTTCATGGGTGCCACCGATGTGGAGCGCCAGCATACCAACGTTGAGCGCATGAAGATGCTGGGAGCCAAGGTGAACCCTGTGCGCACCGGCAACATGACGCTGAGCGATGCCTGCTCTGAGGCCATACGCGACTGGTGCTGCCACCCGCAGGATACCTTCTACATCGTAGGTTCTACCATGGGTCCGCACCCTTATCCAGACATTGTTGCCAAGATGCAGAGCGTCATCAGCGAAGAACTGAAATGGCAGTTGGAGGAGAAGATAGGCCGCGACTATCCTGATTACCTCATCGCCTGCGTGGGTGGCGGAAGCAACGCTGCCGGAACCATCTACCACTACATTGATGATGACCGCGTGAAGATTTATCTGGCTGAGGCTGCCGGACACGGAATAGATACCGATTACACCGCTGCCACCATGCACTGCGGAACAGAAGGCATCATCCACGGAGCCCGTACCCTCGTGATGCAGACCGAGGACGGACAGATAGAGGAAGCCTTCACCATCAGTGCCGGTCTCGACTATCCGGGCATCGGCCCTATGCACGCCGACCTTGCCACATCGGGCAGGAGCCATGTGCTCGCCATCAAGGACGATGAGGCCATCTACGCCGGTTACGAGCTCACCCGCATGGAGGGCATCATTCCAGCCATTGAGAGTGCGCACGCCGTGGCAGCCCTGAAGAAGATGAAGTTCAAGAAGGATGATGTGGTGGTGCTCACCGTGTCAGGCCGTGGCGACAAGGATGTAGAAACGTATTTGAGCCATAAGGAAATGGCAGGAGAGTACGGCAATTTTTAAACAGTTAATAGTTAAAAGTTTATAGTTAACAGGGGCTACGCCGTTGAGCTAGATAGTCAAAGCGGTTCGTGCTGTAAACTATGAACTGTAAATTATAAATTAAATGAAGTTTAGTTACAAGACAGTTACCCGCAAGATTCTCGCCGACCTTTATACGCCGGTGGGAGTCTACATGCGGCTGAGAGATATTTATCCGCAGTCGGCTCTGATGGAGAGTTCCGACTATCATGGCTCCGAGAATTCGCGCTCCTTCATCGGTGTGCATCCGCTGGCAAGCATCGCCGTGAGTCATGGTGAGGTCATCAAGACCTATCCCGACGGAAGAGTAGAGAAAGAGCAGCTTCCTGCCTTTGGTGCCGGTAAGGGCGAGGAGTGCAAACTCGCCATCTCAAAGAGTATCAACGACTTCATCTCTTCCTTCCAAGTTGAGGGCGAGAGCAAGGAGTTCTGCGGACTCTACGGATTCACCACCTTCAATGCGGTGAGATATTTTGAGAATATCCCGGTCAAGGACACCACCATGGAGAAGAATGATGCGCCCGACATCTATTACATCATGTATAAGGACATCATCGTCTTCGACCATTTCAACAACACCATGGAGCTCATTGCGCTCCAGGAGAGTGAAGAGAGTGAAGAACGAAGAGTGAAGAGTGAAGAGCTCGAAGAACTGCTCAAGGCGGTAAACAAGGCCAATGTGAAGCCTTACGATTTCCACCCTGTGGGCGAAACCTTTTCTACCCTCACCGATGAGGAGCACAAGGCCAACATACGCCGCTGCATACAGCACTGCCTGCGCGGAGATGTATTCCAGATTGTGGTGAGCCGCCGCTTCGTACAGAAATATGAGGGCGATGATTTCAAACTCTACCGTGCGCTGCGCAGCATCAACCCTTCGCCTTACCTCTTCTATTTCGACTTCGGCGGATTCCGCATCTTCGGTTCTTCGCCTGAAACCCACAACCGCATCGTGGGCAACAAGGCGTTCATCGACCCGATTGCCGGAACCACCCGACGCACAGGAGATATGGAGCAAGACCGCAAGGCTGCCGAATTTCTGCGCAACGACCCGAAGGAGAATGCTGAGCACGTGATGCTGGTAGACCTGGCACGCAATGATTTGAGCCGCAACTGCCATGGGGTGAAGGTAGATTTCTACAAGGACATGCAGTTCTACAGTCATGTCATCCATCTCGTGAGCCGTGTGAGCGGAGAGCTGGATGTGCATGCCGACCACATCAAGGAGTTTATTGATACCTTCCCTGCCGGCACGCTGAGCGGTGCGCCTAAGGTGAGAGCGATGCAGATTATCTCAGAGCTGGAGCCTCACAACCGCGGTGCCTACGGAGGCTGTATCGGTTTTATCGGTCTGAACGGAGACCTGAATCAGGCCATCGTGATACGTACCTTCATTAGCCGAAACGGCGAACTCTGGTTCCAGGCGGGTAGTGGAGTAGTGGCAAAGAGCAATGATGAGTATGAGCTGGAAGAGTGTAACAACAAGCTCGGTGCGCTGACCAAGGCGATTCACATTGCAGAGAAGCTTTAGGTAGTGATTAGTGAGTAGTGATTAGTGAGGAATAATCACTAATAAATAATCATTAATCACTAATAAATAATCAATAATAAATAATAAATAACAAAAGATGAAAGTAGTAATCATAGATAATTACGATTCCTTTACCTATAATCTTGCCCATCTGGTAAAGGAGTTGGGAGCTGACGTTACGGTGTTCCGCAACGACCAGTTCCAGTTGCCGGAGCTGGAACGCTTCGACAAGATCATTCTGAGTCCAGGTCCGGGCATTCCGTCGGAGGCGGGACTGCTGATGGATGTTATCCGCAAGTATGCAGGCCGCAAGCCGATGTTGGGCGTATGTCTGGGTCATCAGGCCATAGGCGAGGCGTTTGGAGCCAAGCTTACCAATCTTTCTGAGGTGTATCATGGAGTGGCAACCCCTTGCACCCAGTTTGGCAACGATGTTATTTTCGACGGGTTGGACAAGCGCATAGAGATTGGAAGATACCACTCTTGGGTGGTAGACCGCTCGGGATTCCCTGACTGCCTGGATGTTACGGCAGTAAGCGATGATGGTTGCATCATGGGTCTGAAGCATAAGAACTATGATATTCATGGTATCCAGTTTCATCCGGAAAGCGTGCTGACGCCAGACGGCAAGAAGATGGTGAGAAACTGGTTGGAAAAAGCTTAATGACCTTAATGACCAATGACCTTAATGACCACCATGACCCCCATGGTGGTTGTTGAGTTTTTGTTTATGATAAGAAAAAGCAAAGCCTGACGCTCTCTCGAGTGCCAGGCTTTTACATTTTTAACAATTTAAACCTGCTCGCTACAATCCTCTCACGAGTTTCACGAGTTAAGTTAACAACATTCATTTCCCATAATGGGAAGATGAGAAATAGTTTTTTTGTAAAATCTTTACATATCCCAAGCCACAGCACTCGCACCGAGTACGGCAGCAGAACTACCATCAAGGGTAGAAACAAGGAATTTAGCCTTGCCCTTGAAGGTGCGGAGCACGTGCTCATCATAAGCCTTCTGGATAGGTTTCATGATGAGGTCGCCAGCCTTGGTCAGACCACCGAAGAAGACGAAAGCCTCTGGTGAAGAGAAGGCTGCGAAATCAGCACAAGCCTCACCGAGCATCTTGCCGGTAAACTCGTATACACGCAGTGCCAGCTTGTCGCCCTTGCCTGCAGCAACGCTCACATCATAAGATGTAATATCCTCAGGATTCAACTCGCGGAGCAATGAAGGCTCATCGCTCTTCTCGAGATACTCGCGTGCTGTGCGAGCCACACCTGTGGCAGAGCAGTAAGCTTCGAGACATCCTGTACGGCCGCATCCGCATGTACGGCCCTCTTTGCCACGTACCATGGTAACGTGACCCAATTCGCCTGCGAATCCGTCGCAGCCGTAAACCATCTGTCCGTTGATAACGATACCAGAACCTACGCCTGTACCGAGTGTAACGTCGATGAAGTTTTTCATACCTCTTGCCACACCGTAAGTCATCTCACCGAGTGCTGCGGCGTTGGCATCATTGGTCATACCTACAGGCAGACCTCCGAGTGATTTGCTGAACATGTCAGCCAGTGGCACAACTCCGTCGTGTGCCCAAGGAAGATTTGGAGCGAACTCTATGGTTCCATTATAATAGTTTGCATTTGGTGCACCGATACCCATAGCCTTGATTTTGTCAATGCCGCCTACAGTATCAATGATAGGCTGGAGGGCTTCTACGGCTGCCTTTACGTAATCTTCAACTTTTTGGTAACCGCCAGTCTTGATGGCAGTGGTAGCTTTAATCTCGCCACGTGCATCTACGATGCCGAAAACTGAATTTGTACCACCGAGGTCAAGGCCTATTACGTACGGTTTAAGTGTATTATCTGTCATGTTATCTTAAAAATTAGTTAGAATTATTTTTTACCACGGCAAAGATACAGAAAAACTTTGGAATCTCCTTTATTTCTATGTATAAAAAATTATAATTTCCTGATTTTTTTCAGCGAGACTGCAAAAGTTCAGTTTATAATATAGGTATAACCTCCGTGTAATGCGTGTAATCCATGCCCGAAAATATAAAAAACGGGAATAAAATGAACTTTTAGGCGAAAAAATTGTGCTTTGTGCCCGAAATTTTGTAACTTTGCCGCCTGTTAGAAATTGTAACGATACTAATAAGATGAATTTAGCATTTCCAATTGAGATAAACATCCTTGACTTCATTTTCAAAGGAATCGTCATCGGTGTTCTTGCCTCAGCCCCTATGGGTCCGGTAGGCATCCTATGTATCCAGCGTACGCTCAACAAGGGCCGCTGGTATGGTTTTGTAACAGGTGTGGGTGCCGCATGCAGCGACATCGTATATGCCTTATTCACAGGCTTGGGCATGAGTTTTGTGATGGATTTTGTGAGCAACTCCGAGAACAAGTTCTATCTTCAGATTTTCGGAAGCCTGATGCTCCTCGTGTTTGGAATCTACTGCTTCAAGAGCGACCCGATGAAGAACATGCACAAGTCGAGCAACAAGCAGGGCACGCTGATGCACAACGGCATAACGGCGTTTCTCGTAACGCTCTCCAATCCGCTCATCGTGTTCCTCTTCATGGCCACCTTCGCTCAGTTTGCCTTCGTGGTGCCTGATATGCCGGTAGAAATGGGCGTGGGTTACCTCAGCATCGTCTTCGGAGCCCTGATGTGGTGGTTCGGCCTCACCTGGCTCATCGATAAAATCAGAAACAAGTTTGATACCAACGGCATCGTCATTATCAATAAGGTAATAGGCAGCGTGGTCATCATCTTCTCCATCATCGCTCTCTTCGGCACGATTTTCAATCTGTATCATCTGCCGGAATTTTAAAGAGTTTATAGTTAATAGTTTATAGGGGCTTTAGCTCGTTTCTTCTTATACAGAAAAATGTTTGTAGCACAAGAATTAAGAAAGAAAAGTATCGCAGAATACTTATTATATATGTGGCAGATTGAGGACATCATCCGAGCTTACGGATGCTCGCTGCCTGTCATCAAGAAAAATTATGTAGACCGGTTCGACTTTACACCCGAGCAGCGCGAGGAAGAACTCGACTGGTTCGGCAACCTGATTCGCATGATGAACGAGGAGGGAAAGCGCGAGGGAGGACACCTTAATATTAATAAGGTGATACTGAAAGACGTCATTGACCTGCACGGCATGCTGCTGCAGAGTACCAAGTTTCCTATCTACAATGCCGAATATTACAAGGTGCTGCCTTTCATCGTAGAGCTGCGCCAGCGGGGCGACAAGGACCTCAACGAGATTGAAACCTGCCTCGACGCCCTCTACGGCGTGATGATGCTGCGCCTGCAGAAGAAGGAAATCACGCCCGAAACCGAAAGGGCCATCAAGGAGATTACCGTCTTCATAGGTCTGCTCAGCGATTATTACATCAAAGACCGCACTGAGGGACTCAAGTTTGATGACGACGACATGTAGTGATCAGTGATTAGTGATTACTTTTTTTTAGAATATACATTATTATATATATACAACAGGATGAACGAAATAGAAAGAAGAAGAACATTTGCCATTATCTCTCACCCGGATGCTGGTAAGACAACATTGACCGAGAAGTTTCTGCTCTTCGGTGGACAGATTCAGGTGGCAGGTGCCGTAAAGAATAACAAGATTCGCAAATCTGCGACTTCTGACTGGATGGATATTGAGAAACAGCGTGGTATCTCTGTATCTACATCTGTAATGGAATTTGATTATCTCCCTGCCGGACAGGAGGGAGAACCTTATAAGGTGAATATCCTGGATACTCCAGGTCACCAGGACTTCTGCGAGGATACCTACCGCACACTTACTGCCGTAGATTCAGCCATCATCGTGGTTGACTCTGCCAAGGGTGTGGAGGCACAAACCCGCAAGCTCATGGAGGTGTGCCGCATGAGAAATACGCCGGTAATCATCTTCATCAACAAGATGGACCGCGAGGGACGCGACCCGTTTGATGTGCTCGACGAGTTGGAAGAAGAGCTCAAAATCAAGGTTCGTCCGCTGAGCTGGCCTATCGGTCAGGGCGCCCGTTTCAAGGGTGTTTACAACATCTACGAGCATCAGCTCAACCTCTTTACCCCTAACAAACAGCGCGTTACCGAGAAGGTAGAGGTAGACATCCAGAGCGCTGAGCTGGATGAGCGGGTAGGAGAGCGCGAGGCTGCACAGCTGCGCGAGGAGTTGGAACTGGTAGACGGCGTTTACCCTGAGTTTGAGGAAGAAACCTACCGCTCAGCCGAGGTAGCCCCAGTGTTCTTCGGTTCGGCGCTGAACAATTTCGGTGTTCAGGAACTCCTCGACTGTTTCGTTCATATTGCTCCATCTCCAAGACCAACCCAGGCAGAGGAGCGACTGGTGGAGCCGGAAGAACCAAAGTTCAGCGGTTTCATCTTCAAGATTACAGCCAATATTGATCCAAACCACCGCTCGTGCATCGCTTTCTGCAAGATATGCTCGGGCAAGTTTGTGAGAAATCAGCCATATTACCACGTGCGCTTGGATAAGAACGTGCGTTTCTCTTCGCCTACCCAGTTCATGGCGCAGCGCAAGAGTACCATTGACGAAGCTTATCCGGGCGACATTGTTGGTTTGCCAGACAACGGCATCTTCAAGATTGGAGATACGTTGACGGAGGGAGAGAAGATGCATTTTCGCGGTTTGCCAAGCTTCTCTCCACTCCTTTTCAAGTACATCGAGAATGATGACCCGATGAAGAGCAAGCAGTTCCAGAAGGGATTGGAGCAGCTCATGAACGAGGGTGTGGCGCAGCTCTTCGTCAACCAGTTCAACGGCCGCCGCATCGTGGGCACCGTGGGTCAGCTTCAGTTCGAGGTTATCCAGTACCGCCTGGAGAACGAGTACAACGCCAAGTGCCGCTGGGAGCCTGTGCATCTCCACAAGGCTTGCTGGATAGAGGCAGATGACGAGCAGGAACTCGAAAGCTTCAAGAAGCGCAAGTACCAGTACATGGCCAAGGATATTGAGGGCCGCGACGTGTTCCTCGCCGATTCGGGCTACGTGCTGAGCATGGCGCAGCAGGATTTTGAGCACATCAAGTTCCATTTTACATCGGAATTCTAAATCAAAACAAAGATGGATGAAGAAATTCTAGATTACAATGAGCAGAAAGAGGGATGGGTAAGCCGGATGGTGGATTGGCAGAAAAAGCATATTTCCGACCGCCAGATGACCCTTATCCTGGCTTTCGTCATCGGCCTTCTGGCGTCGGTGGCAGGATATTTCCTGCACGGCATCGTGCACGAAATACAGCTGCTGCTCACTTCGGGATTCAACCAGAGCACCTACAACCTGCTCTTCCTGCTCTTCCCGATTGTGGGCATCTACCTCACCATGCTCTTTATCAAATATGTGGTCAGAGATAACATTTCCCACGGTATCACCCGTGTGCTTTACGCCATCTCTACCAAAAATTCCAAGCTCAAGGCCCACAACTGCTGGTCGTCGGTGGTGGCATCAGGCATCACCATCGGTTTCGGTGGTTCTGTGGGAGCCGAGGCACCTATTGTGCTCACGGGCTCGGCCATCGGGTCAAACTTGGGGCAAATTTTCCGCATGGACAAGAAAACCATGATTCTGCTGGTGGGCTGTGGCGCCTCTGCAGCCATTGCTGGAATCTTTAAGGCGCCTATTGCCGGACTCGTGTTTACGCTTGAGGTGCTGATGGTAGACTTGAGCATGGCTTCCTTGCTGCCTATCCTTATCAGTTGTGTAACAGCCACTTGCTTTACCTACATCCTGATGGGCTCCAAGAGTCTTTTCGATTTTACGCTTACCAGTCCGTGGGCGCTCGACCGCGTGCCTGCCTGCCTTTTGCTGGGCATTTTCTGCGGCTTGGTGAGCCTTTATTTCATGCGCACCATGTCGGCGTGCGAGGGCTTCTTTGCCAAGCTTTCGCCTTATCCATACGTAAAACTGCTGTTTGGCGGACTGATTCTGAGTTCGCTCATCTTCCTCTTCCCTTCGCTCTACGGCGAGGGCTATTCGGCAGTCAACGTGCTGCTGAAGGGACAGAATGTGGAAGACTGGGGGCAGGTGATGAGCCGTTCGCTCTTCTACGGGCACAACCAGCTGCTCATCCTCTACATCGCTCTGGTAACCTTTACCAAGGTTTTTGCCACCTCGGCAACCAACGGCAGTGGCGGATGCGGTGGTACCTTTGCCCCTTCGCTCATCATTGGCGGTTTTGCCGGTTTCCTCTTTGCGCGCCTCTGGAATGTGAACCAGGTGGGCGTCTACATTCCTGAGCAAAACTTTACACTCTTGGGCATGGCGGGTCTCATTACGGGCGTGATGCATGCCCCGCTTACGGGCATCTTCCTCATCGCCGAACTCACGGGCGGCTACCAGCTCTTCATGCCGCTGATGATCGTGTGCATCTCTTCGCTGCTCACCATCAGCATCTTCGAGAGCCACAGCATCTACGCCCTGCGTCTGGCAAGAGAGGGCAAGCTGCTCACCCACCATATTGACAAGGCTGCGCTCACGCTGCTGGGCATGCAGGATGTCATTGAGAAAGATTATCATCCGGTGGGTCCTGATCTGCCGATGAGCAAGCTGGTGAGCGAGATAAGCCGCAGCAACAACAACTTCCTGCCGGTCTTGGATCAGGCGGGCGTGCTGCTGGGCGTGGTAGATATTACGAAGATTCGCCACATCATCTTCCGCACCGAACTGTATCAGCATTTCGCCGTTCGCCAGCTGATGATGCAGCCTTCTGCCGTTCTTAGCGAGCACGACAGTATGGACGAGGTGATGCAGAAATTTGACAAAACCGATGCTGCCCAGCTGCCAGTGGTAGATGTGAGCGGCGTGCTGAAGGGTTACATCAGCCGTACCAGAATCTATTCCATGTACAGGCAGATTGTAGCGGATATGTCGGCAGAGTAGTCAGATAACTGAACTTTTGCATGTGGTTCAAGTACGGGCTGAAGGCCCAAAAGCTCCTAGCCCAGGGCATCGC
>ENA-ORNT01002908-ORNT01002908.1-human-gut-metagenome-genome-assembly--contig:-NODE-2908-length-10165-cov-3.307814_pt1 | contig 10165 bp, 8 predicted proteins | sample MGYA00242120_ERZ509032 | MGnify/ENA primary metagenome ERZ509032 (study PRJEB26280, sample SAMEA2338729) | human gut metagenome | biome: human gut; feature: human-associated habitat; material: faeces...
TGCGATTAGCCGTAGGCGTTACCCGCAGCAGGATAATAGCAAGAATGAGTAAGTGGATATTATCAGAAGATAGACTCGCTGGTCTCGGTGGTAAACCGCTCGAGCGCCTTGATGCCCATGATGGAATTGCCGTGCTTGTTGAGTCGCGGACTCCAAACGGCGATGGAATAGCGCGAGGGATAGACTGCCACGATGCCGCCACCTACACCGCTCTTGCCAGGCAGTCCCACGAGGAAGGAAAACTCGCCCGCCTCATCGTAGAAGCCACAGGTCTGCATGATGGCGTTGATACGCTTCACGCCCGACGCACTCAACTTCACGCCGGCGTGGTCGAAGGGCTCATCGCTCTTGGCAAAGGCGACAAAGGCCCGAGCCAGGTCGCGGCAGCTCATCTCCACAGAACATATCATGCTATAGAACCGCAGCACCTCGTCGACGGGGTTGTGCAGGTTGACATAATGCTTGAGCAGATAGGCGATGGAAGCGTTGAGATAGGAGGTCTCGTACTCCGACTCTGCTACCTCCATCGAATAGTCGACCGTGACATTGCCACTAAGTTGGCGCACAAACTGGATGAAGAACTCCTGGGCATCGTCGAGATGAGACAGCAGCACGTCGGCCACCACCAGGGCGCCGGCATTGATAAAGGGATTGCGTGGGCGGCCATGCTCGTACTCGAGCTGCACCAATGAGTTGAAGGGCGTGCCCGACGGCTCTTTTCCTAAACGCATCCACAGGTTCTCTCCCTCAAGGCTCAGCGCTATGGCAAGCGAGAAAACCTTGGCTATACTCTGAATGGAAAAACAGGTGTCGTAGTCGCCATACATACAGTCGTCGCCGCCGAGGACGCTCAGATAGATACCAAACTTGTCAGGGTCTACACTGGCGAGCGCGGGGATGTAATCGGCCTGTCGTCCCAATTGGGCATAAGGCTGTATCTCGCGGCAAATATTCTCTATAATCTCTTGGTAATTTCTGTCGTGCATCATGTCGTGAATGGTGGTTAATAGTATGGGGATGCCTACGCTTCATGATGGGCCGCGGGAGGCATCCCTCTTGATAGTTGTGGATGGTAAAATTGATGGAGAAAGCGGGTTATGCCTTCTCGATGAGCACCACGGCGTAGGCGCTGATGCCCTCTTCTCGGCCGGTGAAGCCCAGTCTCTCGGTGGTGGTGGCCTTGATGGAGACATCGTCCTCGTCGATGCCCATGACATGGGCGAGACATGCCTTCATCGCGGGCACATGCGGATTGATTTTGGGCCGCTCGGCGCAGACGGTGGCGTCGACATTGCCCACACGGTAGCCGCGGCTGGCTATGAGGTCGATGGTCTTGGCAAGCAGTATCTTGCTGTCTACGTTGAGTGTCTCTGCCGAGGTGTCGGGGAAATGATAGCCGATATCGCGCATATTGGCTGCACCCAGCAGGGCGTCGCAGATGGCATGGATGAGCACGTCGGCATCACTATGGCCCAGCAATCCCATGGTGTGAGGAATACGTATACCTCCGAGCCACAGTTCGCGGTCGGGCACCAGCCGGTGGACGTCGAAGCCCATGCCTACTCTAATCTTTGTCATAATATATAATAAGGTGGAATTAGCGACGGCGGAAGATGTCCTTGATGCCGTCCATATCAAAACTCAGGGTGAAGCGCATCGTCTGGTCAAGCGGATTGGTCTTGGCGGTGGCGATGACATAACCGGCGTCGAGCGAGAAGACCTTCATGCGGAAGCCGGCGCCCACGGTGAAGTACTTGCGGTTGCCCTTGTTCTCGCTCTCGTGGTGATAACCGGCGCGGAGGAAGAACTTGTCGTTGTACTCGTACTCTGCGCCCACGCTCCAGTTGATTTCCTCCAACTCTTCCTTAAATCCGTTGGGTGCATCGGTGAAGCTCTTGAAGATACCGCTGATGGACGACACGTTCCAGTATTCGTCCTCCATGCGCTGCTTGTACTGCTCTTCGTCCTCGCCCTCCCGCTGCTTGGGGTAGGTGGGCACGAGCAGCTTGTTGGCATCGGCGGCGAAGGTGATGCGATTGTACTCGTCGATGGGCACCTTGAGCGAGGCTCCGAGGCGCAGGTTGGTGGGGATGAAAAAACTGTGGTTGTCGCCACCGAAATTGATTTTGCTACCGATATTGGAGATATTCAGTCCCAAGCCCAACTGGCACTCGCGCTGGCCCAGATTGATGTAGTTCTGGTAGTATGCGGCGATGTCGGCGGCAAAGGCTGAACCGGGCTGGGTATCTTCATTGAAGTCAAAGGTAAGGTCGGAGTAAATCCATCTTACGCCGGCGGCGATAGAGAAGGTCTCGCTGAGCATGAGCGAATAGGCCACATCGAGCGACATCTCATAGGGGTTGATGGTCTGGGCATTGTCGTCGGTGTGACCGTCCATGAAGACCTCGCCCATGGAGAAGTAGCGCATAGAAGCCGACACGGCACTGTAGTCGCCTATGCGGTAGTAGCCGGCGAGATAGGCCACATCCATATCGTTGACCAGCTGTCGCAGCCAGGGGGTATAGTTGAGCGCCACTCCGGCACGCGATATGGCAAAGGGGTACTTGGCGGGGTCCCAGTATTGGAAGTTGACATCGGCATCGGTAGCCACACCCACATCGCCCATTCCGGCTGCACGTGCGTCGGGGGCTATCGTCTGCGAGGTCACCGAGGTGTTGACGGGATTGAACATATCTTTCTTGTCCTGGGCCTGCACCGTAGCAGCAACCATGACAAGGAGTATGGCGAAAAGAATAGATGTGAGCTTGTTCATTATACTTCTACTATTGTTATGCTATAGGATAACGGAGACTACCGCCTAATTATTGCCCAAGACGATAAGTTTCTTTGCTTTGGATGTTTTCTTGCTGCCATCAGAGCCTGCACGCACGCGGTAGAGATAGACTCCCGTCTGGAGGCGTCCGCCGGTGTCGAGCGTCAGGTCCCAGTCTACGGTATAGGCTCCCGTGGCGGGCACACCGTTCTCGGAGTGGGTCCAGAGGAGGCGTCCGCTCATGTCGAAGACCTCGATGTCGATGTCCATGGGACTGCCCGTGCGGTCGTGGTTGATGATAAAGGTGGTGTAGGTGGTGGCAGGGTTCTTGCTCAGGCCCACGCTGAAGATATTAGGCTCGAGTCCGCGCACCACGGTGAAATCGAGGCGGGCAGTAGAAGCGTTGTTGAGCACATCCCAAGCCCGGAAGACGAGGGTGTGTTTGCCCTCGGCGAGCTCGGGTATATTATAATAGGTGGTGCCACGGGTATAGGTACCAAAGTCGAAGGCGAAGTTGTCGTTGAGGGTGTAGGTCTTTGCCATGTCGCCGTCGATGACGAGCTGCAGGTCGTGGCCGATGCCGCTGCCGGTGGCGTTGATGCCGTCTTCATCTGTGATCTCTGCCACGAAGTAGGGCGTGGTGTTGACCTTGCCTCCGTTGACAAACTGGGGCGAGTTGAGATAGCAGTAGATGGATGGGCCTATGGAGTCGGTGGTCACCTCGCCTCCGGCTACGGTGAAGCGGTCGAAGGCGCCGTGGGCCTCGCGCTGGCGGGCATTGTCTACGGCGTAGAGGTTGATGAGCCCAGTTCCGTCGGAGTAGGATATGTCTTTGGGCACGGCAAAGGTGAGGGCGAAGCGGCCGGCCCTGACGCTGTCGGAACCATGGTAGATGACGCGTTTGCGGTCATAATAGGTGAAGGCTTCCTCGGCCTCAGCCTGATTGTTCTGCTTGCAGGTCACCAGTTCGCGCACATCGCGCACGGTGGCTGTCACCACTCCGTCGAAGTCTTGTGCCTGCTCGATGTGGCCGGATATGCGCGCCACCTTACCCACCTGCAGACGGGCGTCGGCGGTCACGGGTACACCGTTGATGCTGTCGATGACAGCGGTCATGGTGGGCAGATTGAGCGTCATGGCGGGGTCGCCGAGGAGGGTAAACTGCAACTTGTTGACGGTGACATCCTGTCCGGTGGTCACCATCTCGTTCTTGGCCAGACGCTGCGCCTCGCCGAGGGTGGTGGGGCGTCCGTCGGTCACGGTGAGCACGTGGCGCAGGTAAGCCATATTGAGCGGACGGTTGTAGAGGGTCTGCACGGTGCGCGTGGTTCCCCAGAAGGCTACGGCTCCGCCCTTGGCATTGCATACGGCGGTCTCGCCTATCGTGGGCTCGACACCATCAAAGGCCATGATGTCGCACGATGCCGTAATCCACAGGGGCAGATTGGCATTGCGCGCCTGCTCAAAGTCGTTGATAGTCACCACCCGCTCATGCGACAACTGCTCGGCGCGGCCGTGGCCGCTGTAGTCCATGATGAGCGCACCGGCAGCCATCTGCTGCTTCACATCCTGCGAAGCGCCGGGATAGGCGTGGCCGGTGGCCGACGACTCGCGCTGGTATGCGTCCCACATCACCTTCTTGATATGATAGCCGGGATGGAGCGCAGCCACCTGCTCAGCAGCCATGTCGACATCCTTCATGTGGATATTCTGGTTGCCGTCGTCTCCCATAAACATGAGCACGTTCTGCCATGCGCCGGCATTGCTGTTGGTCATGTAGGCCTCTATCTTGTCTACCACACCCTTGGCTGCCTCGGCTGTGGTCACGGGTATGCGTCCCACGGCGATATCCTCCTTGTCGCGGGCGATATCGGTGCCTTCGCCATCGTCCATCAGCGTGAAGAAGCCGTCGTTCACGTAGCAATAGAGCTCACTGAAAGAGTTCTCACTCTCGTAACACAGCAGATAGTCGTCGGCACTGAGACGGCGGGTGTCGCTGATGAGCATGCGGTTGTCCCACACGGCGTCGCCGAAGAGCAGCAGATAGCGCGGCATGTCGCTTTCGGTCTCGGCTCGGTCGTAGAGCATCTTGAGGTAATGGCGGTAGGCGCTGGCATCGGGCGTGCCGCTGGAGAACTCGTTGAAGAGCTCGTCGGCAGGAACGATGGTCACGCGCATGCCGTCGCGCTGCTCATGGAGGCGCTTGATGCGCTCGGCTTGGGCAAGCAGCTTCTGACTGGTGGGGATAATGATGACCATGTCGGCAGGACCGTCGGCATGGTGGTTCTGGTTGGTAATGTTGTAGACGTAATCGGGGACGGGGATATTGCCCGTCAGGCTGGGAGCCGGACGCGGTGAGTCGAAAGCCATCGAGATATAGTCGGGACGCACCGTCGAACTGCCGATGGTCTTGATGACGAGTTTGGCGTCGGAGGCATAACGGCCTATGCGGTAGGTGGCTGTTGCCGACGCTCCCTTGTCATAGCTCTGGGGCATGATGCTGATGGTGCCCAGCAGCGAGTCGGCCAGGGACACATCCACACGGCTTTCCCCACCAGCCGAAACGGCTACGGTTATACGGGCTGTCTGCTGCGAACCGCTGAAGGCAGGCAGATTGTAGGCGTAGGAAGAGTTGAAGGCGATGGGGGTATTCTCATAGAGGTTGCGGCCGCCATGATACCAGGCGTAGTTGTCGGTCTCGTGGAGCCAGTGGTAATCGTGGGGCGAGGGATAGATGCTGCTTACAAACTGGGCGGAATCGATGGGCGTCACAGCCTCATCGGTCTGGGTGATGAAGTAGTAGCCATACTGCGAATAGGGATTGCGGGTGCGCACGGTAGCATCGTTGGCACTCCAGCTCACGGGGCCTTGGGCGTAGAAGAGGCGCTTGCCGCCGACCTGGCAGATGGGCACCTCGCGCAAATCATCATGGGCTTGCAGACTGGCACCCGTCAGCTTCTCGTCGATGAGGGCGCCGCCCATGCCATAGACATGCACACGCGAGAGGTCGGTAAATCCGGCGCTGCGGATGAGCGACTCGGTAATCTGGTAGACTCCGCTCTCGCTCACGCGTATCTTCGCCCATCGTCCTTGGGCCAGCACGGAGTTGGCGGCATAGCGCTCGCCCACAGGGACTACTGCCGCACGCTGGCGGCGACGGGCGGCACGACCGAGGGGGCGCGACTGCACATCGAGCATGAAGCTGACAAGCAGCTGGTGACGGCCTCCGCGGAAGACCACGGGGCAGAAAGCGACCTCCAGGCTGGCCTGGCGGCGCGAGGTGACGATGTGCTGGGTGATAAGGGGGCTTGCGCCGGGCTGGACATCATGGGTGGCAAGCTGGTAGCGGGCTACGTCGGCAGCCGTCATGTCGATATATTCGGGATAGGCTATGCCGACGGTATAGACGCTGTCGGCATAATCGCCCGAGAGGGGTATGGCGCAGGCAAAGGTGGGGGCCACGCTGTCTATCTTGACCTGCTGGGCGGTCAAATTATAAAACTTCTGCGCCCGAGTTGTCATAGCCGACGCAAGAAGTATCATGACTAATATGTATCTGACTGATTTCAGATGGCTGATGGTTTTATGTTTCAATATCGTCTCACTTACAGTTAAACTCGAGCACCTTGCGCTCTTCGACATAACCTTCCAGATGGTCATCGATATGCACGGGACCCACGCCGGCAGGAGTACCGGTGAAGATTACGTCGCCTGTCTTCAGGGTGAAATACTGGCTGATGTAGGCCACTATCTCGTCGATGCCGAAGACCATGTCGGCGGTGCAGCCTTCCTGCACGGTCTGTCCATTGATATCGAGGTGGAACCGCAGGGCCTGCACATCGAGAAACTTGTCCTTGCCGACCCACTCGCCGATGGCTGCTGCGCCGTCGAAACTCTTGCTGAGGTCCCAGGGCAGACCCTTCTCGCGCAGCTGCTGCTGCACGTCGCGGGCGGTGAAGTCGATACCCACCGTCACGGCATCATAGTAGCGATGGGCGAAACGCTGGGGAATGTTCTTGCCCAATCTGCAGATGCGTATCACCAACTCGGCCTCGTAGTCTATGCGTCCCATGAAGTCGGGAACGAAGAAGGGGTTGCCCGACTTGAGCAGCGACGAGTCGGCCTTGGTGAACAACACTGGGGCCTCTGTCTTATATAACGCGCCATCCAACTCTTTATTGTGTTGGATGTAGTTCATTCCGATACCAAATATCTTCATTGTCGTTTTCTTAATGTTTCTACCGATAAAGTTCAGTTCCAATCTGTTGCAAAGTTACAAAAAAAGATGTAACCACACGACACAAAAAGGCTGAATGTAATGCTGTTTTTTCAGCGATTGGACACCTCTTCCAGGATGTCATGGATACGCCCGATGAGATAGAATGGCAGATTGACGAGTCTGAACGTCTTGCCTTTGGGCGTATTGACCCTGTCTACGGAATAAGGTTTGGACCATATCCTTACAGCCACATCGTGGTCGCAAGTGTCCATAAACACCTGGAGCGAACGCAGATGCGAGTTGGAACCGCTCTTGACCTCTATGGGATAAAGCCGCGACTCGTGGTTGATGACAAAGTCGACCTCGGCACCATTGTTGGCCTTGGCCCAGAAGGCTCTGCGCTGCCCCACACGGTCGTCGAGCGACAGCAGTTCCTGTGCCGTCACCTGCTCGGCTATGTGTCCGCGCCAGGAGTCTACCATATCTGTCGAACCGATAATCTCACGGCGTATACCGGCTTGATAATTGACCAGCCCGGTATCAAACCATATCAGTTTGGGCATCCTCCGCGTCTCTGGAACCAAAGGCAGCTGGGTCGAAGACACCGGATAGACCAACTCAAGGAGCATGGCCTTCTCAAGGAGACGAAAGGCTTCGCCCACCTCACGCGATTTATACCCCGAGTTGGCAAAGTTGCCGAGCGTAATGGTCTCGCCGGCCGACGCCCAACCATACGAGAGGATAAACCTCACGGTGTCTGTCAGCTTGTTACCTGCCACATATTTCTCTGCATCATCCTTGTAGGCTTGCACCAGTGTCTCATAGACATCTTCAAGGGCAACAATATCACGTGTTTCTGCATATTGCTTCACTGCCTCGGGCATTCCGCCAACGATGGCGAAAAGGTTGAACCAATGCATCATCTGCTCATGAAACGCCACGGTCATCTCTGGCTTTTCTCTCAATAAGGCCAGCAGATTGTGCTTGCCCGTTGCACCCAGAAACTCGTAGAACGAGCAGGGCCGCAAGGCAAGATACTGCACCCGCCCTACCGGAAAACTCACCTTTACATCAATGAGATTTTCGAGCAGACTGCCAGCGGCTATGACATGGAGGTCGGGGCGCCGCTCGTAGAAATATCTGAGCAGCCCGATGGTCTTAGGCGAATTCTGGATTTCATCGATGAATATGAGGGTATTGCCAGGGGTTCTCGCCTTACCCTGACTGGCAAAGAGCATGTCGACCAAATCGTCAAGGGGAATGGCCATCTCAAACATCCTGACATTCTCGGCCATCTCCATGTTGAAATAGAGATAGTTGTCAAACTGCTTGCCAAATTGGTTGACAACCGTTGTCTTGCCCACTTGCCTTGCACCTCTTAATATTAATGGCTTGCGCCGGCTTGAGGTTTTCCATTGCTCCAGCTTAGCCAATATCTGCCGTTCAAACATAATGAATTATCTTGACTTGGTGCAAAGATATGGAATTTTCTTGAGTTCCAGAAACTTTCAGAGCAATTTGTTACAAATCATGGGCAACAAACTGCTATTTTTGTCGCAAATCAGGGGCAACAGGCCTTTACTTTTGTTGCAAATCATGGGCAACGACACGGCGTTCTTGTCGCAAATCAGGGGCAAGAGGGCTATCTTTGGGACGACGGACACAACCTCCGAAGCCTGAACAATGGCCTCGGCGGCGACTCTGACCGGCGGAAACGGGTCAGAACATCTCTTCGCTCTTCTTCTTGATAGTCTTGAAGATATTGGACCACGCGTTGCTCTCTTCCTTCTTGTCCTCGGCGTTGCGGTCTTTCTGCTGCGAGTTGTTCGACTTGTGGGAAGCGTGCTTCTTGGTAGCGTGGGGCTTGGCGGTGTATTTTCTCTTGGTCTTCGTTATGGGCATATCGCTCTGCTTCATGCGCTCGGCCCACTCGCCGGTAAAACTGTAGCCTGCCTCGGTTATCTCGAAGTCTATCTCTGGCAGATTGACACCCTCGGCAGGACGATAGGGAATCTCGCTGCCGTTGTAACGCTCCACCCTCACGGTGCCTACGCCCTTGGCAAGGATGTCGAGCTCCTTGGCAGCACGCCACGACAGGTCGATGATACGCCCACGGGCAAAGGGGCCACGGTCGGTGACCTTGACCACTACCGACTTGTTGTTAGAGAGATTGGTTACCTTGAGCAGGGTGCCGAAGGGATAGGTGCGATGGGCGCAGGTGAGACTGTCGTGATGCAGTCTGTCGCCGCTGGCGGTACGCGCACCGGTGGCGCGTTTGGAATAAAAAGTAGCCTTACCCCTCTGCGTCTGTGCCAGCATAGGGGTAAAGCTCAAGAGTGATAAGATTGCAATAATTACTCTTCGTATTTGTTTCATAAGTTATGTAGCAACCGCGTGTTGCCGGCTTCGTTGCCGACAACCGCGGTCTGTGCATTGTCGCTTACACTACGCCCTGGGCCAGCATAGCCTTGGCTACCTTCATGAAGCCGGCGATATTGGCACCCTTGACATAGTTGATGTAGCCATCGGGCTCAGTGCCATACTTGGCACACTGGTCGTGGATGGAGCTCATGATGTAGTGGAGCTTCTCGTCGACCTCGTCCTTGCTCCAGTGCAGGCGTATAGAGTTCTGAGTCATCTCCAGGCCCGATGTTGCCACGCCACCAGCGTTGACAGCCTTGCCAGGAGCGAAGAGCTGCTTGGCAGCCACAAACTTCTCGACAGCCTCAGCCGTACAACCCATGTTGCTCACCTCAGCCACACACAATGGGTGGTTGGCGAGAATCATGTCGGCGTCGTCGCCATTGAGCTCGTTCTGGGTAGCACAGGTCAGATAGATGTCGGCCTTTACCTCCCATGGCTTCTTGCCTGCCACGAATGTAGCCTCGGGATAAACCTCAGCATAGGGCTGGCAGATGTCGTTGCCGCTGGAGCGGAGCTCGAGCATATATTCTATCTTGTCGCCACTGACGCCTTCTGGGTCGTGGATGTAACCGTCAGGTCCACTGATGGTAATCACCTTGGCACCGAGCTGGGTAGCCTTCTTGGCAGCACCCCAAGCCACGTTGCCGAAACCAGAGATAGCCACTGTCTTGCCGGCGATGTCAAGGCCCTTGTCCTTCATCATGTGGTTGACGAAATAGAGCGCGCCGAAACCGGTAGCCTCGGGACGG
>ENA-ORNT01002909-ORNT01002909.1-human-gut-metagenome-genome-assembly--contig:-NODE-2909-length-10161-cov-4.419058_pt1 | contig 10161 bp, 9 predicted proteins | sample MGYA00242120_ERZ509032 | MGnify/ENA primary metagenome ERZ509032 (study PRJEB26280, sample SAMEA2338729) | human gut metagenome | biome: human gut; feature: human-associated habitat; material: faeces...
GAGAAGACGTTGCGCATTGCGCCTACGGTGATGACGGATGTGGACTGGTCGGATGCCGTGATGGGAGAAGAAATCTTCGGACCGATCCTGCCAGTGCTGACGTATAATGCACATGATGCAGAGAAAGGTGTTGCACAAAATGATTTTTGCAGGGATGCTTCCGGGACGCATGCAGCCACAGGAGACTTTGTGGATTGGGCAATCCGCTGTGTGGAGGAACATCCCCATCCTCTGGCTCTGTATTTTTTCAGCGAAGACAAAAAGGCCCAGAGGCGGATCCTGAACTATTGCCATTTTGGCGGAGGCTGCATCAACGACACCATCATCCACCTGGCCACCAGCGCCATGCCCTTTGGCGGCGTGGGCGAGAGCGGCATGGGCGGCTACCATGGACGCGCCGGATTCGAGACTTTCAGCCATTATAGAAGTATTGTGGATAAAAAGACATGGATGGATCTGCCGATACGGTACCAGAGGTATGATGAGATGAAAGAGAAGATGTTACGGAGATTTTTGAAGTAACGTCATCCTAAAATAGAAGTTATGTCCTGAAAAGTGTAAGATAACATTGGATTACGTCCTGAAAAGTGTAGTGTATAGCCTAAATTACGTCCTGAAAAATGTAATAGCAGGATATTTGCGTGAAATAATATAGAAATCGAGAAGGAAAGAAGGTAATCACATGAACTTTAACAAACAAAAATGCATTACGGCAGTGATTTTGCTGTTGGTCGCTATTCTATCCATAACCGTTATCGGAAAATACGCCTCTGCCCCGGAGAATCATCAGAAGACCATCACCTCTCTGGATGAGAAAAAACAGACTGTCATGGAACTGACGGCGGCATCCACGGTGACTTCTGCGCTGATCACCCTGCTTCCGGGCGACACGGCAACACCCATCGCGGAGAAAATGGCAGATGTCAGCGGATACCTGCTGGTGGTCCTTTGCGCTATCTATCTGGAAAAATATCTTGTGACGATTACCGGCTATGTGGCATTTACCTACCTGATTCCGATTGCCTGCGGATTATGGATATTGAATCTGGCTTTTGAAAATGCTACGGTGCGGAAACTGGCGGCAAAACTTGCAGTATTTGGCATTGCCATTTTTCTCGTGGTTCCGGCCAGTGTAAAGATTTCTGACCTTATCGGAGACACCTATCAGGCCCAGATCGAAGCTACCATTGAGGATGCCAGGAACACACAGAGCATACTGGAAAACAGTGGCGTGGTGGATGATGACACTAATGCGACGGAAACAACCGTAATCGGAACAACAGAAGCTTCTGGAACTGTTACAGGAAATGTGCAGGAGAAGGACAACAATAACTCCGGCTCTGTCTCAAACATTTTCGACTGGGCAAAAGATGCCATTTCCGGCGCTAAAGATTCAGTGGCAAATGTCGTGGAAAATGTGACGATTTCTACCGAAGAACTGGTACAGAAGGTGGAGAATTCTCTGAATCACTTTATCGAGGCGGTTGCCGTGATGATCATTACTTCCTGCGTGATCCCGATGTTGGTATTGCTGTTGTTCTTCTGGATGGTGAAGATCGTGCTGGATGTGGATCTGAGTGGCGTGAAGATCAAGGGGATGCTACCGGAGCGGAAGGAATAAGTGAAAAGAAACGAGGGGAAAAATGGAATATCTTGCACATATTGATGGAGACAGAGCACAATCCATAAAGGATCACCTGCAGGGAACTGCAGACCTTGCGGAAGAATTTGCGGCAAAATTCGGGAAAGCAGACTGGGGATATTGTTGTGGAATGTTACATGACATTGGAAAATATTCCGCGGAATTTCAAAAGAAGATCAAAGAAAATCTGGATATCCGGGTGGATCATTCCACTGCCGGGGCGAAGGTCTGCGAAAATTTAGATGGCTGCTATTGGCTTCTGACTTACTGCATAGCAGGGCATCATGCAGGGTTGCCGGATCTGGGACGAGAGGGATTGTCGTCCTCTTTGCTGGGGAGACTTAAGAAAAGGTTGTGCGATTACAGTGCGTATGAAAAGGAAATAGAAATCCCTCAAATTACCACACCACCCATTGCCATGAATCCGGAAAAGGATCCAAACTTTGCGCTGAGTGTATTTATCCGCATGCTGTATTCCTGCCTGGTGGATGCCGATTTTCTGGATACAGAACAGTTTATGAACAACGGAACGGTTCAAAGGGATTCCGGAGAGAGCATGGATGTTCTTTTGGAGAAATTGCAAAATTACACAGCAAAATGGCTTATAAATCGGAATGATACTACGATTGATGGAAGACGATCTGAAATTCTCCGGAACTGTCTGGAAATGGGAAAGTCCTCCAAAGGATTGTTTCAGCTTACGGTACCCACTGGTGGTGGCAAAACCGTGGCTTCTCTGGCATTTGCGTTGCAGCATGCAGTGGAACATCATATGGATCGTGTGATTTACGTGATTCCCTATACAAGTATCATTGAGCAGAATGCGCAGGTGTTCAGGGAAATTCTGGGTAATGAAAATGTGTTGGAAAATCACAGCAATGTAGACTATGAGATCTCGGAAGACTTCAAACCTATGCAGCTGGCAACGGAAAACTGGGATAAACCGGTGGTAGTTACCACAAATGTTCAGTTTTTTGAATCCCTGTACGCTAATAAGTCATCAAAATGCAGAAAACTACATAATATAGTAAACAGTGTCATCATATTCGATGAGGCGCAGATGCTTCCTCCAAATTATTTGAAACCGTGCATGGCGATGATAGAAGAACTGTTGCAGCAGTATGGGACAAGTGTTGTACTGTGTACGGCGACGCAGCCGGCATTACAGCAGTTTCTGCCTGAAAAGTATGTTGCCCGGGAATTATGCCCCCGGAGAGACGAACAATTTCGATTTTTTGAAAGGGTAACCTATCAGAATATCGATACCGTCACGGAAGAGGAAATGGCGGAGAAACTACAGCAGGAGTGGCATACACTGTGTATCGTGAACACGCGAAAAAGAGCACAGCGGCTTTACGAACGGCTGCAGGGAGAGGGCGTTTACCATTTATCAACCACCATGTATCCGGCGCATAGAAGACGAGTGCTTGCGGAGATCAGGGAACGCTTGGATGACAAAAAAGGGAAAAAATGTATCGTCATTTCGACAAGCCTTGTGGAAGCCGGAGTGGATCTAGATTTTACTTCAGTATATCGGGAACTTGCCGGAGTGGATTCCATCATTCAGGCAGCCGGTAGGTGCAACCGAAATGGTGATAGAGGGAAAGAAGACAGCATTGTTCGGATTTTCCGGTGGAACGAGAGAGAAAATGTATCCGGTCAGCGGCAGCAGATCGACACAACCCAAAATCTGCTGGCGGAAGGCAGGGATATTACCGCACTGGATAATATCACGGAATATTTTCGGAGACTATATCGCATCAAGGGCGAAAGCCTGGATATGAAGAAAATTCTGGAGAAATTCGATGGTGGAGATTACGAATTTGCGACGGCTGCGAAAGACTTTAAGCTGATTGAAGAAAATACGGTTATGGTATATATCGACCAAGAACCGGAAGCGAAGGCTCTTTTGCAGGAAATTCGGCAGCAGGGACTGACAAAGAGCCGTATGCGAAAAGCAGGGCAATATTGTGTAAGTGTTCGGAAAAAAGGGGAATATGAGAAACGCAATATGTTGTTTGATGAAATGTATAGAGCAGGCATGTTGGAAGAGGTAGATCCGGGTGCAAAGGATTTTTGGGTGCTGACGCAGGAGGAACAATACCGGGAAGACACCGGATTGAAACTGGAAGTGGAATTGGGCGGAATGATGATGTTTTAATATTGCAGTAAATGGAAGTAGCGGTACACGATGGAAAAGTGTACCGCTATTGCTTTATAAAGAAAATCATAGTATATTAAATTTGTCAGATAAATATAGATAATCTAAAATATTGTCATGATATATCTACAAAAGACAGTATTTTACAAAGGGGGTAGTATTGTCAGACAGAAAAAAGTACTACAAGGGAACAGTAAACAGGACAGCGCTTTAATTGTGGAAAGAAGGTGGAATAAATGGGAGTCGGAGTAAAAGTAAATGTATGGGGAGATTATGCACTATTTACAAGACCAGAACTTAAGACAGAGCGCTACAGCTATGATATCATTACGCCCTCAGCGGCACGCGGCATTTTGGAAGCCATCTACTGGCATCCGGGAATGCGGTGGATCATCGACAAAATCTATGTCAAAAACCCTATTCAATTTACAAGTGTACGACGAAATGAAGTAACCAGTAAAATTTCAAAAAGTAAAATGTTAGATGCGTATAATGGCGTGGGTAAGCCATTGTATATATGCACCAAGGATGAGATTGTGCAGCGCGCATCCGTTTTGCTATGCAATGTTTCGTATGTTATTGAGGCACATTTCGAAATCACGCCAAAAGCAAAGGATTCTGATAATCCCGGAAAATTCAAGGACATTATCATGAGACGATTACGAAGAGGAGAATGCTATAGCATGCCATACTTCGGCTGTAGAGAATTCCCAGCACATTTTGCTCTTTGCGAGGAAAAAGAGGTTCACACAGCCTATGATGTTGTAGAAAAAGATCTTGGCATCATGCTGTTTGATATGGATTACAGTGATCCGGAAAATATCAAACCTATGTTTTTCCGGGCAGTGATGCGTTATGGCGTGGTGGATCTGAGAGATTGCGAGGTGTTGCGATGATATTACAGGCACTGGTAAAATATTATGAAAATCTGGCGGAACAGGGAAAAGTATCTAGACCCGGATGGTGTCATGAGAAAGTGTCCTATGAAATTAATTTGTCGAAGACCGGAGAAGTTCTAGGTATTACTTCGCGAAAAGTAGAAGATATTCGTGGCAAAAAAACAATTTGGGTGCCTGCATACGTAGAGGTACCAGAAAGAGTTCATAGATCAGGATACGAAATAGCAGCCAATTTCCTTTGTGACAATGCAAAATATTTAATGGGCATTGATCAAGATGATAAGCCACAACGCGTGCTGGAATGCTTTAAAAAAACAAGAGAAAAACACCTAGATATTTTGCAATCAACGCAAGGGAAAGTTGCGCAGGCAGTTTTGAATTATTTTAATAATTGGGATCCTACAATATCAGTGGAAAATCCTGTTATTCGAGAAAATTTTGATAAATTAATAGAAAAAAGTAACCTTATCTTTTGCGTGGAAGGACAAGAAGTACAGGAAGATCCTGAAATTCAAAGCTGTTGGGATAATTATCGAAAACAGAGTGCGGAAGATATTAAAGGAATCTGTTTGGTTACTGGGGAGAAGACAGAAATATCGCGCACTCATAAGATGATTAAGGGAATTCCGGGAGCGCAGTCGAGTGGAGCTTCATTAATTTCTTTTAATGCATTAGCATTTGAATCCTATGAAAGAAAGCAGAGTTATAATGCACCAGTGGGAAAATATGCAGAATTTGCTTATACCACTGCGCTGAATTATCTGTTGTCCCAGCGAGACTACACTTTTTCCCTGGGAGATTCCATGATAGTGTACTGGGCGGAAAGTGGCAGAGAACAATACCAAAGATGCTTTTCCAATATGTTTAGACCCACGAAGGATAACCAGAAAAAACTGAAGGACATTTTCGACAGTTTGAAAGAAGATACGAAAATCTATCTGGAAGATGCGGAGATGGATCCAAAACAGAATTTTTATATATTGGCATTAGCTCCTAATGCGGCGCGATTGTCGGTCCGCTTTTTCTATGTAAATTCGTTTGGGAAAATCATACAGAATATAGCAGATCATTATGAGCGGCTTGAAATTGTTAAACCGGCGCGGGAAGAGCAGGATTATCTAGGAATTCGTGACATGCTGAATGAGACGGTGAATCAGAAATCAAAAGATAAGACACCGGTTCCGAACATGGCTGCGCTAGTATTGCAGGCAATTTTATCCGGTGGACGATATCCGGCAAGTTTATATGCGAATACTTTGATTCGAATTCGGGCAGAGTGCGGTAACGTGAACTGGAAACGTGCTGCTATCATTAAGGCAGTTTTGATTAAAAATTATAATTGTATGGAGGGAGAGGCATTTATGGAATCAAATGATGACTGTAAGGACGTACCTTATATTTTGGGAAAATTATTTTGTGTTTTAGAAGAAGTCCAATGGGAGGCATCAAATAGAAAAATTAAGACTACTATTCGAGATAGCTATTTTAATTCAGCGTGTGCAACACCTGCAATGATTTTTCCGGTGTTGCTGAAACTGAAAAATAGCCACATGAAAAAATTAGAAAGAGACAAAATAGGTTTAAAAGTTGACTTGGAAAAAAAGATAGCATGCCTTATGGAAAAATTGCCACCCAAGTTACCAGAACGGTTAACCTTACAGGAACAGGGAGAATTTAATATTGGCTACTATCATCAACAGCAGGAAAAATATAAAAAAGGGGAGGACAAATAAATGAGTGAAGTGATCAAAAACAGATATGAGTTCATAGTATTATTTGATGTGGAGAACGGCAATCCCAACGGAGATCCCGATGCGGGCAATATGCCAAGAGTAGACCCGGAGAGCGGACTAGGTCTGGTAACGGATGTCTGCCTGAAACGTAAGATCCGTAATTATGTCGAGACTGTAAAAGAGGATGCTCAGGGGTATAAAATCTACATTAAGGAAGATGTACCGTTAAACCGCAGCGATAGAGAAGCCTGTGCAGATATGGGACTCACCGAAACAGATGATAAAAAGGTGACAGAGGAACTCAAAAAGCTAAAGAAAAATGATCCCGGTGTAGATCTTAAACTGAAAGACTATATGTGCCGGAATTTCTATGATATCCGTACTTTTGGAGCCGTAATGACTACGTTTGTAAAAGCATCGCTGAACTGCGGGCAGGTGAGAGGACCCGTGCAGATCGGATTTGCAAGAAGCATCGATCCGATCATCAGCCAGGAAGTAACCATCACCAGAGTTGCTATCACCACAGAGAAAGATGCGGAAAACAAGAATACAGAGATGGGAAGAAAGACCATTGTTCCTTACGGTCTGTATCGTGCAGAAGGCTATATTTCCGCAAATCTGGCACGGAAAGTAACTGGATTTTCCGAAGACGATCTGGAACTGTTATGGGAAGCGATCCTTAATATGTTTGAAGTAGATCACTCCGCAGCGAGAGGAAATATGGCGGTGCGAGAGCTGATCGTATTCAAACATAGCAAAGAATTGGGTGACTGTCCGGCATATAAATTATTCGATGCCGTAGAAGTGAAGAAAAACGAGGATGTGGAATATCCAAGAAAATATCAGGATTATACAGTTACCGTTCACGAGGAGCAGATTCCTGATTCTGTGGAAGTGAGAAGGATGAATTAATGGAATATGCAGAAGATGATTATCTCATGATATCCGGGATCCAGCATTTCAGATTCTGCAAAAGACAGTGGGCACTGATCCATATAGAGCAACAGTGGGCTGAAAATGAACATACGGTAATCGGTGAATTAATGCATAAGAAAGCACATGATCCATATCTTACCGAAAAAAGAAGAGACACGATCATAGCGAGAGCATTACCCGTGGCGTCCAGAGAAATGGGCGTCACGGGTGAGTGTGATGTGGTGGAATTCCATAGACGTGAGGATGGAATCCGCCTGCATGGGCACAGGGGTAATTTTTCGGTATATCCGATCGAATACAAGAAGGGAAAGCCGAAGATCACAGAGGAAGACAAATTACAATTAGCGGCGCAGGCAATGTGCCTGGAAGAAATGTTTTCCACACAGATTCCGGAAGGTGCACTCTTTTACGGAGAGACAAAACGGAGGAAAATCGTGGAGATCACGGAAGAGCTTCGCAGCGAAGTGCGTGAGATGTTTCAGGAAATGCATCAATATTATGAAAGGCGGTATACACCGAAAGTAAAGATGGGAAAGCACTGTACTTCCTGCTCTTTAAAGGAACTTTGTATGCCAAGACTTGCAAAAACCGGTTCTGTGAAAAACTATATGGATCAGGCACTTATGGAGGAAAACGTATGAAAAAATTATTGAATACGTTATATGTTACTTCCGAAAACAGTTACCTGGCGTTAGATGGTGAAAATATCGTTATTTACGATGATAAAAAAGAACTTGGCAGAGTTCCGCTGCATAATCTCGAGGGAATTGTATCGTTTGGATATCGGGGAACAAGTCCGGCACTTATGGGTGCCTGTGCAGAACGAAATATTTCCCTGTGTTACATGACTCCCCAGGGAAAATTTCTGGCACGGGTCACCGGAAAAGTGAGGGGGAACGTGATCCTGCGGGAACAACAGTATGCCAGCAGCAAAGATGAACTGGTGGGATTAGAGATTGCTAAAAATTGTATCCTTGGAAAAGTACATAATGCCAGGTGGGTTCTGGAGCGGGCAGTCAGAGATCATAATATGCAGATTGATGCAGAGCGGGTAAAAAAGGCATCCGAAATGCTGAAAAACTCTTTGATGTTGATTCAGAATAGCACCTCCGGGGATGAACTCAGGGGATATGAAGGAGAGGCAGCCAGTATTTATTTTAGCGTGTTTGACGAATTGATTCTGCAGCAGAAAAAAGATTTTACATTTCAAGGCAGGAATAAAAGACCGCCCCTCGATAAAATGAACGCAATGATGTCTTTTGTGTATACATTACTGACAAATATGGAAGCATCTGCACTGGAGTGCGTAGGGTTAGATCCCTGCGTGGGATATCTGCACACAGAGCGTCCGGGCAGAGCATCGCTGGCGCTGGATATGATGGAGGAACTAAGATCCGTGCTGGCGGATCGTTTTGTGCTGTCGTTGGTAAATAAACGGATGATCACAGCTAAAAATTTTACCCAAAAAGAAAACGGCGCGGTTCTGCTGGATGATGCTGGACGAAAGCTAATACTGACAGAGTGGCAGAATCGTAAAAAAGAGACCATAACGCATCCCTATTTGCAGGAAAAAGTGGAATGGGGTATGGTTCCTTATGTGCAGGCAATGCTGCTGGCACGATTCCTACGTGGCGATTTGGACGGCTATCCTGCATTCCTATGGAAGTGAGGTGTGGTATGTTAGTATTGATCACATACGATGTCAACACAGAAAATGCAGCCGGCAAAGCAAGGCTGCGAAAAGTGGCAAAGCAATGCGTCAACTATGGCAGAAGAGTTCAGAACTCCGTATTTGAATGCATTTTGGATAATGCACAGAGCATTGCGTTGAAGGCAACACTTGAGGATATCATTGATACAGAAAAGGACAGCCTTCGCTTCTATTATCTGGGGAATAAATACCAGACCAAGATAGAACATATTGGAGTGGATAGAGGAATAGCTCCGGATCAGCCACTGATTTTGTAACTGATGCGAAAGGCAAGGGCACATAAAATGCCTGGGAGATTCGCACCTGAAAAATTGTAAGATTTTTGAAATAACATACATAGATATTTTTAATTAAGGAAGTTTGTTATAAAGAATAAATGTATTAGACAATTTTTGCTAAGAGAGAAGAGAACTTTTTGGTGAAAATTGATGTCGCTCCCCTCGCGGGAGCGCGGATTGAAATTCTGTCAATGTTGATGGTTCAGCACCCACTCTCACAAACACTATAATCGCCACAACTGTGTAGATAAATGCTGCAAGAATCATACAGATAACAACACGATTCATGAACTGACCGGAGACTTTGTTTTTCCGCTTTGCTGCCCGCTGTTCTATCCGGTACAATTTTCTTTTATGCCGGAAATACATGCGACGCTCTGCGTTCGTCATCCTGCTTTTGTTCACTTGTTGCCTCCTTTATGTGGTTGATTCTTGCCTGTTCCCGCCCTCCTGTTATTGGTCGGTCTTAATATTCAAATTCATCCCGTCCAGTCTCTTGTGATACGATTTCAATGACTGCTCAACTATGAGAACCCTGTCGTGTAAATCCTGCACCTCTGCCCGTGTCTCTTTGTAGTCACGTTTGATGTCTTTGACATCGTCGGCAATGTTCTCCAGTTTTGTCATCATGAGTGTGTTCGCTGTCGCACGTTCCTCCGTCTCCTGCTCTGCATCCTTTTTGTCATTCCGCTTTTTATTGGAAATCCCGAAAAAGATTGCAAATGCGACGGAAATCCCGCTCAACAACAATGAGAGTTCAATCGTCACTCGGCTGCTCCTTTCCGAACGCTCCCACGTCGT
>ENA-ORNT01002910-ORNT01002910.1-human-gut-metagenome-genome-assembly--contig:-NODE-2910-length-10153-cov-3.019707_pt1 | contig 10153 bp, 7 predicted proteins | sample MGYA00242120_ERZ509032 | MGnify/ENA primary metagenome ERZ509032 (study PRJEB26280, sample SAMEA2338729) | human gut metagenome | biome: human gut; feature: human-associated habitat; material: faeces...
GCTCGATCCGTGGTTCTTCCAGCTGATGGCCAATAAGTATCTGGAAGAGAAGATCTATACCTGCATTCCCGCGAAGGACGAGATCGCGGACGCCGCCAGCGACGAGCTGGCCTCCATCCGCCGGAAGATCCGCCAGCAGAGCGCGAAGATCCGCGAGTCGCTGCAAAAGATCATCTCCTCGCCGTCCTACGCAAAAATTCTGCGTGAGCCGATCATCACCATCCGCTCCGACCGCTTTGTCGTGCCGGTCAAGAGCGAGTGCAAGAACGATCTGCCGGGCCTTGTGCATGACGTTTCCGCCTCCGGCAGCACGTTTTTCATCGAGCCGATGCAGGCCGTCAATGCGAACAACGCGCTTCGGGAGCTGTTTGTGGCCGAGCGGAAGGAGATCGAGCGCATCCTTGCGGAGCTTTCCTCCGAATGCGCGAATTACCGGACGCATATCGAGGAAAACTACCGTGTGCTCGTGACGCTCGACTGCATCTTCGCAAGGGCGAAGCTCTCCTTTGCGATGAACGCGATGGAGCCAGAAATTCGAACGGACGGAAGGCTCGAACTCAAACGCGCCCGCCATCCGCTGATCGACAGGCAGGCGGTCGTGCCGATCTCGGTGCGCCTCGGCACGGACTTTGACACCCTCATCATCACCGGCCCGAATACTGGCGGCAAGACCGTTACGCTCAAGACCATCGGCCTTCTGACGCTGATGGCGGAGTGCGGTATGCACATTCCAGCCGACGACGGAAGCTATGTCTCCGTTTTTCCACTGGTTCTGGCCGATATCGGCGACGAGCAGTCGATCGAGCAGTCGCTATCCACTTTCTCGGCGCATATGAAGAATATCGTCGAGATCGTGAGCGTCTGCGACAGCGAGTCGCTGGTGCTGCTGGACGAGCTTGGCGCAGGCACCGACCCGGCGGAGGGCGCGGCGCTGGCCGTCGCGCTGATCGAATTCTGCCGCCAGTGCGGCGCTAAGGTCGCCGCGACGACGCATTACGCGGAGCTGAAAATTTACGCCATGCGTACCGACGGCGTGATCAACGCCTCCTGCGAGTTTGACGTGGAGACGCTCAAGCCGACCTACCGGCTGCTGATCGGCATTCCCGGAAAATCCAATGCGTTCGCCATTTCCCGCAGGCTCGGCCTGCCGGAGCACATCATCGACAAGGCGAAGAGCATGGTCAACGAGAATGACACGAATTTTGAGGACGTGCTCAATCAGCTCGAGCAGCAGCGTCAGGAGATGGAGCGTGCCAGAGCGGAGGCCGAGCAGCTCCGTCTGGAAACCGAAAAGCAGAAAAAGCAGTCCGAGCAGTATTACAACGAGATCAAGCTCCAGCGCGAGAAGGCCGCACAGCAGGCGAAAAAAGAAGCGCAGTATATCATCGACGACGCACGCCGGACGGCCAATCAGGTCTATGACGAGCTGAAGCAGCTGCGCAAGCAGATGCAGGACAGCACCGATGTGCAGAATTCCAACGAGCGGCAGGCCGCGCTGCGCCGGACGCTCAACGAGGCGGAGGCAAAGCTCTCCGGCGGCGAGGAAAAGAAGGAACGGCCGAAGGCCAGCCGCGAGATTCGCGTGGGCGATACGGTCGAGCTTTTGAAGCTCGGCACAAAGGCGAGCGTCCTTGCCATTAACAAGGACGGCAGCTATCAGCTGCGCGCCGGCATCATGCAGATCACGGCGAAGCCGGAGGAGGTATACCTGCTCGAAAACGAGACGCAGAACGCGGCGAAAAAGGTCATCGCGGGCAAGGTGCGTGAGCTGAAGGCCGCGGCCCAGCCGGAGCTGGATATCCGCGGCATGGCCGTGGACGAGGCGCTGCCGGTGCTGGATAACTTCCTCGACAGCGCGTTCCTTGCCAATCTCCCGACCGTGCGCATTATCCACGGTAAGGGAACGGGCGTGCTCAGAAGCGCGGTGCAGGACGAGCTGCGCCGGTCGAAATATGTAAAAAGCTTCCGATTGGGCGTCTACGGCGAGGGTGAAAACGGCGTGACCATCGCGGAATTCAAATAAGCCGTGAATAAATATTGACTTTTTCCTGATTTTTGATAAAATAAAGCCAAGCTGACCCCTTTTCAGGCACACGCCTGAAAGGAAACGGATCTTCACAAGCACGATATGTAAGGAGTGTCGTCTATGTACATGCAGCAATCCATCGTAAAGTGCGAATCCGGCCTTTATAACCGTCAGGCCACCTACTTCATCCAGAAGGCCAACGAGTTCAAGTCCAGCATCTGGGTCGAGGTGGAAGACCGCAAGATCAACGCCAAGAGCCTGCTCGGCGTTCTGTCCATGGGCATCACCAAGGGCACGCGCGTCAGCATCATTGCTGAGGGCCCCGATGAGGAAGAAGCAGTCAAGGCACTGACCGATATGCTCGTAAAAGAGGTTTTCTGAGCATTTTTCATCCGGAACCGACAGGAGGGGCGCTGCCCCTCCTGTCCATGTACTTTGAATCTGATTTGCCGGCGTTGCGTCTGCAGCGCTTTTTTTATTCGTATGACATTTGAAGAACTCAAAGACAAGGCTCTCTCGCTGCCCTACGAGCCGGGCGTGTACCTGATGCAGGACAAGACCGGCACGGTCATCTACGTCGGCAAGGCGAAGAAGCTCAAAAACCGTGTCAGCCAGTATTTTCAGGATACGGCCTCCCATACGCCGAAGACGCGGAAGATGGTCTCGCAGATCGACCATTTCGACACCATCGTCGCCCGGTCGGAATTTGAGGCGCTCGTGCTCGAATGCTCGCTCATCAAGCGGCACATGCCCAAGTACAACATCCTCCTGAAGGACGACAAGGGCTACCCGTACCTGCGCGTCAATCTGGCGGAGGACTATCCCACCATGCAGATGGTCAGCCGCATTACCGGCGACAAGGCCAGCTACTTTGGCCCCTTCGGCGGCCGCTTCGTGACGCAGAATGTGATCGATACGCTGCGGCTGACGCTCAAGCTGCCCGGCTGCTCCAAGCAGTTCCCGCGCGACCTCGGCAAGGAGCGCCCCTGCCTGAACTACCACATGAACAACTGCGACGGCTGGTGCCAGCTCTCGCGCAGCCAGAAGGACTATCACGCCCGGATGGAGCAGGCCGTCCTCATCCTGCAGGGAAACTACAAGCAGGTGGCGGGCGAGCTGCGCGCGCAGATGGAGACCGCGGCGGACAAGCTGCAGTTTGAGCTGGCGGCGTCGCTGCGCGACCGGCTGCGGGCCGTGGAATCCCTTGGCGAAAAGCAGCTCGTCACGGCCGGGACGATGGCCAACACCGACGTCATCGGCTACTATCAGAACGAAACGCGGGCCTGCTTTGCAGTCCTGCATTATGTAAACGGAAGCCTGCTCGATAAGGAATACGAGATCCTTTCTACGGCGGATGATCCGAAGGAGGCCGTCTCGTCGCTCGTCAAGCAGTTTTATCTCGTCCGCGGCGCGGCGCCCAAGGTCATTCTGACACCGTTTGAGATGGAGGACGCGGAGCTGTTCTCCGCGCTTTTGCAGCAGGAGCTGGGCAAGAAGGTCCTCATCCGTATGCCGCAGCGCGGCGACAACGTCCGTCTGGTCGAGCTGGCGCAGAAAAACGCCCGCGAAGAAGCCGAGCGCATCACCACCAAGGCGGAGCGCCGCACCGGCACGCTCGGCGTGCTGGCTGATATGCTCCACCTGCCGGATACCCCGCACCGGATGGAATCCTACGACATCTCCAACCTGGCCGGGACGGATATTGTCGCCTCCATGGTCGTCTTTCAGGATGGAAAGCCGCTCAAATCGGCCTATAAGCGCTTCAAGGTCGAGGGCCTGACCGATCAGGACGACTACGCGTCCATGCATCAGGTCCTGCTGCGGCGGTTGACGCACTATGTCCAGCAGGATGCGGGCTTCGCAGAGCGCCCGGACGTGCTGCTCATCGACGGCGGCATCGAGCACGCGCGGGTCGCGGAGGACGTGTTGCAGACGCTCGGGCTGTCGATCCCGACCTACGGCATGGTCAAGGACGACCGCCACCGTACCAGAGCGCTCGTCACCGCTGCGGGCGATGAGATCGCCATCAGCGCCGTTCCGTCTGTGTTCGCCCTCATCGGCACCATCCAGGAGGAGACGCACCGCTTTGCCATCACGTTCCACCACGAGAGCCATTCGCGGTCCTCGACCCGCTCGGCGCTCGACGGCATTCCGGGCGTCGGCAAGGTGCGCGCTCAGGCGCTGCTCAAGACGTTCAAGAGCGTTAAGGCGATTCGGGAGGCGGACATTTTCGCCCTTGAACGTGTGCTGCCAAAAGACGCCGCCGCGTCCGTCTACCTTCATTTTCACGGGGAAACGGACGAAAAAAAGGATGAAATGTAACTTCCTCTGCGATCGCCCATTTGACGGGAAAAGCGAAAAAGAAGCGAGATTTTTGTGACCTTTGCCAACAAAAATCAAAAAATCAGGTTGACATAAATGAATTTCAATAAATGAATTTTCAAAAAGTCAAACTTGCATATTTTGGCATCGCGACACGCTGTTGAGGCGGCTTTTCGTCCCCTGCGCCCGGAAAGGGCACAGGGGGCGTTCCTTTGCTGTCCGAGGGGATAGAGCGTGCGGCGGAGAAGCAAAAAAGCCAGTGTTTGCAGGGCTTTCCGCGTTTTTGCCGCCTTGCGGGGCGGGAGCGGGACACACCCGGCCTGCTCCCAAGAGTTTTTTGCCCGCTCGGACGGGACAAAGAGCGTCGGCAGGTGCACCGCCTCTTCGACGCCGAGATGGCGGCGAGGCGGGGGAGAGGGGTGACGATGGTTTACATAAATCGAGAAAATCACGAATTCGATGACTTAAATCGCAACTTTTAGAAGATGAAAATAAGAAAAATATCGAAAATTTTATAAAATACAGAACTTTTGGCGAACAAACGGCGGAAACTTGACAAATCCTTTTTCAGGCGGTATACTGCCAGCAAGTTTTGGAAAAGTTACATTTTGTAATCTTTTCCGGACGCAGCGCACTTCCTCAGCTGCGCGAAGCTGCGGCGGCTCACGCCGCGAAAAAAGGAGTATCCCATGCAGAAGTTTTTGAAAAATTTGTTCACAGCCCAGCGCTGCCGCAGAGCGATGTTCTTTCTGCTCTTCGCGGCTGTGATGCTGCTGAACAGTTCGCCCGAGCTGCGCGCGGACGCGCTGTACCTCATCGCCGACGGCGATACGGTCAGCGTGCTCGACGGCACGACGGACATCCCGCAGGAGCGCGTCATTGTCACCGGCGCGCAGAGCGGTGACGCGGAAGTCACGCTCCCTGCCGGTGAAAAGGTGACGGTGACACACGGCGACGACATCGAGTACGCCACCACGAGAAACGGCGAGCGCGTCAGCGAGCTGCTGCGCCGTTTGCAGATCTCGGTCAGCCCGCTTGAGATGGTGCTGGTCGACGTCACGGAGGAAGAGGTCGAGATCACCGTTGCCTCTGACTTCACCTACTATGAGACCGCCACCGAGGCGGCTCCCCACACCACGCTGACCTCCACGTCGTACCGCATCCCCAAGGGCGAGACGCAGGTCGTCCAGCAGGGCATCGACGGCACGCGCGACATCGTTTACGAGGTCGTGTATGCCGACGGCCAGTTTGTCTCCCGCCAGGCGGTGGAGGAGAAGAACGACACCTCCGTCGCGGAGATCACCTACACCGGCACGCTCGTCGACAAGGCGCAGAGCGGCGACACGGTCAAGTCCGTTGTCACCGAGAGCGACGGCAGCGGCTATCTTCTGATGAAGTCCGGCGATTCCGTCCACTTCTCCGGCTCGATGAAGGTCACCTGCACGGCCTATACCGCGGGCTACGGCGGCGTGGGCACCAGAACGGCCACGGGCACAACGGTCCACGTCGGCACCGTCGCAGTGGATAAGAAGGTCATTCCCCTCGGTACCGAGATGTTCATCGTCGGCTCGTCGGGCTACACCTACGGCAACGCTGTGGCTGAGGACACCGGCGTGCGCGGCGCGGCGATCGACCTCTATATGAATTCCTATCAGGAGTGCAAGCAGTTCGGCCGCCAGAAGAACTCGACGGTCTACTTCCTCGACTGAGCGGGGCGGTTTGTCGAATAGTACGATAAATGTATGTTCCGGATGCGTATGTTGCGCATCCGGAACATTTACTTTATTGCGGTGATGTGATACAATTACCGGCAGGAACTGAAAGGAGAACACAGGATGAAAGCCATTATCACGGTACTGGGAAAAGATCAGGTCGGTATTATCGCGGGCGTCAGCTCACTGCTGGCAAAGTGGAACGTGAACGTTCTGGATATCAGCCAGACGATTTTGCAGGAAAATTTCACCATGGTCATGCTGGTGGATCTCGAAAATTGTTCGCTCTCTTTTACGGAACTGACGGAAAAGCTGAGCGCCCTCGGCGCGGAGATGGACATTGCGATCCGCATGCAGCGGGAGGACATCTTCAACGCGATGCACAAGATCTGAGCGGGGAGGGAAAGAATCATGCTAAGCCGCAATGATATTCTGGAAACGATCCGTATGATCGACCAGCAGCATCTGGATATCCGCACGATCACGATGGGCATCTCGCTCCTCTCCTGCGCGGACAGAAGCGCAGAGCGTGCGTGTGAAAAGATCTACGACAAGATCAGCCGCTATGCAGAGCGCCTGGTCGCAACGGGAGAAGAGATCGAGCGGGAATTCGGCATTCCCATCGTCAATAAGCGGGTTTCCGTCACACCCATCGCGCTGGTCGCCGCCGCGTCGGAGACGGAAGACTATGTCCCGTTTGCCAAGGCGCTTGACCGCGCGGCCAAAAATGTCGGTGTTAACTTTATTGGCGGTTTTTCGGCGCTTGTGCAAAAGGGCATGACGGACGCCGACCGGAAGCTGATCGCTGCGATCCCCGAGGCGCTGGCCTGTACGGACCTTGTGTGCTCATCGGTCAACGTCGGCTCGTCCAAGGCGGGAATCAACATGGATGCTGTCGCCCTGATGGGGCAGACGGTGAAAAAGACGGCGGCGCTCACGGAAAAACAGGGCGGCTTTGGCTGCGCCAAGCTTGTAATCTTCTGCAATGCGGTAGAGGATAACCCCTTCATGGCGGGCGCGTTCCACGGCGTGGGCGAGCCGGAGAAAGTGATCAACGTCGGCGTTTCCGGGCCGGGCGTTGTGTATCACGCGCTGCAAAGCGTCAAGGGTCAGCCGTTCGACGTGGTGGCGGAGACCGTGAAGAAAACGGCGTTCCGCATCACACGCATGGGTCAGCTCGTCGCGCAGGAGGCGAGCCGCAGGCTCGATACGCCGTTTGGCATTGTCGATCTTTCCCTTGCGCCCACGCCCGCCGTCGGCGACAGCGTGGCCCGCATTCTGGAGGAAATGGGGCTTGAGGTCTGCGGCACGCACGGTACGACCGCCGCGCTCGCCCTGCTCAACGACGCGGTGAAAAAAGGCGGCGTGATGGCGTCCTCCTCGGTGGGCGGCTTATCCGGCGCATTTATCCCCGTCAGCGAGGACGAGGGCATGATCGCCGCGGCGTCGTCCGGCGCGCTGACGCTCGACAAGCTGGAGGCGATGACCTGCGTGTGCTCCGTAGGACTTGACATGATCGCGCTTCCGGGCGACACGAGCGCAGAGACCATTGCTGCCATCATCGCCGATGAGGCGGCCATCGGCATGATCAACACGAAGACGACTGCGGTGCGCGTCATCCCTGCGCCTGGCTGTAAGGTGGGCGACACGGTGGAGTTCGGCGGACTTCTCGGCTCGGCACCGGTGCAGGCGGTCCACCCTTATTCGAGCGCGGAGTTCATTGCGCGCGGCGGCAGAATTCCCGCGCCGCTGCACAGCCTGAAGAACTGAAAAAAGCGGACAGCCTTGACTGTCCGCTTTTTTTATATAGAATTCGTCTTTTCAGAACAGCAGCTCGTAGCCCATCTTGATGAAGAGAAGCCCCAGCACGACAAAGATCATGCCGCGCACGCGCTTGCTGCCGCCCTTCATGGCGTAGCGCGCGCCGCAGTAGGCACCCAGCATATTGCAGGCCGCCGCGGGGAGCGCCAGCAGCCACCAGACCTTGCCGCTGAAGATGAACAGCACCGCCGAGGCGACGTTGGAGCAGAGGTTTGCGATCTTTGCGCAGCCCGACGCCGTGAGGAGGTCCATCGAAAGTGCCATCGTAAACGCCATGATCATAAACGTGCCCGTGCCCGGGCCGTAGAAGCCGTCATACGCGCCGACGACGAATGACGCCAGCCATACGATGGCGCACTGCTTTCTCCGGTCGATCTCGCCGCGCTCCTCCGGAAACTGACGCTGCAGCACCACGAACGCCACCACCGGCAGCACGATCAGCAGCAGATATTGCAGATAGACCTCGTCGATCATCAGCTGGATGCTCGTCCCGGCAAAGGATCCGACCAGCGCCAGCGCGACCGACGGAATGCCCAGCTTCCAGTCGATGTAGCCGTTTTTGATGAAGCGCGCCGTGGAAACGGCGGTTCCAATGCCGGAGGAGACCTTGTTGGTTCCCAGCGCCATGTGCATCGGAACGCCCGCCAGCAGATACGTCGGGACGGAAATGATCCCGCCGCCGCCCGCGATCGCGTCCATAAAGGAGGCGAGGAACACGCCGACCGCCACGATCAGCGCCATTTTTACCGTCAGCACCATCTCAGAGCGCCCCTTCCATCATTTTATTCAGCACCCACGCCGCGCCGTTTTCCTCATTGGACGGCGCGATCCACTTTGCCTTCTCCCGCAGCCGCGGGTCGGCGTTGCGCATGGCGACCGCCGCGCCCGCATAGGCCAGCATCGGCAGATCGTTGCAGCTGTCGCCTGCCGCTGCCACATTCTCGCGCGCGACGCCGAGCATTTCCGCCAGCCTCGCAAGGCCCGTTCCCTTGTCCACGCCCTTCGGCGTCAGCTCCAGATTGTCCGCCGCCGAGTCGCCGGACTCGCATGGAATGCCCTCAATGGCTTTCCATGCCGCGTCGCGCTCCTCATGGGAAAGGAACACGGCAAAAATTTTCTCCACCGCGCCGTGCCCGCCCGCCGCATAATTCAGGTAGTCGTCCACCGGCGTATAGAAGCGCTCAAAATGCGGCGCCCAGACATCGTCAAAGTGCTTGGCATACTGCCCTCTCCACTCCGGCTGGACGGCGATCCGATCGACCGTAAACACCGACGCCAGCACATGAAAGCGTACAAGGCGGTCAACGAGCGCCTTGCTGATCTCCGGCGGGAAGCAATCCTCCGCAGCCACGCGGTTTTCGTGCAGATCCCAGATGCGCGCACCGCTGCTTGCGACCAGATAGCGCACCTCCGGCAGCGCCTCGATCACATCGACGCACTCCAGCCGCGTTCTTCCCGTGCAGAAGGCGACCTGAATGCCGCTCTCGATCGCTCTGCGCACGGCCTCCCGCGTCTGCTCCGTAATGGTTTTCCGGTCCGTCAGCAGCGTGCCGTCCAGATCGAATGCCGCAAGCCTCTTCTTCATATCCCATCCTCCGCAAAATTCGAATATTTTCTGCCTGTATTTTACCAGTAGGGCCATTGAAAATCAAGCTTGCCGCACTGCGCCGACCCCCGAAAAAATGCACAAAAACAGCCCCGGCATGGTGTGTGGGATGCCGGAGCTGTTTTTGGGTTTGGCTTGCGCCGCGGGAAAAAATGTGTTATACTGTAAAGAGATTTTTTCGGATGACATTGCATCTCTTTTCTGTCCGTACTATACAGCGTGCGGGCCGAAAAGTCACCCTACCATCCGTTTCCCGGGGTCAACTGAAAGGTGAGCCGCACTCTACCGGGAGTAGAAAAGCCTGATATATCAACACTTTTCAGAAGGAGGCCCTCTCTTGAAGGTCGATGAAGCCACACTGCGCAGAACCATCTCCAAAAACATTGCCGCCTATCGGAAGGCCCATAAGGACACACAGGCCGGGCTTGCCGAGAAGCTGAATTATTCCGACAAATCCGTCTCCAAATGGGAGCGCGGCTGCGGCGCGCCGGACATTTCTCTCCTTCCGCGACTGTCACAGGCTCTGGGCACAAGCGCCGAGGCGCTGCTCCGGGGCGATCTGGAGGAAAACGATTTGTCAAACGGAAACATGAAGCGCGTGCGCGTCTGCGTCTGCCCGCACTGCGGCAATCTGGTGCTGCTGAGCGACGCGGCGGACGGGACCTG
>ENA-ORNT01002911-ORNT01002911.1-human-gut-metagenome-genome-assembly--contig:-NODE-2911-length-10150-cov-6.963150_pt1 | contig 10150 bp, 5 predicted proteins | sample MGYA00242120_ERZ509032 | MGnify/ENA primary metagenome ERZ509032 (study PRJEB26280, sample SAMEA2338729) | human gut metagenome | biome: human gut; feature: human-associated habitat; material: faeces...
TCCGTGCATGGAACGGAAATATCGAGAGCAAACACGCCGTAGTGCGGTATATGCAACAGCACGGACGTGAAAAAGAAACTGCTGCATGGCTCGCCCGCGAGTATGGAGGGAATGAATGCAAAAGCCTTTTTATCGTCCGCGCCGGAAGCCCGGAAACCGTTGAACTGACGTGGCCGAAGGTGCAGCGGCGGATTGCCCAACTCATTCAAGCCGATAGCTTCTACACCGAACGAGAGCGCGACAATTTCGATGATATTGACCCCGTTGCCGTTCGGGAAGCCCTCGCCCAGCGCGGCATTGTAAATGGGCAGGTTGTGGATGCGGAGGCTAATCGCAACAGCCCCTTCGTCCGGCAGGTCATGGCGGATGTGGAGCGGATTGCGGCGCAGGAAGCGCAGGAAAGAATGGCACAGCAGGAAGAACCTGCCCTCGACCCCGCAGACCGTTTCCATGTGGTGAGCCTTGACAGGGGCTTCCGTACCCTGTACGCCGTGTGGGACGACGAGACCCATGGCTACTATGTGGACGCGGACGGCGTGACCGAGGAATTTACAAGCGAATGGCAGGCGGAGGCGTACCGGCTGGAGCTGCAAGGACAGGCGGAGCAGGCGCTTTTAGAGCGTGCAAAGGGACTGATCTCCGACTTCTGCCGGAGCGAATACGGCTCAGAGGTGGATTTCAGCGACCCGGTGAAGATCGGCGTCGCCTATACCACCGTCACCGACGATGAGATTCCCCTTCAGGTGAACATCGACCTTGTGAATTATCGGCTGGAACGCTATCTGGACGATGAGCATCTGGAAACCCGGCAGTACGCCTCTTTGCAGGAGCTTATTTCCAATGAGCTGGAAAACCTCGATTTCAGCGACCTCATTCATGTTTCGGATGAGGACGTGGAGCAGCACCGCTGGCGCGTGCCGGAGGAAGCAGTTGCGGAAGCTCCCGAAACGGCTCCTGCCCCGCAGAGAGAACCGTTCCCGTATTCCGTAGGCGATACGGTGTATCTGGAAAATGGAAAGCCCTATATCATCGAGAGCGTCGGCGTCTTTGATATTACCCTCAGCGACCCGACGCTTTTCTATCCCATCTCCCGTGCGGAGAGCAGGGAGAGCTTCGCGCGGCTCATGGAGCGGTATCCGCAGCCGGAAAAGACCGCCACAGAGAATACGTCTGTTCCCGAAAAAGAACCAAAACCTGCCTACACCGAGGAAACCGTGGCGGTGTATCCCGGTGACAAAAATAACCTCCCCTATGATGTGGAGATTCGCACCCTGCGCTTTGACGAGCCGGAGCCTCCATCTTTTGAGGAGGTCGTGGACGCCAATCCCATTTCCGTGCAGGCAGGCGGCGAGTGGCAGACCTTCCCCAACCGTGAAGCCGCCGAAAAAGCCATGTACGAGGAGTACAAGGACAATCTTCGCCGGAACGCAGAAAACTTCCGCATCACCGACGATGAGCTGGGCGTCGGCGGCGCAAAGGCCAAGTTCCGGGCGAATATGGCGGCAATCAATCTTCTGAAGGAGTTGGAATTTGAGGGCTTGCAGGCCAGCCCGGAACAGCAGGAAATCCTCTCCCGCTATGTGGGCTGGGGAGGTTTGGCAGATGCGTTCGATGAAAATAAGCCAAATTGGGCAGACGAATTTGCCGAGCTATACGCCACACTTTCCCCGGAGGAATACGCCGCCGCCAGAGCTTCCACGCTGAACGCTCACTACACCAGCCCCACGGTTATCAAGGCAATCTATGAAGCCGTTGGAAACATGGGCTTCCAGACCGGCAACATCTTGGAGCCTGCCATGGGCGTCGGGAACTTTTTCGGGCTTCTCCCGCAGGAGATGCAAGGAAGCCGCTTGTACGGTGTGGAGCTGGACAGCATCACCGGCAGAATCGCCAAGCAGCTCTATCCCAAGGCAGACATTACCGTGGCAGGCTTTGAAACCACCGACAGACGGGATTTCTTCGACCTTGCCATCGGCAACGTGCCCTTTGGACAGTACCAGGTCAACGACCGGGCTTACAACAAGCTCGGTTTTTCCATTCACGACTACTTTTTTGCCAAGACGCTCGACCAAGTTCGACCCGGCGGCGTGATTGCCTTTGTGACCTCCCGCTATACGATGGACAAACAATCTCCCGAAGTCCGTAAGTACATCGCGCGGCGGGCGGAGCTGTTGGGTGCGATCCGCCTGCCCAACAATACGTTCAAGGCCAACGCCGGTACGGAGGTGGTGTCCGACATCATCTTCCTGCAAAAGCGTGACAGACCCATCGACATTGAACCTGACTGGGTGCATCTCGGTGAAAATGAGGACGGATTTTCCATCAATCAGTATTTCATCGACAACCCCGAAATGGTATTAGGCCGACAGACCTCGGAGAGTACGCAGTACGGCAGACAGGACTTTACTGTGGAACCGTATGAGGATTTGGACCTTGCCACGCAGCTCAGATACGCCATTCAGAATATCGGCGGCAAGTACGAAGCCGCAGAGTTGCCTGACCTCGGTGAGAACGAAACCATACAGGATACCATTCCCGCAGACCCCAACGTGAAGAATTACAGCTATGCCGTGGTGGACGGTGAGGTGTACTACCGTGAGAACTCCGTCATGGTCAAGCCCAACCTGAACGCCACCGCAAAGGAGCGCGTCAAGGGAATGGCAGAGCTGCGGGACTGCGTTCACCGGCTCATCGACCTTCAGATGTGGGAATCCGACGACATTTCCATACGCACCGAGCAGCAGAAGCTCAACCGCCTCTATGACCGCTTCACCGAGAAATACGGCCTCATCAACAGCCGGGGCAACGCCCTCGCCTTTGCAGACGACAGCTCCTACTACCTGCTCTGCTCCCTTGAAATGCTGGACGATGAGGACAAGACCAAGCTCAAGGGCAAGGCGGATATGTTCACCAAGCGCACCATCCGGCAGCGGCAGTCCGTCACCAGCGTGGACACTGCCGCAGAAGCCCTCGCCCTGTCCATCGGGGAAAAAGCCCGCGTGGATATGGGGTATATGTCCCAGCTCACCGGCAAGAGTGAGGAGGACATCATCGACGAGCTGAATGGCGTCATCTTCCTCGACCCTGTTTACGGCGACTGGCAGACAGCGGACGAATACCTCTCCGGCAACGTCCGGCAGAAGCTGCGGGAGGCGGAGAACGCCGCCGTTGACAGCCCCGGCTATCTGCCCAACGTGGAGGCATTGCGCGCCGCACAGCCGAAAGACCTTGACGCTTCGGAGATCGAGGTGCGCCTCGGCGCGACGTGGATCGACAAGAAGTACATTCAGCAGTTCATGTTCGAGCTGTTGGAGCCGCCTCTGTATGCCCGCCGCTCCTTGGAGGTCAACTACTCGGAGTTCACGGCGGAGTGGAACATCTCCGGCAAGAACAGCATCCCCTACAACGACATCAACGCTCGTATAACCTACGGCACCGACTGCGCCAACGCCTACAAAATCCTTGAAGATACGCTGAACCTGCGCGACGTGCGCATCTACGACACCGTAAGGGATGCGGACGGCACGGAAAAGCGCGTCCTTAACAGCAAGGAAACCACCCTCGCCCAGCAGAAGCAGCAGGCCATCAAGGAGGCGTTCCGGGACTGGATATGGCGCGACCCCGACAGGCGGCGGGAGCTGGTGCAGCTCTACAATGAGCGCTTCAATTCCACCCGTCCCCGGGAATATGACGGCAGGCATCTGATCTTTCCGGGCATGAATCCTGAGATCACGCTGCGGGAGCATCAGCTCAACGCCATCGCCCACGACCTCTACGGCGGCAACACGCTCCTTGCCCATGAGGTGGGCGCGGGCAAGACCTTTGAGATGATCGCCGCAGCCATGGAGGGAAAGCGCCTCGGCCTGTGCCAGAAATCCCTCTTTGCCGTGCCGAACCACCTGACGGAGCAGTGGGCCTCGGAGTTCCTGCGGCTCTACCCCTCCGCAAATATCCTTGTCGCTACCAAAAAGGACTTTGAGACACGCAACCGCAAGAAGTTCTGCGCCCGCATCGCCACCGGCGACTATGACGCCGTTATCATCGGTCACAGCCAGTTTGAGCGCATCCCCGTGTCCAGAGAGCGGCAGGAACGGCTCTTGCAGGAGCAGATTTGGGAGATCGAGGACGGCATTGCAGAACTCAAGGCCAGCCGCGCCGAGCGCTTTACCATCAAGGAGCTGGAGCGCACCAAGAAAAATCTGAAGGCCAAGCTGCAAAAGCTCCACGACGCCGCCCGCAAGGACGATGTTGTGACCTTTGAACAGCTCGGTGTAGACCGGCTCTATGTGGACGAGGCGCACAGCTTCAAAAACCTGTTCCTTTACACAAAAATGCGAAACGTGGCGGGGCTTTCCACCACCGACGCCCAGAAGTCCTCGGATATGCTCTTAAAATGCCGGTACATCGACGAAATCACCCACGGCAAGGGCGTTACCTTCGCCACGGGTACGCCCATCTCAAATTCCATGACGGAATTGTATACCATGATGCGGTATTTGCAGCACGATATGCTCAAGCGTAACAGCCTGACCCACTTCGATTGCTGGGCCTCCGCCTTTGGGGAAACCACCACCGCCATCGAGCTTGCGCCGGAAGGGACGGGCTACCGGGCGCGGACGCGGTTTGCCAAGTTCTTCAACCTGCCGGAGCTGATGAACCTGTTTCGGGAGGCAGCGGACATCAAGACCTCCGACCAGCTAAACCTTCCCACGCCTACGCCTGTCTATCACAACGAGGTCACACAGCCCACGGCACTGCAACAGCAGATGGTGCAGGAGCTGTCCGAACGCGCCGCCAAGGTACATTCCGGGGCTGTTGCTCCCACGGAGGACAATATGCTGAAAATCACCTCGGACGGGCGCAAGCTGGGCCTCGATCAGCGCGTCATAAACCCTGACCTGCCGGACGACCCGAACAGCAAGGTCAACCTGTGCGTGGACAACATCCACCGCATCTGGCAGGACGGACAGGCGGAGAAGCTGACGCAGCTCGTGTTCTGCGACCTTTCCACCCCCAAGGGTAAAACAGCGCAAAGCGGCAGGATCGCTGCAAAAAGCACGGACAACCCGGAGCTTCACGCGCTGGAGGCGGCTATCGAAGCAGAAGCCGGGCCGGAGGAGCCGCCCTTTACCATCTACGACGACATCCGGGAAAAGCTCGTCTCCAGAGGAATCCCCCGCGAGCAGATCGCATTCATCCATGAGGCGAATACGGAAGTCCGAAAGAAGGAGCTGTTTGCAAAGGTGCGCTCCGGTCAGGTGCGTGTGCTCATGGGCAGCACCTTCAAAATGGGCGCGGGCATGAACGTGCAGGACCGGCTTGTGGCGCTGCATGACCTCGACTGCCCGTGGCGGCCGGGCGATCTGGAGCAGCGCGGTGGTCGCATCATCCGTCAGGGCAACCGCAACAAGGAAGTGCATATTTACCGCTATGTGACCGAGGGAACGTTCGACGCCTACCTCTGGCAGACGATTGAAAATAAGCAACGATTCATCTCGCAGATTATGACATCCAAATCGCCGGTACGCTCCTGTGAGGACATTGACGAAACGGCACTGTCCTACGCAGAGATCAAGGCGCTCTGCGCCGGTGACGAGCGGATCAAGGAAAAGATGGACTTGGATGTGGACGTTGCCCGCTTGAGGCTGATGCGCGCCAGCCATCAAAGTCAGCAATATAAGCTGGAGGACAATCTTCTGCGTTACTTCCCGGAGCAGATTGAAGCGGCGAAAAATGCCATCGCCGGTCTGGAAACAGATATGCAGACCGTGGCAGCGCATCCGCATCCCACAGACGGCTTTGCCGGAATGGAGGTCAAAGGCGATCTTCTGACAGACAAGGATAATGCCGGTGCTGCGCTGCTGGAAGCGTTCAAGGAGGTCCAGTGTTCTGAGCCTGTGCCGGTCGGCAGCTATCGCGGATTCCAGACCGCACTCACAGCGGAGGGCTTTTATATGGATTGCATTTTGACACTCAAAGGGCAGATGTCGCACCGGGTCGAGCTTGGCAAGGACGCCAGAGGCAACCTCACCCGTATCGACAATGTGCTGAACGCGATCCCGGCGCGGCTGAACTCACAAAAAGTGTATCTGGAGAATTTGTATGCGCAGATGGAAGCCGCCAAAACGGAGCTTGGCAAGCCGTTTCCGCAGGAGGAAGAACTGCGCGTAAAATCCGCGCGTCTTGCCGAACTCAACGCAGAGCTGAACATTGACGATAAAATGCCGATGGAACGGCTTGCCGGAGATACCGAAGCTGTTGCCAAATCCACACGTCCATCCATCCTGCAAAAGCTCCGCGCCCCGCTGCCGGAGCAGACAAATTTGAAACCGAAACACAAAGAAATGGAGGTATCCCGATGAACACCGAAACGATAAACACGCAACTGTACGAGAAAATGTTTGCTGAGCAGGAACGTTACCGTGACTGGCTGCTGCACCAGCCGCCGGAGGAAATTTTGAATCATGCCTATGAGTACGCCATTCGTGAAGATATTCTTATGGCACTGGAATCCAGAGATTTGAGCTTCATGCAGGCGCAAATGCTCATCTTTACAGCTACACCATTGGCAGATATTCTCAAGGAATTTGATAATCGGGAAACGGATCACATGGATGTTATACGCAACTGCTGTGAAACCCGTGCGGATGCAATGCTGAAGCTGGCACAGGAATGCCCCGCGTATTGTTGCGATGCCTCATATGCAAAATCTCATGGTGAAATTGAGCAATACAGAAATTCTTTTTGGGTAAACATGGAGTGTAAAAGCATGATTGAAAATGCCATTGTTGCTGCATATATGGATAACAGCCTAAAGGACGTGCAGGAGGCATCCAAAGCCGTCATTGATACGTTCGGCTTTCACCGCACTATGTTTGTGCTGGCAAATACGATCCGAATCAAAAGCTATGATGACCGCATCAGTCCGGAAAACAAAACATGGGCGCAGACAATTCCCGTTTGCGAGGATCAACTGAATATTCTTGTTGACCGCTGCAATCCCGGACTGCTGGATTTGTTTGCAAATCAGTTGCGCAAGGATTTCGCGGCAGAACAACAGCGCAGCCAGCAAAAAGTCTCCGTTCGGGAAAAGCTGCATGGCACACCTGCCCGCGCCGCCGAACGGTCTGCATCTGTAAAGAGAGATCGGGATGCCCGATGAAAAAGCGCCGCCGCACCATTCCGCTGATGTTCTATGTAACGCCGGAGGAACGTGACCAGATCGAGGCAAAGATGGCGCAGCTCGGCACGAACAACATGAGCGCCTATCTTCGCAAGATCGCCATTGACGGCTATGTGGTGAAGCTCGATCTGCCGGAGCTGCGGGAGATGGTGTCGCTGCTGCGCCGCTCCAGCAACAATCTCAATCAGCTTGCGCGGCGCGCCAACGAAACGGGGCGCATTTACCCGGAAGATCTGGCGGACATCCGGCAGAATCAAGCGCAGTTGTGGGAATCCGCAAAAGAGATTTTGCGCGTCCTGTCTAAACTTGATTGAGCGTCCGCATCCTTGCGCTTTTCTCCGTGCGCAGGTATGATGAACTCAGAACATACCAGGAGGTCCTCTTATGAGATTTCTTTTGAAGCTGCTCTTTGCCCCCGTCGTTGCGGTGCTGGCTGTGTTTGTCTGGCTCTGCGGCGGCATCCTCTATTGCGCATCGTGGGTGTTTGGTCTTGCATCCGCGCTTGTCAGCATTCTTGGCGTTGCCGTGTTGGTGACGTATTCCGTAAAGAACGGAATTATTCTGCTGATAATTGCGTTCCTCGTCAGTCCGCTCGGTATCCCAATGCTTGCTACAAGGCTGCTTGCACTGCTGCAATCGCTGCGGGGATTCATTCAAAACCGTGTTTACCATTAAATCTGCAAATGAGCGCCGGACGTGTTCCGGCGCTCTTACATTTTTGCCGAAAGGAGGAATCGCATGGCAACGACCCGCATCATGCCGCTGCACATCGGAAAGGGGCGGAGCGTCGGCACGGCGGTCAGCGACATTCTGGAATATGTCAAAGATACAGAAAAGACCGATCAGGGCAGGCTCGTTACCTGCTTTCAGTGTAACCCGGAAATCGCCGACGCGGAGTTTTGCTTTTCCAAGCGGCGCTATCAGACCAGCACCGGCAGAAAACAGGAAAACGACGTGATTGCGTATCATGTGCGGCAGTCGTTCAAGCCCGGCGAGATCACGCCGGAGGAAGCCAATCGCCTCGGCTGCGAATTTGCAGCGCGTTTTCTCAAGGGTAATCATGCCTATATCGTCTGCACGCACATCGACAAAAAGCACATTCACAATCACATCATCTGGAACTCCACCGCGCTCTCCTGCGACCGGAAATTCCGCAACTTTTGGGGCAGCACCAAGGCTGTCCGTCATCTTAGCGATCTGATCTGCGCGGAGAACGGTTTGTCTATTGTTGAGCATCCAAACCGGCACGGCAAAAGCTACAACAAGTGGCGCGGCGAACGTGCAGAGCCGACGCAACTGGAACAAGTACGCAGTGCAATCGACGCTGCGCTTTCCCAAAAGCCTGCCGACTGGGATGCGTTTGTTGCACTGCTTGCCGAAAACGGCTGCGAGGTCAAACGGCGTGGAAAGACGCTTTCCTTTCGAGGCGCAGGCTGGGAACGCTTCATCCGTGCAGACCGGCTTGGGGAGAACTATCTGGAAGCTGCGCTGTTGGATGCGATCCTCGGCAGACGGGAGCATACGCCGCAGAGAACGGCTATAATCGGTGCGCCCCGAACGCCGAGCCTGTTAATTGACATTGACGCTAAAATCCGTGCCGGTAAGGGCGTCGGCTACCAACGCTGGGCATCCAAGTTTAACGCGAAGCAGCTCGGTCAGACGATGACATATCTGAAAGAACACGATCTGATGAATTACGCCGATTTGAAGAAGAAAACACAGGCAGCGACGGAACAGTTCCATGCGCTGTCTGCGCAGATCAAATCGGCAGAGGCGCGCATGGCGGAGATCGCCGTTCTGCGGGGGCATATCGTCAACTTTGCAAAAACGAAAAAGACTTTCGATGCGTACAAAGCAAGCGGTTATGCGAAAAAGTTTCTGGCGGAGCATGAGGCGGAGATCCTGCTGCACCGCAGCGCGAAACGGGCGTTTCAAGAGCTGAACATCAAGAAGCTCCCCACCGTCAAGAGCTTGCAGGAGGAATACGCCAGGCTGCTATCCGAGAAAAAGGCGGCATATCCCGATTACCGAAAAGCCAAACAGGAGATGCAGGAGCTTTTGACCGTGCAGGCCAACGTCGCAAAAATTCTTGGAGCGGAACCGCATGAGGCGGAACATGAAAAAGAGCAGAAACAGCGATAAGCTGTTCCCGCTCTATAAGCATCCAACGGATGCGCTGCCAGCTCCGAACGGAGCGGATTTCGGGGTTTGGGGGCGCTGCCCTCAACAAGCATTTTTCGTAAGTGTCTTGACACTTGCATTGCTTGCCATTTAGCGGAACCCCCGAAAAGTACTCCAAAAACAAGAAAAACGAAGGCCCTTTTTACTTGACCTCCGTTTCTCTGGCTTTTTGTAGTCCCTCTGCTGTGGCCTCCATGACCGTCAATTCCTTTTCGTCCATTGTATTGAGCAGCCTGTCAATATGCTGGCGGCAGTCGCTTTCGCCGTTCTGCCTGTCAGGATAAAAGAACTGGTCTACGGAAATATCCAACAGGGTGACGATTTGGTAAAAGGTGTTCAGGCTTGGATGCTGGCCCCGGTTCTCAAAATACATGATGGAACGAGGGGTACGGTCTACGAGCTGTGCAAGGTATTCCTGTGTCCAGCCTTTCGCCTCTCTCTTGCGCTTGATCTCCCGGCCTAATGCGTGGAAGTCAAGCCGTCTGGTGTCTTGGTACATTCTCATATCACCCCTATATTGTTTTACATTTCGGGTTTGACTATGAGAACGAAACACAATTTTATGTTTTAGTAGTATTTTATTGCCCGTCGGCAAGGTTGCCGATGTTACACGGCCAAGGTATAATAACAGAAAGAAAATTTGAAAACTACACTTTAATCACAAAATTCTATGATATGCTATCTTTGGAGGTGGTACTATGCAAAAGATATTAGTAGTTGAGGACGATTTTGATATTCAAGAACTTTTACAGAATTTTTTGCAAGAAGCAGGATATGAAGTGGCTA
>ENA-ORNT01002913-ORNT01002913.1-human-gut-metagenome-genome-assembly--contig:-NODE-2913-length-10144-cov-9.293488_pt1 | contig 10144 bp, 5 predicted proteins | sample MGYA00242120_ERZ509032 | MGnify/ENA primary metagenome ERZ509032 (study PRJEB26280, sample SAMEA2338729) | human gut metagenome | biome: human gut; feature: human-associated habitat; material: faeces...
TATTTCGCAATTTATCAAGCGTTTGAGGATTTATTCCACTTTATACGTATTTATAAATAATAAAAAGGTGCTTATTAATATAATAAGGTGTCGATTTATCTTCTGTAATCATTCCAACTCGCAAGTGTATTGTTCTATAGTTGTGCAAACGATTACACGCGTAAAATTGAGGTTTTTAGTTGCTTTTTGATTGTCCGCTTAAAATTTCGAGATATTTTTGTAGCACAAAATTCAAATAATACTTGATTATACCTAACTCTGAATTTATAAATAACTCAGAATCTATACTTAAACAGATAGTATTAACTAATATATAAAAGTCTAAACGATGAAGCATTCATACATTATAGGAATGGCAATGATGCTACTTACAACGTCAGAATCAGTAAAAGCTCAAGACGTGGCGCTGAAGACCAATCTCTTAGGCTGGGCTACAACATCGCTCAACGCTGGTTTAGAAATTGGTATAGCAGAGAAGCAGACTGCACAGGTGTTTGCTACGCTCAATCCATGGACATTCTCTGGAAGCAAGAGAGTGCGCATATGGAATGTAGAGCCTGAATATCGTTGGTGGACTTGCCAACGTTTCGGAGGTAGCTTCTTTGGAGTGCATGCCTTAGCTGGCGAATACAACGTTAAAAATGTTGACTTGCCATTTGGTACTTTGGCAAAGACCAAACGTGGACGCCACTATGAAGGATGGTACGTCGGAGCCGGCGTTACTTACGGATACCAATGGTTGCTTTCGCAACATTGGAATCTTGAGGCTTCAATAGGCGTAGGTTATGCCTACAGTCCATACAAACTCTACGGACGTTGCGCAAAATGCTTAGAGACATCTCATCGCAACTATGTGGGACCTACAAAGGCGGCAATAAGCTTCGCATATATATTTTAGCTCTTAATCTTCAATCGACAATAAATTAATCCTGAAGTTATGAAGACCAATTCACTTAAACATATCTTTTTGACTTGTCTTGTCGGAGTTGCTTCATGCAATACTGCCATAGCGCAAACGATTGCATCTGGTACTGTGACAATAGACAGCGTGCAGACAAGTGTAGAGAACGAGCGGGTGGATGTTGCATTCAAGCTAAACCTCAACAACCTAAAACTTAAGGCAGAACAGCAACTTATTCTCACTCCAATGCTTGCAACCGATAGCGATACTACAGCTTTGCAACCTATCATCATCAATGGCAGGTCGCAGCAGATACGTATGATGCGTGCAAGTAAGCGTGCAAAAAAGTATACTGAAGGCAAAGAACCTATAGTTGTGTTGCGCAAAAATGGAACTGAGCAGAGCATTAGCTATAGCCAAACCATTATACGTAAGCAACCTTTAGAATCTGACGTATTGCAACTCTTTGCAGCGCAAGACCTCTGCGGATGTGGCGACTTACAGGATCAGGACCATACGCTTCTCGCCAATATTGACAACCTTGATGCATGGATGCCTGCAATAACTTTCGTTAAACCTGCTGCCGAGGCTCGTAAACAACGTGCCGAGAAGGGCGAGGCTTATCTTAGCTTCCGTGTTAACAAGACAGATATCGTGGTCGACCTCTTCGACAATACTCGTGAATTGGCAAAGATTACTAAGACCATCGACCTTGTGCGTGATGACAAGAACGTAGAGATTACAGGCATAAATATTCATGGCTTTGCTTCGCCCGACGGTCCTTATGCCAACAACGAACGATTGGCACGAGAGCGTGCAGCATCGTTGAAGAATTATGTGTCACATCTTTATACTATAGATAACAAGCTTTTCAGTTCCAACTCTACACCTGAAGACTGGGATGGATTCCGCCATAAGGTGCAGCAGTCGCAACTGACCAATAAGGAGGAAATACTTAAGATTTCTAAGTCAAACCTTGCTCCCGACGACAAGGACAAGCGCATACGTCAGCTCTATCCACAGGATTATGCCGTGATAAAGAGCGACATCTATCCTCGCCTTCGTCATAGCGACTATACTGTGAGCTATACAGTAAGGCCTTTCTCTGTTGAGGAAGCTAAGCAGATACTTAGGACCCGTCCGCAACAGTTGTCGCTCCAAGAGATGTTCCTTGTGGCACAAACCATGGAGGAAGGTTCTGCAGAATTCAACGAGGTGTTCGATATAGCCGTACGTATGTTCCCTGACGACCCTACGGCAAACCTTAATGCAGCATGTGCCGACCTTCAACGCCGCGACATCGCGTCGGCAGAGAAACATCTGCAGAAAGCTGGCAACTCTGCTGAGGCTTTGAATGCACGTGGTGCTTTAGCAGTAATGAAAAAAGACTATGCTTTAGCTCGTCAGCTATTTGCTGATGCTGCAGCCGCAGGCTCGGATGATGCAAAGGCTAATGCCAATCGCATAGCTAACACTAAATGAAATATGTAGGCTGTGGCGAGAGTTCCATAGCTTAAAGAAACAACAATAACAATTTATCTCTCTTTGATTTGGTATGGTGCAAAAACAACTTTCCAAGTCATCTTACACTCAAAATTATAACTAAATAATCAATATTCACAATTAAACTTTTTAACTATGGTAAACGTTAAGAATCTATTCGGAATGGCTGTCATGGCTACAGCCTTGGTAGGTTGCTCAAGTAGTGACGACCTCGCAACTGACGTTAAAGGCAATGAAAACAAGATTGGTGAAGCGTATGCTTCATTTAAGATCAATCTGCCGACTACAAGCGGAACACGTGCAGCAGGTGATCTTACATTTGAGAAAGGTGACAAGAATGAGTATGCAGTAAATGACGCAACTCTTCTTCTCTTCCAGAAAAATGCTACTACTGGTGCCTTTGAATACAAGGAAGCTGTAGAACTTGGTAATATGGAGCCTTGGACATCAAGCGACGCTAGTGGTATTACCACAACAGCCAAGTTGACTGCCAAACTTAATAATGCTAAAGTTGGCGCAAATGATTATTATGCTCTTATTGTTCTTAATAACCATACAACAACAGCTCCAAAAATCAATTTTCCTACTACAAACCAATCATTTGCTGAGTGGAGCAAAATCGCTGCTAACGCAACTGCCAAATACTCGGAGTATAACAATGGTTTCTTCATGGCAAATGCACCTAAGTATGTTGCTGGCGCTCCTACAACTCTTGTGGCGATTAAGAATATCTGTGCTTCTAAGCAGCAAGCTGAGAATTCAGAGGCTACCACAGTATATGTAGAGCGTGGTCTTGCTAAGGTTTCTCTCGCTTCTACTTCTTCTGAGCACGTTGATATTACAGGTGGCAACTATGATGGCGACCATGTTGACATTACTGGTTGGACTCTTGACGTTACAAATACCAAGACATATCCTGTTCACGTAACAGATGATTTGTGGGCAGATACATGGAAGGCAACAACTACTACTGCTGCTACCAATGGTGCATCATTGGATCGTTTCCATGACACAAAGCCTGATTCAGAGTTCCCACGCGTATATTGGGGCTTGGATCCTAACTACAGCACAGATTATACAACAGTTGGCGCTTGTGAAGGCGAGTTTAATCTGGTAGCAAGCCTAACAGACCCAGCAACAGCGTTTAAGACTGGTGAAGATGCCAAGAAGCCTCAGTATTGCCTTGAGAATACTTTCGACATTGGTCACATGGTGCAGGGTCAGACAACACGAGTTTTGTTCTCTGCTAAGTACAAACCTGCTGGTTTTTCAGCTGGAGAGACTTTCTACAAGATGGGTAACAGCTCTCAGTTGTGGAATGCTACAAAGGTAGAGGCTCAGATTAAGGCTAAGGCTATGGAGGTATTTAATGAGACTGATGCTAGCAAGGTGGAAGTAATACTTACAGGTACAGATTTAGCAAAGGCAGGTATCCATCTTATTACAAAAGCGAATGTAAAGCATGGAACAGCTGAGATTTCAGATGATGATATTACTGCAATTAATACTAAACTTGGTTTCAAGGCAGCATCAGGAACAGACCCTATGGTAGGTTTGTCAACATATGTAGATGGAGTTTCTTACTACATCGCACGTGTAAAGCACTTCGGCGATTGCCTTACTAAGTGGGAAGCCGGTAATAAAACATACGACAGCAACAACATCAACTGGCTTGGTCGTTACGGTGTTCTCCGCAACAACTGGTACGAGCTTTCTGTAAATAGCGTTAGTGGTCCTGGTTATCCTGACGTTCCTAAGGTTAATCCTACAGATCCAGACGACGTTAACGATCAGTACATCAACGTAGAGGTTAAGATTCTTTCTTGGGCAAAGCGCAGCCAGAGCATTGACCTCTAATCAATATTGCCCGTCCTATCTTTAGGACCGCAAGAACCCTAATATCTTAGGAGGTACGGCTCATGCAGCCGTACTTCCTTTGATACCTACATTTTGAATATTTACATTATTTACCAACAACTCTAATTAAATTAACGGCAAACATTATGTTTCACGGACTGGTTAAATCTATATGCTCACTCCTCGCCTTTGCACCATTGCTGGCTTCGTGCTCGCTGATGCACGACGACCTTGAGCCATGCGACAATGGCGCTTACCTGCACTTCCGCTACGACTACAACACGCAGCGCGCCGACCTTTTCAACGACCATGTTGGAGGCGTTGTTGTCATGGTGTACGATAAGGACGGCAAGTTCCTTTTCCGTCAGGACGCTTTCAATACCAATAGCGACGCTCCTATCCGCCGTCACGACTTTGCCGTACATCTAAACTTGCAGCCTGGCGAATACCAGTTTCTTGCCATCGCAAAGCAGAAACGATATGAAGAAGCTTTGGCAACTCCTGGAGCCAAGTTTCGTATGCATGCCCATACCGAAGGTGAGGACATGACAAAGTTTAATACCAGACTCGACCGCACGGAGGCGGGCGAAATAGATGAGGTGGACTGTTCTGCTCCTCTCGACACTCTATGGCTTGGCAAGTCGCAACACCTTATTACCGTGCGCGACATGCAAGCAACCCACGATACTATCTCTTTGGTGCGCGACACAAAGCAGCTTACTATCTCGCTGCATCAGCTTGACGCACCTGCCAACATCTCTGCCGATGACTTCGGCTACGAGGTAATAGCCGATAATGGCTTCATCAATTACGATAACTCTTTGGCTCGCGACTCCAAACTTCGCTATACGCCTTTCCATACATGGACTACCGACTTCCGCGATGCTTCGGGCAACGTAAAGGAACGTACTGCCCATGCCGGACTGATGCTCTCGCGATTGGTCTACTATTCTCCTGAGGAGAACGACCGCAACGCCATGCTACATATATATAATAAGGTGACGGGCAAAACCGTGGCTCTTATCAACCTTCCCGACATTCTACAGCAGGGACGCGATGCTTATGCCGCACAAAACTACGGCATTCAGGAATACCTGGACCGAGAATACGACTATCGTCTCGACTTCTTCTTGATAGGTACCGAGTGGCAATATATAAACCTCTCTGTAGGTATACTCGACTGGGCAAAGCGCATTCAGCGCATAAGTTTGTAGAAAGAATAAGACTTGATTATTAAACTTAATTACAATAAAAACAATGAAACGACTTGCAGACATACTTCTTATCGTTGCTGCCCTGTTGTTGTTGGCAGCATGCACAGATGATGCCGATGTATACAACACCTCAGCACCATCAGAGGGCAATCTGTGTGTCTATATACCAGTTAGTCGTGGCGCTGATGATGCTGCTTTGGGTAGTCTGAGTCAGACCGTCCCTACATACAACGCCACGATAGACGAGTGCAAGATAAACGACCTGCATCTTTATGCTTTCCCCGTTGATGGCGGCACATTTCTGTCGCAGGAGTTGCCTTCGCCAGAGGCAAGCAATATGCTTAAAGAAAATATTGCTTCTTATCAGCTAAAGATAAAGCCAGGTAAATATCGTGTCTACGTAGTGGCTAATATGAACGATGTGCTCAAGGACACGCCCATCAATACCGAGGACGACTTGAAAGGCATAGTATTAACTTATGTTCCAATGTCTAAGCCAGGAATGCCCGTAGCCAATAATATCCCTATGATATACGATCCTACAAAGGCAGCCGACGGCACAACTACCAACGGAATCATTACCATTGACAATTCTGTCACAACTCCTCAGAAAGTGGCGGCTAATCTGCAATTTACGTGTGTCAAGGTGTGTCTTAATCTTGCGTACGACCCTGATGCCGAAGGCGTTAGTTCGGCACTTAAGGCTAACGGATTGCAGATTACTGATGTTAAAGCCGAGCGTCTGTCGCCTGAGACAAAGCTGTTGTGGGATGGAAAATTCAGCAACTCCAACGTAAGCAGCGACTATGCCAAAGGCTTTGACTCGGAATTGTACGATACTTTGAATTTAAAAGGTGAGGGTGCTTACTATACTTCGTGGACAGAGACCCCAGGCAATGCTAATGTCAATAACCAGGATATTGTCATGGTAGATCCTAAGGATGTTGCTAAGTCCGTAAACCCTAAGGAGAAGTGGCTCTTCCGTGCCACATATTACCTGCCCGAGCGCTACGTGGCTAAAGCTTCACAGCAGTCGTATCTGAAGATAGATGGAAAAATAGGTTCTGATATCGATAATAGCTACAACATTAACCTTGGCCATCGTCAGGACGAAACCTCAACAACAGAGATTCCAACTTTCCCACGCAGCACATACTACGAGATAGTAGGTCGCCTAAAGACCCTTGGCAATATCGATCTCGACTGTGTTGTTGGTGTTAAGGATTGGGAGATGCCAACTATAGATGTCGACCTCAATCATACTACGCTTTGGGTTTCGAAGACAAAGGCTGAGGTGGGATCGCAAAAAGTTGATTATATCGACTATCTGACAAATGTGGCGGAGGGCGACATTAAGTTTGGATGTGATACAAAGATTGAGAAGAACCCAATAGGAGATTTACCAATTATCATCGCAACTAACGATTATGCAACTCATCGTGTAACATTCAGTATAAATCCAGAACTCTCGGTAAAAGACTTTACAGATGCTAAAGTTCCTAAAGGTACTGCCAAAGTATGGATAAAGGCTGGCAACATAAAGAAATACCTTGATGTAGAATACGACGTTACACCATACTTCAAGGTGGATCCTGTGGATATTGTAATCTTCTACGACCCAAAAAATCCGTCCGAATTGACCAAGGTGGTGAAGTTCACTACCAACCTTGGTGGCATTCAGTTCCCTTCGGAGTGGTCTACGAATCCGGCAGGTGAATATGTTGTGACGTATGCTCAGTCGACAATAAATATTAAGTGCGACAACACTAAAGTGCCTGATGGCACGTTCACCATTACGGCAATAACCAACCCTGGGACAACAACCACACATACGTTTATGGTAAAATCCTTAAACGACTTCGACGGCAAAAATATGGAGCAGCAGATACGCGTAACGGTGCGCCCACCTGCCGACCACTATATTATATATATGCGAGCCATAAACGACTTGGTGTGGTGTAATGGTGACAATAACGATGATTATATGCATTCGCTAATGCTTGATGAGGATACCTATGTTGGTCCTGGTAATAACAACAATTGGCGTGACGGTTGGTGGGAAGACAAGGACGCAAAAGCACAATGGGGTTCAGACAAATCGAAATTGTCTCATAATGATTACCACTATGTTTACATCTACACGCAGATAGGTGAGACAAATGCTGATGGTTCAAAGGACGAGAATAATACAGAATGGTATTTCACTAAAAAATACGATAAAACTGCCGATAAACGTACCACCGTGTCGCATGATAAAGATATGAGTGATTATAATGGTGAGTGGTGGCCTGGTGAAATGATGACAGCCGACAATAACAACCCCGGTTGGTACTATTACAGTATACCAATAGGTGCTCAGTCTCTTGGAGTCAATAAGAATGGAAAGGCTCAGAAGATGATTAAGCCTGGACAAACCTTGCTGATTTTCAGCAATGGTACATTCCTCGCCGTGGGTTTCCAGTCGCATCGTTTCACCCATCACAACGACCCTGGTATCACACTCTTCAACTATGAGGACAATGAAGGCTGGTATCTGTACGACCCGACATGTGATCCATATTACAGAGTTTATGACATGAAACCTACCGTTGTAGACGTGGAATATACCATTTATACCAAAAGACATGAAATATATGGTTGGTATGTTGATTATGGAGTTGCAAATGGTGGTGGAAGCACAAAATTCAAAATGAAGAGCGACAACCCTAATGTCGAAAACGAATTTAAGTGCATAGAATGCCCCAAGAAAGATAAAGATGGTAATACTTGGTACAAGACCATACTCCACCTTAAAGCCCCATTGAATGAATATGCAAAGATTTTGCATGTGAAGATCAGAGATACGGGTCGTGAACCAGAGCTGTTCGATGGTGATAACTATCCAGTATCAGGAACGGTTACAAGAACGATTAATGGTCGCAACTGTGTACGCTATGTGATAGAAGGCAGTTACGATCCTGACACAGATACTTGGAAGCGAGGAGCACCCTTTTAAAAAGTAACAATTAAAAGACAACAATATGTATATCAAGAAATTGACAATTTGGCTCTTCATGCTCTTGGCTATGGTGTCGACTGCTTGCAGCGACATCAGAGACATTGTAGGAGGCGACACACCAGACTTGCCGTCCGATGGAGTTGTGCTGACTCTTAAGTTGCCTAATTTCACCAAGAATACAGTGGCGACACGAGCAACCGAGCAGCAAATCAACAAACTCTGCGTATTGTGCTACGATGCAGAAGACAATTATCTCGGCATGAGCAATATCACGAGTTTGGACATCAAACCCAATAACGACGGCACCTGCAAGGTGAAGGTGAAGGTTATGGAGGGAACTGCAACGCTACATATTGTAGCCAACACCGACATATCAGAGAGCGACGCCAAGGATGCTGAGGGCAAGAACAACCTGTACAACGCAACACGCGAGGGCAACCTCAACCTCGACGCGCCCGTTTGTTGGGGAAGCGTAAAGGTGGACGACCTGCTTAGCCCCAGCACCAAAGTGTGGTTGTTCCGACAGTTTGCCAAGGCGTCTGTTACAAAGGATGATGATAAGGTGAAAAACTTCGAGATTACTGGTTTCAAGCTCATCAACACGGCTAAGAGGGGCACAATAGCCACCACAAAGTTGTATACCGATGTGTCTCTGCCTTCGTCGGTAGATTACACGGATGAGAAAGACTATAGTATGGGCGAGCATCCTTTCTACGAGACTCCAGCCGACAAGGCAAACATGATAATCAAGGCAAAGTATAATAATGGACCAGAGACTTATTATAAGGTGGCGTTTCAAACAAAAAATTCGGACGGCACTTTTACTCCGATGGCTCTTCTGCGCAACCATCATTATCAGGTGAAGGTCACGGCTGTAAATCATGCAGGCTATTTGTCAGAAAAAGAAGCTAAAGACAATCTGCCAGAGAACGGACTGTCTGTAGAAGTGGTTGACGACAATCCGCGTATTGTGAACATGATAGCATGTAAGGACTACGAACTTGGCGTGTGTGACAAGCAGACTGTAAAGGGTAATGCCGAGGAGGCTACAATTACGTTTGTAACAACCAAGCCAAAAGATAATAGTGAGTATAATGGTCTTAGCGTTGTCTCGAACGATTCTTGGATTACAGTTCCAGATAATGATAAATTATCAGCATCGTATATTGATTTGCCAACAACTGCTGGACACCACTCGTTACCAGGCAGGTTGTACACCATTAAGCTTACTCTATCCCAGAACTACCAATCGACTGCGCATGCTGGTACTGTGACAATAACATCAGGCGACTTGTCGCGCGTTGTAGAGATTACCCAGTTGGGCTACGACTTCCGTACTGATAAAAATAGAATTGTGCGGATACGAGATCTTGAAAATAAAAGTTCAGATTTAAACCAAGACGACTACTTCTGCTGGATGGACTCGACGCTTCAGGGCATAAGGCCAGAGGAGAACCAAGGCAGAGTGCGCAACGACGGACTCCACTTCTTTGTGGGAAAAAATCAGGTTTACTATCTTATTCCGCAGCTTAAGGGCGACACACTCACGTGTAATGACACACGAGTGAAGGTGGACAAGAAAAGCGTCAGCGGATTCTACAAGGTGATGCTTGCCGACAATTCGGACGAATCGTATAACGACAATAATTATAATAGGTGGATTAGCAATGA
>ENA-ORNT01002914-ORNT01002914.1-human-gut-metagenome-genome-assembly--contig:-NODE-2914-length-10144-cov-2.388641_pt1 | contig 10144 bp, 8 predicted proteins | sample MGYA00242120_ERZ509032 | MGnify/ENA primary metagenome ERZ509032 (study PRJEB26280, sample SAMEA2338729) | human gut metagenome | biome: human gut; feature: human-associated habitat; material: faeces...
CAGCCCCCGACATCACTATCCCTGCCGGTGTTTATACCATCGACAAATCGGGCGATAAAGGCACTGTTATTGCCTGTCCCGGAATACAAGGGGGCAAAGTAACTGCTTCATTCTATGGAAAATGTAATGCCTCCGGCGCACTTCAAACGCCGATGTATTTTATGGTTGCCGGTACGGTTACGGTAGAAAATCGTGATGGCAATCTCTTCATAGAAGTGGACGCATTAAACTCATTCGATATTCCTATCCATATCACCTATACTGTTACAGAAACGGCTTTGGAGAATAGTACCGTAGAATCGTCCTCCACCCGCAAGGTGATAGAAAACGGACAACTGCTTATCTTGCGTGGCGACGATAGATTCAACGTATTAGGCACTAAGATTCAATAAATAGGAAAAAAGACCTATAAAGCATTAGAGGTGAATATCTAATGCAAGAAAAAGGGCGGGGCGACAAACTCCCGCCTTTTTTCTTTCGGGTAAGTGAGATTTTCCGAACTATCACAATGTAATTTATCGAAGTTACACACGCCAAAATGTGTAATTTATCGAAGTTTGTTAGGTGATTTTTGCGTAATTTATCGCAATTAGGGGATTAAGGGACGATTAGAGGAAGATGGTTGTGGGATATTGGATATTGGTGAGGTAGAGGCCTTGGGCGGGGGCGGAATCGCCGGCGAGGGAGCGGTTTTGGCGGGTGATAAGGTCGGCGAAGGCTGTGGGTGTGATTTTGGCATAGCCTACCTCGAAGAGTGTACCGACGATGGCACGCACCATATTTCGGAGGAAGCGGTCGGCTATGATGACAAAGACGGCTTCGTGGTCGTTCTCGATGCGCCATTCGGCGGTGGTGATGTTGCAAATCTTGGTTTTGACGTCGGTGTGTGTGCGGCAGAAAGAGGAAAAATCCTGTGTGCCCATCAGATAGTGGGCGGCTTCGTTCATCAGGGGATAGTTCAGTCCGCTACGCACTTGTGTACGGAGCGCATATTGAAAGGGGTCTTTGCGAGTGGTAATACGATAGTGGTAGGTGCGCGAAATGGCATCGAATCGTGCGTGTGCGTCGGGGGCTACAGGGAAGAGGTTATAAATAGCGATGGGGGGTGGAAGAAAGCGGTTGAGGCGATACACTCTTTGCGCGCACTCATCGGGGAGGAGAGGCGTATCGAAATGGGCATACATCATCTCGGCATGTACGCCAGCGTCCGTCCGTCCGGCAAAAGTGAGTGGTATGGGTGAACGGAAAATAGTAGCCATAGCGTCCTCCATTACATCCTGCACCGTACCTCCGGCAGGTTGGGATTGTGAGCCATGGAACTCTGTTCCGCAATATGCAAATTGCAAAAAGTACCTCATATCTTATTATTTACGGCGGTGAAATATGATTTCCGCCATCTTATTGAGTTCGGGGGAGAGTTGCAAGAGCCACGCTATTGCCACGCCGCTCCCCAACAACACTACCGTACGCAGAATACTGCTGAGCCAGATATCGGTGGAGGGGAAGCAATGTAGCCAGAGCGCATTGAGGGCAAAAAGCACTATTATCAACGCTATGGCGAGTGCGGTTTGGCGGTTGGCGACAGAGACACGGCATACACAGCGCAAGATAAGCACCACGAGAGCGAAATAGACGGCATAGGCTATCAGGTTACTCATCGCCGCGCCATCCATTCCATAGAGAGGAATGAGGTAGTTATTCAGGCAGACAGACGCAGCAGTGAGGAAGAACGAGAGGAAGAGCGAGAAGACATAGAAGCGCGAGTAACTGAGCGCAGAGAGGCAGATGGAGAAAGTGGCAATAATGATTTGGTTAATACCGAGGATCAACACTACATTCTTCGCGACAGCATAGGTGCTGCCGTTGGGCAAGAGATGGAAAATAAGGTCGATATTGAACCATATAGCGAGGAAAATGAGTCCGCCGACGAGGAGGAGGTTGTTGGATACCCGGCGCATCAAGCGTGATGCTCCCTGCCTATCCTGCTCCTTTATGGCGTGCGCCAACTGCGGGGAAGCGATGGCGGTAACCGAACGGTAGGGGATACTGACCATGACGGCGATATAGGTGGCGATGGCATATATGCCCGTGCTGTCGAGTCCCATCTTGGCGGTAATAAAGAACGAAGAGAGTGCGGGTGCGAGTACACTTGCGACAGCAGATATAAAGAGAAAGCCCGTATAGAGGAGGTAGTTGCGCACCAGCGATGGATTATTGCGCAAGAATGTCCAGTCGGGGCGTAGAGAGATATGCCCGACAGCAAAGAGGTAGGCAAGGTTAATTAGGGCGGCGACAGCATAGTTGAGGCACAGGCCGATGACAAAGCCGTCCATGGAGAGGATACGGAAAGCGTAGAGGAGATATAGAGCCAACATACCGATACGGACGACGAGTTCGCGCACTGCGCGTGGTACGACGATGCGCATCAAGACATTGGCGTTGGTTTCGAAGATAGTCTGATAGAGCATAAAGAACGCCAGCGGGAGGACCATATAATAATAATCCATAAACAGCGGCGATTTGTCTCCAAACCAATTGCCGAGGGGGATGTGGCACGCCCAATAGACGAGGGCAAACAGCAGAAAGCCGAAAAGGGGGACGACCAGTGTATAGAAGAAAAAGCCGTGGTCGCGGGTGTCAGCGTCTTTGAAATAAGGATAGAAACGAATGATAGATGTGTTGGTGCCGAGTTGTGCCAGCCCGATAAACAGTGTAGCAGCATCAACAAGAACACGCGCGAGTCCGATTTCTTGCGCAGACAGAAAGCGGGTAAGGACGAAGAAAGTAGTCAAAAAGCCCACCGCAACCCCTATGTAGGTTACGATGGTGCCTTTGATACTTTGTCTTGCGATAATACCCATATAAAATAATTATTAGTCCAATCAGGCTACAGGGTCTAATTGGACTAATAAGACAGAACGTTTATTATTTCTCGATGCCGAGCAGTTCAACCTCGAAAATAAGCGTGGAGTACGGAGGAATAGAACCTGCCTGACGTGCGCCGTAGCCAAGTTCCTGAGGGACATAGAAGCGGAATTTGCTTCCTACAGGCATGAGTTGTACACCCTCTGTCCAACCGGGGATGACCTGATTGAGAGCGAAAGTGATAGGTTCGCCACGGTCAACACTGCTGTCGAAGACAGTACCGTCGGTGAGGGTACCATGGTAGTGGACTTTTACCTTGTCGGTAGCAGTCGGCTTTGCACCTTTACCCATCTTGATAACTTCATACTGGAGTCCGCTCTCGGTGGTGACAACGCCCTCTTTGAGTTTGTTTTCCTCGAGGAATTTCTTTCCGGCAGCAATGGCTTCACCGTACTTGATTTGTGTCATCGTATTCTCAATGTACTCACCTGCGGTGCGGCTATCGAACTGAGTGTCATAGTCGTACATACCGTTGACAAATCCCTGTTTGATAAGTTCGAAATTGGTTGCGACATTCTCCATACCCAGCAATCCGGTGGGTTCCTGCTCGCGGATGGCACTACCGATTTGCTTACCCATCATAACGAGTTGAGGGTTGCGTGCACTGACTTTCATCGCCTTGTTGATATTCTCGATGAAGTCCTTTTGCGCGATGCCGTCGGTGTCGTTAGCCAGCAGGTACATACGCATCTGGTCACCATTGAGCATACCGAAAGCGTAGTTGATACTATCGGTGAAGTTTTTGAGTTCAACGGTTTTCACTTTGCTCGGGCATTTGCCTTTGACGGTTTTGCCAGCCTGTGTATCGGTTGTTTTGCCATAAGACGCCTGGAAGAACGTGCGTGCGTCAGCGGCTTTCATGACAGTAGTGTCGCCATTGAGGGCGTTAACCAGACCTTGGAAGAGCATTTTCTCGTTGAGCGTCCAATGCTCGTTCTCTGCGAGTCCTTTGGATTCAAACGATTTGATACCCGTGCCGACGTTGCGTCCTGCTTGTGCCGCCTCGCTCAGCGTTTCCTCTTTGCCATTGTAGCCTTCTTCGAGAGCGGCGATAAACTCGTTGACGCTCTGTTTGCTGCTATCTTTGGCAAGTTGGTACATCTTGATTTGGGCACCATTGATGAAGCCCAACGCATAGTTGAGGGAGTCGTTTTGGCTCTCCAGAACAGCGTCCTTGGCGGTGTAACTATTGCCGCATGACACCATAGCCATAGCCGCAAGGACGATAATACTCATTTTTTTCATTGTTGTATGATGTTATTTGTTTTATTAGTCTAATAGGGCGAATTAGTCCGATGGGCCTAACGGGGCTAATTATTCGATGCCGAGCAGTTCAACGGTGAAGATGAGTGCTGCATAAGGGGGGATAGCCGCGCCTGCACCCTGTGCTCCGTAGCCGAGTTGATAGGGGATGTACAATTTGTACTTGCTTCCTATCGACATCAACTGCAAGCCCTCAGTCCAACCTTTGATGACCTGGTTGAGCCCGAAAGTGATAGGTTCGCCACGTTTGTAACTGCTGTCAAAAACTGTGCCATCGGTGAGTGTACCCTCATAGTGCACCTTCACTTTGTCGGTGGCTTTTGGTTTTTGCCCGATAGTAGCCTCGATGATTTCGTATTGCAATCCACTGGGTGTGGTTTTCACTTCGGGGCGTTTTGCGTTCTCGGCAAGGAACTTCTCACCTGCTTCCTTGGCTTGTCCGGCAATTTTCTGCTCCAACTCGGTGAAGAATTGGTTGAGGATAGTCTGCGCTTCCGTATAAGCGATTTCGGGTTGTTGTTTTTCCAAGACGTGCTCAATACCTTTGGCGAGGTCTGCATAGTTGAGTTTTTCGACGCCGCTGCTGAGCAGTTGCTGACCCATAGAGAGTCCGAGTGCATAACTGATTTTGTCCATTTTGTATAGTTTTTATTTGTTAGTCGATATGATTTTATACATTATCTAAAATCTTAATATCCGTGTATATTTTGAGGTTCGACGCTCCCTCGCAGGTGATTCGTAGGTGATTCGTCCGTCCTTCGTAGTCGGTATGTAGTGATCAACGGAAAGCAGATATTAACAAACCGCATGTTTTTATTTGCAAAGTTCCTGCATGCGGGCGATGTATTTGCCGAGAATGTCGAACTCGATATTGACAATACTGCCCTCCTGTATATATTTGAAATTGGTTTCCTCGTGGGTATAAGGGATGATACAAACACTGACATAGCCCTTTCCGTCCACCACGTCGGGTTCGCAGACTGTCAGGCTCACACCGTTGATACAGACAGAGCCTTTGTCCACGGTAAGGTAGCCACGGCGAATCATCTCCTTGCTACTATCATACTCGAAACGATAGTACCAACTGCCTTCGGTTTCCTGCACGTTGATACATCGGGCAGTCTGGTCCACATGCCCTTGCACGATATGCCCGTCGAGCCTCTCGTTGAGCAACATTGAGCGCTCCACATTGACCCAGTCGCCCTCGCGCAGAAGACCGAGATTAGATCGAATAAGCGTCTCCTGCATAGCAGTTACGGTATAGAGGTCGCCCTCAATCTTCACCACCGTGAGGCACACGCCGTTGTGGGCGATAGATTGGTCGATACTCAGCGCGTCCGAGAAAGGATTGCGCAATGTGAAATGTTTATTGCTTTGTTCTTGCTCAATCTTAACGACTTGAGCCATGGTTTCTACGATTCCTGAAAACATTGAAATCAAATTTAATAAGAATTACACAATATATAATAAAGAGTACGGTGCCGATACCCATTCGCACCCACATACCGAGGTCATAGGCTCCATAATAGATTGCCAACAGACCGACAGTTACAAGGGTATAAGCACCGATACGCTTGAGGTCATACGGGATAGTGAGGTATTTGCGCCCGACAAAATACGAAAGCAGCATAATGACAAAATAGCATACCGTGCTGCTTGCGGCAGATGCCATATAGCCGATTTTTGGCACAAATATCGCCTGCAAAGTGAACGTTATCACCACGCCAATGAGCGAGAACCAGGCCCCCCATTGGGTCTTGTCGGTCAGTTTGTACCAAAAACTGAGGTTGAAATAGATACCCTGGAAGATATATGTCCACAGCACGACAGGAACAATCTTCAAGCCTTCCCAGTAACTCGGAGCAATGATAAACTTGAGCAAATCAAGGTAGAACACCATACCGAGAAGGATAAGATACGAGAAGAGAATATAGTACTTCATCGCATCGGCATACGCCTCCACCGACTTGCGGTCCTTGTGCTTGGCGAAGACAAACGGTTCGTAGGCATACCGGAATGCCTGCGTAAACATCATCATCACCATAGCGACCTTAAAGCATGCGCCATAGATACCGAGTTGGGTCTGTGCGTCCGCGCCAGTGTAGAAGAAGGGGAACAAAATACGGTCGAGCGTCTGGTTCATGATTCCGCACACACCCAAGACAAGCAACGGCAGCGAATAACGCAGCATACGTTTGAGCAACGACCATGAGAAAACAGGGGCTTGGCTCTTGCGGGGTTCCATAATAGCAGGGAGCAGGCAAAGGGTCTGAATAGCCGTAGCAATGATATTCGCCACAAAGACATAGCCCACCCCATAATCGGGATTATACCACGCAGAGATAATGCTCCAGTCCTGTATCTTCGGGCAAAGCACCAAGAAAAACAGGTTGAGCAGGATATTTAGAAAGACAAAAAGCAGTTTGAGCGCGGCAAAACGAATAGAACGTTTCTTGTAGCGAAGATAAGCAAAGGGGATAGAGGCAAAAGCGTCCATCGCCACCACAACACTCAACAGCGCAATAAACTCAGAATGAGACGGATAGCCCAATACGTTGGCTAACGGTTGGCGGAAAACACAACATAGCACGGCAAACAACAGCGAGGTGCTGAAAAGGCTAATCATCGCCGTGGTATAGACCGTAGTGGGGTTCTCCTCTTCCTTGTTGGCAAAGCGGAAGAAACCCGTCTCCATACCATAGGTAAGAATCACCAGCAAGAGTGCCGTCCAAGCATATAGGTTCGTAACAATACCATAATCAGCCTGTTGCGCCAAGACATAGGTGTACAGAGGGACCAACAGCCAGTTCAAGAACTTACCGATGATAGACGAAAGACCGTATATCACGGTGTCTTTCGCAAGAGACCTAAGCCCCCCTCGTTCCCCCTTCGAAGGGGGAAGATTCAGAGTTGGGTCTGTATTGTTGCTATTACTTGATCTATGTTGCATAAAACCTATTCGTTTATAAATCGGAGTACTTTGTAACCCCTGCCGAGATAGTTTAGGATATCCGCCTGCCGATAAATCTTATTTTCATCATTCATCGCCCGCGCCACTCTGCAAATCCTCCTTTGAAAGGGGATTAGAGGGTCCCACAATAATCACGATTTCGCCTTTGGCTTCACGCTCTTTGAAGGAAACAATCAGTTCCGCGAGGGTACCACGGCGGGTCTCCTCAAACTTCTTGCTAATCTCACGACTGACACTCGCTTTGCGGTCTGCGCCCAGCACCTCTGCCAACTGCTCCAAGGTCTTCACCAAACGGAAAGGCGACTCATAGATAATCATCGTGTGGGTCTGTTCGGCGAGTTGTTGCAGACGGGTCTGACGCCCTTTCTTCTGAGGAAAAAAGCCCTCGAAATAGAACCTGTCGCATGGCAAGCCGCTATCCACCAATGCCGGAACGAAAGCCGTTGCGCCGGGCAGACATTGCACCTCCACACCTCGCTCTACGCACGCACGCACAAGCATAAATCCAGGGTCGCTGATACCGGGAGTACCCGCGTCGGAAACCAATGCCACATTCATCCCCGCAGCAATACGCTCCGCCATAGAGTCGGAAGTCTCATGTTCGTTGAATTTATGGTGTGCCTTGAGCGGAGTATGGATATCATAGTGCTTGAGCAACACCGACGAAGTGCGTGTGTCTTCGGCGAGAATCAAATCGACCTCTTTCAACACACGCAAAGCGCGCAACGTAATATCTTCCAAATTGCCGACAGGGGTCGGGACGACATAGAGCATAGATAGACAAAGAATAAAGAACAAAGAATCAGGCGAAGCGGCGGTGGAGAGCATTGACAAACAATTCGTAACTCGGTTGTTCTTTGTCCCAGTTGAAATGTCTGTCGATATATTCCATTGCCTCATCGAAAGTGTTTAGTCCGTTGAGGTCTGCAATAGTGCGCTGCATCAGTTCACCGTTCTTGCCAAACAACTCGCGCTGATAGAGGAAACGGTCGCCGATAGAGATTGCCTGCTTGAGGTCTGTCACGGGTGCACCATAAGCCGTATTGGCTTTGTGAGCATCGGTATGTACAGGCTCTGCGGGTGCCACAGCCGGAGCAGGTTCCACTTTCGGTTCTTCCTGCGCCGGTTCTGCTACGACGGTTTCCGGTTGTGTTGCCGGTTCCGGTTGTGTTGCCGGTTCCGGTTGTAGTTGCTCTTGTGGTTCCTCCACTGCCTCAGCGGGAGTCTCCTGTACGGGTTCTTCTTCTGCCACTTCTGCCGTTACAAGTTCCGGTTCTTCGGTGTCATCGTCCATCAGGAGTTCCACTTCCACCTCGGGTTCCTCGTCCATTGCAGGACGGGCTTCCACCTCTACGAGGCGTTGCTCCAGTTCCTCCATCAAGTCGCGTTGCACCGCCAATGCCGCATTGGCGGCATTGAGGGCTTTTTGCAACTCTTCAATCGTCTTATCTAATGTGGCGATACGCTTCTCCAAACCGGCAGAGTAAGTGGCTATCGCCTGTATAAAATGTCCGTTATCCATCTGTTATTTCGTCATACTTAATTCATAATGGGGCTTAGCACGCCACTTTCTCAAGCCATTTGACCATTCCGAGCATAACGCCCATCGAGACAAGGCAAACGCCGAGGAACACCGCCCAGCAGTACTCAATCGGCCAAGCGTTATACATTACGGGGCCTACCCAAATCATCAAGTTGCCGAGAGCAGTAGCACCCAACCAGAGGCCTTGGCAGAGACCTACCATGTGGCGTGGAGCGACCTTGCTGACAAAGGAGAGACCGAGCGGCGAGATAAACAACTCAGCCACCGTAAGGAAGAAATAGGTTACTACCAACACCCACGGACCTGCTTTGGTCAGACCGGCAGGCGCCATTTGCTCTGCGTCCATAGCACGAAAATCCGTACCCGAAGGATAGGCCATTACCGCCGAGAATATCGTCAGGAACAGATAAGCACAAGCCGCGATACCCATACCGATAGCAATCTTACGCGGGGTAGAGATAGCCTTTCCCTTGTGTGCCAACGAGCCGAAAATCCACATAATAATCGGTGTGAGCACAATCACGAAGAACGGATTGAGAGCCTGCCAGATCTCGGGTGCAATCGATTGCGTTACCACAAAGTCGCGTGCAAAGACCGACAATGATTGTCCGTTCTGGTGGAAACTGAACCAAAAGAAAATAGCCACGCCGAGTACTGCGAACAGCGCATACATACGTTGCTTAATCTCCTGAGCCATAGCGGCTTTCTCCTCAGCCGTATAGGTAACAGCATTATCAGTAATTTTCTTAGCGGGTTGCGGGAATATCTTTTTGGTGCAAAGGAAAATAACGAGCGAAAGCAACATAGCCGCCACCGAAGCAATAAACGAATAGTGGATACCGGTATTGAACACATTGATATAGTCCTGGCAGAAAGCCGCATTGTCCACGAAGTGGTAACCGCTTGTCATCACCTGTTGCATAGTTTCGGTGAACTTGGTGGTAACTACCCCGTCAGCCAGGTACTGGTGGCAGAGTGCAGGCATATCCGCATTATACACCAATTCGTGTGCTTTGAGCCACCATTGGCGGAGCAGCGGAGCCACAAACGGCGCAATCAGACCGCCGATATTGATAAACACGTAGAAGATTTGGAACCCTGAATCGCGTTTGTCCTTGGCTTGCGCCAACACCTCCGGACCTTTCTTAGCCGCTTCTTCCTCAAGTTCGTCGTACATCTTACCTACGATGGCTTGCAAGTTGCCTTTGAAAAGTCCGTTACCAAACGCTATCATCAGCAATGCCACACAAGTAAAGACCAAGATGCCCCACCACATAGCATCGCCATCGGTTTGGCTGAACACAGGTATCGACAATGCTACATAGCCTAATGCCATGATTATCAAGCCCCATTGAATGGTCTTGTTGTAGTTTTGCGTCTTATCGGCAATAAGACCACCGACGAGACTCAGCACGTAGCTACCGCAATAGAACACAGAGTAG
>ENA-ORNT01002919-ORNT01002919.1-human-gut-metagenome-genome-assembly--contig:-NODE-2919-length-10129-cov-64.697737_pt1 | contig 10129 bp, 6 predicted proteins | sample MGYA00242120_ERZ509032 | MGnify/ENA primary metagenome ERZ509032 (study PRJEB26280, sample SAMEA2338729) | human gut metagenome | biome: human gut; feature: human-associated habitat; material: faeces...
GACGGTCGTCGAAGACATAACTTCTAATCTGGCTTCCCCACTCTATCTTCTTCTTGCCGGCCTCAATCTTAGCCTTAGCTTCCAGACGCTTCTTCATGGCGCGGTCGTAGAGTTGACTCTTCAAGAGCAACAGAGCCTTGGCACGGTTCTTTGGCTGGTCACGGGTCTCGGTATTCTCGATGAGGATTTCTTCTTCCTCACCTGTATCAGGGTCGGTATACCAATAACGCAGACGGACACCGGATTCAACCTTATTCACATTCTGACCACCGGCACCACTCGAACGGAAGGTATCCCAGGAAAGTTTGGCTGGGTCAACATACACCTCGATGGTATCATCTACCAGCGGAGTTACGAAGACACTGGCGAAACTGGTCATTCGCTTGCCCTGGGCATTGAAAGGAGAAACACGCACCAGACGGTGCACACCGTTCTCGCTCTTCAGATAACCATAAGCGTACTCGCCGCCCTCAATGGTCATGGTCACACTCTTGACACCAGCCTCATCACCTTCCTGCATATCGGTGATGGTTACCTTGTAGCCATGAGCCTCAGCCCAGCGCATATACATACGCATCAGCATCTGCGCCCAGTCCTGGCTCTCGGTACCACCGGCACCGGAATTGATCTTGAGTACGCAGTCCATCGGGTCTTCCTTCTGGCGAAGCATGTTCTTCAACTCCAGGTCTTCGATGGCTTTGATCGCCTTGGCATAATCGGCATCCACCTCTTCCTCGGTTACCATTTCATCTTTATAGAAGTCGAACGCCAGCTTCAACTCATCGGCATAAAGACGTACAGTCTTATAACCATCCAGCCATTTCTGGATGCCCTTCACTTTCTTCATCTGCTCCTGTGCATACTTCGGGTCTTCCCAGAAGTCAGGAGCCTGGGTACGGAGCTGCTCCTCTTCGAATTCTACTTTCTTCTGGTCTATATTGAGATAGCGATGCAGAGCGTCAGCTCTGTCCATCACATCCTTCAACTGGTCAGCTGTAATCATTAATGTATAATTAATAATGAATAATTAAAACTTACTCCTCATACATCTTGTCAATCTCCGCCTTGTAGTTCTTGTTGATGATAGGGCGGCGAATCTTCAAGGTATTGGTCAACTCGCCCGACTCCATTGAGAAGTGGTGAGCCAGGAGAGTGATACGTTTGATCTGCTCATAATAAGCCAGATGCTGCTGGAGAATCTGAATACGGTCCATCAACATCTTCTGTACCTTTTCGTTGGCACACAAATCTTCACGGCAGGTAAATGTGATATGATGCTCACGAGCCCAGTCCTCCACGAGACGGAACTCTGGAACGACGAGGGCTGAAACGAACTTGCGCTGGTCGGCAATCACAGCCACCTGATCGATGAACTTATCTACCAGGAGCAACGACTCTACCTGCTGAGGAGCGATATACTTACCATTCGATGTCTTGAACAGGTCCTTGATACGCTCGGTGAGATAAAGTTCGCCATCCTTCAAGTAGCCGGCATCACCAGTATGGAAGAATCCATCCTTGTCGAATGCCTTCGCATTGGTGGTATCACGATGATAATATCCCGGAGTGATGGTAGGGCCCTTGAGGAGCACCTCATTATCCTCACCTATCTTTACCTGAATGCAGGAGATAGGACGACCCACCGAACCCAGACTGCGTTTCTTGTCGAGATGATCACAAGATACGGTGGCAAGGCTCTCGGTCAAACCATATCCCACCACCATATTGATGCCGATGGCATGTACAAATTCCTCTACTTCCGGACTCACGTAAGCACCCGCTGTAGGGAAGATATTCGGTTTTTCCAAGCCCAACTGCTTGCGAACCATGCTCAAAACGGTCTTGTTGATAATTCTATATTCCAACTCCAGAGCCAAAGGAGGACGCTTGCAGTTGGCAATATACTCGATGTTACGTTTCTTACCTACCGCCAAGGCATGGTAGAAGAGTTTCTTCTGGATAGGACCGGCATCATCCATCTTAGCCTTTACAGCGATATAAACCTTCTCCCAGAAACGTGGCACACTACACATACAGGTAGGATGCATCTCTCGCATACTCTCCTGAATTTCATGAGGATAAGTATTGATGATGAGTTCGGCACCTTCGCTCAAGCAGAGATATGCCCATCCACGCTCAAAGATATGGGTGAATGGAAGGAAATCAATGACACGATCCTTTTCGGTAACAGGAATGCACTCGTCGTTTGCCTTCAAAGCAGCATAATACTGGCTATAGGTCAGCATCACGCCCTTGCTATCTCCAGTTGTTCCACTGGTATAGAGGATATTAGCCAAGTCATCCATACTTGCCTGCTTGTAGAGTTCCTCCACTTCTGTCTGACGAGGAAGATTCTCTCCCAGCTTCAGGAAGTCCTTGAAATAGAGGGCAGCAGGATCGTGGGTACTGATGCGCACGCTTGAATCGAAAATGATGATACGTTCCAGAGATGGACAGAGGGCAAAGATACGATGAGCCTTGTCATACTGCTCCTGTTCGCCAACAAAGAGGAAGCGAATCTGCGCATCATTAATCATATATTGAATCTGCTGCTCGCTGCTGTTGGCATAGAAAGGCACAGAGGTAACTCTGATACCGTACGCACCGAAGTCGGTGTACAGATAATGCACACAGTTCTGCGAGAAGACAGCGATTTTGTCAAGAGGTTTAGCCCCAAGATTCAGGAGGGCATTGCTCACTTGTTTCACTCTTAGCGAGAAGAGATTAAATGAAACCGTTTGCCACTGGTCACTACCAAACTTTCTGAAGGTAAGCGCTGGCTTATCTCCCCATTTCTTAGCTAGGTCGTGAATCAGTACCGAAAGATGACTATTAATTTGCATAAGCTTATATTTATATTCTGATGCAAAGATAATAGAATTTGTTAAGAACACAAAATAAAAAGATATTTTTTCCACTTTATCTGCTCTTTTTTTCGTAACTTTGCAGAAAAAAAGCTGCACTCGACAATTTGAAAGTAAACTTTCATTGTCCTCGTTTGCATTTTTTTTGCAGAAAAAACAAAGAATAGGGAGATTATGATGACACAAGAAGAATATGTAAGCGATGCCGTGGATTTGTTGAAAAAGCTCATCGCCACCCCATCTGTAAGCAGAAACGAGAAGGATGCTGCCGACATCATGGAGCAGACCATCCGCAAATATGGTTTCGAACCTCATCGTGAGGCGAACAACATCTGGATTATCGACCCTCATTACGATGAGAGCCGACCTACCCTGCTGCTCAATGCCCACATCGATACCGTGAAGCCTGTGGCTTCATGGACACGCAACCCGTTTTCACCGGATGTAGAAGAGGGTGTACTTTACGGTTTGGGCAGCAACGATTGCGGCGGCGGACTCTGTTCGCTCCTCCAGATATTCAGAATGCTGACCGCAAAGCCTCAGCAGTATAATCTTATCTATCTGGCATCCGCCGAAGAAGAGGTGTCGGGAAAGGATGGCATTACCCGTGCCCTGCCTTTGCTTCCGCATATCGACCTTGCCATTGTAGGTGAACCTACCGGCATGAACCCGGCTGTTGCCGAAAAGGGACTGATGGTGCTGGATGTGATTGCTCACGGAAAGAGCGGTCATGCTGCCCGCAACGAGGGAGTAAACGCTATCTACGAGGCATTGGATGATATGCGATGGATTCGTGACTATAAGTTTGAGAAGGTGAGCGAGTTCCTGGGACCTACCAAGATGACGCTTACCGTAGTGAATGCCGGAACCCAGCACAATGTGATTCCGGATAAGTGTACGATGCTTGTGGATATCCGCACCAACGAGTTCTATGACAACGAGGAGGTTTACAAGTTTATCTGCCAGCACCTGAAGAGCGAGGTAAAGGCCCACAGTTTCCGTCTGAAGTCATCCCGCATTGACCCGGCGCATCCTCTTATCAGGAAATGTGTAGCCATGGGCATGAAGCCATTCGGCAGTCCTACCCTCAGCGACCAGGCTCTGATGCACTTCCCATCGTTCAAACTGGGTCCGGGCGAATCTTCCCGCTCCCACTCTGCCAACGAGTTTATCCGCATCAGCGAAATCCGCGATGCCATTGCAAAATATATAGAGCTTCTAGATGGAGCAACCATCTAAAAGACAATGTTCCTGACTATACCTTAATTATATAGGTTACAATAAAAACAAAGCGCGGTTATGCCTCAGACATAACCACGCTTTCTGTTTTTCATCATCTTTTATCTTTTTTACTTATTTTCGCTGCAAAGATAAGAATACTTTCTGGACTTTCAATAAGAAAAATAGAAAAAGGGTAGAAAAGAAAACGCAATCGTTTGCATACTTAGCAAACGATTGCGTTTTTTTCTGTATTTAATATTTTTTATCTTCCCAACCAAGCCTCTGGGTTGAGCTTGGCAGTCTCCTTGCGAAGCTGGAACTGAAGGATATTGTCAGAACCCACATTACCGAGAGCCTGACGGGTACTTACCTTCTGTCCCTTATGAACGCTGACGGATTTCAGGTTACAATATACCGAGATGTAGGCACCATGACGAACCAATACGTTCCACATGCCACCATATCCGAATACGGCACTCACCTCACCATCGTAGATGCTGCGAGCCACGCAACCCGGCTTGCCCTGAATGTTGATACCCTTATTGTCGAGCGTTACACCCTTCAAGCCCTGTACATTATACTGTCCAAAGTGGCTAACGATGCGATAACCGCCGCTGATAGGCATTGGCAGACGACCACGGTTTGCCTCGAATCCGCCACTCAGCATACGGTCTACCGAACTCAAGGTAGCCGCCTCCTGCGCCTCCTTCTTGACAGCAGCAATCTCACGAGCCTGGCGCTCCTCGTCTGCCTTAGCCTTCAACTCAGCAGCCCTTCGTTCAGCTTCAGCCTTTCTTGCCGCCTGTTCAGCAGCAGCCTGACGTGCAGCCTGTTCTGCTGCAGCACGCTGTGCCGCCTCGGCTGCAGCACGCGCCTTTGCCTGCGCCTTGGCCTTAGCCTTCGCTTCAGCCTGAGCAGCCGCTTCTTCCTGAGCCTTTCTTGCAGCCTCAGCAGCCTGCCTTGCCTCTTCGGCAGCCTTTCTTCTTGCCGCCTCGGCAGCAGCTTCACGAGCCTTCGCCTCAGCAATACGACGTGCATTCTCCCTGGCAGCAGCCTCGGCAGCAGCCTTCTTACGCGCCAATTCCTCAGCACGTTTCTTGGCGGCAGCAGCTGCAGCGGCCTTCTTCTTAGCCTCGGCAGCAGCACGGGCACGAGCCTTGGCTACTTCCTGGGCAATCAAACGGTCAATCTGGGCATTGATTGCCGCATCCTTCTGACGCTGGTCAGCAATGACAGCCTGAATGGTCTTCTGCTGCTTCTGCAGTCCGTGTACCATTTCCTGCTGCTGGGTCTGCTTGCCTTCGAGTGCAGTCTTCTCCTGCTTGCCCTTATATAATAAGGTGTTCTTGTGTCCCTTTACGTTTTGCAGCTGCACATGCTTCTCGTTCACCTGCTTCTGCTTTGCCTTTACAGCCTCGCCCTGCACCTTCTGATAGGAAGAATACTGGCGGATGAAGGAAAGGCGGCGATACATCTGTGTCAGATTCTTGGCGCTGAAGATGAACATCAGCTTGTCCTGAACCGTATGATGACGGCTCATATAGCGCATGGAACGGATATACTTGTTCTTACGGTCCTGCAACTGTTGCTGAAGCGTTTTCAACTGCGCCTGCAGAATACCGATATTGCCGTCAATATGATGGATATCCTTCTGAATGCCGTCAATCTTCTTCTGGCTCTGGTCTATTTCTCCGTTCAGCGCCATCAGGTCTTCAAGACGTTTCTTCACATCCGCCTGATTCCTGCGCAAAGCCTGCTCCTGTTCCCTGATCTTCTTCTGGATAGAAGCGCGCTGTCCCTGCAAGCCTCGGATAGAGGCATTGCTATAGGTTGCCGCCTTGCGTTCTGCTCTGGTTGGCGCAGCCGATTTGGATGTTTTTCTGACCACACGACCTCTGCTGTTTGTCTTCCTGGCAGGAGTAGCAGCCTTCTTTTTCGCAGTTACGGCAGTCTTCCTCACCGGCTTCTTCTGGGCAGAATGCTTCTGCGCAAAAGGTGCGAGCGAGAAGGTGATTGCCATGATGAATAATAAGATTCGCTTCATTTCTTATATTAAAAACTCATATTCTATACTTACAAACTCTTGATGAGCATTTACATACTCAATATCTTGCTAAGCACATCTGCTGGAGAAATCTGCTTGTATTTGCTGGAAATCTCTGTCTGAGTACTCCACTTGCTGTCTGTCTTCACCTGATTCAATTGCAGATTGATCTTAGCCTCCTGCTTTTTCCTGGTAGCGGTTGTGGTCATCGTCAGATTCAGGGTGGCAGGGAACATCTTGACGCCTACACTCTTGAAGTTGCCGTAGTCGACGTGGAGATTGGAAGTGCCATTCTGTGCACTCTTATAGACTACATCTGCAGCTGTGATACGGCCGGTAGTGCGGTTGGCAGACCAGGAATAGGTCATGTTGCCGTTCTTGAAACTTACCGGCACATTGTCTCCTGCCACATCCAGTCTGGCATCAAACTTCTTGAGGTCTGATTCCTTCACGGTCCGTTCGCCCGGCAAGAGCAGCTGGTTCCAGAAGAGAGCCTGCAGAGAATAGAAGGAGATGCCCTGCTTCTTGAGGAAATCTACCTGGGTATAATCTGCCTTGATGTATTCCTTGTGCAGACGGTCGATGATAAGTACATGGTCGGGAGTAAACTCCAGACGGCCCACCTCTGTACCCAAGATAGGAATAAAGAGCTGGATGCGGATGATTTCATCCTTGCGCATGCTCAGTTTGCCCGGCACGGTAACATCCTTATCACCAGCCTGGAGACTGAACGACATGTTGCCTACAATATTCTTGGTATAAACCTGATTGTCTGAAACCTTCTGTACGAAAGCCAACTTCTTGAGAGTCTCACTCTGATGAGAGTCAGAACCCTTGGTGGCATTCTCTTTCTGATGACTGGCTGATGAGGAGCCAGAGCCCTGTACATTCTTGCTGGTTCCGCAAGAACCGAGGAGCAGGATGCTGCAGGCTGCGGCAAGCAGCATCATCTTATTCTTCTTCATTGTATATTTCATCTTTCCTGATTTTTCTACTTTCCGTTTATTTCTTCTTACCTTTTCTAACTGACTTCTGCTTAGCTGCAGGTTTCTGCTTGGACGCATTACGCTTCTTCAGTTCTTCTCCGGTAATATATTGTCTGTTCTTAATCTTCCATGCCAGCACCTCAGTCTGGTTCTCTCCGGTATAGGCTTTCTTCCAGAAATCCACGGATTCATCGGCAATACCATTCATATAATAGATATCTCCGGCATGTTCCAGAACCGTACTGTTATCTGCGGTGGAATCGCGGTTTTTGAGTGCCTGGTCTATATAAGTCTTGGCATCAGCATAGCGTTCTTCCATAAAGAGAATCCAAGCATAGGTATCCAGATAAGTACCGTTGTTCGGCTCCGCCTTGATGGTTTTGTAGCTCATTGACTCAGCCTTATGCAGGTCAACACCCTTCTCGCTCAGATAGTAGGCATAGTTGTTGAGCGCCATCACGTTGTCGTCCTTCCATTGCAGACAGGAATCGTAAGCAGCAAAGGCTTCCTGCTCTTCACCTTTCTTATGAAGGATATCGCCGGTTACGGCATAGAGGTCAGAAACCAGGTCGGCAGGCGACTGTGCATTCACCTGCGCCAATCCGAGACGGAACTCACGGAGCGCCTCGTCTTCCTTATCTTTCTGATAATACGCCATTCCACCGAAGTAATAGAACACCATTTCTTCGGGATTATACTCCTGAGCCGCCTTACATTGCAGGGAAACCAGGTCATATTTCTTCTCGTTCCAGAGCATCTGTACGAGTTGCATTCTGGCATTCACGTTATCCGGCGCTATAGTAAGCACCTTTTCGAAGGCACGGCATACCGAGTCGGCTGGCATCTTCTTCAAACTCATATAAGCAGCTCTCATCTCTGCCACTTCTGCTGACGGATGAGCTACGTTGAGCGCCTTGTCAAACAGCGCAATCACCTTGGTAGAATCGCCACCTTCGCTCTCGTTCTTCTGAATGAAAGAGCGGTACATCATCACCTTGGTCTCCAGATCCGATTTCGGACTCATCAGGATTTTATCGAGCATCTGCTCGGCAAGCTGCTCCTGATGGGTGGCATTATAATAGTCGTAAAGCGACATCTGGGCATAGGAATTGTCAGGCTCTTCCTTCAGCACATCGGTAAAGCACTTGTAGGCTTCCTTCTGGCGGTTGTGCTGTACGAGCCAGTTGCCCAGCATCGTCTTGTACTGCATATCCAGCGGATGCTGGTCTACCAGCGACTTCAGTTCCTGATAGGCAGCCTTCTTGTCGTCCATCAGTTCATAAACTCTCATTTTAGAGAGGGTGAACTGTTCGCTTTCACCTTCTTCCACCTCAAGACGCGAAATGGTTTTGAGTACCGATTTATAATCCTTATTCTGGGAATAAAGCTGAACCAGGATGCGGAGGGCATCGGTATTATCGTGGTTTTTGGCATACAGATTCTCATAGGCATCGATGGCAAGATCGTATTTCTGGCTACCTATATAATATCTGCCCAACTGCTCTGCATAGGTCTGGTTTTCCGGATTCAGTTCTATTGCCTTCTGCATATAGGCAAGTGCCAGGGAATCCTGCTTGAGCTGAGAATAGAAAAGCGACTCATAGAAATAGGTTTCAGCCGCCTTCGGGTCAATTTTCCTGGCATGTTCAAAGAGGTCGAAAGCCGCCGAATAATTGCCGGCAGCCTGCTGGCGCGCTCCCTCCAGGAAGAAATAGTTGTAGCGCTGGCGGTCGTTCGGAGAGAGATGGTCCTCCTGAGCCACCGGCTTCTGAACCGGCTGCACCTTCTTTTTACGGGCAAGCGACGGCATGGCTACCGAACCCAGCAAGACCAGCCCCATTGCCCAACTGATATTTCTAAGATTCATCTTCACGATTCTAATCCTTTCTATTCTATCTTTAACAATCTGTTATTTTACACCCGTATGACCGTATCCGCCGGCTCCACGTTCGGTTTCATCGAGTTCATTAACCTCGATGAAATCGCATTGTTCGTGCTTAGCCAGCACCATCTGGGCTATACGCTCGCCATCGTTGATAACGAAATCCTCTGTAGAGAAATTGATGAGCAGAACCATGATTTCACCGCGATAATCGGCATCGATGGTTCCCGGCGTATTCAGTACGGTAATGCCATGCTTCAAAGCCAGACCGCTGCGAGGACGGATCTGCGCTTCATACCCTGCTGGCAAAGCCATATAAAGACCGGTTGGCACCAGTCGGCGCTCCATAGGATGAAGCACGATTGCCTCATCGATGTTTGCACGCAAATCCATGCCGGCACTCTGAGGTGTGGCAAACGCAGGTAGAGGCTGATGCCCCTTGTTGATAATCTGTACTTTTATCATGACTTTTTCTTTTTTATCTGTGTCTGAGTTTAATAATCTGCAAAAATAAGCAATTTTGATGGAATAAATGAATTTTTGAGGATAAAAACATGTAATTTATCATATTTTATTTTGATTTGTGCTTACTTTAGTGTATTTTTGCGCTACAGAATCAAGTAATACAACAATATGGAATGGAAACAACTGATATCCAACAAGCGTTTCGGACAGGAGCATAAGCATGCCGAGCGCCATGATGATCGCTCTGAATTCAAGCGCGATTACGACCGTCTTATCTTTTCATCGGCATTCCGACGTTTACAGAACAAGACGCAGGTTTTCCCTTTGCCGGGCAGCATCTTCGTTCACAACCGCCTCACCCACAGTCTGGAGGTGGCGAGTGTGGGCATGTCGATTGGCAACGACATTTCCCGACACGTCATCCGGAAGCGGCCTGAGCTGAAGGATACGCTCGTCGAGGAGATAGGTACCATCGTAAGTGCAGCCTGTCTGGCACATGATTTGGGCAATCCGCCTTTCGGTCATTCCGGCGAGAAAGCCATCCAGACTTTCTTCTCTGAAGGACCGGGTCAGAAGATAAAATCAATGGTTTCATCGGAGTTTTGGGATGATATTACGCATTTCGAAGGTAACGCAAATGCCTTCAGAATCCTGACCCACCGGTTCA
>ENA-ORNT01002920-ORNT01002920.1-human-gut-metagenome-genome-assembly--contig:-NODE-2920-length-10129-cov-18.644233_pt1 | contig 10129 bp, 10 predicted proteins | sample MGYA00242120_ERZ509032 | MGnify/ENA primary metagenome ERZ509032 (study PRJEB26280, sample SAMEA2338729) | human gut metagenome | biome: human gut; feature: human-associated habitat; material: faeces...
CCAGGTTATGCAGGCTGCTTCTGCTCAGATGTATCAGGGAGCCCAGGGTGCTCAGGGTGCTCAGCCAGGTGCTGATGCCGGCTTCAATGGCGCTCAGGGCGGTCAGCAGGCTGGTGGTCAGAATGACAATGTCCAGGACGCTGACTTCGAGGAGGTGAAGTAATGCCGAAAGGTAAACACTTAATAAACAATAAGCAAAAGCGTGCAGCTCAATGAGTTGCACGCTTTTTGCGTTTATAGGGCTCTAGTTTTTATTACCACGATTCATATTCATGATATATCTATGGTGTTGGATAAAGAGAATGTATCAGAGTGAACACTTCCACACATTTCTCGTAATCTGCATGGCGTGTCTTCTTGCTGTTTCCTGACGTCATAAAAATGCCCCCTAAAAAGTATTACTTGCCCAAGTATCCTATATTACTTTGCAAAGTAATATAGGATACTTTTTTTTGAAGGGTTAGTATGCTTTCTTTTGCTCATTTGACTTAATGAAAAGGTTCTTTTATTTTTATATATCCCTCTTGATCGTAGCACCTATGATACCTGTTTATGATGTCAATAAGGTGCTGAATCTCTGGGATATTTGATTTTATACCCTTATACTTTTGATATTGGTCGTTGTATCTTTCAATTGTACCTTTTGCTAACCGTCTTTCTATGTCAAAGGGAATGAGAAAAGAAGAACGAATGCCTAAATATGCATTGTACTCTGTGAGGAAAATGTTGATGCCGGCAAGGTCGAAGTCGCCGAAATGAATGTAGCGATTGGGGATTATCTGCAACCATGAACGTAAATCAATGGATTGGGGATAACGAGAGACGAACAACAATCGATTATTACCAATGTATTGCTCAAAGAGATCTCGTTGCTGACGAATCATGCGGAAGTTCTCCATATTCTCAACACCAACTACAACCACATCATCGGGAACAAAGAACGATTGCCAATCTGTCACAAATAAGAAACTGCCTTCTTGTGGGTTGACAACGAACTCCCGATCATTCAATGTACAAGGAATTGGTTCGTATGAGTTAACAGGAAAACCGGGGCATGAGCGTGTCATTACCAACTTTGAGTTGCCTGTTGATGATGCTTGCTGCGAACGTAAGGTATTCTCCGACAACAAAGTTTTACGCAATAGCCTCATGTCTGTAAATCTTTCATCTACAGAAGTTAACGCTTTGCATAATGTTTCTGCATTAGGCGCAAATAATGTTCTTCTACTTCCATGCGATGTACTAATCAATACACCATCACGTACCAAATCCTCTACCCACTCGCCCTTGAGCTGGCTTGCGGGTAGTGATTCTCCATTACGAAGACGGATTAGTTTGTCTATGAGAGCAATGGTTATCTTCATTTCTGTGAAATCAATGGGTGAACGATAGTCTTTGATTTGCCATCCTTTTGCAACAGATAGGTATAACGATAATCAGATACGTTGTAGGTTGTTGGTGAGGAGTTTATAAGCAATATGTTACGAGCATTGGCAAAGTCAAGGATGCCCTTGATGTTTTGCGGATGCAGTTTACCAATCTCGTCCATCATACAATGAATTCTGAAATCACCAAACTTGCGACTCACCTTTTCCTTGAATACATTGATAAGCATGATGTTTATCATTGCCTTTACGAGCGTATCAGTACCCTCACTACCTACATGTGAGAGTTTGTCTGCCCAACCTGTATCGTTGTCGTTCTCGATTATGCGGAATTGCAACTGGAACAGGTCGGAAAGTGTGAGATACTGACGCGAAGGATTATCCGTCAACGACTTCATAAAGTCGAGAAGATGCCCCACAGCCTTTTGGTTTACATCATCACGATTAGCGGTTGAGAAGAGGTTCATCTCGCCCATAGCAAACTGATTATCATCGTTAAATTCCTTTATGCGTTTCATCAACTGTACCATCTTGTCTGCCGAAGGAATCGACTGCAAAGCAATGAGTTTAATAACACCTACAAAGTTGCGTTCCTTGAAGTCGTTATTGATATCGTGAATAATCTTATCGACATCCGATTCATGACGTGTCAACTCGCCCATCTCCTTCGATACACGCGCCAGGATGTTCACATAACGCTCACTTGTCCTTCTGCGATACTCTTCCAATTTGTTATTAATAATGAAGTCATCGAGGTTGTTGGCGAAGTCAAGGTAGTCCTCATCAATAGTTAGTTCGGTACGGAAACTAAATGTATTTTTTGCTGAGAAATTAGACTTGAACACATTGATGCTCTGCTTGAATTGATTATGCTTCGACTGACGCGACACAATAATTCCCGTAAGCTCATCAACAGCTTGCCCTGGAGTACGCAACGTCTGCTTCTCTTTAGCTTCAGCAAGCATAGGAGGACAAAGATTCTCATCATGAGCAAAGCGTTCTGCCTTCTGCAACTCATCTTCGAGACTTTTCTTCTCTCCCCTGCGCTCGCTAAGTTCCTTTCCAATGGACGTAATCTGTTGTTCGTGTTTTTGCTTACGTTGGCCATATTTCTCATCCAACTGTATAATCCTCTCAGCAAGACTCTTCTTCTGACTTTTCAGGTTATCCTCTTGGTCAAAGAGTTCCTCCTTATCTCGCTTGTAGTCATATACGAGTTTACGATTCCTCTCTATGTATTTCAGTTCGTCGTCTGCCTTACTAATCTTTGCCTTGCAATCCTCCACGAGTGCAGTATCGGCACCTTGGCCTTTCAATTCGTCCAGCTCCTGCTGCTTCAGCTTTTGCAATTCTGCATCAGCTTCTTGTTTGCGAATCTTCGTTTCCGCATTTATCTCAGCAACACGTTCGGCATGTAGTTTAACATTATCAGCCTTAGCTTCATTATGCTTTTTTTCGACTGATTTAAGTTGCTTTTGCTTGTCAGTATTGATTCTTTCAAGCGCATCTTGTGCAGACGTAAGGTCATGAGTCAACTTTTGTTGGCGATTCAACAGTTCTGTCTGTCTTTCTTCGATTATCTGCTTTGCCTTGGCGTCATAGTCTTCAATCTTGACGATAATTCCCTTACGCTTTTGCGGAATCATTCTGTGTTTCGTCTCTGCATTCGACTTTTGCAGACGTAGTTCCTTAATCTTTGGTGTAAACTGGCGCTTCAAATCTTCGATAGCTTTTTCTTGACTATTGAGAATCTCAGCATACTCAGTCTTAGCTTGTTTCAGTTCATTCTCCAAAGCGTCCTTTTCATCCTTCAGTTGCTTTGGCTTACGCACATTAAGTGGAAAATCCATTAGATTTAGCTTCACGCCATACAATGATGCTCCATCTGCTTTCTGCGGATGAAGTCCTGTCTGATAGAGAATCTTCTCTTCATTGATCACCTTACCGATGTTCTGCTCCCAATCAGGCTTGTTATCCTCAAGCCATTCGTAGAGCGAACCTTTGGTACGATCAAGGAGCGCATCGATGGTTTTGATTTGCTCAACAACGGCATCTATCTGCTTCTGTTTTTTATCCAATTGATGGGTGTAATCTGCATTAATTTCAGCCTCCTTTTTATCATATTCTGTCTGAACACGATTTACATCAGACACAAGCTTAGCAATCCTACCTTCAAATGTTTTCTCATTGAGTTGCAGTTCATTCAGCTGCTGCGTCAATGCTTCCTTCTCTTCTTTGAAGGGCACAAAATACTTTAGCTTCAGAAGCTCTTTGTCACAATCGTTTTGCTCTGTCTTTATAGTGTCAATAGCGTTAGTTGCTGAATCTATTTTCTCCGCAAAAGACAGTTCTATCTCTGTTCTTGTAGCATTATACTCTTTCAGAAGACGTTCATCCGTATTCTGCTTCTCCTGTCCATAGACAAGAATACGTTGCTGCTGAATTTGTTTGAAAGTCTCAAACTGGTTGGTGATGTTCTGACGCAGAGCCTTATATTTAGTCGTAACGTCATTGAAACGTTCCGTAAGATTAGCAAGTTTATCCTTGAGAGCATCGAGTTCTGTTTTTACAACAGTTTCTTTGGCACAACGATTTATCACCACATCAATCTGTTGATTCGCATAATATTCCTTACGCTCTTTGGTGCGCTTTAGTTTTTCGTTCACAACGCCTTGCTTCTGGTTCAAAGTTGCTTTCTCCTCGTCATGCTTTTGCTGAACCTCAGAGAGTAAACGCTTCTGCCTTTCCAGCTCTTGCATGAGCTTTCCGATCTTAGCGTCAATAAGTGGCAATCTTTCATGAGTCATGCGTTCTGCATACCTGAGTTCACCACATAGTTCCTCTATCTGTTGTTTCATATAGAGGAGCTTATGATATGCCTTCACGACAGCATCGGCCTGTTTTCTTACTACCGATTCACCCTTTTGATTTGTCTTATACCAGCACGAAATATCCTTGTACTCCTGTTCGAAGTCAGACACCTGTCTGCGGAAATATCCAAGATCAATATTGGCTTCTTCTTCACTCATCGAACGGATAATGATGTCCTTGATGAAATTAGCATCAAGACGCGAGTTGAGGAACACATTCTGTATGCTTCGCGGTATGTTCTGATAACGGTTTGACTCCATCAGCTGGAAACGTGCAAACTCCTTGCCCACGGCTTGTTTGTTGCCATAGAGAATGTCGCGGTATTGCTCGTATCTATCAATAATCTTGCTTGAGTAAGCACTATTCAATCTATCGCGTATTACCTTCCATTCTGCTGTTACCTCTCCATGCTCATCAACAAGCCATTCCTTCTGATAGGCTGCATCAATAAAGCGGTAACATGCTCTACCCGAGGAGCGGAATACGAGTATCGAGAAAGGTCCGTGCTCATGCTCTACCTCATACACCATATATGAATTGGCATGAGGAAGATAGAACTCATCGAACGACTTCATCTCCTTTGGTATGCCAAGATGTAGTTTGTCAGCATTGTAGAAGAACAGAATTGCCCTAAGCAAAGTACTTTTGCCCACACCTTGAGTGCCGATAAAATGTACATTACCATCCAGTTTTACTTCCGCATAACGGATGTTGGCACTATTCACAAAAATTATCTTTCGCAATGCTCTCATGACTCTTCGGTTTCAATGATGGTTAGACAATCTATCAGTTCTTCTATGTAATGGAAGGCTGCTGTTACTTTGTAAGTTCCGTCAAGTTCGTTCTCTAATTCCACAAAGCCTTGGCGCTCCAAATCGTTGATGAGCTTTTCTACCTTCTCCTCGTTTGTCTTTACGTCAGTGTAAAGGTTGCGTGCCTTCTCCTTGAGTTCAATGTCGCTGGAGAACTTTTCGAGTATGTTCGACTTACGGAATGTGAAGCCGGAAGCGAACGTATTGTTGAAGGTTTTCAAGAAATCAACACGATCTATCCACAATGCGAGTCGCTGAACCTTGTCTGCCAACTCAACTTTATTCTCTGTGCGAGAGAAATAGTAATATCCATTACCACCTTCGAGCAGAAAGCCTATGCCTGAGAAGTATTCCTGATAGTTCTGGAAATCATCCTCTATAGCATCGTACAGATGTGAACGTTGCTGCGAGATTGAGTTTTGGGAAATGAATCCTCCCTTGTTCAGTATGTCGAATATTTCTTTTGTGTAACGCATATTTTTAATTGCTTGATATTAACGGGTATATAATTGGATATTCGATTCCCCCTTGCTGTCGATATTCGTCACCAACATGCAGTTCGTCAAGATATTGTGTAGCAATTTGGCAGAAGAGAACTAACTTGGCTTCTTCGTCCATCTTGATTCTGTAGCCAGAATAATTCATCACGAAATGGAACAGATTGTCGCCCGAGGCCATGAATGCATTCTTCACTTCTCCTACATCCACCATCTGCAGTATCTGTTGCTGTTCCGTGAGTTCGTCCTCGGTAAGCGGTTCGGCAAGATTCCCTTTCTTCAGACGACTATTACCCTTGCCTTTTGCAATATCCTTCAGCACTTTAAGTCCTTCTTCCGAATTGCGGAGCATAGAGAGCGATACTTTTAGTGTATACCTTGGACGAGGTTCCATCCATACGGGATTTCTCACCTGAAGTTTAGCCTGAATGTCGGTGTTCGTATCCAGTAACATCTGGTCGCGTAGGTATTTGAGTTTCTGCACTTTCTGCAGCAAACGGTTCTGGTATTCAATGAGGTTCAGATAGTTGATGATTTGTCGGTCAAGTTCCAACAGGTTGTGATACACCTCACGCAGCTGTAGTTTTACGTCCGTAACGATGTCCTTCAGCTGAACGTCCATCGCTACCATAAAAAATGTTGTCTGCTTCTCATCAATCACACGTTCACATTCATTTATCAATGCCGCAATATCCTTGCGCTTTTCGTCAAGGTGCGCCAATTTCTTTTTCTTGATGGCAAAGGTTGGTTCGTTCTTGTAGGTATTGTCGATGTTACGCTTCAAATCGATGACATTCCTAAGTGTTGTGAGCGCAATATTCCTCAGTATTCGTTTCACATCACGTAGGTATCCGTACTTCCTGCTCGGATTATTCTCACTCAGATAATAATCAATAGCATTATTCAAGTTTCCGATGCTTTCCTTTACACTGGCAACATTTATCTCTTCATTAACCTCAAGCACATCCTCGAAGAATTTCAGATAAACATCCTCAAGCTCCACGAAATCTGTATTCTCACGTATCACTCCATAACGCCTCAGAAACTCAATGCTCTCATCCTTCTTACTTGCCAAATCACGAGCCAAATCATACCTAAATGACAATTTCTTTCTATCTTGAAACAGCGCATGAAGCAATTTTCGTTCCCTATCCAAGGCACGGATCAGTTCCTCTAATGAATGAAAGTGTGAAAGGTTGTCCATAAAATAAGTATTGTTATTAGGAAATCAAAAGTTATTGTATTACCTCCCAATGTCCAGTCTTATCGCTTCCAACATAATGGATGAGATACATGTCACGCAGAACATAGAGATCACGTTTTATGGTCTTTTCAGAAACACCAAATAGCATGGCTAGATTCGGAATATTTACTTGGACATTTATTGTGCCACTTTTTATTCTCTCATAGATTTTATGCTGTCTATCAGTAAGTTTAGTTGTATTTACTTTGACATTTATAGTATCATCTTTGAGAGCGGTACTTGGGCGGTCAAATTCCTTTTCTTTTGTCCATTCTGCCATCAATGTAGCCTTTAGAATGAAAGCATCAATATTGAACGATGAGATGGCACAATCTTTTGTTTCCAGCTCATTGCAGATACAATCAAGTATTCCATATATCGTAAATATTATCAGCTCTTCATTTTGGTATTTACTATGGCAATAAACTGCAACCAGACGGTTGAGATCTGCTGTTGACCATAAAGAAGTTTATTATGGAGTATGCATAACCTTTCATAGTTAGAATATTGTTTTAATGTAACTCATAAGTTCTTTATTGTTGCAACAGGGAACTTCAAGAGATCTGCCTCCATTGAATCCATGTTTGGATAATTCTTGCTCAGAAAGCATTGTGCCTTCGTATTCCTCAAGAAGTTCAAGTTTGTAAGTAATATCATTTGGTGGCGTTTCAACCCAGAATTCTTGGTCTTCACGTTTGCAATTCTCTGCAGTTACAACCATCTTGAAGCGTATACAACGCTCATCTGACATAAAAAGATATACAACGTCTCCGATAGAAAAACGTGCTCTTCCCATTCTCCAACTAATGAATCCAAGACTAAGGATTGCATCAGCATGTCTACATCTTTTTCTATTAGCAAAGGCAAGCCAAGTGCGGTTATTTGACATAATTAACGTGGATATGATGAAATGTATGTAACTGACATTTTTTTAATTATCAAGGACAAAGATAATCATTTTTTTTCTAAGCCTCCATAATTATTATTGCTGATTCTTTATTTTTTAGCTGTAATTTGAATTTATGTGTAATTTATAAAGCATAACGCACCTATCCTTAGTTAAATACAGATTTTACATACATTCCCCCCAAAAGGCATACAACTGAAATCATAATGATTTTGGTTGTACGCTTTTTTAGTGTTTAAGTGAGTTGAGGTAGTGTAAACTGAACTGTGTTACGACTCTGTTTACACAACTGGATACTAATGACAAATTACTTATTATCACCAAAGAGTAGTTCCCATTGTCTCCTTATTTTTCTGATTTGTCGAATTCTTTCCCGTCAAGCAACCTCTTGAAATCTTCCTCTGGAGGAAGTATCTTCTTTAGCTTCTCCGGCATCACCTTGTATGTTGCAACACCCATTGGCTGGGTGTAGTCTTGAAGAAGGTACTCAACATATGTTTTGTCGGCATCGCGGCAAAGCACTATTCCTATTGTTGGATTCTCATGGGGTTTACGTTCGTCATCATTAAGCATGCGTATGCCTTCAGAGCATGACGTGTAGACGGCATGGTCTTGGCAAAATTGCTTGGCATCTGCGACTGGTGGTGGAACAAGTCAGCCTTGAGGTTGTCACGAAGAGTGTATTTATCCCAATGCAAAGTAGCTGCTTGATGAATGTAGAATACACGCTCTTCGAGAGTCTTTGTCTTTGACAATATTTCCATATGATGTGTGAAACTCAGAGAAAAGAATTCGTGCCAGTCCAAATTGCCAGCCGTCGGCTGGCGATTTATATTCAGTAGAGTCAAAGTGGGTGAAATTATCTCCTTTTCAGTAAGTTGTAAATCGTCAGCCGTCGGCTGGCGATTTACAGCGACGTTCCATGATCCATAAAATTGTCGCATGTTTTTAATGTTAGACACGCCAAAACCTCGCAATCCTGACAGTTCTCTCCTAAGCTGTTCACTAATATTGAGTGTTTATCTTGTCCATCATCTTGCATTTTCTTACAAAGTTAATCTAAAACATGAATATTGCCAACAGAAGTGTTCATCTCTTATGGATTTTTATCTTTAATGTCCGATATATGACTGGAAATCTGTAGTTTTATCTTCTCATTTTTAATTTTTGAGGTGTTTTATTTGTAATTTTTGAGGTATACAGTACAACATTAAGTTTCTTTATGGTGCTTTGTTCGGTCTTTATGCGACAAACATTATTTTTCTCTGATTATTTTTAGAATCGTTTCCGTAGTACCGGCAAAAGTTTCCGTAGTAATAGAGAGTTTTCGTAGTTGTTTCCGTAGCGATACAAGAAGTTTCCGTAGTAAATTTATGGTTTTCCTTAGCATCTTTGACGATACATCGATTATACAAGACATAAACAGTATAAAAGGGCCATAAAAGAGATATATTTAGTTGCCTATGGAAGCAAAAACTAACATTTGTGCATATTTAGTGCGATGAATTGTGCTGTTTAATAACTAACTTTTGTGGCATTTCACTACTAACTTTTGCGGTATTTTATTTGTAATTTTTGCGATAAGACATTATTTTAATAAGGTAGGTTGCACCTCGGAAATAAAAAATAAATGTGTGATTTATTTTTGTATTTCTCTCGGTTTGCACTACCTTTGCATTAGTTGAATGCGTGTTTGCTTATCGTTGCTTATTTCCATATTTGCAGCACATTTCTCTAAATATCATCATTACGTTTATCCCAGTTCAAGTAAATCTTTGTCCGTCAAGAAATCCAACACCCCAACAGTCAATACTCCGAGTTCGTCCTCCTTGCGGTGAATATCATCGCCAACAATGACAATCTTACGGAAGTGGTCATTGATTGACAATAATGGGCGACGTTCTTGCTGTTCCTTCTCCGGCGTAGGCATGTGGAAAGCCGATTGGATATACACTCTGTATGGAGGGCGGTTCACCACAAAGTCTACCTCCAACTGTTTTCTGACAAACTTGCCATTCTCATCCTTGCCACCAAGCTCTACCAATCCTACATCCACATTATATCCACGACTACGGAGTTCATTATAGATGATATTCTCCATAATGTGCGTTTCCTCTTGTTGGCGATAGTTGAGAATAGCTGCACGAATGCCGATGTCTGCGAAGTAGTATTTAGTCTCGGTGCCGATATTCCACGTCCTGCAATAAGTTCATCCAAGTATTTCTTACGTTCAAATATCATGTTAGAGTGTTTTTTTTGATATTGGTATCATATTTTACACCGCAAAGATAACATCTTTATCCCAAAAGCCAGTACAATCAATGAAAAAAACAGCGTTTACCAAGTAAAGAAACGTGAAGTATCCGCGATGCAGCCTTGTCCATATTTTTTTATCTCTTTACCTTTGCTGCGTG
>ENA-ORNT01002922-ORNT01002922.1-human-gut-metagenome-genome-assembly--contig:-NODE-2922-length-10124-cov-25.650611_pt1 | contig 10124 bp, 8 predicted proteins | sample MGYA00242120_ERZ509032 | MGnify/ENA primary metagenome ERZ509032 (study PRJEB26280, sample SAMEA2338729) | human gut metagenome | biome: human gut; feature: human-associated habitat; material: faeces...
AAAACTTTACTATGCCGTCCTGGCTATACGCATCCGATGCCATATCTGTGTCGGTGATGGTGTAGTGATACTCAGCGTTAGGAGTAGAGCTGGCAAATGTCAGCTTGCCATCAGCATACGAGATGGTAGGTACTGCGCACTGCTCCATAGGCTTCTCTTCGCCTGATTCATCATCCTTTGAGGCATAAATATAAGAATACTTGCTACCCAATGCATCCTTATAATCTTGGAGATAAGCCTTGGGAACGTAGAAGATACAAGTAGAGAGTAAGCCACAATCTATAGTATTATAGGGGAGATTGCCCTGGAACGTGGCTTTTTCAAGTTTGGGACAGTTATAAAAAGCAATCATTACCCAAAGAAGTAACAGAATAGGGGATTGTGATGCTTGTTAAGCCAGAAGCCGAAAAGCAACTCATACCCAAAGAAGTAACAGAAGAAGGGATTGTGATGCTCTTCAATCCTTTGCAATTATTAAATGCATTATCTGCAAATGCTGTGACGGGATATTCCACTCCATCGCTTGCCTTTACCTTTTCCGGCACAACGATATCGCCAGAATACTTTTCACCAGTGTTTGCTGTGAGCGTTGCAGTCTTGGCATCGGAATCTATCAGATAGCGTAAGCCGTCGATAGTCTCGAAACTGGCTTGGGCATAGGAATTACTTGTGGCTAAGATAGCGATAACCACCAAAAGAACAAGACTCTTCAAGGAGCCGAAACGTTCCTCTTTAGCGAAAGAGGAAGAAAACGATCTGTTGATAATCATATAGTGAAAAAGTTAAGATGCAAAAGCGTTTTATAACATCTGCAAAAGTAAATAAAATAAAGCAGAACAGACAAGCAAATAAACAATAAAATTTGGCAAAATAAAAATGAGACGATTTTATTTTGCCATATCTTCAAATTGCGCTATCTTTGTAAAATTATGTTGTACGCCATTTATTTTATATACGGATTGTGCGTCATGTTCTATTTCATGATGTCGTGGCTCTTCTACCGCAAGGACAAAGAGCTGCTGTCGAGACTTGTCACGGTGCTGATGTTTGTAACTGGCGTGCAATGTCTGAAGGACCTGTTCTTCATCAAGCCTCTTGTAGAGCTCGACGAACTGAACTGGATGCTCGCTACGGCAGCCGATATGGTGACCGTACCACTGTATGCTTTTGTGCTAATCGAACTGTGCAGCCCTACAAGCATTACGCGGCGTACCATCGTGTTTCATGAACTGCTGTTTGTGGTGCCCTTCGTTCTCTTCGCCATCACCAGCGACATTGTGTTCTATTATGCCGAGGTGCTGGAGGCTGCCATTTACGGCATAGGCTATGCCATGTGGACGGTATTCGCCATTCCGAAATACCACGCCCAACTGAAACAGCGCTTCTCTTACACAGAGAACATAAACCTCAACTGGCTCCGTGTAATCTTCGTATCGTTTCTGTTTATACTCGTGCTTTGGATTGTAGATTGTATGCGTGCTGATTACGCAACAGAGGCTCTGTACATGACGAGTTCGCTGGTGGTGTGGATGTTCTTAAGCTACTTCATATACAGACACAAATCGGTGCTCGACGAACTATCGGACAGCACGTGTGCCGACACACCGGAGGCTACAGAGACAGAGATGTCGGAGATTGGCAAGCGTATTAGCTATCTGTTTGACAAAGAACAGATATTCCTCAACCCAAATCTTAAGGTGTCGGACATTGCTGCGGCTATTGGCACCAACCGTACGTACGTCAGTGCTTTCTTCAATCGAGAAGCAGACTGCACCTTCTACGACTATGTAAACAAACTGCGCATTGAGTATGCCTGCAAGCTGCTCGTAAGTTCGGATGAGAGCATTGTGCTGATAGCCGAGAAGTCGGGATTCAACAGTTCGCAATCGTTCATACGTGTTTTCAGCAAGATAAAGCATACTTCGCCCACCAAATACCGAAAACAAGAAAACGACAGAACAACAATAGGTTAGGAAAGTTGTTAATTATATTTTTACGTATTGACACATCAATTTTATGTATTGTGAATGATAATTTGAGAGTTTGACAACTTAAATTATACTCTTCATGTTTAACTTTGTAAATGAATGAAGAACTAAAAACAATTATTAATCACTTAACTAACAGAAACATTATGAAAATCATTAAGCTCATGGCACTTGTTGCCATTTTCATGCCACTATTGTTCTCGTGCTCAGGAGGCAGTTCGTCATCAGGAATGTTCGGCTCACTTCCCGACAAGTATGGAAAATTTGTTGAGGAAAAGGCTAAAATAGAGAAAGAGGCAGAAAACATCAAGTCGGAAGCCGAGAAAAAGGAATTGATTGAGAAATCAGAGAAGTTGAATAAGGAATGGAAAGCCAAGATTGAACAAAGCGCTAAAGAACTTGATGGCAAACCTATTGAAATTGCAGAATGCCAGTTCAGCGTTACAAGTCCCATCTCATTGGAATTTAAAGATTTCCATAGCGAGGCAAGGCTGATTCCTTCATTCAAAGTAAACGGCGAGGCGAAGGCTGCTGCTGACATAAACACCGACGTTGATTATGTCATGAATCAAGAGCCTGTCAATATTGTAGGTTACGATGCTGAAGGAAAACAAATCAACAAAAACAGAATAGGCCACATCACTGTAGAGAATGTTGATGGAAAGATATTTATAAAGGCTGATACGCCTATTCAATTCGATTCTGTCATATTCAACGAATCGGATTTGGAAAGCGACAAAAACGTGAAGAGTTTCAAGCTCGAATTGTTGCGTGCAAAATAGTATATACACCAATACAAAAACTAACATTATGGACGAATTTGTAATGACAATAAAGAAACACAAGGAAACAATAGTGATTGCTCTCGCAATCCTAATGTTTATCCTCTTTGGGTTTTGCCCTGCCATAGACATTATTGGGAAGGCTAAAATCGGCGGACTGAAACTGCTGTTTGAAGGTAGCGGACTGGGATTTGCACGATTCCTTTCCATATTCGTGCTACTGGCTCCAATGTTCGTTGCCTTAGGCAGATCAGTCGACCTGAAACTGACTGGCAAACTGGCTGAAAACTTCAGCGCCCTTTGTTTCGTGGCAGGCATTGTTCTGTGCCTGTTGTTTGCATTAGCACTGCCTTCTGGGGCAAATCTTGCATGGGGCAGTTGGCTGTATATGCTGACAGGCGTACTGGGCGTTGTCGTATGCCGTATTGAAATGTTCACCAAAAACTAACGTGACGAATGAACAAAAACATCAAGCGCTTCCTCTGTATCACAATATGGGGGTGCGCTTTTATTTTTCTACTTGCCTCAGTATGGATATGCGTGTGCTGGCTTAAACGCCCACCATACCTAATGCCGGACACGACGATGTTCCGTACGGGCGACATCTTCTTCAGCGTGGGCGATTCGTGGGAGTCGGTGGCAGTAAGGGCGCTGTCGGGCTCTACATCGTTCGAGGTGGCAGACTCGACACCTTCTCATTGCGGAATGGTAATAAGATTTGCTGACGGCGTGAAGCTGGCACATGCGTCGACGGTAGCCAAGAAGATAGTGCTTGAAACACCCGAGGAATATCTGCGCAACAACGGTTCGTATTGTATATATGCAAGGAAAGCTCCATGCACAGTCGACACTCTTGCCATAAGACAATCGGTGGAAACGTTGGTAAGGAATTGTGTGCCTTTCGATTTTAAATTCGACCATACCACTCCCAATGCTCTTTACTGTACGGAAATGGTAGTAAGCGTATTTGAAGCAAACAAGTGCTTCTGCTTTTCGAAACTACGCAAACAGAACTATATGTATCCCAACGACCTACTTAAAATCTGCACAGACAAGCCATAGATGCCGCAACTACTATCTTAATTAAACCTACACTTATTATTATTGAACAAAAATTCAAGGGCGCAAAGCAAATTGACATTCAGTAAATTGCGGATGTGAAGTATTTTGTATAATTTTGTATTTTAAAAGATTATACATACTGGATGAAAGAATTTGTAATATCAGAAGTTAAGGCGGAAACCGCCATACTCGTTGGACTTATCACTAAGGACCAAGACGAGGCAAAGACCAAAGAATATCTCGACGAACTGGAATTCCTCGCCGACACAGCAGGTGCCGTTACCGTGAAGCGATTTACGCAGCGCGTGGGCGGACCGAGCCAGGTTACTTATGTGGGTTCGGGCAAGCTGGAGGAGATAGCCCAGTATATCAAGGACGAAGAGGATGCCGAACGCCCCGTGGGAATGGTTATCTTTGACGACGAACTCTCTGCCAAACAGATACGCAACATAGAGAAAGAGCTGGGCGTGAAGATTCTCGACCGCACATCGCTCATTCTTGACATATTCGCCATGCGTGCACAGACGGCTGCCGCCAAGACTCAGGTGGAACTGGCTCAATACCGATATATGCTTCCACGTCTGCAGAGACTGTGGACTCACCTTGAACGACAAGGAGGCGGCTCGGGTTCGGGTGGCGGTAAAGGTAGTGTGGGATTGCGCGGACCGGGTGAAACGCAGCTCGAAATGGACCGTCGTATCATCCTCAACCGCATCACCCTGCTAAAGCAACGACTGCTTGAAATAGACAAGCAGAAGACCACACAACGCAAGAACCGCGGACGCATGATACGTGTGGCTCTTGTGGGATATACCAACGTGGGCAAGTCGACCATCATGAACCTGCTGTCGAAGAGCGAGGTGTTTGCCGAAAACAAGCTGTTCGCTACGCTCGATACTACCGTGCGCAAGGTGGTGATTGACAATCTGCCCTTCCTGCTGGCTGACACAGTAGGATTCATACGCAAGTTGCCTACCGACTTGGTAGACTCGTTCAAGTCGACACTCGACGAGGTGCGCGAAGCCGACCTGCTGCTACACGTAGTAGATATTTCACATCCCGACTTTGAGGAACAGATAAATGTAGTGGAGAATACTCTGAAGGATTTGGGCTGTGCCGACAAGCCGTCGATGATTGTGTTCAACAAGATTGACAACTATTCGTGGACCGAAAAGGAGGAGGACGACCTTACTCCTGCCACTAAGGAGAACATCACACTCGACGAACTGAAGCGCACTTGGATGGCACGCCTCAACGAAAACTGCATGTTCATATCGGCAAAGGAAAAGGAGAATATAGACGAGTTTCGCGAAACAATATACAAGAAGGTGCGCGAACTGCACGTACAGAAATATCCGTACAACGACTTCTTGTATGAGGTGGAATAAAAGGAGGCAACACCACACCATAATAATCTTTTAGAACAAAACGACATGGGAAAAAGAAACTTAACCGACAACGAAATCTCAGCACTCCAAGCCAATAGCTGTTGGGCAGAGGACTGGCAACGAATTGAAGTGAGCGACGATTTCAAGCCCAACTTCTTCCACCGTGTAATGTTCTACGGCAACATAAGCCTCGGAGCATTCAACAACAACGTGGAGGTAAGCCGCGGCTTCATGAAACACTCTGGCGTGAACAATGCCACATTGCGTAATGTGACTATTGGCGACAACTGCCTCATCGAGAACATCTCGGGATTTATCAACAACTACGTCATTGGCAACGACTGCATCATTTCAAACGTATGCACCATGGAGACTACCGACGGAGCCACATACGGCGAGGGCAACCTCATTTCGGTACTCAACGAGGTGGGCGAGGGAAACCTCATACTCTATCACGGACTGACAAGCCAGGTGGCTGCGCTCATGGTGAAGCATTTCCACAACCGTGCTTTGAAGGATGCAATACGCCGACTCATACGCGAGGAGATAGAACGTACATCGCCCGAAATGGCTACGATAGGCAATAGGGTGAAGATAGTAAACACCAAGGAGATAACCAATACCGTAATCTACGACGACTGCGAGATTTCGGGAGCTTCACGACTGAGCGACTGCACCATAATGAGCAACAGCAACGCTTCGGTTTATATAGGCACAGGAGTGATTTGCGAGAACTCTATCATCAGCGACGGCTCGTCTATCATCAATAGCGTGAAGATGCAGGACTGCTTCGTGGGCGAGGCGTGCAAGCTGAGTAACGGATTCACGGCTGCAGGAAGCGTGTTCTTCGCCAACTCGTATATGTCGAACGGCGAGGCGTGCGCAGCATTCTGCGGTCCGTTCACAGCATCACATCATAAGAGCTCGCTGCTCATTGGCGGACAGTTCTCGTTCTACAACGCAGGCTCAGCCACCAACTTCTCCAACCATGCCTATAAGATGGGACCTATGCACTACGGCACCCTGGAGCGCGGAACCAAGACTGCCAGCGGAGCCTACATACTGATGCCGGCACACATCGGAGCCTTCTCGGTGTGCTTCGGCAAACTGATGTATCATCCCGACACACGCTCGCTGCCCTTCTCTTATCTCATTGCCTACAACGACACCATGTATCTTGTGCCGGGACGCAACCTCACTACAGTTGGCCTCTACCGCGACATACGCAAATGGCCCAAGCGCGACATGCGACCAGACGGCGCCCGCAAGAGCATTGTCAACTTCGACTGGCTGTCGCCATTTACCGTGGGCGAAATTCTGCGTGGCAAGAAAATACTGGAAGACCTGCGCGAGGCTTCGGGCGAAGACGTTTCGACATACAACTATCACGAATATGTCATCAAGAACTCGTCGCTACGCAAGGGCATCAAATACTACGACATAGCTCTGCGTATATATATGGGTGCCGTGCTGAAACGCCACGCTCCGGTAGAACCAACCACAACGGTGGGTACAGGATCGTGGACCGACATCTCAGGTCTGCTGCTGCCCGAATCGGAAGAACAACGCATTATTGACGACATAATATCAGGCGACATCGACACGACTGAGGCTCTGACCGAACGTTTCGAACAGATTAATGCCATGTACTCTGAGTATCGTTGGGCATGGTCGTATCGCATGATTATGGACTACTACGGATTTACATCGCTTACAGAGGAGAATGTGGAGCGCGTCAAGAGCGACTATATCACAGCCCGACGGGCATGGATAGCCGAAATAAAGAAGGATGCTGCCAAGGAATACAAGTTGGGCGACGTTGAAGAGGAAGTGTTCCGCAACTTCAACGAACAGCTTGACAAGGAAGTGGACTTCGAAAACCAGAAATTATATATGTAATGATGTATTTATAATAATGTATATATAACAAATTTCACAACAATAAAATGAAATTCAAATCTCTAATTGTTGCCTCATTCCTGCTGTTGGGATTTGGCAGCCAGGCATCAGCCTACAACTACGAGACCGTTAAGGGCGACCCGATGCAGACACGCATCTACACCCTGCCCAACGGACTTAAGATTTATCTGTCGGTAAATAAGGAGCAGCCGCGCATCCAGACGTACATCGCCGTACGTACCGGTTCGCGCAACGACCCTGCCGAGACTACAGGTCTTGCCCACTATCTGGAGCACCTTATGTTTAAGGGTACCCACCAGTTCGGCACATCCGACTATGCTAAGGAGAAGCCTTATCTCGACGACATCGAGCGCCGATATGAGCACTACCGCACAGTAACCGACCCGGCTCAGCGCCGAGTGCTGTATCACGAGATTGACTCTGTTTCGCAGATTGCAGCCAAGTACTTCATCCCTAACGAGTACGACAAGCTGATGTCGTCAATAGGAGCCAACGGCACCAACGCCTATACCTCTACCGACGTGACTTGCTATGTGGAGAACATTCCGTCGAACGAGGTGGAGAACTGGGCACGCATTCAGGGCGACCGCTTCCAGAATATGGTTATACGCGGTTTCCATACAGAGCTTGAGGCTGTGTACGAGGAGTTCAACATCTCGCTGACCAACGACTCACGCAAGGAGTTTGCAGCCATAGGCAAGCTGCTCTTCCCTACCCACCCATACGGCACACAGACCACTATCGGTACGCAGGAGCATCTGAAGAATCCGTCAATCACAAACATCAAGAACTATTTCCACCACTACTATGTGCCCAACAACGTGGCAATATGTATGGCTGGCGACTTCGACCCCGACAAGGTGGTGGCTACTATCGACAAGTATTTCGGTTCGTGGAAGAAGAGCGACAACGTTGTCTATCCGCAGTTCCCTGTGCAGAAGAATCTCACATCGCCTGCCAGCTCAACCGTCATAGGCAAAGAGGCTGATAACATCATGATGGCATGGAAGATGGATGGCGCAGCAACTCTGCAGAACGATACGCTTGAGGTGATTTCGTCTATTCTGAACAACGGCAAGGCAGGACTGCTCGACCTTAACATCAATCAGCCCATGCGTTGCCAGGCTGCCCAGGCTTTCAACTATGCCATGCGCGACTACTCGCAGTTCATCATAGCCGGAATGCCTAACGAGGGTCAGAGCCTTGACGAAGTGAAGAGCCTCATCCTTGCTGAAATAGAGAAGCTTAAGAAGGGAGAATTCAGCGACAAGCTGCTGCCTGCTATCGTCAACAACATGAAACTCGAATTCCTGCAATCGCTTGACGACAACGAGAAGCGTGCCGACGCTTTTGTCAACACATTCGTCAACGGACGCGACTGGCAGACTGAGGTAAAGAAGTTCGACCGCATTGCCGCTATGACCAAGCAGCAGATTGTCGACTTCGCACGCCGCCACTTTACTGACGGCTACGCCATCGTGTACAAGAAGCAGGGCGAAGACGCCTCGCAGAAGAAGATTGACAAGCCATCAATCACAGCCATCCCAACCAACCGCGACATGCAGAGCGCATTTGTCAAGGAGATAAAGGACTCGAAGGTGGAGCCTATACAGCCGCGATTCCTCGACTTCAAGACCGACTTCACACAGACCAAGACCAAGCGTGCGCTGCCCGTTTACTACATTCAGAACAAGCAGAACCAGCTGTTCAATCTGGCATACTACTTCGAGATGGGCGAAGAAGCCAACAAGTGGCTGCCTTATGCCAAGAACTACTTCGACTATCTCGGCACCGACAAGATGTCGGCTAAGCAGGAGCAGGAGCGTTTCTATCAGCTGGCATGCGAGTACAACATAAGCGTAAGCAATAGCAATATGGTCATCTCGCTCCGTGGATTGGGCGAAAACATGCAGGAGGCTATGACCCTTATGGAGAACGTCATCAACCACGCCAAGGTCGACCGCAACGCTTACCGCAAGTTTGTTGAGCAGGAACTCAAGTCGCGTCGCGACAACAAGCTCAGCCAGAAGGCCAACTTCCGTGCTCTGCAGCAGTATGGCGAATTCGGTGCTTACAACTCATTCCGCAACATACCCGACAGCGCCGAACTCGTGAACGCCAATCCGCAGACTCTCGTAGACATGATTGGCAATCTGAAGAACTACAAGCACAGCATCGTCTACTACGGTCCGCTGAGCGAGAAGCAGCTCGTAGCCACTATCGACAAGAACCATGCTGTGGCTAAGTCGCCGGCTGATGTTCCTGCAGGTCGTCCATACACTATGCAGCAGACCCCGACCAACGAGATATGGATTGCACCCTACGAGGCAAAGAACATATATATGGTGCAGTATCACAACGAAGGACAGAAGTGGAACCCGGAGGACGAAGCTAAAATCGAAGTATTCAACGAGTACTTCGGTGGTGGCATGAACGGAGTCGTATTCCAGGAGTTGCGCGAAAGCCGCGGACTTGCTTATAGCGCATTTGCCAACTACGCCACACCACGTCGCAAGGGCAATCCTAACTACGCTTTCACTTACATCATATCACAAAACGACAAGATGATGGACTGCATCCGCGTGTTCAGCAACATTCTCGACACTCTGCCGCAGACTCCAGCAGCCTTCGAACTGGCAAAGCAGGCTACAATAAAGCGCATCGCTTCAGAGCGTATCACCAAGGACGACATCATCTACTCGTATCTCGCAGCCAAGCAGCGTGGCATCGACTACGACCTGCGTCGCAAGGTTTACGAGCAGCTGCCTACATTGACTCTAGAAGACATCGTGAAGTTCGAAAACGAGAATATGGCTCGCAAGCCGTGGCGCTACCTCATCCTCGGCGATGAGAAGAACCTCGACATAAAGGCTCTTGAGAAAATCGCTCCAATCAAGCGAATTTCTACAGAAGATATTTTCGGATATTAAATCGAGTAGGAGGTAAACACTAATCATAGGTGTTTATCTCCTACTTTCATGTTT
>ENA-ORNT01002927-ORNT01002927.1-human-gut-metagenome-genome-assembly--contig:-NODE-2927-length-10114-cov-4.121284_pt1 | contig 10114 bp, 8 predicted proteins | sample MGYA00242120_ERZ509032 | MGnify/ENA primary metagenome ERZ509032 (study PRJEB26280, sample SAMEA2338729) | human gut metagenome | biome: human gut; feature: human-associated habitat; material: faeces...
CGGCAAGACCATTCTTGAGGCTCTGAACACCGACCTCGTCTGCGACGCTATCAACGTTGCTATGCGTGAGCTGTTCCTGCAGATCGTCTACGGCCGCAGCCAGACCGCTTTCTCTGAGGACGGTCTGCCCATCGGCGCAGGTCTGGACGATCTGGGCAAGGGTCTGCGCTCCATGACCGGCACCATCTTCTCCACCAAGGAGAAGGGCGTGCGCTATCTGGAGCTGACCGAGGGCTACATCAACAAGCTGGCAGTGGACGCTAACGATGAGGTCATCGGCTATCAGTTCGTCAAGCTGGGCAAGATGATGGAGGATATCCGTCACGGCAAGACCCCCAACGAGGCTTACGAGAAGAACGTGGGTACTTACGGCCGCTTCAGCAAGGAGCAGGGCGCTGTGAAGTACATCGACCCGCGTGAGGAATAAGAGAGGAGGAACAACTCAATGGCAACTTTTGAATCTATGGATCGCCGTATGCCTAAAATCGAGGCATGCCTGAAGGCTAACGGTCTGGAGTCTCTGGACGCTTGCAACGAGATGCTCCTCACCAAGGGCATCGACTGCGACAAGATCGTCCGCGGCGTGCAGCCCATCTGCTTTGATAACGCTGTCTGGGCTTACACTCTGGGCACTGCTATCGCTGTGAAGCGCGGCCTGACCGACGCTGCCGAGTGCGCAGCTGCTATCGGTGAGGGTCTGGAAGCTTTCACCATCCCCGGCTCTGTTGCTGAGCAGCGTCAGGTCGGTCTGGGTCACGGCAACCTGGGCGCTCGTCTGCTGAGCGAGGACACCACCTGCTTCGCTTTCCTGGCAGGCCACGAGTCCTTTGCTGCTGCTGAGGGTGCTATCGGCATCGCACGCACCGCAAACAAGGTCCGCAAGACCCCCCTGCGCGTCATCCTGAACGGCTTGGGCAAGGACGCAGCTTACATCATTTCCCGTATCAACGGCTTCACCTATGTGCAGACCGAGTACGATATCCCCACCCAGACCCTGACTGTGGTCAAGGAGATCCCCTTCTCCGAGGGTGAGCGTGCAGCCGTTAAGTGCTACGGCGCTAACGACGTTATGGAAGGCGTTGCCATCATGAAGAAGGAGGACGTGCAGTGCTCCATCACCGGTAACTCCACCAACCCCGTCCGCTTCCAGCATCTGGTTGCCGGCACCTACAAGAAGTGGGCTATCGAGAACGGCAAGAAGTACTTCTCCGTCGCTTCCGGCGGCGGCACGGGCCGTACCCTGCACCCGGACAACGTCGCTGCAGGCCCCGCTTCCTACGGTCTGACCGACTCCATGGGCCGTATGCACGGTGATGCCCAGTTCGCTGGTTCTTCCTCCGTCCCGGCTCACGTCGAGATGATGGGTCTGATCGGCGCCGGCAACAACCCGATGGTCGGCATGACCGTCGCCTGCGCTGTTGCTGCTTCTCAGGCCAACGCTTGATTTGAACTGAACCATTAGGCTTTTCGCCGCCCTTTCCGCAAGGAAAGGGCGGCTTTTTTGTGGGTTTTACTTGCTTTACAGCGTATCATGTTCTATAATAAAATCGAGTATGTGTAAATTTATCTTGGGAGAAACTACCAATGCCCAAAATTGACATCGACAACTACATAGAACAGAGCGGTATGCGCAAGGCGCGGTTCGGCGGCTATGAGCCGGAGGATGTGCGCCAGGCCATGCTGGACCTCTGCGCCGACTATGAGCAGCATCTGGCGGCAGCTGCCGCCGAGGCCCGCGCTGCCCGGCAGGAGAACGACGCCCTGCGCCGCCACGCCCAAAACCTGATGATGCAGAACCAGACGCTTTCTGGCCAGAACGCAACGTTGGCCGGGCAGGTAGACAAGCTGCAAAGCTACCGCGCCAACCTGGAAACCCAGTTTTCCACTGCCAAAGAGCGCAACCACTCGCTGACAAATCAGGTGGATATGCTACGGCTGAAAAACAGCGACCTTGTGCGGGAAAATAAGGAACTGACCGAGCAGTGCGAGGAGGCAAACTCCGCCCTGCGGGTCAAGGGTCGCGCCCATGACCAGGCCCGCCAGCAGGTGTTGGCCGACCGCGACAAGGTCATCTCCGATGCCGAGACCGAGGCTGCCCGCATCCGTCAGCAGGCCAAGGATGACGCTGACAAGATCATCAAGGACACGAACCTGAAAGCCGAGGCCATCGACCAGCTGGCCCGGGAACAGGCCATTGCCCAGGCGCGCCAGATGGTGCAGTCTGCCACCGATGAAACGCGGGAGATACAGAACGCCCACCGCCTGCGGCTGCAAGACCTGAAGAGCCGCATCACCGAGATGGAGAAAGCCCGCGGTGAGATGATGGACTACCTGGCAAAAGTCATTGGGGATCTGCAGAAGGCCCAGGACTACGCCAGCCGCACCGCGCCGCTGATCGTCCACAAAGAGGATTTGGAGGAGGCCGACGCCGAGCCGCAGCTCGATTTGTCGGCCCTCAAGGTGGATGCGGCGGCCTCGGCCCTGCGGGACAGCGAGCCGGAACCCGATACCCCGGCCCAGCCCGCCGCTGACGAGACGACGAACCGCGTGGTGGCCCCCGGCATGGACGACGATGAGCCGCGCACGAACACCGTTGTGACGCCGTCGCCCGACTATTTTGACACCGAGCCGAAAGCCCAGCCCGGCGACCCCAACGAGGAAGTTGAGATACCCGGCGCAATTTTCTCCTATCCGATTTTGCGCCAGCAGGGCGAGCCGATTCTGGACGAGGGTGCGCCCCCCGCACCAGTGCCCCACAAGCCGGTCATGCCCAGCTTTACGCTGGCAGACGACGATGAGGACGGGGGGGACGCCGTGCCCGCCTCGGCCCCGGCCCCCATGCCCGCCCCCGCCAGACCCCAGACCAAACGCCGCCGCAAGGCTATCATGGCGCTGCGTGCCTTACATAAAAAACTTGGCGTGTAGGCGCTGTCGATCAGAAAAGAGGGATGCCCGTGAGACTGCATAAACTCTGGTGCTGCCTGCTGGCTGTGCTGGCCCTGGCGGCACTGTGCGCCTTTGGCGCGGCGGCGGATACCACCGTTGGCGTGACCGGCGCGGGCACCTTTAAAATGGAACAGGCCTACGTCAACGTGCCGGAGTTGGATGTGTATTTCTACGCACTGAACGGCGACGGCGACCCCTATTCCTCCATCCAGGTGCAGGCCGCCGGGCCAGAACTGACGCTGGGCGACCGCAAGCTCGAGGTACGGTCAGTAGGCATTGCCAATGACCCAATTTGCTATATCGTCGCGCTGGATAACAGCAGCGGCATCAGCACAGCAGACTTTTACACAATGCTGGGCGGCGTACGCAAGCTCATCGCGGTGATGGGCGAGAATGACCAGCTGATGCTGTACACGACGGCGGGGGCGACCGAAAGCGTGCTGCCCGCCACATCGGACAAAGACCTGATGTACAAGGCACTGGCACATATCCAGCAGGCTGAGGGCAGTATGGATACAGCGCAGCTTGTCTCGGCCGTATACAGTGAGATACAGAGCGACTACCAGGCGCTGGCCCCCCGTAAAGCGGCCATGATCGTGACCGATGCCGGGCAGGTGCTGTCCAATATGGCGCTGTTCGGCACGCTGGCCAGCGATGTCGGCGACCAGATCGGCATGGCGGCCTACGTCTACCTGATGACCGAAGAACCGAAGTTTTTTGAAACATTGGCACAGGCGGCAGACGGTAAGCTGGTGCTGTGTGAAGCATCGACGCTGGGGGATGAACTGAAGAAAAAACAGGCCTATTTTGCCACAGCACTGGAAATCCGCACCGAGGTCCCCGAGAGTATGTACGGCGAGCGATTGGAAACGCTGACGCTGGCCATGCCCCAGTTGGGCAGTGCCATCAAGAACAGCCAGACCGTTTACATGGGCTACAAACTCACAAAACCCCAGGTCACGAACGTGGAGACGCTGCGGCGCGACAAGCTGCGCCTGACCTTCAACCAGCCCATCCACGAGAATGCCGACAAGATACAACTCTACGAGATACGCTCCAAGGATATCTGGAACTGGCGCGTGCAGGTCAAATCGGTAGAAATTGCCGAGGATGGCCGCACCGCAACACTGGAGATCGAGCCGCTGTACAAGGGCGAATACACCGTGGCGCTGAACCGGGTCTCCAGCAAGATGAGCGCCGCCAACGTCAGCAGCAACCGGCAGACGGCGACGTTTAAAGTGGTCGTCTGGCCGCGAGATAAGAAATTTTATTTTGCGCGGTTCCGGGTGCCGCTGTTGCTGGCCACCGTGCTGCTGCTGACGCTGTTCGGCAGCTGGTACGGTGTGCGCCGCCGTGACCGCGCTGCCGAAAAAGAGGCCGAGGCCGAACACCTGCTGGCCGGGGCGGGGGAGCCGGACGCCCTGCCGCGCCGCTGGGTCACGCTGTTCTGGAGCCAGCGGCCCTCCATCGCCGAGAGCCGCTGGGCCGGTATGGTGGAGAGCAGCCTTATCATCGGCAGCGATGCAGCCCAGTGCGATTTGTGCATCCCGGATCGCAAGCTCTCACCCCAGCATTGCGTGCTGGCGGCCCAGGGGGACTCGCTGCTGGTGCAGACGCTGACCGACCGGGCCAAGGTGTATGTGAACGGTGAACGCATTGAGGGCGAACACCGCCTGCAAAATAACGATACCCTGCGCATCGGCAAGACGACGATAAGGTTAGTTTTGTAGGGAGGCTTGCTCCCTCCGCGGGGCGTCGAGAGCGCCGCCCCCCCTGCATCGAAAAACCACACAAAGGAGCCTTCTTATGAAGCTATCCAAATGCGAAAGCGGCCATTTTTACGACAGCGACAAATACCCCGAATGCCCCTATTGCAACACCGAACTGCTGAAAGACCATTCTATCGTCCATGAGGGCGAGGCCGAGCAGCCCGCCGCCGTGGACAAGGCGGCCCCGGCGGGGCCGGTGGCCGGCTGGCTGGTGGTGCTGGACGGCCCCGCCCGCGGGCAGGACCTGCGGCTGGGCATCGGCCGCAGCTTTCTGGGATTGGACGCCGACGGCACGCCGGTTACCTTAAGCGCCGACGCGCCCTTGAGCGCCCGCCAGGCCGCCGTCGCCTACGATGCCGAGAAGAACGCCTTCACGCTGCTGCCCGGTTCCTCCCAGGAACTCTGCTACCTGGGCGAGGATGCCCTGCTGGAACCCCAGCCGCTGACCGGCGGGGAAGTGCTGCGCCTGGGCGGTGCCGCGCTGCAATTTGTGCCGTTTTGCGGTGCAGACTTCCATTGGTAAGGGGGCTGCGCCATGACAAGTGAGATCGTCATTTTAATTACGGAACTGCGCAACAAACAGCGTATCACACTGCCTGCGGGCAGCTACCGCTTTGGCCGCAGCGCCCAGTGTGAGTACGTGCTGCGCCGCAACAGTGTGGGCGATAACCAGTTCACCGTCTCCTTCGAGAACGGCCGGTGGGTCGTCACCGACGACGGCAGCGACTACCGTACCTGGTTCAACAATCGCTATTTGGACTCCGGTGAGACGAGCGTCCTGCAGAGCGGCGATGTCATCGGTTTGAACACAGACGGCGACGCCGACACGCAGGAAATCACCTTCCGCGTGGAAGAAATCACCAACGTGCAGGGCGACGGCGCGACCCCGATAAAAGAACAGACCTCCGACGCCGTCCTGCGGGAGGTGGACGTCCGCCGCAAGAAGCGGGTGCTCATCGGCCGCGGCGATGACTGCGACATCAAGCTCGTCAGTGACCGCGTCTCCCGCCACCACTGCGAGATTTTGTACAAAGACGGCCACTACGAACTGCACGACCTCGGCTCGACCAACGGCACCTATGTGGACGGCGTGCGTGTGACCCGCACGGTGCTGCGCAACGGCGCGGTCATCAACGTCCCTGCGCAGGTTTTCGCCTTTACCGGCGGGATGCTGCACTACCACGCGCACCAGAGCGGCATTAGTATCCAACTTGTAAATGTGTACAAAACGGTAAAAAATGCCAACACAGGCCGCCCGCTGAACATCGTGGACGGAACGAGCTTTCAGGTGGAGCCGAACAGCTTTGTGGTGCTGGTGGGCGGGTCCGGCACGGGCAAATCCAGCCTGCTGACCTGCATCACCGGCACAGCCCCCTGTACGGCGGGCAGCGTGCGGTTTGATGGGCTGGACACCCGCTCCAACCGCAACGCCTTTGAGGCCGCGCTGGGCTATGTGCCGCAAAAAGACATCATGCATGACAACCTGACCGTGGAGCAAAGCCTGACCTACACGGCCAAGCTGCGCATTGCCCACGACGCGACCCGCGCCGAAATCGCCGCCGCTGTGGCCCACGCCATCGAGGCGGTCGATTTGCAGGGCCGCGAGAAAACGTTTATCTCCCGCCTGTCCGGCGGCCAGAAAAAGCGTGTCTCGATTGCGATGGAGCTGCTGGCCAACCCGCGGCTGCTGATTCTGGACGAGCCGACGAGCGGCCTTTCCCCTGATTTGGACCGCAGCATGATGGAGCTGTGCCGCCGTTTGAGCCACCAGAACTGCACAGTGCTGATGGTCACACACAATATGTCCAACATCAACCTATGTGACAAAATCGCATTTCTGGGCGTGGGCGGCGTGCTATGCTACTACGGTGCGCCCGAGAAGCTGAACGACTATTTTGATGTGGAAATGACCAGCGATATCTTTGAAAAGCTGCGCGATCCGGAGCAAATTGAACTGTACCGCGAAAAATATTACACGACCCCCGAGTTCAACCGCCTGCTGGCGGCCTGCCCGGAGGCAGCGCAGGAGGCGGATAAACGATGCAGCCAGTAAAATTTTTGAAGTTCCTGCGCCAGCTTGGGGTGCTGATCCAGCGCAATCTGCAGCTGATTTGGAACGACAAGCTGCTGCTGGCAAGCCTGGCGCTGCAATCGCCGTTTATGGTGCTGGTCGTCAAGCTGACGGCGGACCCCAACTGCTTTACCTCGAACCTTGTCAACATCGGCAGCCGCACGGCGCTGTTCATTCTGGCCGCCATGGCGACGTTTATGGGCACGCTGAACTCCTACCGCGAAATTTGTAAGGAGCGGGAGATCATCCTGCGCGAAGCCTCGGTCGGCGTCAGCCTGCAGGCCGTTGTTTTGAGCAAGGCGGCGGTGCTGCTGCTGGTGGAAATTGCCCAGGCGGCCATTTTGGCGCTGGGGTTTGTGTCCATCGTCCATGTGCCGCAGAACCACCTGCTGCTGGAAACCGACATGGAGATTTTTGTCACGCTGCTGCTGACGATGTTCTCGTCCAGCTGCGTTGGCCTGCTGATTTCGGCGCTGTTCACCAACGGTGAAAGCGCGATCCTGGCTGTGCTGGTGCTGATGATTGGGCAGGTCGTGTTCAGCAATGTTATGTTCACTGTGACTGGTGCGGCGGCGACGATTTCCAACATCATTGTCTGCCGCTGGGGCATGGGTGCGTTGGGCGCATCCACCGACCTGAACAGCCGCATGGCCTGGCTGCAAGCCGGGCTGGACGGCCCGATGTACGACGCGACTGTTGAAAACCTGACCCACTCCTGGCAGATGCTGGGGCTGATTTCGGTAGTCTGCCTTGTAGCGGCCTGGCTGGTATTGCAGATCGCGTTCGACAGGAAGAAGGCATAAGAGGCGGTGCGGGCGGAATTTCTCCGACCTCGCTTTAACAAGGGAAGCTTTAATGGCCCCTCTGTCAAAGGGGCTGTCCGCGAAGCGGACTGGGGGATTCCGGCCGCTTGCTTTAGTACAACATAAACCAACGCCCCGAGCTTTTAACAGCTCGGGGCGTATTTGTTGAAAATTATGCCTTTTTGATTTTTTCCGCAGCATTCGCGGCGGTCTCTTTGGCGGCGGCCTTTGCAGCGGCGGCCAGCTCACGCAGGCGCTGGGTGGCGGCGCGGGTCGCGGCCAGCGTGTCGGCGTAGTTCAGGCTCTTCATATCCGGGAAAGCCCGCAGCAGACGGTGCGCACCGATAAAGTCGTGGTCGGCGGCGGTCAGCTTCTCCCGCAGTTCGCCCACGCGGGCGGTGACTTCGGCCCGCAGCTCGGCAGCGTTCTCGCGGCCCTCCAGCTTGGCAAGGGCCAGCTGCAATTTCTGCTCGTCCAGAATCGCGTCTGCGGTCATGGCGCTGGTGCCCAGCACGGTGGTCAGTTTGTCGCTGGTCACACGCAGGCGGGCACGCAGCTCATCGATTTCCCGCAGGTACTTGTTCAGGCCGATGGCGGCGGCGGTGGAAACAATGACGTCCGCCACAAAGAAAATGAACAGCACAATGTCCAAAATCAGCATGGCCTTGAACGGCATCGGGTTGGAGCCGCGGGCCAGCAGCGGGGGTACGACTTTGATCATCAGCACGCTGCCCAGCCCCCACAAAAGCGAGAATTGCGGGCAGATGTAGCCGCCCAGGTTGAACTTCATGTTAGAGTAGTCCCACCAGCGGATGCGGTAGACTTTGAACAGTGCCCAGCCGCCCACCAGCTCAATGGCGGTGGTCAGAATCATGCCGATAAAGAAGATGGCAACGGCGCTCATGCTGCCGCTGCTTGGCATCGGGATCAGGCTGACGCTGTACACCAGCCCCACCATGCCGAAGCCGTAAATCGGGCAGATCGGCCCGCAGAGAAACCCGCGGTTGACGAGCTTGTGCTCTTTGATGGCGGCGTAAACGACCTCGACGCCCCAGCCGATGCAGCCGTACAGGAAAAACCAGTAGACGGTCTTAACGACAAATTCACTCGGCGGCATCTTCGCCCTCCTGCTGTTTGGCAAGAGCTTTCGGCTCCACCCAGGTCACGGCGCTGTCGGGGCCTTTGCGGGCAATCAGCGCCTTGATGGGGATGCCCTGCTCGCTGAACATGCCCTCGTGCTCGGTGCGCAGATTCCAGTCCGGCTCGTTTTTGTGCAGGTCAAAGGTCTGCCAGGTAATTTCAAACCCGGCGGCGGGGAAGTAAGAGAGACTGTCCCGGAACAGGTCGTCGTCGTCGGTCTTGAACCAAATCTCCGCGCCCTCATCCATCAGGCCGCGGTACTGCAAAAGCTGGCGCGGGTGGGTCAGGCGGTGCTTATTGCTGCCGGCGTTCTTGCTCCACGGGTTGCAGAAATTGATGTAGATGCGCGAAACACGGTCGTCTGGTGTGAAGGCATTGCCCAGGCGCTCAATGTCCAGGCTGGCGATTTTCACGTTGTCGGAGGGAATACCGCGCTCTGCATAGGCGGCCTCGACCTTGCGCTTGGCGAGGATCAGCACCTTGTCGGTAATGTCGATGCCGAGGTAATTGATATCCGGGTGGGCCGGGGCGATCTGGGCCAAAAATCCGCCCTTGCCGCAGCCCAGCTCCAGGTGCCAGGGCTGGTCGGGCCGGGCGTACAGCTCGTGCCAGTGGCCGCCGTGGGTCAGCGGCTCGTGAACGTGGAAATCGCAGGCCAGCAGCTCCGGCCGGGCATAGGGTTTAAAACGCATTCGCATGGTGGGGTGTCTCCTTACAATGTATTCAACAAAAAAACTTTCACTTGTTCAAAACTGCCGCTCGCCAGGCTGCCTTGGCAAAAGCCTGGTTTGCCGCCGCCGCGGCCCTGGTAGGCCGCGTTCAGCGCTTTGCAGGTCTCGCGCAGATCGCCGCCCGGGGCAGAGGCCAGCGCATAGGCAAGGCCCTGCCCGCCGGGGGCTAAAGTGCAGCAGGCCGCGCCGGTCTTGGCTGTGATGGACATTGCCACACGGCGCAGGCCGTCGCCGTCGGCACCGTCCACCCACAGCACGGCGGGCTGGCCCGGTTCCGCTGCGGCGGCGTAAGCATCTGCCAGCGTGTTTTGCAGCGCGGCCAGGCGGGCTTTCAGTACCGCCTCGCCGTTTTGCAGCCGTTCAAGTGCCGGAGCCAGGGAGCCAACGGGCGAACTTAGCAGCCGCCCGGCGGCCTCGGTGTCGGCCCAGATGCCTGCAACGGCGTCATAGGCGCGCTGCCCGCAGGCCACGGCCAGCCGCATACCGGATTTGTAGTGGGCATACGAGATAATCTTGATCAGCCCGACCTCGCCGGTGCGGGCCAGGTGCGTGCCGCAGCAGGCGCAGCAGTCGCCGCCGGCCTCCACCAGCCGCACGTCGCCGTCCAGCGCTTTTTTGCTGCGGTACTCGGTGTGGGCCAGCGTTTCCGGGTCG
>ENA-ORNT01002930-ORNT01002930.1-human-gut-metagenome-genome-assembly--contig:-NODE-2930-length-10098-cov-2.118988_pt1 | contig 10098 bp, 4 predicted proteins | sample MGYA00242120_ERZ509032 | MGnify/ENA primary metagenome ERZ509032 (study PRJEB26280, sample SAMEA2338729) | human gut metagenome | biome: human gut; feature: human-associated habitat; material: faeces...
GCGCGGAAATTTTTTTAAAAGACAGAAAAATGGAAATTTCATGAAATGATATCCTTTTCATGTGGTTCCAGAGACGTGCAGATGTCTCATGGAACTGCTTTTTATAATATATTCCACCCCAGATATTTGTATTCCATCGCAAAATGTGGTAAGATGTGTTGGTGTGCGTATTGGGTGCCGGTCTGCGGCAGCACAATACGGCGGCATGAAAGGAGAGAGGCAATTGAAGATCAGGATCCGGAGGATTCTTTTTCCAATTCTGTTCCCAGTAAATTCAGCACAGTGTTGAATGATGCGAATGATGAACTGAAGATTAAAAAGGAAGATGTGGATAGCGTGTTCTTCGCTTGTAACGGGGCTGTCTATTTGACAAATAGGGTGTTCAGTCCTGTGGCTTATATATCCGTATCGTTTCCTGCATTGGTCAATGAAACGATGAATATCATCAATTGGGCTATCGACCAGTATGATTATGATGTGTATTTGAATTCGCAAAATTCTGTTTATAGCTTCTTTATCCCGACAAATCATGGTTTGTTGACTTACGTGGATCCATGTTCTTTTGGTAAAAACCAAACACAGATTTTTGAGTTCCATTACGACGAGAGTGCCCAGACGGAAACGGAGAAAGTACGTGCTTTCATTTTTAATTATGACATTGAGGCAGGAGTAAAGCTTGATTCTATTGGTGAGGCTTCTGCGGGGCAGGTACGTGACCGCTTGACGGATATTTTGGAAACGCATATCGTGGTGGGAGATGTCGAAAGTGGGGAAAAGTTTTATCGGACAAAAGACGGAGGTACGATTTTCATAGAGAATGCCGGGCAATCCAATATGACAGTGGCCGGTGGATGGCAATTGGAACATGGTGAAAAATTGCCTGTTGCACAAATTTACCCGGAAGAAAACGGTAAAGCTTATATATTGGATGGGGCACTCATACAGACAGCCCGGAAATCAGTTCCGGACATTTTGAAAGAGAACGATGAGTTCTCGGAATTTTATAAATTGATGGAAGGGTCATCCATAATGTCAAACCTGATTTCTATAGGAAGCAGTCCTGACGCACCTTCTTATGCTTGTCCAAGTCCGAGTATAACGTTGTTTAATACATTCCATTATACGGTTTATGTGCCGACGAATGCGTCTATACAGGCTTTGCATAATGAAGGCAAGCTGCCGACTTGGGATGAGGTGGAAGAGGAACAAGACGAGGATGAAAAAGAAAGGATGACGGAACAAATAGAGAAATTCCTTAAATACCATATCCAGGACAACTCGTTATATATCGGACAGGGGAATATAGAAGAGGCTGATTATGAAACCTCTGCTTATGAAATCAATGGGGCAGACAATACGATTTCCTACTGCCGCTTGACGGTAAAAGGTGATGGAAGCCACCTGTCAGTAACTGATGCGGCAGGAAACAAGCGCAATGTGTTGACAAATGGAGGGCTTTACAATCTGATGGCTCGTGAATACCAGTACAATACCAAAGATGTGGCATCTGCCTCTGAGATTTATACTTCTTCTTATGCGGTGGTGCATCAAATCGACGGGCCGCTGATTTGGGAGAAAGAAACAGAAGAAGGAAGTATGGAATAAAATGTTAAACCAAGTAATACTATAAATGAATGAAAACCCTATATCGACATATTATGTTAGGTGCGTTTGTCGCTTTGCCTTTGATGGGTTTTGCGCAAGCACCCGGGACGATGATTAGTGGTACTGTCTCTGACGATATTGAGCCATTGATGATGGTGAATGTGGTCGAAGTAGACGAGGCAAACCGTATCGTGGCTCATGGTGTAACGGACATCAATGGAAACTTTTCTTTCCGCATTGTGAATCCGAAGCATCGTCTGAAGATTTCGTACGTAGGCTATGCCACACAACTTATTCCTATTAAAGGGACACGTTACAATATAAAGCTGAAGAGCAACCTGCAATTAAAAGAAGTGGTTGTGAAACAGAAACGTGTAATACAATCCAGTGGTTTGGCCATACCGGAACGTGAAGTGTCGGTGGCTCATCAAACTATTGATGCTAAAGAATTTGAAGGATTGAGCCTGACGAGCATCGACGAGGCTTTGCAAGGTCGTGTGGCAGGTTTGGATATCGTGTTCAATTCCGGTGACTTGGGGGCCGGTACGACCATGCGTTTGCGTGGAGTCAGTTCTATCAACGGTAATACCCAACCTTTGGTGGTAGTAGATGGTAATGTGTTTGAAAGCGATTACTTGTCCGGTTTTGATTTCGCTTCGGCCACTGAGGAACAGTATTCTGAGCTGTTGAATGTCAATCCGGATGACATCGCCAGTATTACGGTGCTGAAAGATGCCGCAGGTACGGCCATTTATGGTTCGCAGGGAGCAAATGGTGTGATTGAAATTAAGACAAAGCGTGGGGTCAGGGGGAAGACTAAAGTGACTTATTCCTATGCGGCTACGATGACTTACCAACCCAAAGGCATGCGCATGCTGAATGGTGACCAATACACCATGTTGATGAAAGAAGCATATTATAATCCGGAATTAAGTGATGCTGCGTCCGACATTCCGGAGTTTAATTACGATCCGTCGTTTGCAGAGTATGAACATTACAACAACAATACGGACTGGGTGGATGCGGTGACCAAGGTGGGTTGGTTGCAAAAGCATTATGTGACGCTTTCCGGTGGAGGAGAGAAGGCTGCGTTCCGTATCTCTGCCGGTTACGACCACCAGACCGGTACGGTCATTGCCCAGGAGCTTGACCGTTTCACGACTCGTGTGGCCTTGGATTATTTTGTGAGCGACCGCATCAAGATTGTGACGAACTTTAACCTGACGTATCAGGATAACCAGAAGAACTATAGTGATTTGTTGAATATTGCTTACCGCAAAATGCCGAACATGTCTATTTACGAGCAGGATGCTTATGGTAACAATACCCCAAATTACTACCACATGTTGCCGACAGCTTCTTCCACGTTCCGTCAGAATGGCGACCAATACAGTTTGGTGAATCCCGTGGCTTTGGCATACGAGGCCACGAATGAAGAGACATTGTATAGGATGCAGCCCGAGTTCCAATTGCACTATAACCTTTTGGGGTTGGATGATTCCAAAATGCAATTAAAGTACGAAGGCAAAGTGCTGTTCAATATAGAGAATCGGTATACCGACAAGTTTTATCCTTCCAGTTTGGTAACGGCCGGGTGGACGGACAAGAATAACAACAAGGCTACATCGGAAGCGCATAAGGGCAGGGCTATCACGACGACCCATCGTTTGACGTTTATTCCTCATTTCATGAATGCCGACCATTCTTTCATGGCGATGGCGCAGTTCCAGTTGATAGACGGTGATTCCAAACAGCAGTCTAATTCTGTGTATAACCTTCCAACAGGGAGCATACAGTCTCCTACGGCCGATGGCTTGATTTCTGGAATGTCTACTGGGGCTGGCCAATGGAGGAGCATTTACATGACATTCTCAGCTCATTATGCCTTTAAGAGCCGTTACATTGCGGACTTCTCTGTCCGTCGTGACGGTACGACCAAGTTTGGTGACAACAAGCGTTGGGGTACTTTCCCTGCCTTGTCGTTCCGTTGGAATGTAGTGGACGAACCATGGATGAAAGGGGCACAAAAATGGTTGTCCATGCTTTCTGTCCGTCCGGGTTGGGGACGTGTAGGAAGCCAGCCTGGGGCTGAATACCTCTTTTTCTCGAAGTATACGGCGACGGATTCCTATAATGGAGCCAATTCCATATACCCGAGCAATATCCGGTTGAGTAATTTGCAGTGGGAAGAGAAGGAAACATGGAACGTGGGTTTCGATCTGGGACTGTTCGATAATAGGGTTACGGCTGATTTCAATATCTATACCCAAATGACATCCAAACTTTTGATGACTAATGTGAACATTCCTTCTTCTTCCGGTTTCCCGTCTCTTTCTTGGACCAATGTCGGGAAAATGCGCAATAACGGTTGGGAATTCAATATCAATGGTACGGACGTGGTCAAAGTCGGTAAGTTCAGGTTGGGTTTCAATGTGACGTTTGCCAACAACAAAAACGAAATTGTGGAAATGGAACCCACGGCATTGGCTAACCTTAATAAGGACTTCGACAATAATAATGGCTCATACTTGACCCGTGTCCAACTTAACAACCCGTTCGGTGCCATATATGGTTTCCGTTATAAGGGCGTATACCAATATTCCGATTATTCGGAGGTTGAGGTGCCGGGTGTGAGTGGACCGAATGCTCCTGTGGCTCGTGACGAGAACGGTAATGTGATTCGCGATAAGGCCGGGTTCACCATTCCGATGGTATTCGGGTATGACAAGATAACGAATACTGAACTGTATGAGTTCCAGGGAGGAGATGCCATTTACGAAGACATCAACCATGATGGGAACATCAATGAGTTGGATATCGTTTACTTGGGTTCTTCGTTGCCTAAGATTACCGGTGGATGGGGACTGAAGTTCTCTTATGGCCGTTGGTCGCTCAATGCGCAGTTTAATTTCCGCGCGGGGAACAAAGTTGTAAATCGTGCCAGGATGGATGCTGAGTCCATGCATAATAACAACAATCAGGCCGCCTCTGTCAATTGGCGTTGGCGTACGGAGGGACAGTTGGCAGAGATTCCCCGTGCTTTATATAACAAGGGCTTCAATTATTTGGGAAGCGACCGTTTTGTGGAGGATGCGTCTTTCATGCGTCTCAACTATCTTTCTTTGGGTTACTCTCTTGACCCCAAGTTGTTGAGGAGAATTGGTGTGGCTTCGTTGAGCATCAATTTGAATGCCAGTAATCTGTTTTGTCTGACCAATTACTCCGGTGCAGACCCCGAGGTTGGATATGGCGGAATGGGTGTGGCCACGGATGGAGCCAAGACACCGCGTTCGCGGCAGTTTACGGCACGCGTGCAGATAGGTTTCTAATATTTAAAATGTTTACGTTATGAAATTCTATATAAACAAACAAGTTACAAAGTTGTTCTCTGCGGCTTTATTGGCCTCTTCGCTGACGGCTTGCGATGATTTTTTGAGCATTGTTCCTCTTAATGAAGTGGTGTTGGAGAACTATTGGACGGAAGAAGCCGATGTGACCAGTGTGGTGAATTCTTGTTATGCGCAGTTGGAGTCGGGTGATTGTCTGAAACGGATGTTGGTATGGGGCGAGTTGCGTTCCGATAATTTGACTACGGGGGCAGGTGCTCCTCAAGACATCCTCCGTATAGCTGAAGAAAATTTGTTGGAAACGAATGGTTTCGCAAAGTGGGAATCGTTTTACCAGTGCATTAACCGTTGCAATACCGTAATCCATTATGCTCCACAGGTGCAAGAAAAGGATCCGAATTACACGGAAGCTGAGATGAAGGCTAATATTGCGGAAGTTACGGCCATACGCAGTTTATGTTATTTTTATTTGATTCGCACATTCCGTAACGTTCCTTACGTGACCGAACCATCTATTGACGATTCGAAGAACTACCGGATTCCGGCTTCCAGTTTCGATGAAGTGTTGGCCCATATCATTGCAGACTTGGAGGCCGTGAAGAATGATGCGATACGGATTTATGGTGAATATAGTGATGATAACATAAACCGTATCACCCGTTATGCCATATATGCCATGTTGGCGGATATGTATTTGTGGCAGGGGGATTACCAACGTTGCATAGACTATTGTGATTTGATTATTGATTACAAGAAAGGTCAGTATGATGAGTTGCTTCAGGAATATTCTTCTTTTGTAAGAAATGTTGAGCTTTATGGTGATTTCCCTTTGATTTCAGAGGCTCCTAATGGTTCCTCTTATGCAGGTACGTCATTCTCGGAAATTTTTGGGAAAGGGAATTCCTTTGAAAGTATTTTCGAACTGATCTTTGTTGATAAGGAAACACGCGAGAATCTTTTGACGAAAGATTTGTTTGGAGCATACAATAGTTCTAACGTGGGGCAACTTGCAGCGTGCCCGTATTTGAATGCCCAAGTGGCAGAAGGTTCAAACTCCTATTTTAAGAGGACAGACTGCCGGGCTTTTGAGAACATGTCCGGAGAATCCACGGTGAGCATTCGCAAATATGTGGTCGAAGGGGCTGAATTCCGTACGAATACGACGACCGGAACGGCACCTACGGTAACTGAATATAGGCGTACGGCTAATGTGGCAAACTGGATTGTGTATAGGCTCACGGACGTGATGCTGATGAAGGCGGAAGCAGAAGTCCAGCTTGCAGGCAATGTGGCAGATGGTTCCACGTTGACACCGGAACAGGAAGCGCGTTACCGGTCAGCATTTTCCTGTGTGTCTGCCGTATGGAAGCGGGCCAATAATAAGCGTGTGGCTACTACGGACACGTTGGTTTTTGAGGATTATGGCACGTCGCGCTTGGGCATGGAGAATCTTGTGTTGGAGGAGCGTCAGCGTGAATTGATGTTCGAAGGCAAGCGGTGGTTTGATTTGGTACGCCTTTGCCGCCGTGAAGGTTCCAACACCCGCATGTTGGATAAGGTTATGCAGAAGTTCAGCGAGAACACGGCTGCGCTCCGTATCCGTCTTTCCGCAGAAGATGCCCTTTATTACCCGTACCATGAAAATGAGTTGAAGGCCAATCCTTATCTAGTACAGAATCCGGCTTATAAGAATGATAATATAAACACAACTGAATAAGAATTATGAAAAAGATAGATAAAATATTGATACGGTTCGTGTTGGCATTTTGCGCCATTCCGGCTTTTACGGTTTCTTGTTCCGATGAACCTTTGCCAGAGAACTATTATACGTTTACGGGAGAGATGGTAACCGATTACCTTCAGAACCGTTCCGGTGAATTCAGCGACTTCATAGCCATTCTCCAACGTTCTGGTATGTATGGCATGATGGCAGCCTACGGGAGCTATACTTGTTTGGCTCCGAATAATAAGGCCGTGGAGCGATATCTTCATGAATTGGGTATTCAAAGTGTGGACCAACTTACAAAGGAACAATGTGATACCTTGTCATGGAACCATATTATCAACCAAGCCTATTTCACAACGGACTTGATAGACGGGAATATTCCGACGGCAAACATGAATGAACGCTATCTGACGTTTTCTTGTGATTCGGATGCCTTGAACAACAATAATGTGATTTATTACATCAACAAGAGTGCGCGTTTGGTTGTACGGGACGATTCTGTGGAAAATGGTGTGGTGCATACGCTTGACCGCGTGATCGTGCCGCAGTCGTTCCTGTTGCCGGATTTGTTGGCAGAAGATTCCACTATCTCCATTTTCAACGAAGCACTTGTGTTGACGGGTTTGTGTGATTCGTTGAAGCAGTATATCGACCCTACTTATTTCTGTAGTGAAGATTCTGTGAATCAGGATATAATCATCCATACCGGAGGTTCGCAATATGCTATGCGTTATGTCGGTACGCGGATGAAGCGTTATACGGCATTCGTGGAGACTGACGAAGTTTATGCAGCCAACGGAATACATGATTTGGATGATTTGAAAGCACATGCCAAGCAGGTGTATGACCAAATGTTTCCTAAAGATGCAGGATTGTATGACGACGATTGGACGAACCGTAAGAATCCCTTGAACCGCTTCATTTCTTACCATTTGTTGCCATATTACGGGGCTTATAACGATTGGACCGTGTCGGGTGACATCAAAAATATATGCGCCAAGACGGATTTGATTGATTGCACAGACTGGTATGCCACGATGTTGAAAGGTACTATCATGAAGATGAGCACACCGTCCGACGGGCTTTTTATCAACCGTAAGGGAGTGGGGCCACGCTATACGGTTCGGGGTACTAAAGTACTTTCTCCTTCAGAAATCGGTGACGTGGATCAACAAGCTTTGAATGGTATATACCATTATGTCGACCAAGTTTTGGATTATAATCAGGAGACACGCGACGTGGTTTTCAATGACCGTATCCGTATTATGGCGGCCACGCTTTCTCCGGAGTTTATGAATTGCGGGGCGCGTGGAAATACGGAACGTGCCACAGGATTTAAGATGGTCGAAGGTTGGGATTTCCATGGCAAGACCCCGACCATGACTTTACGTAAGCGTGACGTATGGATGGTGACTTATGCGGATTGTATCGACATGGTGGGGCAATTCGACGTGACGTTCAAGTTGCTTCCGGTACCCAAAGAGGGAACTTATGAGGTGCGTTTTGCCTATGGTTGGGGTGATATGCGTGGAAAGGTACAGGTATATTTTGGTACGGATCCGGATGGCTTGTTACCTATGGGATTGCCCATCGACTTTACACTTTGGCCTATCGATCCCTTGATTGGATGGGTGGCAGACACTCCGGGCGACGAGGAAGGTAATCGTGCCATCGACAAGGCTATGCGCAACCGTGGTTACATGAAAGATATGGATTCTTGGGCGCAAGGCGGAGCCAACATCCTGAGGGCACAGCCGATGAAATTGCGTAAGATTTTGACTACGGAGAATATGAGTCCGGAAAAGGATTACTACATACGGATTAAATTGGTAGTGGATAACCCGCAGGCCGAGTTGCCTATCAATTATTTCGAGATTGTGCCGAAGAGCATCTATGCCGGGGTGGAAGCCGAGGACACCCATTAATGTGAGGTGATATAGGGTAAATATAAAAAACAGGTATATGAAAACAAATAATAAAATACAGATGTTTGCGGTAGCGGCAGTGGCCTTGGCGGCAGTGGCGTGTACCGATACGTGGGACGAACATTATGGTAATGAAGGCCGACCAGTGTCCGACAAGTCCCTTCTTCAAGTGATGGAGGAGCAGGGGGATTTGGGTGATTTTCTCAAGGTGCTTCGCGCCACGCATGTGTTTAGCAATAATAAGCCTACAAAAGTGACGTACGCAGATTTGTTGGCCAGCGACCAGACTTTTACTGTTTGGGCTCCCAAGGACGGGCTGTTCAATGTGGACTCTTTGTTGGCGGAATGCCAGACTGTGTCGGGCGATTCTATGTGCGGGCAGCACTTTGTACAGAATCATATTGCGCATTTCATAACTAACAGCACGGACGAAAAGCAGGTCCTTATGCTCAATAACAAATACCTTGATGCAGTTCCGGGTTCTTTCCAAGGTGTGTCGTATGCTTCGGGGAGAGTTAATGGAGCGGCGAAGAACGGAGTCTTGCACGTGCTTTCAGGTGGAGTCCCCTACTTATATAATATATATGAAGCTTTGACTACTTTGTCGGGATATTCCGGTGTCGGTTCTTTCTTCAAAGGTTATGAGAAATTGGAACTGGATGAAAATGCCAGTATACAAAGCGGTATTGTAGATGGCAACATCGTCTATTCCGATTCTGTGATGCGTACTACGAACATATTGTTTGGCAGGTTTGACCGCATAAACGAGGAAGACAGTAGTTTTATTATGTTGGTACCCGAAAATCGGGTGTGGGATAAGGTTTACAACGAGGCGCTGTCTTATTTCAATTACGGCAGCGTGAATCAGGCGGATTCTTTGCAGCGTTTGTATGCCCATCAGGCCGTTATCCGGGATTTGGTGTATAACCGCAAATATGGTTGTGCGCACATGGAAGATTCCGTATGCTCCATTGCATATAGCAAGTATGACGAGGAGCGGAGGCATGTCTACTATAATCCGTTGGCTTCCGGGGGTATCTTTTCTTCCGATTTCGTGCGTGACACGATGGCTTGCAGCAACGGGGCAATCTATAACTTGCATGAATGGCCGTTCAAGCCAGAAGACATATATTTCTATCCGGTGAAGACCGAAGCCGAGTATGAAAGCATGATGACGGACTACAAGGATTGCACCTATGCGTCACGTTTTTCTGCCGCAGACAGTATTTCCGATGGGTATCTGGTGATTTCTCCCCGTACGAATTCATCCAATTGGACTATGGAGTTCCAGATTCCCTCTGTGCTGTCAGGAACGTATGACATTTGCGCGGTCGTGTTGCCTCGTACTGTATATAATGCTACCGACCGTAATTTCCGCCCATGTAAATTCAAGGCTTCCATTGGTTACGAGACGGTAGACGGCATAGAGCAAAGCTTCGATTTTGAGGACGAGGTGAAAAACGACCCATATCGGGTGGATACGGTGAAGATTGGT
>ENA-ORNT01002935-ORNT01002935.1-human-gut-metagenome-genome-assembly--contig:-NODE-2935-length-10084-cov-3.223951_pt1 | contig 10084 bp, 10 predicted proteins | sample MGYA00242120_ERZ509032 | MGnify/ENA primary metagenome ERZ509032 (study PRJEB26280, sample SAMEA2338729) | human gut metagenome | biome: human gut; feature: human-associated habitat; material: faeces...
AAAACGCCCTTGAGGTCGTTCTCATTGATGAATTCGCGCACCTTGTCGGCGAGCTCATCGTCCGCCTTTTTCTTGAGCTCTTCGTACTGCGAGTTCGTTTTCTCCATCTTTTTGAGAATGTCAGCGGGGTCAAGGTCCAGAATTTCAGCAAGGCCGCCCGCGATCAGGTTTTGATCCTGATCGTTTTCGATGATCTCCTTCGGAGAGATGAAAATATCCTCCGCCGAGGCGGACATCGCGAGGATGGTGCCGTTTCGATCGTAGATCGTGCCGCGGCTCGCCTCCACCGTGGTGCGCAGCGTTTGCTGGCGCACAGCGACGGACTGGAGCTCGTCATGCTCGGTGATCTGCCAGTGATAGAGTTTGGTGAAGAGCAGCACAAACGTCAGCACGCCGAACGCGCCCAGAAGCAGCAGCGTTCTTGTCTGAATGATGCGGTTTGCGCGGCGCGCGGATTCGGGCCGTCTTTTCTGGTTCTGGGGGCGTGGTGCCACAGTCGTTCATCCTCCTTAAAAATGGAAAAGGAGTAAGGAAGCTCCTTACTCCTTATGTATAGCTTCGCTCATTTGAAATATTCCACCACTGCGCATACGCCGTTGCCAAGCGACGTGAGCGCCCGCGACAAAACGTTCTGGCTCTTCTGCTGGTAGACGACCACGCTGTCGGGCTCCGACAGGTCGATGTAGTAGACCTGCGAGGCGCTGGGCTTGGCCATACCGGCTGCGGCCGCCGCCTCCTTGATGGTGGTGAGGTCAAAGGTTTTTTCGTAGCGCGTGAGCAGCGCGACATGCTCGTCCTCGAGCGTGGAGATCTCCTTCTGCACGGAGACGACCTGCGCGGAGATTTCCGTCAGCTGTGCGCGGCACATGATCATCAGCGCGACCATTGCGGCCAGCGCCATAAAGCCGCACAGCGTGCCGAGCGAGACCTTTTCGCGTTGACGGCGGACGGGCGCAGCCTTTTTCTGCATCTTCCGCTGCGGGGGACGCATGAATTCCTCGCGCTGACGCTCGTGCTCGCGCTCGTATTCACGCTCGCGGCGCAGCCTGCGCTGGCGCTCTTCGTAGGCGGGATCGTAAGCGAGATTGCCATTGACTCGTCCGCTGTAGCGGCGGTATTTCATGTTCTGCTCTCTGCGGCTGGCCATGGCGATCTCCTTTCTTTTGCGTATTTTCGGCTGTTGTCAGCACTTTTCCGCGACACGCAGCTTGGCGCTGCGGGCACGGGGATTCTCTGCGAGTTCTTCTTCGCCCGAAACGATGGGCTTTCTTGTGATGAGCTTGACCTTTGGCTTTCGTCCGCACACGCACACCGGAAATTCCGGCGGGCAGATGCAACCCTGTGCAAGCTCCTGTAATTTCTTCTTGACGATGCGGTCTTCGAGCGAGTGGAACGTGATGACCGCGAGCCGTCCGCCCGGTTTCAGATTTTTCTCCGCCGCGTCGAGCATCGGCGGAAGCTCGCCCAGCTCGTCGTTCACGGCAATGCGGATGGCCTGAAAGCTGCGCTTGGCAGGGTGCTGCTTTTCGCGCAGCGCGCTCGCGGGCATGGCCGAACGGATGATATCGGCGAGCTCAAGCGTCGTTTCGATGGGCTTTTGCTCGCGGTGCTGGCAAATTCTCTTCGCGATGGCGGGCGCATAGCGCTCCTCGCCGTATTCAAAGAGGATGCGGCGCAGCTCTTCATAAGAATAGGTATTCACGACCTCGCGCGCGGTCAGTGCGGCGGATTCGTCCATGCGCATATCGAGCGGCGCGTCCTGCTTGTAGGAAAACCCGCGCTGCGCTTCGTCGAGCTGCGGGGAGGAAACGCCGAGGTCAAACAGCATCCCGTCCACGCCGTGGACGCCCAGCTCGTGCAGCACAGCGTCGAGCGCGCTGAAATTGCTGTGGACGAGCGTGACCTTGTCCAAATAATCGCCGAGGCGGCGGTTTGCCGCTTCGATCGCGGTCTCGTCACGGTCAAGCGCAATGAGACGGCCCGTCGTCAGGCGGCGCACGATCTCGAGCGAATGTCCGGCGCGGCCGAGCGTGCCGTCCACATAGATGCCGTCGGGCTTGATGGCGAGCGCGCCGAGGCACTCGTGCAACAGTACCGGTTTATGGCCGTAGTTCTCTTCCATATCAGAATCCCAGCTCTTCCATCACGGCGGCCAGATTCTCGGGATTGAGCTCCTCGGCCTCGATCTCTGCCCACTTCTCCGCATTCCAGATCTCGGCGCGGTTCGAAACGCCGATCACGACCACGTCTTTTTCAAGGTGGGCGTAGGCTCTGAGCTTCTGCGGCAGGACGATGCGTCCCTGCGCGTCGGGCTCGCACTTGGCGGCGTTGGCAAAGAGCGGGCGCATCGCCTTGGTCTTGGTATAGGGCAGGCTTTCAAACTTTTCGGTGAAGCGCGCCCAGGAGGCGTCGGAATAGATGCTCAGGCAGGAGTCCATGCCCATGGTAACATAAAAGGTCTCGCCCAGCTCCTCGCGGAGCTTTGCGGGGATGAACACTCTGCCCTTGGCGTCGATGCTGTGCTGATACTGGCCGGTCAAAGCGCTTCCCCCTTTCGGCGATCCTTGAAGCTGCTGTGAAGAGGGCAAAGCAGCGGGTCCCCCTTCATTTTGGAAAAAGCCGTGCCGCGTCCGATCTGATGCTTATGTGGGAAAGTAAGCCATTTTCATGGTATGATACACCACTTTCCCCCACCCTTGTTTTGAGTATACGAGATTCACATAAAAAATGCAAGCAGAAATTTCCCTGAGATTTCAAGCCTTTTATCGCTTTTTCCTGCAAAAATTCGGCCAGTGCACCGTATTTTTAAAACGCCTGTTCTACTTTGGTTTTGGTTAAAAAAGGGCCGCCACAATATCTTGTGGTGCTCCCTTTTGTAAAGTCGAAATATAGATTATGTCTACCGATCATGTCGGTTTTTGTCACTTTTGACAAAATTTTATCCGTTCTGTATCTGCTTTTCAGCTGACTGTGCCAGCTCCTCGCGGCGCTTCTGCATCTGCTCGGCAGAGGCGGCGCGGAAGCGCACGCGGGACTGCTTGACCTCCTCGAGCGCCATCCGGATGGCCTCCTCGGTGCGGCGCAGCGCATCCTCGGTGTACTCGTTGGCCACGCGGTACATTTCGCGCGAGCGGTCCTCGGCCTTTTTGATGATCTCGTGGCTCTTTTCGCGGGCGATACCGAGCACCTCGGTCTCGGAGACCTTGTTCTTCGCGTCCTGCTCGGCCTGCTGCATCATGCGCTCGACGTCGCGCTTGGCGGCCTTGACATAGTCCTCCTTTGCGCGGATGAGCTCCTGCGCGCGGGAAAGTTCCACCGGCAGCTGGGCGCGGATCTCGTCGAGCAGGTCGAGCGCCTCGTCGCGGTTCAAAATGCACTTGTCGCTCGTCAGCGGCGCGTTCTTCGCGCCGTCGATCATCTCGTAAAGCATATCCAAAAGATGCTGCACATCATTGTTCGCCATGGTCTTCTCTCCATCCTTTCACAAGCTCCGCCGCGCGCAGCGGCATATATTTTTCAAGGTCTTGTCCGTATTTGATCATCTCGCGCACCATCGTGGAGCTGATGTGCTGATACTTCGGTTCCGCGACCAGCAGCACCGTTTCGAGCGCGCCGTCCGACACATCGCGATAGATGAGCGAAAGCTGCTGCTCGGCGTCAAAATCCACGCTGTTGCGCACACCGCGCACGAGAAACTGCGCGTTTTTGCGCAGCGCGTAGTCGGTCAGAAGTCCGCCGCCGAGCTCAGCTTCCACATTGGGGAACTCCTCGACGCTCGCGCGCATGAGCGCGAGCTTCTGCTCGTCGGTGAACATCGGGTGCGTCTTCGTCCCGTTCGGCACGATGGACACATACACGCGGTCAAAGAGCTTCGATGCGCGCGCGATAATGTCCTGATGTCCGATCGTCACAGGGTCAAACGAGCCGGGAAACACTGCGATTCTCATGCCTCTTCCTCCACCGCGCGGTGATAGATGCTCACCTTGATCTTGCCGTAGCGGTACTCGCGATACAGTCCGTACGGCGTGGGAAGCTCGGGAAGCGTCTGGTTCTGCGGACTTTCCGCGACCATTATACCATGGGGTGATAAAATGTCAAACTGCGCGATCTTTTCCATCGCCTGCTCCAAAAGTCCGCTTTCGTACGGCGGATCGAGGAAGATGATGTCGAACCTCCCGCTCTGCGTGCCGAGCGCGGCGAGCGAATCACCGCAGATGACCTGCGCGTTTTCTTCCAGATGGCACAGCGCGAGATTTTCGCGCACGAGCTTGACCGCGTCTGCACGCTTGTCAACAAAAAGCGCGCTTTTTGCCCCACGCGAGAGCGCCTCGATGCCGAGCTGCCCCGTGCCCGCAAAAAGATCGAGCACGCGCGCATCCTCCACGTCGAACTGGATACAATTAAAAATACTTTCCTTGACCTTGTCGGTCGTCGGGCGGGTCTCCATGCCCTTGAGCTCGCCCAGCCGCCGTCCGCGCGCCGAGCCTGTGATAACTCTCATGTTTATCCCTCCGCAGCGCCCAAAGCGGGCGCAATGAACTCGTTAGTTTCCATAATACGTGAATTTCCGTTTATTTTCAATAGAGTCCTTGACATTTTCCCGCATTTTACGCAAAATATTTTCTCTTGTTATTCTGCACCGCTTCGTATATAATGATATAGTCATATCATATCGACCAGGGAGAAAGGAGTATCTTCCATGATCAGGCTACAAACCGAAAAGGGCGAAGTCAGCATTTCCGACGCCGCCCTGTCTAATATCACCGGCGCCGCGGCCACGAGCTGCTTTGGCGTCAAGGGCATGGCCTACCGCTCGATGACCGACGGGCTCGTCCACCTGCTGCGCCGCGAGGCGATGAGCAAGGGCGTGCGCATCATTCCCCACGAAGAAGGGGACATTTCCATCGAGCTGCACATCGTTGTGGAGCACGGCGTGAACATCGCCGCCGTCTGCCGCTCCATCATCAATCAGGTGCGCTATATGGTCAGCGAAAACACCGGCGCAAGCATCCGCAGCATCGACGTTTGCGTCGACAGCATGAATATGTAAAAACCGAGGAGGACATCATCCTATGCACGATACCATCAATGGTGCCATGTTCAAGGAGATGCTGCTCTTCGGCACCGTCTCCATCGCACAGGCACAGCAAGCTATCAATGATTTGAATGTATTCCCCGTTCCCGACGGCGACACGGGCACGAACATGAGTCTTACCATCCAGACCGCGGCGCAGGAGCTCAAGAAGATCGAGCCCGCGACGGTCGATCAGGCCGCCTCTGTCACGGCGTCCGCGCTGCTGCGCGGCGCGCGCGGCAACTCCGGCGTCATTCTGTCGCTTCTCTTCCGCGGCATCTCCAAGGAGCTCAAGGGCTGCAAGGAGGCCGACGGCGCGGCGTTTGCCGCCGCGCTTCAGGAGGGTGTCGCCGCGGCGTATAACGCCGTGATGAAGCCCGCCGAGGGCACGATCCTGACCGTTTCGCGTCTCGCTGCCGAGCGCGCCGTGAACGCGGCCGAGGAGCACAACAGCGTCGAGTACGTCATCGAGCAGGCCATCGCCCAGGGCGAGATCACGCTCGCGCAGACGACTGACATGAACCCCGTTCTCAAAAAGGCCGGCGTCGTCGACGCGGGCGGCAAGGGCTTCCTGCTGATTCTCGGCGGTATGCTCAGCGCCCTGCGCGGCGAGGAGCGCCCCGAGCTCACCGAAGAGAATGCACAGGAGAAGGCCGATTTTGCCATGCTCAACGAAGAGGACATCACCTTCACGTTCGACACCGTGTTCATCGTCCGCAAGAGCGGACGCAGCATTGAGCCGTTCCGCCGCTTCCTCGACGGCATCGGCGATTCGCTCGTCATCGGCGAGGACGACGAGGCTTTCAAAGTCCACGTTCACACCGACATTCCGGGCGAGGCGCTGACCGAGGCGCAGAAGTACGGCACGCTCGAGCTCGCGAAAATCGAGAACATGCGCACGCAGGCCCAGCAGCTCGCCGCCGGCGGCAAGGCCCAGTCCACCGACGACCTTGAGGCCATCGAGCAGGAGCTCGAAGCCGCCGAGCACGAAAATGCCGGTGAAGCCGAGCCCGAAAAGGACTTTGGCTTCCTCGCGGTCTGCGCGGGTAAGGGCCTTGCGAACGTCTTCACCGACCTTGGCGCCGACGGCGTCATCAGCGGCGGACAAACTATGAATCCCTCGACCGAGAGCATCCTCAAGGAGATCAAAAAGGTCCCCGCGCACACCGTTTTCGTGCTGCCGAACAACAAGAACATCATCATGGCCGCACAGCAGTGCATCGGCCTGACGGAGAAGACCGTCGTGGTCATCCCAACCGCCTCCATCCCGCAGGGCGTGAGCGCGATGATGGCCGTCGATCCCGACATGAGCGATGCAGACGCCATCGCCAAGGCGATGACGGACGCCGCGCAGTGCGTCTCCACCGCGCAGATCACCTACGCCGCGCGCAATTCCGATTTTGACGGCTTCGACATCCACGAGGGCGATTATCTGGCACTTCTGGACGGCAAGCTGCTCGGCACCGACCGCGACGTCTCCGCGCTGCTCGACGGGCTCTCCGACGAGGCAGCGTCCCGCGAAGCGGAGTTCATCACCGTCTTCTACGGCGAGGATGTGAATGAAGAGGACGCGCGCAAGGCGTGCGACGCCTTCACCCGCAAGTGCCCGGATGCCGAGGTCAATCTGATCTGCGGCGGCCAGCCGATGTCGGACGTGAACGTAGTCGACGGCGGCCAGCCGGTCTATTACTATATCATCTCGATCGAATGACCCAAGCACAGCAAAGCGGAGCAGGATTTCTCCTGCTCCGCTTTTTTCTGCTCGTCAGACGTTCATCTTCCGCCCGAGGAGCTTCATCAAGAGCTCTGCGTGGCGGTATTCGTCTTCGCTCATCGCCGCAAACAGCTTGCTGAGGCACAGATCCAGCGTCTCCTCTCCCGCGCGGGCGTAATTGTAGCCCGCACAGGCCTCCGCATGGTAGAGGCTGCGCAGCAGCGCGCAGAGGTCGCACGTATCCGGCTGCTCCACGCACACGCGCGGGCAGTATGCCTTGCCGGTGATTAAGTAGATCGCGGCAGCCAGATCGCGCGCGTGGCGCTTCTCGTCCTCGCTCAGCGCGCGGAAGGCTCGCGCCATCTCGCGCCGCGGCGTGCACGAGGAGAGATACGCGTACACCTGCGCGTCGCCAAGTTCCTCGCGCAGAAAGCCCTGCAGCACCTCGACCGATACGCTTGCCTCGCTGCCCATGCAGCAAGGGTTCGCCTCCGCGCCCGGGAGCGTGAGCTCGCTATCCTGTGCGCTCATCTGTGTGTTTGCATTGTCCGCCATCGGGTACGGGTCCTCCCCCGGCGCGACGCGCTTCCACACCTCGCGGCATGCTTCATAGTCGCAGGCACAGGGCTTTTTTATTTCCGTCATGTTCTTCTTCCCCTTTCCGGAACGGTTCTCGTCTCTATCCTATGCGTGCATTTTTCAGGCGTGCAGAGCCGATATTTTCCTATTTCCCGCAGGGAAAAAGAAAATCTTGAAAATCGCACCTCTCTCGTTGATTTTTTCCATTTTTTCTGGTAAACTACATTTGTTTTGTATTTTTGTGCATTTTGTTGCATTTGCAACTTTTCATTCTCTGCCATCCGGTCCATACTAAAGACAAGCAATGGCAGTTTCTGTAAGGAGGTCTTCTTTTCATGCTGGAACTGAAGCACATCACCTATACCGTCTCCACCCCTGAGGGAGAGCAGACGATCTTAAACGACATTTCCATCGACATTCCTGACCGCAAGCTCATCGTCTTCACCGGCCCCAACGGCGGCGGCAAGACGACGCTCGTCCGGCTTTTGCTGGGCCTGATCCGGCCTTCTGAGGGCCGCGCTTTTCTTCGCACCGCCGGGGGCTGCGAGGAGGAAATGAACGTCTCGCTCCGGAAATTCTTCTCCTATGTGCCGCAGGGCAATACGCTCCTGTCTGGCACCATCGCCGAAAATCTGCGCATCGTCCGGCCCGACGCCTCCGACGAGGCGCTGACCGCTGCGCTGGAGGCGGCTTGCGCATGGGAGTTCGTCCGCGCCATGCCGGACGGGCTGAACGCCTCCGTCGGCGAGCACGGACACGGCCTGTCCGAAGGACAGGCCCAGCGCATCGCCATTGCGCGCGCGCTGCTCCGGGACGCGCCGGTGCTGCTGCTGGACGAGGCGACCTCCGCACTGGATGTGGCGACCGAGCGGAGGATCCTCCGCAATCTGGTCGCGGAATATCCGCACAAGACCTGCATCGTCACGACCCACCGCCCCACGGTCATCGGCCTGTGCGCACGGGTCTACCATGTCTCCGACGGCACGCTTCAGGAGCTTACGCCGCAGGAGGCAGAGCAGCTGGCCATGGAGTTCTAAGGAACCTCTGAATAAATCCCCGACCGCGGACGACGGATCTTTTCCGCCAATCCTGCGGTTTGAAAAACGAGAAATACATACAATATTCCCACGTTTTTCAAACCTTGTCTTGACGAAAAATCTCTCGCCGTCCACAGCCACTGATTTAATCAGATACACCCTAAAAAGTGAAAAGCGCCGCCGCGATCCCTGCCCGCTTGGGCTGGACGCGGCGGCGTTTTTTCTTTGCTTGAGCGTTGTGCGGTATTTCCGGCTTTTACGAATGCCGTGTAATCTGTCCTGCATTCTGCGTCTGCGGACAGCTCTGCTGCTTTGATGCGCTGCGCGCTTCCGGACACGTTTTGTAAAGCTTCAGACCAGCATAAACCCGCAGCAGCCGATCTCGGACAGCTCTCGGAAGCCCATGGAGCGGTAAAAGGCTTTGGTTTTCGGTGTATCGTCCGTTGCAAGCTCGATCTGCCGCACGTTTTCGTACCGCTTCAAAACGGCGCGAAGCAGCGCGGAGCCGATGCCCTTGCGCTGATATTCCGGGAACACCAGAAGATCCTGCACGAACACGATGGTCTGGCCGTCGCCGACCACGCGGATCAGGCCCAGAAGCTCCGCGCCCTCATATGCGGCCAGCGTCAGCAGCGAACGATCAAAGCCGCGCCGCAGCGCCTCCGGCCGCTCGGTGTAGGCCGTCCAGCCGACGCTGGCATACAGACGAAGAATTTCGTCCTCGCAATATTTTTGGTATTCCTTGATCTCCACGGGAACGCCTCCTTTTGAATTCTCTACAATGGATTTTAGCATAATACGGTGCGCTTTGAAAGCCCCTTGCGGGCCGCGCTGGGCGGTTGACTTTTCGACTGCGTTCCTCTAAAATCAATAGAAAACGAAGCTTTTGAGGGGCGGGAAAAGACATGGATAAAAACGAGATCATCCTTCTTCACGGAACCGAGTATCAGCAGATGGCCGCCCACCTGATGCGCGAAGCAGACCTGCAAAAGGACATCGGCGACAGAACGCAGCGCATCGGCATCAAACCCAATCTGGTCGTGGACGCGCCGGCTGCAAGCGGAGCGACCACGCATCCGGAGCTTGTGGCGGGCGTCATCGAGTATCTCCAACGGGAGGGCTTCCAGAACCTCGTCGTGCTGGAAGGCTCATGGGTCGGCGCAAGGACCTCGGCGGCGTATGTGGCCAGCGGCCTGCGCGATGTCTGCGAACGGTATCACGTTCCCTTTGTCGATCTGCAGAAGGACAGCTCTCGCAACTGCCGCGCCTATGACATGGACATCCGCGTCTGCGAGCAGGCGTTGGCGCTCGACTATCTGATCAATATGCCCGTTCTGAAGGGACACTGCCAGACCGGCATCACCTGTGCGCTGAAAAACGCGAAGGGCCTGCTCCCGAACACCGAGAAGCGGCGCTTCCACTCGCTCGGGCTGCACCGGCCCATTGCCAATCTCAACACGCTCCTGCCGAGAGGGATCGTGCTGGTCGATAACATCTGCGGCGACCTCGATTTTGAGGAGGGCGGCAACCCGGTCACGATGAACCGCATCTTCTGCTGCAAGGACCCCGTGCTCTGCGACAGCTTTGTCTGCCAGACCATGGGCTACCGCGTGGACGAGGTGGAATACATCGGCCTTGCCGAGCAGATGGGCGTCGGCTGCGCCGATCTGGCAAAGGCGA
>ENA-ORNT01002943-ORNT01002943.1-human-gut-metagenome-genome-assembly--contig:-NODE-2943-length-10050-cov-3.322061_pt1 | contig 10050 bp, 8 predicted proteins | sample MGYA00242120_ERZ509032 | MGnify/ENA primary metagenome ERZ509032 (study PRJEB26280, sample SAMEA2338729) | human gut metagenome | biome: human gut; feature: human-associated habitat; material: faeces...
CGGAGCCGCTCGCGCCGGCAGGTCTGCCATTTAACATGAATTCCGACGGGTTTAACACCTCTTTCAGCCCCTCTTGGCGCATCTCAAACACGCCGATCTCATCGGTTGAGCCAAAACGATTCTTGACGCCCCGGAGGATTCGGTAAGATGCATGTCGGTCGCCCTCAAAATACAACACCGTATCCACCATATGCTCGAGCACTCTGGGACCTGCAACCGTTCCCTCTTTGGTCACATGGCCGACGATAAAAATCGAAATACCGAGCCCTTTTGCCAGCCGCAGCAAAACACCAGTCGATTCGCGCACCTGCGACACGCTGCCGGGCGCCGCGCTGACCGCTTCATTGTACATCGTCTGGATGGAGTCAATGATGACGATCTGAGGCTTTTTCTGCTGGATTATCTCCTCAATCCGATTCAGGTTCGTCTCACAGAACAGCTCCAGCGTGTCCGAAAAATCGCCGATCCGCATCGCACGCATTTTGATCTGGCGTAAGGATTCCTCGCCTGATACATACAAAATGTGCTGCTTTTTTAACGAAAGGTTCCTGCACATCTGCAAAAGAAGCGTCGATTTGCCGATACCCGGGTCGCCTCCGACCAGCGTCAGCGAGCCGGTAACGATTCCGCCGCCCAGTACCCGGTCGAGCTCTCCCATCCCGGTTTCCGTGCGTCTTTCCTCTTCCATCGAAATTTCATTCAGCACCGCCGGAGCGCTCTGCACCCCGGACAGCACCTGCTTTTTCTCTTTTCCGCCTGCGGTCACAGAAACCGGTTCCTCTACGAGGGAGTTCCACGCCTTACAGCCCGGACACTGCCCCAGCCATTTTGCCGTTTCATAGCCGCATTCCTGACAGAAAAATCTGGTTTTTATTTTTGTTGCCATTTATTTTGAAATTTCTACCTTTACTTCTCCGATTCCAGCAAGCTCCACGCTCACATTCAGCTTTCCGCCAAGGTTCGTGCGCATTCTGCCCGCATCCTCACCGTTGATTTTCACATCATATTCCGTATCTTCCTCCAGACCGAGTGTGATCTGCGCGTCCTCTGTGCCCTCTACCGTGAAGCTGACGCCATTTTCGCTCTCCGCAAAATGCTCTACGCTCGTGCCGGGCACAGATTCATAGACAAACATGCCGTTTCTTTCCAGCTTGGTAATCTCTTTAAAAGTCTTTACCTTGTACTCATCGCCGCCGGCCTCAAAGCCCTCCTTCTTGCTCTTTTCCTGCAGAAGATGATTGCCGAAGCTGATCTTTCCGTCTGCTTCTGTTCTGATGAGTTCTGCTACTGCTGCCATTCTTTTGTCCTCCTGTCCGCCTTTGCGGCGGTTTGCTGTTTATTTGTTTTTGACGCTGAAAACAACTTTATCCTCGCGGAAGCCTGCACTCACATGATCGCCGGATTTTACCCGTCCCGACAGAATTTCTTCCGCAAGTGCGTCCTCGATCAGCGTCTGAATTGCTCTCTTTAACGGTCTTGCACCCATTTTCAGGTTGCTGTATTTTTCTACGATATGCTCTTTCAGAGATGGTGTCAGTGTCAGGCTGATATCCAGCTGTGTCCGGCAGCGCGTAATCAGGCTCTGCGCCAGCAGATTGATAATTCGCTTCATATCGTCTTTTGTCAGCTGATGGAATACGATCGTTTCATCAATCCGGTTTAAAAATTCCGGTTTGAACAGGCGTTTTACCTCTTCCATCACGCCGGCTTTCATCTTTTCGTAAGTCTTTTGCGCATCTTCTTTTGCCGCAAAGCCGAGATTTTTTGGCTCCACAATCCGCTGTGCACCGGCGTTGGACGTCATGATGATGACGGTATTTTTGAAGCTGACCTTCCTGCCTCTGGAATCCGTGATATGCCCATCGTCCAGCACCTGTAGCAAAATATTGAAAACATCCGGGTGCGCTTTCTCGATTTCGTCGAATAAAACCACCGAATACGGATTTCTGCGAACCTTTTCAGAAAGCTGTCCGCCCTCGTCAAAGCCGACATAGCCCGGAGGCGAGCCGATCATTTTCGAAACAGAGTGCCCTTCCATATATTCCGACATGTCCACGCGGATCAGCGCGTTTTCTGAACCAAACATCGCTTCTGCCAGCGCCTTGGAAAGCTCCGTCTTTCCGACACCTGTGGGACCGAGGAACAAAAACGAACCGATCGGTCGTCTCGGATCCTGCAGTCCGACTCTGCCGCGGCGCATCGCCCGCGCAACGCTCGATACGGCTTCTTCCTGTCCGATCACGCGCTTGTGCAGAATAGATTCCAGCTTTAACAGCCGTTCGCTCTCTTTTTCGGTCAGGCGGCTCACCGGAACCTTTATCCAGGTGGAAATGACCTTTGCGATATCCTCTGCTGTCACCTCCGGCTGCCCCTTTTTGCGGCTCTTTTCCTGCCGTTTCTGGTGCTTTTCGTAACGGGCGAGTGCCTCTTTTAGCTTCTGCTTTAGTCTGGAGGCCTCCTCCAAATCCTGATCGCGGATTGCCTGCTCCAGCTTTTCGTCCAGCGCTTTAATTTCCTTTGCCTGGTCTGTTGCCTCGTCAGTCGTCTGCATCCGCTGCAGGCGCACCGCAGCAGCCGCCTCGTCCATCACGTCGATCGCCTTGTCCGGGAGCTTCCGGTCGTTGATATAGCGATTGGAAAGATGTACTGCGGCCTCGAGGGCTTCCGGCAGAATCTTTACTTTATGATGCTCTTCATATCTGGAAACGATTCCCTGTAAAATGCCGATCGCCTCTTTTTCCGTTGGCTCTTCGACCGTAACCGGCTGAAAACGGCGTTCCAGGGCAGCATCTTTTTCGATATATTTGCGGTATTCTTCCAGCGTTGTCGCGCCGATCAGCTGAATCTCGCCGCGCGCAAGGGACGGCTTTAAAATGTTGGAAGCGTCAATCGCCCCCTCTGCGCCGCCTGCACCGATCAGTGTATGCAGCTCATCCAAAAACAGTAAAATATTTCCGTCGTCTGTCACCTCACGGATGACCTTACGAATTCGCTCCTCAAATTCGCCGCGGTATTTGCTTCCCGCGATCATCCCGGACAGATCCAGCATCAGAACCCGTTTATCCTTTACCGTATCCGGCACGCTGCCCTCCGTAATCCGAAGCGCAAGTCCCTCGACGATCGCCGTTTTGCCGACACCGGGTTCTCCTACCAGGCACGGATTGTTCTTCGTCCTGCGGCTTAAAATCTGAATCACGCGCCCAATCTCCTGATCGCGCCCGACAACTGGATCGAGCTTTCCCTGTGCAGCCAGCTTCGTCAGATCCCGGCTGTAAAGCTCCAGCGTCCCGGTCTGGCTCTTTTTTTGCCTGCGTCCCAGCTCTTCGCGGTACGCCGTAGGGTCCAGTCCTGCTGCCAGGAGCGTATCCCGCATGATTTTCTGCAGCGGCAGCGACAGCGTCTGCAGCACCCGCACTGCAACATTATCCCCATCTCCTAAAAGCGCTAACAAAATGTGTTCCGTTCCGGTCAGCGCGCTGCCTGCCTTTTCCGCCTGTCTGTGGCTTTCCTCCAGAACTTCCTCTGCCCGGGGGGAATAACCGTCCCGCTCTATGACCGGATTGGGCGTCTCCGGAGCCAGCAGATCCTGAATCATTTCCCGGATCGCCTCTTCTTTTGCCCCGTTTTCCGTCAGAACCCTTGATGCCACACCGGTTCCTTCTTTGATCAGACCCAGCAGGATATGCTCTGTCCCAACATAATTCTGATGCAGGCTTTTTGCCGCCCGCCCTGCCAAAAGCAGGGCAGTTTTTGCCTTATCCGTAAACTGTGACTGCATCTGTTATAGTCCTCCATACTCTTCATAAATCTCATCTATCAAAGCATGTACTTCCTCGCGGGAAATATTCCGACAACTTGCCCGTGCCAGAATGACCCGCAGCGACTCCCGCATCTGCTCCAGATCACTGATTCGATCCGCATCAATCGCAATCACTGCGCCGCGGCGTCTGTCCACCTTGACGAAGCCCTCCTGCTTGAGCACGGTATATGCCTTATTCACTGTATGCATGTTAATCCCAATGGATTCTGCAAGCTGCCGCACGCTCGGGAGGGACTCTCCCTCCTTGAGCCTGTTTGTCGCAATCCCGACAATGATCTGATTGCGCAGCTGTATATATAGCGCTTCTTCGCTGTTAAAATCTACTTCCAGAATCATGCTGATCTCCCATCCATTTTCTCTTTAAAGTGTTCTAGAAACACTATAACAAGAATCCTGAAAATAGTCAACAATAGCATGCACGCGCTGCGAGCATGCTATTGTCATGAATAAAACAAAACACCCGGCACTGCTGTTTCCTGTGCTCCCGCCAGACAGCGGGCAGTTTGCAGCAAAAGCCGGATGTTTTTTATGGATTCACGGCAATAGAATGTTCGCAGAACGTGCTTCTATTGTTTTCTGAATGCTTGCTTTTTGGAAGATTTATTTCAGGTCAAGGAATTCAAATTCAAGATCGTCATCATCCAGGAAATTCCTGGACTGCCAATCTTTGGATTTGCCCTTTTTACGGCGCGGACGTTCTTCTTCCTCTTCCTCGTCCTCATCCTCATCGTCGTCTTCGTCATCTTCGTCGTCATCATCATAATCGTCATAGTCTTCATACGTGCTTCTGACTTTGATGATCAGGATTGTTACAACGATAATCAGAACTACGATTACAAACGCCATCAGAATAACGACAAAGCGCATGCTCTTTGCGGTCTGATCGATGGTCGCCTGGTTATTCTTGTTGGTCTCCTCTGCATTCAGCAGGTCACTGACCTGATATCTGGTTCCCATAGTATTATCATGCAGATACCATGCACTGCTGCCGCTTCCGTCATCCTCAAAGGCGACGGAATAATCTGCGGAGTTGTCTACGATCGGCTCCTCCTCCGGTTCCTCCGTCTCCTGAGTTTCGTCAACAGCCGGCTCTGCTGTCGCCTCCGACACATGTGCCTCTACCAGATCGGAACGGATATATCCGCTTACATTATCAAATGTTACTGCATACCAGGTCTTGCCGTCGCTGCCCTGTGTCTCGCCGGTAACGGTCAGCTCCTGTCCGCTGGTTGCCTTACCTGCAACGCTTGCGCTGGTGGAAGCTTCGCTTCTGATATTAACGCTGGAAGAGGTTACGGTTGCGCTGGTAACGGTTCCTGCAGCAGCTGTCACTGCTGCGTTATCCTCTGCGGCATTATCCTCTGCGGCGTTATCCTCTGCGGCTGCATCAGCATTTCCGTCCTCTGCAGCATTGGTGTCGGTTGTTGTGGTCGTTGTCGTTCCGCTCGGGGAAGAGGTCAGCGGCACAGCGCCGACTTCCATTGTGGATGTAAATAAAAATACCGCAGCAAGTGCACATCCCAGCACAGTGCTGAACTTGGTCGTCCATTTCATCATTCTAATTTACGTACCTTTCTGATTCCGATCCGCAAAGGTCTCTGCGGTCCTTTTCTCTTTTCCAAACTCCTCAGCCAGGCTTCCGATTTCGCCTGTCGCCAGTGCTCTATCGGTATATTATGCTTCGTCGATCGCTTTACCGATATCGTGTCTCATATATTTGTTGGCAAAATTGACCCATTCGGTCGCTGCATACGCTTTTGCGCGCGCTTCCTTTAAGGTAGGCGCCTTCGCTGTGATACCCAGCACACGTCCACCGTTGGTCAGGATCGTCTTTCCGTCTTCTGCAAACCTGGTTCCTGCATGGAAACAGAACACATCGTCTTTTCCGTCAAAGGCTTCCAGGCCGGAAATCGGGAGTCCCTTGTCGTATTTTAACGGATAACCGTCCGATGCCAGCACAACACAAACTGTCGCATTGTCTTCAAACTCCAACTTGAGCTGATCGAGCGTACCGTCGATACATGCCTCGCAAACGTCCAGAATGTCGTTTTTCATACGCGGCAGCACAACCTGCGCTTCCGGATCACCGAAGCGGACATTATATTCCAGCACTTTCGGGCCGTCAGGTGTCAGCATCAGGCCGAAGAAAATTACACCCTGAAAGGTGCGTCCTTCCGCAGACATTGCATCGACGGTAGCCTGATAGATATATTTTTTACAGAACGCATCAACCTCTTTTGTATAGAACGGAGACGGGGAAAAATTGCCCATGCCGCCGGTGTTCAAGCCCTGATCGCCGTCCTTTGCGCGCTTGTGATCCTGGGCGGAAGACATGATCTGGATGGTCTTGCCATCTGTAAAGGACAGCACGGAAACCTCGCGTCCGGTCATGAACTCTTCGATGACCATCTTGTTGCCGGCTGTGCCGAATTTCTTATCTGTCATAATCGTGCATACGCCGTCTTCCGCTTCTTCCAACGTGCTGCAGATTAAAACGCCTTTTCCAAGTGCAAGGCCATCCGCCTTTAAAACGATCGGGAATTTCGCTTTGGTATGCAGATATTCCAGCGCATCCTCTGCCTTGTCGAACACTTCATAGGCAGCCGTCGGAATATTGTATTTTTTCATCAGTTCTTTGGAAAATGCCTTGCTGCCTTCCAGAATCGCCGCATTTTTGCGAGGACCGAAGGCACGGATCCCGGCTGCCTCCAGCTGGTCTACCAGGCCCCCGACAAGCGGATCATCCATGCCGACGATAACGAGGTCGATCTCTTTTTCCTTTGCGAACTCGGTCAGACGGTCAAATTCCATCGCGCCGATCGGAACGCACTCTGCCAGCTGCGCAATTCCGGCGTTGCCGGGCGCACAGTAAATCTTCTCTGCTTTCGGGCTCTTTGCCACACTTGCAGCGATCGCATGCTCTCTGCCGCCGCTTCCCACAATCAGAATTTTCATATGAACCTCCATATTTTCAGGCGCTTTCGCTGTTATGCGATGCAATTTTGTATCACGATGCGATAATCGTCTTTCCATCCACAACGGTTACTCTGCCCTGCGCAATCAGATCGATGGCCTGGGGCAAAATTTTCCATTCCGCTTCCTCCATGACCCGCTGCTGCAGACTCTTGGGTGTATCGCCCTGCTGCACTTCAACCGCCTTCTGTAAGATAATCGGACCGGTATCCATTCCGTTGTCCACAAAATGCACCGTCGCGCCGGTCACTTTTGCACCGCGCGCAAGCACACCCTCATGGACATGCAGACCGTAAAAGCCAACGCCGCAAAACGCAGGGATCAGCGACGGATGGATATTGATAATCTGGTTTGGGAACGCTTCGATCATCTCTGCCGGAACAGCGACTAAAAATCCTGCCAGCACGATCAGATCCGGTGCGATTTCCTTTACCTTTTCGGTCAGGGCATGATTGAATGCCTCTCTGCTCTCGAAAGATTTCGGAGAAAGACAGATTGCTTCCACATTATGCTGCCGCGCACGTTCCAGCGCATATGCGCCCGGGTTGTTGCTGATCACCGCTGCGATTTCGGCATCGCGGATTTTTCCCGCGTCAATCGCATCGAAAATCGCCTGCAGGTTCGTGCCTCCGCCTGAGACACAGACCAGAAGCCTTAACATAAGGTCACTCCCTTTTCGCCTGCTTCGATGGTGCCTACCACATAAGGGGTATCGCCTGCAGATTTCATTGCTTCCATGGTCTTATCCACATCTGCGGGATCTACTGCGACGATCATACCCAGTCCCATGTTATAGGTGTTATACATCATATGCTCTTCGATATTGCCCTTTTTCGCCATCAGGGTAAAAATCGGAGGAATGGGATAGCTGTTTTTGTTGATCACCGCATGGGTGCCTTCTTTTAACATACGGGGCACGTTTTCATAAAAGCCGCCGCCGGTGATATGGCTGCATGCCTTTACGGTTACGCCGGCTTCTTTGACTGCCTTTAACGCCTTAACATAGATGCGTGTCGGAGCCAGCAGGGTCTCGCCCAGGGTTGCGCCCAGCTCATCATAATAGGTGTTTAAGCTTTCAACGGTCATGTCGAATACCTTACGAACCAGAGAGAAGCCGTTGGAATGCACGCCGGAGCTTGCCATGCCGATCAGCACGTCACCGGGCTTTAAGTTTTCACCGGTAATCAGGTCTTTTTCATCCACTACGCCGACTGCAAAACCAGCCAGATCGTACTCATCCTCCGGCATCAGTCCGGGATGTTCTGCTGTCTCGCCGCCGATCAGGGCAGCTTCCGACTGTACACAGCCTGCAGATACACCTTTTACGATCTCTGCGATCTTCTCGGGAATATTTTTGCCGCATGCGATATAGTCCAGGAAAAACAGCGGTTCGCCGCCTGCGCATGCAATATCGTTTACGCACATGGCAACGCAGTCGATACCGATGGTATCATGCTTGTCCATAAGAAAGGCGAGCTTGATCTTGGTTCCGACACCATCTGTACCGGATACCAGGGTAGGCTTTTCCATATCCTTGATCTTTTCCAGGGAAAATGCACCGGAAAAACCGCCCAGTCCGCCAAGCACTTCCGGGCGCATTGTCGTCTTTACATACTGTTTCATCAGTTCCACCGATTTGTATCCGGCTTCAATATCCACTCCAGAACTCTTGTAATCCATCTGATCCTCCATACCGTGCCTGTGCACCTGTTTATTTTGTGTAGTTGTGATAGCCGCATTCCTGCAGCTTTGCATCCTTTTTCAGTACGCCGTCTTTCATCTCTGCGCTGTAAGCCTTGAGCTTTGCAAGAAGCTCCGGATCGGAAACCGCTAAAATCTTCGCCGCCAGAATACCTGCGTTTGCACCGCCGTTGATCGCAACGGTCGCCACCGGGATACCGGAGGGCATCTGAACGATGGAATACAGAGAATCTCTGCCTCCCAGGGAAGTAGTGTGCATGGGAATACCAATGACAGGCATCGGGAAAATAGCGGCGCACATACCGGGCAGATGTGCTGCCATACCGGCACCGGCAATGATCACCTTGAAGCCTTTTTCCTCCGCACTTTTTGCATACTCAAAAAACACATCCGGCTCTCTGTGAGCGCTGATCACGGTCATCTCATAAGGGATGCCCAGTTCTTCCAGAATGTCTGCGGCTTTCGCCATCACAGGCATATCGGAATCACTACCCATTACAATGCCAACCTTAGGGCAATTCTCTGTATTTGCCATAATGTCCTCCTCATGTATCGGTTGCACCGATTTTATCCATATATATTTTATCTTACTAAAATCTTTTCAATGATGCAATGGTTTTATGAAATCTTATGATAACTATTCAGAACCATGCAAAATTGCTTTCTGCAAATGCTTGCTGAATAGTTTTAATCCAACTCCCTCAGCGGCTCATTCAGTTCTTCCGTTCCGTGAAGGACAAATCTGCCGTTCGCAATAATGGGGATCCGCCCGCCGTCCTTTTTCACTGCGGTCAGCTCTGCCAGTTCATCGTAAGGAATGGTAATGTCCGTATGGCAGTTAAAATAAGCCTTGGAAGGGTTCACACTGCGAAGGGCGGCCACCTCATTGTCTCTGGCCACGATCTCTTTACCGTCGGGATTGTATACCTTCACCTCTTCCGCATGGGAATAGCAGGTATCGCCCACTGCAAAATGCGGTCCCATCTTCTCCGCGATCAGGATCGGCATCCTGGCTTCCACGCCCAGACGCTTTGCCGCCACATAAGCCGTAGTGTTTGTGCCGATGGCAAATTCTCCCAGCGGCAGTGTCTTATGGCGGAACAGGATATTTTCCTTAATGAATGCCTTGTTCTCTTCCTCCGTGGCAAAATTAGCACAGTTGTAGTTTTTAATCCTGCCGTTTTCGAAGGTGATCTCCAGATTCTTATATTCCAAGCCGTTCAGGAACACTTTTGTCACATGCAGCACACCGTTTGTGCCTTCCAGCACCGGAGAGGTAAATACTTCTCCCACGGGAATATTCACGTCTGCCACGCAGTTTTCAAAAATAGTTTCTTTGGCAGGATCTTTGAGCTTCCACAGATTCACTGTGATATCCGTGTGATTACCGTTACAGCCCTTCACCTCACAGTGGTCTGCCTGATCCAGCGCATCGATGATGGTCTGCTGGATCCTCTGATATTTTTTATAATCCAGGGTGTTGATCCGAATAGTCTCCCGGAAAAGTTCTTCAAAGCAGTCCCCTACCTCCGGGATGGGGAACGCAATAATCGTAA
>ENA-ORNT01002944-ORNT01002944.1-human-gut-metagenome-genome-assembly--contig:-NODE-2944-length-10049-cov-5.202722_pt1 | contig 10049 bp, 8 predicted proteins | sample MGYA00242120_ERZ509032 | MGnify/ENA primary metagenome ERZ509032 (study PRJEB26280, sample SAMEA2338729) | human gut metagenome | biome: human gut; feature: human-associated habitat; material: faeces...
TCTGCGACAGAGCGCGAGCGTGCCGCGTTTCTTATACCCTGCCAAGGGCTACGGGGATTTGATAGCATTTCTTCACTAACTCTCAATTTAGTACTCTTCCGCAATATCAATCTCTTCCTGCTCGGCAACTGTAGTATCTGCAGAGTACGGGGTTCTGTGGAGGTATGCCAGCCAGTAGCCGCATCCTACGATCCCAGCACCACCAACGATGTTGCCAAGGGTAATAGGCAGCAGGGCTTTTACGAGGAAATTGAACCAGGTCAGGCTCTCTGCTGCAATGCCGTAGACCTGCGCTGTCAGAAGACCGCATACACCGAAATACATATCTGCGATACTGTGCTCGAAGCCGCATAATACAAATAGCATCACGGGCCAGTAACTGGTCAGAAGCTTGCCGGAGACCCGCTTCGCAGCAAAGGACATCCATACCGCGATGCACACCAGAATATTACACAGGATACCTCTTACGAAAGCCTCACCCACACTTAAATTCGTCCGGGATGCCGCGGCATTAACAATGGCCTGTGCCAACTGCTCTCCGAAAAGATCCGGTGTCCGTCCCACCACTACCAATACTGCCACAAAAGCCGCACCGAGGAAGTTGCCGATGTAAACAAACAGCCAGTTTTTCAGCATCTTCCATACCGTGACTTTCTTCTCCAGCACTGCCAGTATGATCAGATTGTTGCCGGTGAATAGCTCGCTGCCCGCTACCAGTACCATAGCCATACCCGCTGGGAATACCGCAGCGCCTACCAGCTTCGCCACCGATGCGATGCCGATGGTGCTGGATGCCGTAGTCGAAGCAATTCCTGCAAAACCGATGAACATACCGGCAAAAAATCCCAACAGAATCGTCTTAAAGATCGACAGATTTACCTTATGGATCCCGACTTCTATATAATTTCTTGCAATTTCCAAAGGTGAATGCATAACCAAATTCCTCCTTATCCTTTTTGAACAGTTCCATCTTGCCATATTTCTAAAACTCTTGCAAGCAAATCCGAAAAGAATATTTCCTTCTCTTGATTTTCGCACGTTAATTTGCTATAGTGTTTAAAGGACAAACGGACATCTTCCGACTTTGTCATACTATTTATTTGCAGCAAATAACAGAATCGAGGAAATCTACATGAGTACTCTTACATTTGGTTTTATCGGTCTGGGTCTGATCGGCGGTTCCATCGCCCGGGCGATCCGTCAGAATCTCCCTCAGTCTCAGATCATTGCATACGATATCAATGCAGATACCCTGCGGGAGGCTGCCCAGTGTGGTGTTGCCAACGTGATCACCACAAGGATCGATGCCTCCTTCTCCGACTGCGATTATCTTTTCCTCTGTGCTCCGGTACAGAAAAATGACGAGAACCTCTCAGCTGTAAAAGAAATTCTCTCACCAAAGACCCTGCTCACTGATGTGGGAAGTGTCAAGAGTGAGATTCATACAGAGATCAAAAAAGCCGGTCTGGAAGGACAGTTTATCGGCGGTCATCCCATGGCCGGAAGTGACCGTATAGGCTTTATCAATTCCAAGGCCGTTCTTTTGGAGAATGCCTATTACATTCTCACGCCCACGGATTCCGTTCCGGAAAACAAAGTCACGGATTATAAAAATCTTGTACAGCAGCTGGGTGCCATCCCTCTGATTCTGGAGCCGGCACAGCATGATTACGTTACTGCAGCTGTCAGTCATCTCCCCCATATCATTGCCGCATCTCTGGTAAATCTGGTGCGGGACAAGGATTCTGCGGACGGACTGATGAAGATGATCGCTGCCGGAGGTTTCAAGGACATTACCAGAATTGCCTCTTCTTCCGCTGCGGTATGGCAGCAGATCTGCCTGACCAATACAGAAAATATCTCGACACTGTTGTCCTCCTACATTGCTTCCCTGCAGGGGATCCAGCAGGAATTAAATGCCAAAAGCGGTGATGACCTGTATGAACTGTTCGACAGTGCCAGAATCTACCGGGATTCCTTCATCAACACTGCCAGCGGCCCGTTAAAATCTTCTTATGCAATCACCATTGACATTGCCGACGAACCCGGTGAGATTGCCGCCGTGGCTACGATTCTTGCCCTGAAAAATATCAGTATCAAAAACATCGGCATCGTCCATAACCGAGAGTACGAAGGCGGCGTTCTGCGCATTGAATTCTATCAGGAAGAAGCCATCGAGAGATCCACAAAGATCCTTTGCGAAAAGGGCTACAGTCTGCACAACAGGAAGTAGAACCCCTGTACCTGGCTCATCGCACTACACAAAAAGAGATCACCTACAAAGTGATCTCTTTTTCCTTATCTTTCCGCTTCTGTTTCCTTCGCCGCACCATTTTCTCCACACAGACACATACGAACAGTCCGAACACACCACCACAGGTATCCAGCACCACATCGGCAAAACACCCATAGCGTCCCGGAATGAACAGTTGGTGGAATTCATCCGCTCCGGCGGAGACAAACACCCAGCACACGATCAAAAGATACAGCTTCCGTCCTCTCTCCTTCCAGGGTCTCCACACGCCGTACAATAACACTCCCATGCAGGCATACTCAGAAAAATGGGCCAGCTTACGGATGGGATGTTCAAAATAAGCCGCCATACTGTCGAGGACATTCTGCGTCCAGTGTTTCCCGGAGATAGCATTCAGAAGCTCTGCACATTTTTCCGAGATCATAGAACTCAGTGAGCCTGATTCCTCACCGTCCTGACCAGAAAAAGCGAAAATCAACAGATATAACAGTACAAGTAAAATAGCAGCCACAACACTGACTGCTATTTTTTTCTTATTGTTTTTCATCGTCATTAATCGTCTGGTATACGCGGATTCTTGCCGCATCACTCTCCGACATTCCGATGAAGACAGCCCCGTACGTATAAGAATCTCCCTTCATTTCGATCCTGACGATCTGTAAGAACGCATGCAGCACTTCATGCGTCCAAATCCTCAGTTTCGATTCATACACTGCACCGATACTTAACACTTCCTTGCACAAAAAGCCCACTCCGTTGGGAGATACATCTACGATGTCTATGCTGACTTCCTGCATGTCTCCCTGGTCCAGGCGCTTTACCATCAGGGTGGAACTCATTTCTGTACGCTTGCTTCGTCTTCTTTCTTCCACTATTTTTCTCCTTTTAAGTCAGCGATGAACATAGCGTCTCCAAAGCTGAAAAATCTGTATTTTTCACGGATTGCTTCTTCGTAGGCGTGCAGGATATGTTCTCTTCCCGCAAGTGCCGATACCAACATTACCAGTGTGGACTCCGGCAGATGGAAATTCGTGATCAGTGCATCCAGCACCTTGAAACGATATCCGGGATAAATGAATATCTCGGTATTGTCACAGCCGGGCTGTACCATGCCCTGCTCGTCCGCTGCGCTCTCCACGGTACGGCAACTGGTGGTACCCACGCAGATCACACGCCCACCATTTTTCTTCGTCTCATTGATGGTGTTCGCCGCTTCTTCCGTCACCTGATAATACTCAGAATGCATATGATGCTCCAGTACGTTCTCTTCCTTTACCGGCCGGAAAGTTCCCAGTCCCACATGCAATGTCACATAAGCGATCTTAATGCCTTTGTCCGCAATCTGCTGCAACAATTCCTGCGTAAAATGCAATCCCGCCGTAGGTGCTGCTGCGGAGCCTTCATATTTGGCATAAACGGTCTGATAACGATTCTTATCCTTCAGCTTATGGGTTATGTAAGGAGGCAGGGGCATCTCTCCCAGCTTGTCCAGCACTTCTTCAAAAATACCCTCATATTCAAAACGTATCAGACGATTACCTTCTTCCACAGTCTCCAGGACTTCTGCCTTTAATAGTCCATCCCCGAAGGTCAGGCGCTGACCGGGCTTGCATTTCTTGCCGGGCTTTACCAGAGTCTCCCAGACATCCGCTTCTTTTCTTTTTAACAAAAGGACTTCCACATGTCCGCCAGTACCTTCCCGCTCTCCTAAAAGTCTCGCCGGAATAACCTTGGTGTTGTTTAACACCAGACAGTCTCCGGGATGCAGATAGTCGATAATATCCCGGAAAATATGATGAGAGAGCTCTCCTGTATTTTTATCGAGCACCAGAAGCCTGGAGGAAGAACGATCCTCCAGCGGATCCTGCGCGATCAGTTCCTGGGGCAGATCAAAGTAAAAGTCTGATTTTTTCAGTTCGGTCGTCTCTGCCATTACAGGCTCGCTCCTTCCACAAATGCTTTATATCCGCGATATGCCTCATATACATCGGCCTTGCTGGTAGCTTCCCAGGGTGCATGCATGTTCAGCACTGCCACACCACTGTCGATGACATTCATGCCATACAGTGCCAGAATATATGCGATGGTTCCACCGCCGCCCAAATCGACCTTACCAAGCTCTGCAGTCTGGAAGTTCACCTCTGCTTTGTCGAAGATATGGCGCAAATGTGCCAGATACTCCGCATTGGCATCGTTAGAACCGGACTTGCCTCTGGCTCCGGTGAATTTGTTGATGACCATACCGCCGCCTAAGTATGCCACGTTCTTTTTATCGAAGCTGGACGCATAGGTAGGATCAAAAGCACTGCTGACATCGGAAGACAGCATACAGCTGTGTGCCAGGCATCTTCTCACATGCAGTTCGCTGTATTCGCCTGTCAGATTCATGACCTCTGCTACAGCATTTTCAAAGAAATGAGACTGCATGCCGGTAGCACCTACGGAGCCGATTTCTTCCTTATCTACCAGAATACAGCACATGGTACGGTCGGTCACATCGCTGTCCAGCATCGCCTGCATGGAAGTGTAAGCACAGACCCTGTCATCCTGACCGTAAGCCAGTGTCATGCTGCGGTCAAAACCTGCTTCTCTTGCTTTTCCTGCAGGAACGATCTCCAGCTCTGCGGAAACGAAATCCTCTTCATGAATATCGTAGGTCTCTTTCAGAATATCCAGAACACCTGCCTTTACTGCTTCTTTTCCGGCTTCTTTCTCGTCCTTCTTCTTATCTTTCTTATCGATCAGCAGAGGCTTATTGCCTACGATGATATCCAGAGCTTCACCCTCGATAACCTTTGCTGCCTTTTTCTCCAGCTGCTCCTGTGCCAGATGGATCAACAGATCGGATACGAAGAATACAGGATCATCCTCGTTCTCACCAATATTGATTTCTACACAGGTGCCGTCCTTTTTCACGATGACTCCGTGGATTGCCAGTGGAATGGTCACCCACTGGTACTTCTTCACGCCACCGTAATAATGGGTGTCCAGATAAGCGAATCCACCATCCTCATACAGGGGATTCTGCTTTACATCCAGTCTGGGGCTGTCGATATGGGCTCCGAGGATGTTCATGCCATCTGTCATGGGCTTACGTCCGATCTGGAACATGGCGATGGATTTGTTCATCCATACGCTGTATACCTTATCTCCGGTTTTAAGAGCAGCGCCCTCTTTGATCAGACTCTCCAGTTCACGGTAACCGGACTTCTCAATAGTATTGACAATGGTGTCAATGCACTCTCTCTCGGTCTTACCGTTGTCTAAGAAATCACGATACTGTGCGTTTATTTTCTCCAGCTCTTTTAACTGTTTGGAAGAATAGGTCTCCCAGGTGTTTTTCTTTTCCATATTTATCCTCATTTCCGCATCCGTCTTCCGGATACTCTTTTACTATAACTACAACAGGAGAGGTTCCTCGCCCTCTCCGTATCAGTGTACTACATTTGCGTCCGCAGTTCAATTCCTGTCTGTCAGATTTTCATCCTTCTCCTTAGGATCCCTGTCGATCTCCGTATAATGTTTTTTTCTGCGCTGGATCTTCTTGATCTCCCGGATGCGTCTACGGTTCTCTCTTGCCAGTTCGCTCTTACTGCTGGCATGATTCACCAGTACCCGGTTCACCGGACGGAAATAACGGTTCAGATAAGCACCGATCAGAATGATATACATGCAGAAATACATCCACAACATAATGATCACAATAATGGTCAGACTTCCGTAAATACTATACCCATTTCCATAGGACACATACATGGAAAATCCCCAGGAAAATACACTCCATACTACCGCAGCAAAGCAGGCTCCCGGAACCTGTTCCGTGAATTTCAGCTTTGTGTCCGGGATATATGTATAAATCAGTCCAAACAAAAGGATCAGCACCGCCCATACGAACAGAAAGCGGAAATTCATCAGGAGACTCACAAACATCTGCAGCTGCGGAATCCTATGTAATGCAATATCCACCAGCTGATTACCAAATACCATGAAAAACAGTGACAAAATCAACACTACAAGCATGATCAACGTATAAAAGCTTGCAATAAAACGGATCACGAAGTAATTACGCTTCTCGTCCACACCATTGACCGCATTTAATCCCCGCATCAGTGCCATGACACCCTTCGCCGCCGACCAGACCATGGCGATCAGAGCCACAGGCAGGATTCCAACCGAACTCTCATACACATCCACGACCAGACTCTCCACCATGGCATCTGCAATATCCGGCGTCACATCCGTCAGCGCCGTGACCAGATTCTGCTCCGTCACCGGGGTATAAGGAATCACCGCACAGACTACCATCAGCATCGGAATCACCGACAAAAACAGGAAAAAGGCTGTACTCGATGCATAAGCGCTGATATTCTGTTTTTTCATCTGGCTGGAAAAATCCCGCCAAATGCTGATTATTGTCCTGAGCATATCTCGCATCCTTCATAGAAAAAGTTAAGGATCTGTTCCGCGCCAAGCCCCTGCAGTGCCATATTTTTAGCACCGTTCTGGCTCATTCCCACGCCATGACCGAATCCACCGCCGATAATGTTATATCCTACCACATTTTTCTTATCATGGCTAGGTTCAATCACAAAAAATGCACTGGGAAGGAGATTCGGCATGGCCACCTCACTACCATCCTGCCTTACCACCTTCGTAACCCCGTCACAAAGTACTGCTCTGATATTATATTCCGAGATCACCTTAAAGGTTCCTTTGTCCGTGACAATGACCATTTCGTCTGCCACACCACCGGGGCCACGTTTTACAACGGAGATATCGTTTACTTTTGAAAAAGCTTTTATATTTTGACTGACATAGTCATCGTCCTTCAGGGTCAATATTAACTTTCCGTTGGCTTCATAACGTTTCTTCAACGTCTCCACTATCCGTTCCACATCAATCTCTTTTACCGTATATGTCCAGCGGTACCAGCCTTCCTGCGCTTCATAATCTTCCGCATGTGTCTCCGTGATAAAATCCCGGAAAGCCTCTTCTTCCCTCAGATCCTCTGGACCTGCATCTCCGTTTACCTCATTGCTGTCTGCCGCGATTACCCCACCGTCCGTCTGCATCAGGCTCTCCGGATTCAGCCGGCTGCTCTTCAGATAATCAAGTGCCTCCGCCTCCGCTGTCTTCCATACATTTGCCGTAGTTCCCACGCCACAGGAGGTAGAGTAATAATAAGTGTTCGCCACCGTTCCTTCATCTGTCAGGATCATCTGTCCGTAGGTCTCCTTCACCGCCGTGGTAGCACTGTCAGCTTCTGTGATATTATTGTAGACCTGATAGGAAGTGCTGTCGTCCACATGGGCGCCGTACCGGGGATAGCCCGCCCGCAGCATATGTCCGTAAGCATAGGTTCTGGCACAGATAGCCTGTGCTTTCAGGGCTTCCAGCGGGTAGGATGCCGGCATTTCACTTGGCACTACACTGTAGAGATATTCTTCCAGCGGAAGCTCATTTACCACTGCAATTCCGTCTGCGGTCCGCAGCAGCTCTATATGCCCTCTGTAAGAAGGTGTTCCCTGACTTCGATTCACATTGATCAGCCGTACCCGGCCGGTCAGCACTGTCGGTACTATACGGATCCGTTCTCCCACGAAATAATCGCTGTCTGTGTCAATGGTCACCTCGTCTCCCCTGGAAAACAATTCTTCCTGCATTTCCTCACCGGTTCCGTACTGTAGTAGAAAATCACTTTCCGCCGTCAGTGTCACCGTCTGGTGCAAAACATCCGAAAAATCCGAAGTTTTGATCAATACCCGGATTTTGTCCATGTTATCTTCTCTGGCCAGCAGGATACCGCAGATCTCGTCATTTTCACGAATAAAGTCCGCATCCATATAGCCGAATCGCAGATCTTCAGTGGTACACATGGTAAGCTCCCGGTACAGGCGATACCCTTTGTAATCCTCAGCCAACGGGATCCGGCCCCTGCCCTCGATCTCGATACCGCTTTCATCTGCCGACAGCACCCGGCCTGTGAACTTCTCTGTTTTCAGGATAACGGCACTCACGAGGTCATCCGTAAGTTCCACATCTGCCAGCTGTTCCTGCATCTGGTCCGGTGTCGGCAGCCTGCCTGCCTCATTCGCCTCTGTATCCAGATCATAGGTCTCTCTTACTCCGTCACAGAATAAAGTGATCTGCCCAGCTTCCGCCTCCGTGATCCAGACGTTTTTCAATTCCCGTACTACTGGAATATGCTGAGGCAGGGCCTCTTCTGTCTCCGGTGCCCCCGGCTCCTCCCGACCGCAGCTATATAACAAATTTATCAGAAGTAAAAAAAGAAGAAATGCTGTACCTAACACACACAGGTATTTCTTCCACTGTATTCTCTGTTCTCTGGAAAGTTTATAATAATTCTCAAGCAGTCTGTTTTTCTTCAAATCATTTCCCGCCTATTCAGAATCTGTTTTATGACTTTAAAAGAGCAGTCCCAAAGGACTGCTCTCTCTTTTGTATTGTTATCCCCAAAATGCCGCCTCTTACCTTTTGACTCCTAGCAATGCTAGGTGGGTAACCGCAACCAACCTTTTGCCTTCCCTTCCAATCCTCCTTGCGGAGTGAGGGCTTGACAGCCACTTGGCAATATAGGAATCCCGTTTAAAGTAAATGTAGGTTCAAAACTGGTAAGAGTTATCGCACATCTCAGGTTAAGTATATTATATCTACTCTGTTTCTATTTTACAACTGTAATTTTTACCAAAAAAGGCTGCCTCCAAAGAGACAGCCTTCCTATTTGCATTTGTCTGTAAGTAAGATTACAGCTGAGGGCCAGCAGCAACCAGAGCCTTACCTGCATCATTTCCTTCATATTTAGCGAAGTTCTTGATGAATCTCTGAGCCAGATCCTTTGCCTTCTCTTCCCACTGGGAAGGATCAGCGTAGGTATCTCTGGGATCCAGAATACCGGTGTCAACACCAGTCAGCTCGGTAGGAACTTCGAAATCGAAGTAAGGGATCTTCTTGGTAGGAGCGGTCTTGATCGCACCATCCAGAATAGCATCGATGATACCACGGGTATCCTTAATGGAGATACGCTTGCCGGTTCCGTTCCATCCGGTGTTTACAAGGTATGCCTTAGCACCGTTCTTCTCCATCTTCTTAACCAGCTCTTCTGCATACTTGGTAGGATGCAGCTCCAGGAATGCCTGGCCGAAGCAAGCAGAGAAGGTAGGGGTAGGCTCGGTAATACCACGCTCGGTACCAGCTAACTTAGCTGTGAAACCGGACAGGAAGTAATACTGGGTCTGCTCCGGAGTCAGAATAGATACGGGAGGCAGTACGCCGAATGCATCAGCAGACAGGAAGATTACGTTCTTAGCTGCAGGTGCAGAAGAAATAGGACGTACGATATTCTTAATATGATCGATAGGATAAGATACACGAGTATTCTCGGTAACGCTCTTATCGTTGAAATCAATCTTGCCGTCAGCATCAACGGTTACGTTCTCAAGCAGAGCATCTCTCTTGATTGCGTTGTAGATGTCGGGCTCGGAATCCTTGTCCAGGTTGATAACCTTAGCGTAGCATCCACCTTCAAAGTTGAATACGCCGTTGTCATCCCAACCGTGCTCGTCATCACCGATCAGCAGACGCTTAGGATCGGTAGACAGGGTTGTCTTACCGGTTCCGGACAGACCGAAGAAGATAGCGGTGTTCTCACCGTTCATATCGGTGTTTGCGGAGCAGTGCATGGAAGCGATGCCCTTCAGAGGCAGGTAGTAGTTCATCATGGAGAACATACCCTTCTTCATCTCTCCGCCGTACCATGTATTGATGATAACCTGCT
>ENA-ORNT01002947-ORNT01002947.1-human-gut-metagenome-genome-assembly--contig:-NODE-2947-length-10044-cov-3.306537_pt1 | contig 10044 bp, 10 predicted proteins | sample MGYA00242120_ERZ509032 | MGnify/ENA primary metagenome ERZ509032 (study PRJEB26280, sample SAMEA2338729) | human gut metagenome | biome: human gut; feature: human-associated habitat; material: faeces...
CATTGGCACCGTGCCAGAAGTGATTGTGGCACGCCACATGGGCATGGAGGTGTTTGGCATGTCGGTAATCACCGACCTCGGCGGCGAAGGCATCGAAGTGGTGAAGGTAAGCCACGAAGAAGTGCAAATCGCAGCAGCCAAGGCAGAGCCAATCATGTCGATGGTAATGGAAGAAATCATCAACCAATTCGAAGAGTTATAATAGATGTTAGAAATTAGAAATTAGAAATTAGAAATTAGAAGTTAGACTTTTGATTTTAAGAGACTTTAGATATTGAGATTAGAGTTTTGGATTTAAAAAATGATTTTCAATGAGAGATTTTAAGACTTTAGATATTTGGAAACGAGGAATTTCTCTCTCAAAAATGATTTATGTTTTGTCAAGAGAATTTCCTGCTGAAGAAAAATTCGGTCTCCAATCTCAAATCAGAAGAGCGGCAACATCCATTCCTATCAATATAGCAGAAGGTTGTGGGCGTGATAGTCTTAAAGATTTTGCACACTTCATCCATATTGCAGAAGGCTCTGCAAGTGAATTGGAATGTGAATTAATCATTGCGGTGGAGTTGGGGTTTATTACCGATTATCAAGCAACCCCATTAATTGAGGAAATATCTCAAATTCGCAAAATGATGAATAGTTACAAAATTAAAATCCAAGATACGCTCAGTTTGAAAAAGAAAAAAACATTTGAGCAGGATTCTTAAATCTAATTTCTAACTTCTAATTTCTAATTTCTATTTTCGAAAAATTTATTTTGAGAAAATGATTGAAACTGAAATTTCTACCCTTGGTGAGTTTGGGCTGATTGAGCAACTCACCAAGGATGTTCAAATCAAAAATTCAACTACGCAAATGGGCGTGGGCGACGATTGCGCGGTGCTCGACTATAGCAGCGACTGCAACTTGCGCGCACTCGTCACCACCGATGTGCTGCTCGAAGGCATTCACTTCGATTTGACCTACACGCCACTTCGCCACTTGGGCTACAAGGCGGCTGTGGTCAACTTCAGCGATGTGTATGCCATGAACGGTCAGCCAAAGCAAATCACCGTGTCGCTCGGCATCTCGAAGCGTTTCACCGTTGAGCATATCAACGAACTCTACGCCGGCATTCGCTTGGCTTGTGAGCAATATGGCGTTGATATTGTGGGTGGCGACACCTCGGCGTCGGTCACAGGATTGATTATCTCCATCACCTGTATTGGCGAGGGCGAAGAGGGCAAGATTGTGTATCGTGGCGGTGCAAGAGACACCGACCTCGTGTGCGTGAGTGGCGACCTCGGTGCAGCCTATATGGGACTCCAACTGCTGGAGCGCGAGCGTGAGGCTGGCGCAGGAGAGAAGGACTTCCAACCCGATTTCTCAGGGCGTGAATACATTCTCGAACGCCAACTCAAGCCTGAGGCTCGCCGTGATGTGATTGCCGAACTCAAGGAACTCGGCATCCAGCCCACAGCCATGATGGACGTGAGCGACGGTCTGTCGAGCGAACTGCTCCACATCTGTAAGGATAGCAATGTGGGCTGCCGCATCTATGAGGACCGAATTCCTATCGACTATCAAACCGCAGTGATGGCTGAGGAACTGAACATGAACCTCGTGACAGCGGCTATGAATGGCGGCGAGGATTACGAATTGCTTTTCACCGTTCCGCTCACCGACCACGAGAAGGTGCAAAAGATGAAGTCAGCCAAACTGATTGGACGCATCACCAAGCCCGAACTTGGCGCATTTATGGTCACTCGCGACGATGCTGAAATAGCCATTCGCGCGCAGGGCTGGAACGCTTTCACCTCAGAAGAGGAAACGGAATAACTCAATGGGGAATATCCCCAACAGCACCATAGCGTGGGGGGGCGTGACTTCGGCATGTTTCCCATGTTTGTGAAAAAATGTGCATGTTCCCACGCTATGATGTGTTTTTTTCTGGCACTCCATATACTCAAGAAATTTATACTTTTAGAATTTACAAGCTTCTGAGAGGAAATGCTTATCTACTAAAAAATATAAAAACATTATGTATCGTTTTCCATTGCAATCATTTCAAGACACGCCAACTCCATTTTACTACTATGATTTGAAGTTGCTCAACAAGACGCTCGACGAAATCAACCGTCAAATCAAAGGCCATCCATTCAAGGTGCATTACGCCGTGAAGGCAAACGGCAACAAGACCATTCTTGAAGAAATCGCGAAAAAGGGCTTTGGCGTTGACCTCGTGAGTGGTGGCGAAATCAGTGCTGCACTCGCTGCGGGTTTTGCAGCTAATGGCATGGTATATTCAGGCGTGGGGAAAACCGACCCAGAAATCAACCTTGGCTTGGACAACGACATCTACAGTTTCAATGTGGAATCGGTGCCTGAACTGGAAGTAATCAATGAGTTGGCTGGCAAAAAAGGAAAAGTTGCAAATATCTCAATCCGTGTGAACCCCGACATCGATGCCCACACCCACCGCTACATCACCACAGGCACGGCGGAAGACAAGTTTGGCATCAACATTGAAATGCTCTCCACGGCTGTGAACAAAGCACTCTCGCTGCCCAATATCCACTTGCGTGGCTTGCACTTCCATGTGGGCTCGCAAATCACCGACATGAAACCATTCAGTATGCTTTGCGACAGCGTGAATGGTTTGCTCGACTATTTCGACCGTCATGACATTCATTTTGAAATGATTAACGTGGGCGGCGGACTTGGCATCGACTACGTGAAGCCCGATGTGAACGCTATCCCCGATTTTGAGCATTTCTTCAACACTTTCAAGCACAAACTCAAACTCCGCAAAGGTCAGGAACTTCACTTTGAACTCGGACGCTCCATTGTGGCACAATGCGGCTCGCTGATAGCCCGTGTGGTGTTTGTGAAAGAAAACCGCAACAAGAAATTTGTGATTCTCGATGCCGGCATGACCGACCTGATTCGCCCTGCGCTTTACCAGGCGCACCATGTGATTCAAAACATCTCGTCACGCGACACTGCCAGCGATGTGTATGATGTGGTAGGACCGATTTGCGAATCAAGCGACGTGTTTGCATGCAACGAAAAACTGCCCATCTCGAAGCGAGGCGACATCTTCGCCATTCGCTCGGCAGGTGCCTACGGCGAAACCATGGCATCGCGCTACAACATGCGCCAACTCCCAAAATCCTACTTTCAACGCTAATTCACGGCACACGCCCAGCACTCATTGCGCATTTCCACTGCATTTCCGCCCGAAAAATTAGGCGAAATTGGCGAAAATTTTGGTGGGGAACAAAAAAGTTATTAACTTTGCAGTCGCAAAAGTATCGGGCACTCCCCGTAACTGCGCTAAAGAACGTTCTTGTGCATCAAGCCAAGAAGAATCTGGTTCGGTAGCTCAGCTGAATAGAGCAACAGCCTTCTAAGCTGTGGGTCCTGGGTTTGAGTCCCAGCCGAATCACCAATCCTCTAAAGGTGAGAAAATCCCAAAGATTTTCCCACCTTATTTTTTCCCCACCTCCCCCCCAAAAAAAATAGGAAATGATATACATGTTGTCCCTGTAAATAGATGGTATGAAAAAATGGCACAATGCAATTAAGTACTGTGCCATTATAACTATATCTACTGTCTTGACGACAATACTTCAGTTGGTCCAAATATCTAATGAGTGTTGTCAGAATGGATGCATTTATTGGTTAACAGACTATTGATATATCGAACAATACCATTACAAATAATCTTGAATCCATTATTGGCACATCGGGCAGTATTAAATTCTTGTATCTTATTTCCTTTATTATCACGAATGACATATGACGTTAACTCAGTTAATAATTCAAGACTGAATAGACTATTTAACTGCTCACTTTTGCCACTCAACAAGGCATCTTCCCTTAATATCTTACGCAAAATCATTTTTCTCTTTTTCAAGTTGTAATAAGATTGTACCAATCAGATTTATTTCAATATGATATAAACTTTCGGTAAGTTCAGAAACAAAAGTATCAACAAATGATTTATTGGTGATACGAACATCGTCATTTTCAATACTGTAATTTACATTTGAAGTAATATCAAATATATCATACACCTTTTCATTAAAAGGAACTTTTAGTTCCCTGAATAGAACTTCACGGGATATGGCGATTTCAACTAATTGGATTTCTTGAGAGAAGAGTAAAACACATTCGATTCCCCTATTGGTAAATTGAGAAATCGCAATCTTCTTTTCGTCCAAATTGTACAGATAATCAACCCCTAAGTATTTCATTTTTCTAATAATGACGTATATTTATGTTAAGAAGATTACAAAGGTAATGATATTATTCGAAGGATACAAAAAAGCCGTTGAAATATATAACAAATACAGCGGAACGGATAATGGACGAAAAACTGTGACGTGGTACAATAATGAACTTGGTGTGTCTAAAGAATACCTTGTTTGGTTCACATCGTGTATTGCCTGTTATAACATTCCTTTGTATATTGTGCTGAGCGCATACAAGGATTGGAAACGATATGTTGTATCATATTACAAGAAGAACGGACAACCAATACCCAATATTGAATCACTGAACTACCAACAAACATGGTGCGATTTCTCCCACGTTTTATGGGAGCAGATTTGTTGTGCGCCGAATGTTACCCCTATGCCGAGGATAAAGCCTAAGAGTCCACACGCCAGAGTGTTGCCTTTAAAAGGATTTTTCATATTTGATTACTTTTGTGTATTAATAGAATTGTTAAACGTGATTCCACGTTAATAAGAATTGTTTCTTTTGGGGGTGGCACTGATAGTTATTTTTTATGTGAGAATAAAGTTTTTGTTTTTTTAAGAGTGCCATTCCATGGTGGAAAGTCGCCTTTATTTAGTAATGGGGCGGTTGGTGGTGCGGGTGCGCACGTTGGCGATGCGGGTGCGGCGGCGGGCGGGCGATGTGGTGAACAGTTTGCTCACGCTTGCATCTACTGTGGTGTTGTCGATGCTGTGGCTGTAGTCTTTCACATTGGGCACGCCCACGAGGGTGTTGTATTTTCCAAGTCGGCCTGTGAAGGTGGTGCCTGTGATTTGCAGGCGTTTGGGCGCGTTGATGTAGTAGCCGTGGTAGTCGCAACCGCCGATTGAAATTTGTGAATTGCTGATGCTGACCGATTCCATTTGCTCGAAAAGGCTCCAATCAACCCTTGCCGTGCCGTGGATATTGCACTGTTCGAGGCTGACGGAATAGGATTTTGCCCCGATTTTGCTGAACAGGTAGGCAAATGGGTTGGAAATGCGTCCTGCGCTTGAAGATGCTGCGCCGTTGATTTCGATGTCGGTGTTCACCAGTTCCACTTTCGGACTGGTGGCTTTAGTGGCAAGAGCGGCAAAGATGCTCATGATGCAGTAGGGGCTGCTGCCGTCGGTCTGTTTCTTGAGGTTGATATTCAACTTGCAGTTTTCAAAGCGCACACGGTCGGCACAGGTGCGCACCACGAAAGTGCCGTAGGTGTCAGTGAAGAAGTTGAAAGTGGAGTTTCTGACGATAAATGTGTCGCCAACTTTGCCTTCAGCCGCATTCAGGGCGTAACTGTCCATGCCGATGAGGTGGAATTTCCTGTTGATGGTGAAACTGCTGTTCTCAATGCGGTTGTTGTACGATTGGCTGGCGTAGGCAGGTTCCGCCTCTTGCTTTGGCCCGTAGAAAAGGTCGGTGAACGAAGCGCCACGCACCACCACATTGTGCGACAGGGTGGAGATGTCGATGGGCTGGAGCGCATAGTCGCCACTCACGTTTTCCACCACCACATTTTCGGCGTGCATACCTATTGGCTGGAAATAATGGTGCGAGAAAGTGCAGTTGGTGATTTTTGCGCCACTCACTTTGCCCACCTGGTTATAGTTGGTGCGCTTCATGCCGAGCACCACACCATTGAGCCGCATTTCAAAGTGGCAATCGTGCACATTGATGCCTGTGCAAGAGGTTTTTGGCGAACTTGTGTCGAAAATGATGCCTTCAGCTGCCAAACCGAGGTCTTTTGTGCCGTCGGTGCCGTAGTAGTAGCAGTTGTTAGCCCATTCGTATTTTTCGCCACGAGCCATGGAATATGCCACGCCATTCACCTTGATTGCCTTCGCAGGGCTGCCCGAAATGTGGATAGCAGGAAAGTCGTGACATTCGTGATAGCCCACAAAGCGCATATCGCTCACCTCGATGTTGGCGCAGTCGATAAAGCGAATGCCGCTAATCAGCGTGCCGCCGTGCATTGCCAAATTTTTGCAACTCTCAATTCTGATAAAGGGTGGGGCATAGATGGCTGCAGATGGCTGATGCGCTGTGAAAAAACTGCCGTTCCATTCAAAATCCACATTAGTGCTACCGCTGAGGAAAGTGGTAATGCACGCCATAGCCTTGAAGTTGTCGGTGCCGGTGCGGTATTTGAGCGTTTGACGAGGCAAACCCTTGTAGGTCCAGTTGCTTTTGCTCAGCGTGCGCATATCCGCCTTGCAACCGAAGTTGGTGGCTTTCAGTTTGGAGTTGACGATATTGCCCGACAACCGACAGCCGTTGAAATACGTTTTGCCGTCGGGAACCACCACTTTCAAGTTGCGAGCCTTGATAGTGGCACCCGTGATGCGTCCGCCAGCGAAAATGATGGTAGAGCCATCGCCGATTTTGATATTGTTGGCTTTCAGTTCCTTAGTAATGCGGTAAGTGCCGGTACGCGTCATCGACGAAGCGCTCTTCACCACCGTAGTCTTGGCTGCGCCCATCATGCAGATGCACAGAAGCAACGCAAGCAAAAAGTATAATCTTTTCGTCATAATTCCATATTCGTTTAACCAAAAACAAAGTTACAAATAAATTAGCCAAATGCTCACTTTCCCCATAATTTTTGCAATGTACCTTATTTGCTGAGACGATAAAGAAAATGGATGTTTGGTCAGTTAGGTTCCCGTTCTGTCCAAACATCCATTTTACCAAGCGAATGGTATCAACCTATCTTCTCACAATTGAAATGTGACAGGTTCATGTGGTGAGGGTCAATCTCGATGCCATATTTGCTCATGAATAATTGAGCAAGCATGGGTTGTTCACGAGTCACACCGATAGGCGGTGTGGTTGTTGTGGTGCTCGTTTCGACAAACATACCTTTTTCAAGGCGTTGTCTTTTGTTCTTACAAGCAGCATTGCCGCTGTTCTTAACTGAAATTTTCCAAAGTGCCATAATTTGTTGAATTAAGATTTATGAAATAATATCACGAATGAGAGAATTCATCTGTTGCTCAACCATATCGTTCCATAGACTTGAGTTTTGGAGTTTGCTAGCAGGGATGTACTCCTGAAACTTATCGTAGAAGTCAATACCCTTGTCTTCATAGATAGAATTCCCCCAAATACCAATAATTTCGTTCCAATCCCACAAATCTGCATATTTTTCCAGAAGTTCATCGGTGAAAGGAACGTTTGGGTTGCCCGATAATTCATGCCAATCCCATTTGTGCTTGAAAGCCTCGATTACTTCTGGTAGTAAGACTGTGTCATTGTTACATTCCGAGAAAGTACTCCAATTGATTCGTTTGGAAAACTTGGTAATCATAGGAATTGTCCACTGGATGTTGTAGTTTGAGGAAATACTATTCCAATCAACGCAGTTCTGATATTTTTCGAGTAGAGTTTCGCTCCACGAAAAATTACTGGACAGCTTTTTCCATGCTTCCTCTATGAGAATATTGCGCATGAAATCGTCGTTTGTTTTCTGTTCCATCATATAATAAGTTTAAATGTTTTGATGAAGCAAAGGTCGGCATAGGGTGTGCCAACTGTGGGCGCACCTCCTAAGAAAAGAAAAATGTACTTGTTTTTCTAATATCAAACTATGATTGTATAATGTTTTGTGGCATTCTTGATTCTTAAACATGTTCTTTTGAATTGTTTATCTTTTCGTCAAAATCGATAATTTTTACATTATATTCTTCAAGAATCTTCTGCCAGCCCTGAGATAGGGATATTCTTGCATTTGGGTCATAATAACGTTTCGCTTTCCATATTCTATCCTGTCCCAAGAATATTTCACTTTTTGATTCTGCATCATCATTCTTATCGAATGCTATATTGGCATGATCGTCATCCCAAATGTCTCCATTCAGTAGGTCATATAGGATGGCCAGTTTCCTGTGACTCCATTGCTTTTCGTTTCTGTTCAAGGTCTTGTTTTCTTCAAAGAACTCACGTCTTTTTTGTTGAAGTAGTTCTTCGCATTTCAGGCCTCTTTCCATGTAATCTTTGAAAAAACTGATAAATTGCTTTGTTCGGACGATTCTCTTCCATTCGCTAGTTTCATAATTGTTGTAATACCAAGGCGATTGCTGATTCCAAAATGTCTTATTGTCAATTACATAAAACAAAAGTATTTTCTTGATGTTAATATGTGATTTATCTGTAGGTTTTGCCCCAAGAAGTCCGACTATATTGTTCTTGAATGATATTATGCTATCGAGGATGTTGTTCTTATCAATAATCTCTTCATCCTGAAAAAACTCAAAGATGGTATTGCCACCTACACCCTTACCATCCAGAAAGTAGGGAAGCTCCTGAATTTCCCAAATGCAAGATTCTATTTTGTTAGTCTTGGCTTCATCAGAGAAGTAGAGACTTGATAAAAGTACCTCCTCTTCACTGAAGGTCTTACTGTTGATGTTGTCCTCTTCTTCTTCGTCTTTCGTTGCAATATCAATTTCGTGAACACGTCCACGTTTGTTTATGAATGCATTGACTATTGTGTCTATAGACGTTGCAGAACGTTTGAAGCATTTGTATCTGATGTAGTAGAAATGTAGTAATCTCGCCAAAATCTGATCGTTTATTTTTATTTCATTCTCTTTGCACTTTTGGAAATATGTCATCCACGACCAAAAGAGCATCGATTTGTTTCTAGCAATAGACTTGTTCTTGTAGTCATTCCTTATTTCTTGGTTACCGCCTCTTGGATTAATGATGTTCCATGTGCCTTCATAGGTGTTTATTTCATCCCAAAGACAATAAACAAATGAGTCAAACCAACCTGTGTAAAGGCCATTGTAGAGAGATTGCAACTTATTTCTGAAATCTGGGCTACAGATATACTTAAGGCCTATTATGTAGGTTTCAATGACATCAATTTCAATAGTGCTTCCCTTTTTTGATGGTTCATTGAAATATTCTAAACCTTCGATACATGCAAGAAAATTGTTGAATCCTTTGTCTGCATTTGCATTTTTGGCATCACCCTTTGTCCTGTTTCTCCAGAAGAAAGTCTGCCATGACTCCCACTGACGACCGTATTTGCATAACTCTGTGCTTGGCAAGACTCTTGATTTCTGCATTTCATTGTCAGATAACTGTTCACCACGAGAATTCATGGTTATGTACAATTCCTCGCCTTGGGATGTGGCTTCCGTTTTGAAATGCCAGAAATGAATATTTGTGAGAAGATAATCAAAGTAGAAATTTGATGTGTTGCCAAAAATCTTCTTGATTGATTTGAGTGCAGAAATCATGGACATCACGGTCGGGTCATTCTTGTAATCATCAAGGAACCAGTGTGGCGAATTATCTAAATCCATGATGAAGTCAAAAGCACTACATCCTCCGTTTTTAGCATGTCTAATCAATTGAACAAGAAACTGTTGGGTTAGACTTCTAACTTTGTAGTTGAAGCCCATATGCAAACCATCCTCATCAGCTCTGCATATTGTCAAGAAGTCATCAATTCTTTTTTCAATAGTAGATCTATAGAGAAGAAGCAAAAACAGAGTTGTGATTCTCTGTTGACCATCAATAAGAAACTCATCAAGGATTCTCTCACTTTCGTATTTAACATATGAAGGTTTGTAGGAATAGAGAAATCCTACATTTATGTTCTTGTTTGTGTGAACATGGTGGCATTCCTGACAAGGAGAGGCCTTTTTCTCCAACTCCTGAAGAAATTTTTCCAATACGTCACTATTATTACCCCATACATATTCTCTCTGTATCTCAGGAACAATCATATTGTTTAGTATTGCTGTCCGGTAAAACTTTTATGAGCAAATAAAATCAGGGCTGACACTTCTC
>ENA-ORNT01002949-ORNT01002949.1-human-gut-metagenome-genome-assembly--contig:-NODE-2949-length-10036-cov-5.292656_pt1 | contig 10036 bp, 7 predicted proteins | sample MGYA00242120_ERZ509032 | MGnify/ENA primary metagenome ERZ509032 (study PRJEB26280, sample SAMEA2338729) | human gut metagenome | biome: human gut; feature: human-associated habitat; material: faeces...
CTGACGAAGCGGCAGCTTGTGTGTTTCGGATCGGCGGCGCTTGTTGGAGTGCCGCTTTTCTTTTTGAGCAAGGGCAGCATGGGCACGACGCCGGCGGCGCTGTGCATGATCCTTGTGATGCTGCCATTTTTCCTATTCGCCCTGTATGAGAAGAACGGGCAGACCCCGGAGGCGCTGCTGGGCCATCTGATCCAGTGCAAATTCACCCGTCCGAAAAAGCGTGTCTATCAGACAAACAACGCCTATTCCGCTTTGGAAAAGCAGGCGGAGCTGGAGCGGACGGTGGGGCGGATCGCCTCCGGCGCGGGGAAAAGAGGCAAGGGCCGGCGCAGGCTCACCCGGCAGGAGCGAAAGCAGATCGAGGCCGTCATCCGGCAGGCCAGGGGGGACGGCAAGAATCACACCGTACAGGCAAGCCTCCCCTTCCGCAATATGCACCCGGACGGTCTGTGCCGTCTGGACGACCGGCATTTTTCCAAAACCATCGCCTACGCCGACGTCAGCTACCGTCTGGCGGGGCCGGAGGATCAACGGGATATCTTTGAACGCCTCTGCGACTTCTATAACGGCTATGACCCCTCCATCGGCGTGCAAATGACCCTGAGCAGCAGCCACAAGGCCGGCAGCGGGGACCTGTTCCGCATGGCGGCCCAGAGGGACGACCTGGACGGGATCCGCGCCGAGGCCTCCGGCATCCTGCAAACGCAGTATGAGCGCGGCAGCAACGGCTATGTGAAAAGCAAGTATGTCACGCTGACCATCGAGGCGGAGAGCATCCAGGCGGCGCGGGCAAGGTTTTCCCGCATCGAGGCGGACACCCTGAACCGCTTCAAGGTCATGGGCGCGGCGGCAAAGGTGCTGGACGGCAAGGAGCGTCTGGCACTGCTGCACGGCCTCCTCCATCCCAGAGGGGAACCCTTCGCCTTTGAATGGGACTGGCTGGCGCCCTCCGGCCTGTCCGTGAAGGATTTTATCGTGCCTTCTTCCTTCGAGTTTGGGGAGACGCGGCGCTTCCGCATGGGCGAAATGTACGGCGCGGTATCCTTCTTGCAGATATTGGCCCCGGAGATCCAGGACCGTATCCTCACGGATTTCATGGATGTGGAGGGAAACCTTCTCGTCACCATGCACGTCCGCGGCATCAACCAGAACGAGGCCATCAAGATGGTCAAGCGCAAGATCACCGATTTGGACGCCATGAAGATCCAGGAGCAGAAGAAGGCCGCCCGCAGCGGCTACGATCTGGATATCCTCCCGTCCGACCTCTCCACCTACGGCGGCGCGGCGAAAAATCTCTTGCAGGATTTACAGAGCCGCAACGAGCGAATGTTCAATATGACCTTCCTCATGCTGCATCTGGCGCCCACGAAGCAAAAGCTGGAGATCGCCGTTTCGCAGTCGGCCAGCGTCGCCCAGACCCACAACTGCATCCTGACCCGGCTGGACTTCCAGCAGGAGGACGGCCTTGTGTCCTCGCTGCCGCTGGGCCTCAACCGTATCAGGATCGAGCGCAGCCTCACCACTTCGGCGCTGGCGGTGTTCGTTCCCTTCGTCACGCAGGAGCTTTTTATGGGCGGGGACGCCATGTATTACGGGCTCAACGCCCTGTCCGGCAACATGATCCTGCTGGACCGCAAGCAGTCCCGATGCCCCAACGGCCTTGTGTTCGGCACGCCGGGCAGCGGCAAGTCCATGAGCTGCAAGCGGGAGATCACCTATGTCATGCTGACCACGAAGGATAACGTCATCATCTGCGACCCGGAGGATGAATATTCCCCGCTGGTGAACCGGCTGGGCGGCCAGGTGATCCGGCTCTCTCCCAATAGCCGCGACTATGTGAATCCCCTGGATATCAACCTCAATTACAGCGAGGAAGAAAACCCGCTGGCGCTGAAAAGCGATTTCGTGCTGTCCTTCTGTGAGCTCATCATGGGCAGCAAGACAGGGCTGGAGGCCATCGAGAAAACCGTCATCGACCGTGCCGTGCAGAAGATCTATCAGCCGTACTTCGCAGACCCCCGGCCGGAGAATATGCCGATCCTCTCCGATCTCATGGCCGCCCTCACCGCCCAGCAGATCCCGGAGGCGGACCGTGTGGCACAGGCGCTTGACCTGTATGTAAACGGCTCTCTCAACTTCTTCAACCACCGGACCACCGTGGATATCCGCAACCGCCTTGTCTGCTTCGACATCAAGGGGCTTGGCAAGAACCTGAAAAAGCCGGGGATGCTCATTGTCCAGGACGCGGTGTGGAACACCGTCACGGTGAACCGCTCCATTGGACGGGCCACCTGGTATTTCGTGGACGAGTTCCATTTGCTCTTGAAGGAGGAACAGACGGCGGCATACAGCGCCGAGATCTGGAAGCGTTTCAGAAAATGGGGCGGCGTCCCCACCGGGGCAACGCAGAACCCGAAAGACCTGCTGCACAGCCCGGAGATCGAAAACATTCTGGAAAACAGCGATTTTATCTATTTGCTGAACCTCTCCGCGGGCGACCGCAAGCTGATGACGGAGCGGCTGAACATCTCCGCCGAGCAGCTTGCCTATGTGACCAACGCGGACCCCGGCAGCGGCCTTCTGTTCTTCCAAAATGTGATCCTGCCCTTCAAGGACGAGTTTCCGAAGGATACGGAGCTGTACCGGCTTCTCACGACAAAGCCCAGCGAGGTTTCCCATGATGGGCAAAGCGGATAAAGAAAGGATGGGACAAGATATGAAATATGTGATCGACAGCAAGACTTATGAAAACCACATCAATGACGAGGTGCATCTGTACGGACTTCTCCATCAGCTCGCCTTCCTCGCCGAAAAGGCGAAGGACGAGAAGGATCTGGAAAATCTGGTCGAGACGGCAAAGCGCTACGGAGAGATCGCGGAGGAAAAGTTTTCCGCCTGGCGTATCCCCGGCCGCTATCTGGTGTTTGGGGACAGGAAGGACCTTGCGGAGCTGAAAGCGGCGGAGCTCACGCCCTTGACCGCCGTGCTGAAAGAGCATGACGCAAAAATCAGGGAAAAGCAGCGTGCCGCCACCGCCGATGATCCCGCCTACATCATTTCCGGCGGCGCCTTTCGTCTGCTAGTGGGCGATCTCTTTGACCTGCTGGCACAGTACAGCTTTCTCCGCAACCGTGTTCTGGAAGTGAAAACGGAGCGGCAGCTTGCGCGGCTGCAAAAGAATCTCTCCGGCGAGAATCCGCGCATCCGAAGGATGTACCGCAGGTGGGGCTTTGCGGAGGATCAGGGTGTCACCTGCTATGACATTCTGGAGGCAACGCTGCGGCGTGCGCATCTGACGCCCTATGACCCGGAGGAAGCGGCGGAGGACGGCATCGGCTGCGGCCGCTGCTGCGCCCTCTGCGAAGATCATTCCTGCGAGGACGATTATGACTGAGCTGACCCATGTGAGCCTGTTTTCCGGCATCGGCGGGCTTGATCTGGCGGCGGAGGCGGCGGGCTTCCGCACCGTCTGTCAATGCGAGTGGGCGGACTACCCCTATTCCGTTCTGGAAAAGCACTGGCCGGAGGTGCCGAGATTCCGGGATATCACGACTTTTACGAAGGAGGCGTTTTTTGAAAAAACAGGACTTGAAACCGTTACCGTTATCTCCGGCGGCTTTCCCTGCCAGCCCTTCTCCACCGCGGGGCAGCGAAGGGGCTTTGCGGATGAACGCTACCTGTGGCCGGAAATGTGCCGCGTTATTACCGAGCTGCGGCCCCGTTGGGTGCTTGGGGAAAATGTTGCTGGCTTCATCAATCTGGGCCTCGACAAAACGATCTTTGACCTGGCAAAAGCGGGATACGCTGTTCTCCCATTCGTATTTCCGGCTTGCGGCGTCGGCGCATGGCATGAGCGCCAGCGAACTTTTATCGTCGCGGCTGATGTTTCCCACGCCCCTTGCCTCCGACAAGAACACCTGCAGGGACGCGGCCAACCTGGATGTGTACCTCTCCGACAACGGGATCTTTCGCAAGGTGAACCGGAACGGGGCCATCTGGAGCCTGAGCCTGTCGGCGGCGGTATTCTATCTGACCCCGGCAGCGTCGGAGGGCTACCGCTCCACGCTGAAACCGGCGGCGTTTCGCAACAGCGCCCCGTCTGCCAACCTGTCATCCCAGGTGATCCGGCAGGAGCAGCCGCTATCCGAGACGGCGGCGCTGAACCCGGACTGGGTGGAATGGCTCATGGGCTTCCCCCGGAAATGGACGGACGTATCCTCTGGGCCGCCGAGCCGGAGGGAGTCCCCCGTATCACCGAGAACACCGCAGACCGCGCCCTCCGACTGAAAACCCTGGGCAATGCGGTCTGCCCGCCGCAGGCATATCCCATTTTCAAATATATCTCCATGATCGAGACGGGCGAGTGCGTGAGCATTTGCCCCTACGGAAAGGCAGGTGGTGACGCATGAAGGAATGGAAGGCCGCCGAGAAGGAGGCGCAGAAGATGACCCGCGACGGAGCCATTTCCGTCAACATGGTCACAGGCGAGGCGAGCCATGTTTCAGACCGTGCGCCGGAGCAGGACTATTCCCCCTCCGGCGATTCCACGGCGCTGGCGAGGACTGCCCTCCACCATCTGGACGACCGGCGCGTCCGGAAGTCTCAGAAGAAAAAGCGGCGGAACCGCCGCAAAGCCTACCGGGAGGGTACGGCGGCAAATAGCCGTCCATCCTCCCGTTTGCAATTCACCGAGGAGGAACGTGCCGCGCCGGAGCTGCAAAAGGCGATCCGCAAATCCGATAAAGCGGCGGATAAGCTGGACGCGGCAAGGGCCTCTATCCCCAAAAAGCGCGTCCTGGGCACGGAGCGTGTCTTTTACGAGGCTTCCGGCGCCGGACGTACAAGACTGGTATTCCATGAGACGGATAAGCCGGCTTCGATCCGGCAGCCGGGGCCGAACCCGCTGGCGCGGCCTTTGCAGGAGGTCGCTCACACCGCCCATGCCAAGGTGCGGGAGGTGGAGCAGGAGAACTCCGGCGTGGCGGCGGGCCATCTCACTGAGCGCGGCATGGAAAAAGCCGTGGGCTATGGGAACCGCAAGCTGCAAAACTGGCGGGCGGAACGGCAGGTGAAGCCCTGGCGAGACGCGGCAAAGGCGGAGCAGGCGGCGGTCAGGGCCAACGCGGAGGCACTTTACCAAAAGGCGCTCCATGATAACCCTCAGCTTGCGTCCGGCAGCCCCATCTCCCGCATCTGGCAGAAGAAGCGGATGCAGCGGCAGTACGCGGCGGCCTACCGGGCGTCGCGCGGCGCGGAGGGTGCAAAGGCGGCGGCGCAGACGGCGGCCAAGAGCGCAAAGAAAGGCGCGGAGGCAGCAAAGAAGGCCGGCGAGTTCATAGCCCGGCACAAGAAGGTGTTCCTTATCATCGGCGGGATCGGCCTTGTGCTGGTGCTGCTGCTGGGCCTGCTGCAATCCTGCTCCTCCATGTTCGGCGGAGGCGTGTCCAACATTGTGGCCTCATCTTATCTCTCCGAGGATGCTGACCTGCTGGCGGCGGAGGCCGCCTACTGCGCCAAAGAGGACGAGCTGCGGCGGTATCTGGATACCTATGAGCAGACCCACGACTATGACGAGTATCACTACGATCTGGACGAGATCGAGCACGATCCCTATGTGCTGCTGTCCATCCTGTCGGCGCTCCATGAGGGAACCTTCACCATAGACCAGGTGCAGGGCGACCTTCAAATGCTGTTTGACCGGCAATACATCCTCACCGAGACGGTGGAGGTGGAACGGCGGTACTACATTGAGACGGATACCTGGACGGACGAGGAGGGCAACCCCCATACGGAGAGCTACCGGGTCTATTACGATTATTATATCTGCACCGCGAAGCTGGAAAACTTCGACCTCTCCCATCTGCCGGTCTACATGATGGATCAGGAGACGCTTTCCATGTACGCCGTGTATATGTCTACCCTGGGCAACCGCCCCGACCTGTTCCCGTCCTCCGGCTATGTTCCCAAGTATGTGACCAACCCGCCCGCCAAGTATGAGATCCCGGCGGAGTACCTGTCCGACGAGCGCTTTGCGGCGCTGATTACGGAGGCGGAGAAGTATCTGGGCTTTCCCTATGTCTGGGGCGGCAGCAGCCCGTCCACCTCCTTTGATTGCAGCGGCTTTGTCAGCTATGTCCTGACCAACAGCGGCCTGTGCGATACCGGGCGGCTGGGGGCGCAGGGCCTCTACAACATTTCCACGCCGGTATCCGAGCCGCGGCCGGGGGATCTGGTGTTCTTCGTGGGCACCTACGACACGCCGGGGGTCAGCCATGTGGGCTTTTATGTGGGGGACGGGATGCTCCTGCACTGCGGCGATCCCATCCAGTACACCAGTCTCAACTCGAATTACTGGCAGTCCCACCTTTACGCCTACGGCAGACCGCCGTACAACTGATGGAGGTGGAGCGATGCTGACTGTAAAACCGATGTCCCTTGCCGACGCAAACAGGTTTGTCGCAGAGTACCACCGCCACCATAAGCCGGTGCGAGGGCATAAGTTTTCCCTGGGCTGCATGGCGAACGGCCATCTGGCGGGCGTCGCCATCGTGGGGCGGCCGGTGAGCCGATACCTGGACGATGGGCTGACCCTGGAGGTCAACCGCCTCTGCACGGACGGAACGAAAAACGCTTGCAGCTTCCTCTATGGCGCGGCGGCGCGGGCGGCGAAGGTCCTGGGCTACCATAGGATCGTCACCTACATTCTGGACACGGAGAGCGGCGTCAGCCTTCGTGCCTCCGGCTGGCAGTGCGCGGGGCTGGCGGGCGGACGGGAGTGGACCGGCAAGCGCCGCCCGCCCGAACCTCTGTATCCGGCGCAGATGAAATACCGATATGAAAAGGCTTTGAAATGAGGTGAGCATATCAATATTGTTTCCTATGGCGGCGGTGCGAACAGCACCGCCCTTCTTGTTGGGCTGCACCAGCACCGTATCCCTGTTGACCTGATCCTGTTTGCGGATACGGGCGGTGAGCATCCCCATACCTACGCCTATCTGGATATCATGGATCGCTGGCTGAAGGATCACGGTATGCCGCAGATCACACGGGTCTATAAGACCACGAAGGACGGCAGGCGGCTGACCTTGGAGGATGAATGTCTGAAAAGCGGTACGCTGCCCTCTATCGCCTATGGCTTCAAGCGGTGTTCTCTGAAACACAAGATCGGACCGCAGGAAAAGTTCTGCAACAACTATCCTCCATGCCGTGAGGTCTGGAACAGCGGGAAAAAGGTGGTCAAGTTCATCGGCTATGACGCTGGCGAGCACTACCGCAGCGACAAGGTCCTTCTGCGTGATCTGGCAGACCCGAAGTACAGCAAATGGTATCCCCTGATGGAATGGGGATGGGACCGGGAGGCGTGTGTCCGGACAATCGAGGCGGCGGGCCTGCCGCAGCCGGGAAAGTCCTCCTGTTTTTTCTGCCCCAGTATGCGGGCGGAGGAGATCATCGACCTGCGGGAGCGTTACCCGGATCTGTTCCGGCGCGCGCTGGCATTGGAGGATAACGCACGAGCCAACCTGAAAACCGTTCGGGGGCTTGGGCGCAATTATTCATGGAAAGAACGATTTGGAAAGGAGCAATGCAATCATGGCAACGACTGAGAAGATCCGCAAGGATATTGAGAAAACGAGGGAAAAGATCGCCGAGCAGCAGAAGCGTCTCCGCGCGCTGGAAGCCCAGCTCACGGAGGAGGAGAACCTGGAGATCGTCCGCATGGTAAAGGCTGTCCGCATGGACAACAGGGAACTCACCGCCTTCCTGCGCGCCTACGCCAGCGGTATGATCTCTCTGCCGGATGGGCTGATGGAGACGGAGGAAAGCGAGGGTGCGGAAGATGAAGCGTAACAGAGCTTTCCGCCGTTTCGCCGCCGTATTCCTGGCGCTTTTCTGCATGGCGGCCACCTCCACCGTGGCCTTCGCCGGCGGCGGGGACGGCGAGCCCTACTACACCGGGGAGGAGACCACGGGCGGCTATGAGCCCCAGCCCCTGACCCCGGAGGGCAACATGACCCTGGTGGACGATATCGCCGGTGAGAGCGCCGGGGATAAGCAGTTCATCACCGTGGTCACAAAAGGCGGCAACTATTTCTACATCATCATCGACCGGGCGGAGGACGGCGAGAACACCGTCCACTTTCTCAACCAGGTAGACGAGCGCGACCTGCTGGCCCTGATGGACGAGGAGACGCCTGCCGCCCCGGTGTGTACCTGTAAGGAAAAATGCGCGGCCGGCGCGGTGGATACATCCTGCCCTGTCTGCAAGACCAATCTCTCCGAGTGTGCGGGCAGGGAGAAGGTCAGGGAGCCGGAGCCGGAACCGGAGCAGCCGGAGAAAAAGAGCGGCAGCGGCCTTCTGGCCGTGGTGGCGCTGGTGGTGCTGGCAGGCGGCGGAGCCTTCGCCTATGTGAAGTTCATCAAGCCGAACCGCAGCAGCGTGAAGGTCAGCGCCGATCCCGACGAGTACGATTTCCCCGACGAGGAGTATATCAACGAGGACGAGCCTGCGGAGGCTGAAACGGAGGCGGAGCATGAGTAAACTGATTATCGCAGAAAAACCGAGCGTGGCAAAATCCATCGCGTCGGCCCTGGGTGCTTTATCCAGGGCCGATGGCTTTTATGAGGGCAGCGGACTTCTCGTTTCCTGGTGCGTGGGGCACCTGGTATCCCCGCTGGACGCGGGCGGCTATGACGAACGCTTCAAAAAATGGCGCTATGAGGATCTGCCCATCCTGCCGGAGCCCTTCCGCTACGCCCCCATCCCCGGCAAGGAGGCGGCTTTGGACAATGTGAAGCGCCTCATGGCGCGGGAGGACGTAACGGAGATCGTCAACGCCTGCGATGCCGGGCGGGAGGGTGAGCTGATTTTCCGGCTGGTGTATGAAATGGCCGGCTGCCGCAAGCCGGTCCTCCGTCTCTGGATTTCCTCGATGGAGGACAGCGCCATCCGGGAGGGCTTTTCCGAGCTGCGCCCCGGCGCCGAGTATGAAGCCCTGTATCAGTCCGCCCTCTGCCGCCAGAGGGCTGACTGGCTGGTGGGGATCAACGCCACCCGCCTTTTCTCCGTCCTCTATCACCGTACCCTGAACGTGGGCCGCGTCCAGACGCCCACCTTGTCCCTGCTGGCGGCGCGGGACGCGAAGATCGCGCTGTTCCAGAAGGAGAAGTATCATCATGTGCGCCTGACGCTGGCCGGCGCGGAGGCGGTGTCGGAGAGGTTCACCGATCCGGCGGAGGCGGAGCAGGCGGCGGCCATGTGCAAGGGCGCGGCCGTCACCTGTACCTCCGTCACCTGTGAGCAGAAGAAGGAACCGCCTCCGAAGCTCTATGACCTCACCACCTTGCAGCGGGAGGCAAACCGGCTGCTTGGCTACACGGCGAAGCAGACCCTTGACTACGCCCAGAGCCTCTACGAAAAAAAGCTGCTGACCTATCCCCGCACGGACAGCCGGTATCTGACCTCCGATATGGCGGAAACGGCCTCCTGCGTGATCCACCTGGCGGCGAAGCTGCCGCCCTTTGATAAAATCAGCAATTTCTATCCGCTGGTGGAGGTCATGGTTTCCGACAAGGATGTATCCGACCACCACGCCATCATTCCCACGATGGAGATCGAGAAAGCGGATATACCCGCCCTGTCCCTGGGCGAGCGTGAGCTGCTTCTTCTGATCTGCTGCCGTCTGCTGTGCGCGTCGGCGGAGCCCTATGTGTATGAGGCGGTCACGGCTGCCTTTGACTGCGGCGGTTATTCCTTCGCCGCAAAGGGCAGGCGCGTCCTCTCCGAAGGCTGGCGGGAGATCGACCGCATTTTCCGCGCCTCCCTGAAAGAAAAGCCCGCGGATGGGGACGGCGGCACGCTCCCGGACTTCACCGAAGGACAAGTTTTTGACGGCGCGGAGGTTTCCGTCACCGAGCATTTCACCCAGCCGCCGAAGCCCTACACCGAAGATACCCTTCTGTCCGCTATGGAGAACGCGGGCAAGGACGATATTCCCGACGAGGCGGAGCGAAAAGGTCTTGGCACGCCCGCCACCAG
>ENA-ORNT01002954-ORNT01002954.1-human-gut-metagenome-genome-assembly--contig:-NODE-2954-length-10020-cov-2.956548_pt1 | contig 10020 bp, 10 predicted proteins | sample MGYA00242120_ERZ509032 | MGnify/ENA primary metagenome ERZ509032 (study PRJEB26280, sample SAMEA2338729) | human gut metagenome | biome: human gut; feature: human-associated habitat; material: faeces...
TGGTCTTGCCAGCCCATCCGCCCCTGATTTTGTCTGTCAGGGCCGAGCGGTTCAGCGTCACGGTCTTGGCTCCTGCCCCCACGGCCACAGCCGTCATCAGGGCAATGAGCACTATTCTCATTCTGTTTGTCATAATTGGTGTTATTAAGGATGTCGTCTGAAATGAAAAGACGGAATGTAACGCCCCTCTCATCAGGATAGAGCATCACACCCCGTCTTTGGGAAATATTAAGATAAAAACTACTTAGCCTTCTTCTTGAAAGTGAGATAGCTGTATACATTGCTCTCCACGTTGTCTTCGGGGTTGAGACGCTTCATGGTGAGCACGTGGTCGCCGTCCTCAAGGTCAAAGTTCCAGTAGAGGTCGTTAGAGCGTGCGTGGTTGTTGCCAGGCAGCTTGACGATAGGCATCTTCTTGCCGTCGATGGTTATCTCCACCTCGCCCACGTAGTTGGGGTCCTTGGTGCGCAGATGACCGCGGATGACGATGCCACAGCCGTTGAACTTGATGGCGCCTACCTTGTCGATGCCCTTGTTGCCGAGTCCTATCTTGCGTACAAACTCCATGCCCTCAAACGACTGCTCCAAGCGTACGGTCTTGATGGGCTGTGCCTTGATTTTCACAGCCTTGGCTGTTACCTTGCCGCCGTTCTTGGCTATCACCTGGAGCGCGTGCTTCATGCCCAGCTCATACACCTTGTTCAGTGAGATGTCGGTGTAGATGAAGGGGATGTCCTCTACAGACTTGAGCGAGTTTTTCCAGTAGTCGGGGATGTTGCTGTAGCCCAGCATGGTGCCCAGGATGCCGCCTGCGGTCGAGGGGTTGCAGTCTGAGTCCTGTCCGCAGCGTGTCGACACTTCCATAGTCTTGGTATAGTCGCCGCCGCCATAGAGCAGACCCATGATGACATAGGCGCAGTTGATCTTGGCGTCGATGTTGAAGGCGGCCTTGACACCGTCGGGGCAGAGGTCGGTGGTTCCCCACTTCTTCTGCATCTCGTGCCAGAGGGTCTTCCAGTCCTTGCCAGCCTTGAAACCGGCGATGACGTCGGCCTGGCACTGGTAGAAGGTAGACTGCTCGGGGATAGACTTGAGGGCTTCGGTCACGATGTAGTTGACATCGTTTGAGAGAAACGCCAGCGAGTACATGGTAGCTACATAGACACCGCCGTACCAGCCGTCACCATAGCACATCATGTGGCCGATGGCGTCGCTGTAGTGTGCGGCTGCCTGGGGCATACCGGGAGCCATCAGACCAGCATAGTCGGCCTCAATCTGGAAGTCGATGTCGTCGGCATGAGGATTGTTCTTCCAGTGGCCCGAGGCGGGAGACTCCATACCCTGCAGGATATTGTAGCGGGCGCTCTGGTTGGCGTGCCACAAGGGGTATTTGGCATTGGCGAAGGCGTGGGCAAACTCGCTGATGGGAGCGTCCAGCCCCTTCTTCTCAAATACCTCTACGAAGGTGAGGTCCATGTAGATGTCGTCATACAGACCGGGGAACGTGTCGTAGTAGTGTTTCACCCGGGTGTCGTCCCATACTATCTTGGTCTCATCGGGGATTATCTTTCCGTTGTACTTGAACTCTGTCGGACCACCAAAGGCGCAGCCTATGGTCTGTCCTGCCCAGCCACCCTTGATTTTGTCCTGCAGGGTGGCACGGGTCATGGTTACGGTCTTTGCCGAGGCTGCGACAGCGAGAAGCGACGCAAATGCGAGGGTGCAGACTTTCATTGTTTTCATGCGTTATATATTAATGTGTTTAGTTTATGACTTGGCTACGGCGATCATGCCCAGACCCACGATGAAGAGCACGAACATGAGAGAGAGCAGGATGTTGACGATGCTCTTGCTGCCTTTGAACTCCTTCCAGATAAACACGCCCCAGAGAGCGGCAATCATAGGAGCGCCCTGGCCGAGAGCGTAAGAGATAGAGGCACCTATCTTGCCGCTGGCGATATAGCTGAGCACAGTACCCAGGCCCCAAACGCAACCGCCGAGCACACCTACCATGTGGGTCGACAGTTTGCCCTTGAAGTAGGTGTCATAACCTACAGGCTCGCCCTCGAAAGGCTTCTTCATCACGATGGTGTTGAAGAGGAAGTTGCTCACAAAGATACCCACTGCGAAGAGGAAGAAGGCGGTATAGGGAGTAGCCAGACCCTCTGCGGGGTTCTCAAAGTTGGTCACGTCCATAGCGCGGGCCACGAGTGCATAGAAGGTAGACATCAGCACACCGGCGATGATGGCGAGCACCACGCCCTTCTTGGCTGTCGAAGCCGCATTGCCAGTCTCCTTGGCTGCTTCGCCGTTGCCCTTCTTGGCAGCAGCTACGCCGTTGAGAATCAGGGCTACCATAACGAGAGCCACACCCGAGAAGATGAGCACGGGGTCGCCCTGGTCGCCACCTACGAAGAGGTAGTTGTTGACTACACCCAGCACCAGAGCCAGACCGCAACCCACGGGGAAGGCGATAGACAGGCCGGCAAGCGAGGTAGAAGCCGAGAGAAGGATATTGGACAGGTTGAAGATGATACCACCGGCAACGGCAGAGAGCACGCTGGCCGAAGACACCTGCTTCAGGTCGTCGACAAAGCTGCGGCCACCCTCACCAAAGCTACCCAGAGTGAAGCCGATAAGGAGAGAGAAGAGCAGGATACCGATGACGTAGTCCCAGTAGAAGAGTTCGTAACGCCAGGTCTTGCCGGCAAGTTTCTGGGTGTTACCCCACGAGCCCCAACAGAGCATCGTAACGACGCAGAGCACCAGGGCTACTGCATAACTGCTTACTATAAACATATTTGTATAAGATTTAGATTGTTAATAATTGCGCGATTGACTGATTAGAGTTCCACCTCGTCGAGATGGGGCATAGACATCTGGGCGCCACGACGGGTCACAGAGATGGATGCGGCCTTGTTGCCGAAGAGGATGGCGTCGGGCAGCGACTTGCCCTGCGACAGAGCCACACAGAGCGCACCGCAGAAGGTGTCGCCGGCAGCGGTGGTGTCGACAGCCTTCACCTTGAAGGCAGGCACACGGATGAGCTCGCCGTCGAGACGGGCACACACGCCCTTGCTGCCCACGGTGATGATGACGTCCTTGACGCCCAGCTTCTGTATCTCGTCCATAGCGGCGGGGATGTCGTCTTCGCCCTTGACCTCGATGCCCGCGATGAAAGAGGCTTCGGTCTCGTTGGGGATGAGCAGGTCCACATTCTTCAGCAGAGCCTCGGGCAGCGGTTTCTTGGGAGCCGGAGCCGGATTGAGCACCACATAGGCTCCCGCCTTCTTGCCCAGCGCGGCAGCCTCGACGAGCGCCTCGACAGGGGTCTCCAGCTGCATCAGCACGATGCTGGCATCGGCAAACAGCGCCTCGGCCTCGCGCACATCAGCAGCGGTCAGACAGGCATTGGCGCCCGAGTCGAGCACAATGTTGTTTTCACCTGAGTCGATGGTGGTGATGATGGCCACTCCCGAGGGTGCCTCGGCAGTCACCTTGAGTGCCGATACGTCGATACCCTCGCCTCGCAGCATGTCGATGGTGGAGTTGCCAAACTGGTCGTCGCCCACCTTACCTATAAATGCGGTGTCTCCACCCAAGCGGGCTGCGGCTACAGCCTGGTTGGCACCTTTACCGCCATGATTGGTCATAAATCCATGGCCAAACATAGTCTCGCCAGGTAGTGGGAAGTGGTCGGCTGAAATCACTAAGTCCGTGTTGGCACTGCCCACGACGAGAATTTTTTTGTTTTCTTTCATTATCATGGTAAACCTGGTTATAATTTGCAAATTGACAGTGCTAAAGTAAAAAAAAATTAACCAAGCGCAAAATAATTATGGCTATTTTTTCGCAAGAGGCAAAAAAAGCGTATCTTTGGGCAGTCAAAACTACAACATCTACAAGGCTCATGAAGAAAGAAACATTGGAAGACCTGTCCCGGATAACCGGCTACTCGAAAACCACTATTTCTCGGGTACTCAACGGAAAAGGCAAGGAATTCCGCATCAATGACGAGACGTGCGAGCAGATAATTCAGGCTGCCAAGGAGCTCAATTATCGGCCAAATCTCGTTGCGCAATTTTTGCGCAAGTCCGAGGGCCGAACGCTCGGAATTGCCGTGCCGTTTCTCAGCAATCCCTTCTTTGCCCAACTGGTGTCGACCATCACCATCGAGGCCAAGAAGAACAACTATAGCGTCATGCTCTTTGATACCCAGGAAGACGCCAACATCGAGAAGAAGTGCATCTCGGCGATGGTAGAGTACGAGGTCAGCGGCATCATCATCGCCCCATGCTCCGAGACGCCCGACCTGCTCGAAATCATCAGCAAGAACATACCCGTAATCCTCATCGACCGATATTTCAGAGACTCCTTCCTGCCCTATGTCTCGACCAACAACTACAAGGGTGCCTACGACGCCATGATGACGCTCCTCAACGCCGGCCACCGTGACATCCTCTGCATACGCGGTCCAGAGACAGCCGTGACCACCCAGGAGAGAGTCAAGGGATGTCGCAAGGCGGTGATAGACTTCGGACAGCCCGTGCGCCTGCAGATGCTGGGCAACGAGTTTTCCATCCAGAACGGATATACCGAGACCAAGGTGGCGCTCATAGGTCCCCGCGTGCCCACAGCCATCTTTGCCATGAGCACCAACATCCTGTTGGGCACCATCAAGGCGCTCCGCGAGCAGAACATGGACATCCCCAACGACATCTCGGTAATCTCCTTCGACGACAGCGTCTTCCTCGACTACATGAACCCGCCCATCACGCGCGTGGCACAGCCCACCGAGCACATGGCGCTGGCTGCCGTCAAGATGATGATCAACTGCATCAACGAGGGGAAGCAGTTGCAGTCGCGTATATTCATGGCGCCCACCGTCATCGCCAAGGAGTCGGTCAAAATCATCAACCCCCTTGTCGTCCCCACCGACAACAGAGAGAAATAACCCCAAGACTGGCCGGAAATGGTTCCGGTCAGAACCCTTAAAACTATAATGAATATGGACAAGTATGTATGTGATGTCTGCGGATACATCTACGACCCCGCCGTAGGCGACCCCGACAATGGCATCGAACCAGGTACAGCATTTGAAGACCTGCCCGAAGACTGGCTATGCCCTCTCTGCGGTGTAGGCAAAGACGAATTCAGCAAGGTGGATTGACTCCGCCTCTCTATCGGATAAAGACCGACGGCCGGCGACCCTATATACAGGGCTGCCGACCGTCGGTCTTTCTGTTGCAGTATGCGTATTGTTCAATATGGATTACTCCAGCACTCTGCTGATGACCTCCAGCAGTTTTCTGACCATCTCCAGCGCTCTGCTGATGACCTCCAGCAATTTTCTGACCATCTCCAGCACTCTGCTGATTATCATCGTCGGCTCGTGCCTATTGATACGAGCCCTCGTGCCTATTGATACGTGGCTTCGTGCCTATTGATACGTGGTCTCGTGACTTCCGTTACGAGCCGCCGACGATGCATCCGGTGTCGCCAGATGTGGTGACGGCGAGCGCTGTGGCCCACTCTGGCCTTGGGCTCGTGCCCGCGTCAGAAACGGATGCCCATTCCTATCGACACGGGATAGCACTTGGGGGCGTTGGCGGTCTTGAGCAGCGGGGTGAGCGCCGTGCGGGTGTAGACGACTATGGCTCCGTAGCCGGCGCGCAGGTCGAGGCTCAGTCCCACGGGATTGAGATTGATGTCTGAAGCCGATGTGCGCTTGTCGCCATTGACCACATAGCGCGACCGCTCGTGCCAGCGCAGTTCGAGCGATGGGCCCACGGCCACGAAGGCATTAAGACCGAGCCGCTTCTGCCATTCCAGCATCACGGGCAACCGCACAAAGTCGTACATGAGATAACTCTTCTCCACGTTTTCGTCATCGGGGCGGGTGGCAAACGAGGTCTTGCCGTCGCTGGTGGCAAGCACGGTGTTGCCCTTGAGGTGGTTGAAGACTTGTCCCACTGACAGCGACGAGGTCAAAGCCAGGTTCTGGTGCACGCGGAAGCCTACGCTGGTGAGCGTGATGCCCCATTCCCACGACTTGGCGTCGCGTGTGGGCAGATTGTCACCACTGCTCAGCGACATGGCGCTGCTGCCCAGGAGATTGTAGCCGAAGTAGAGCCATGGGTAGTTGTTGACGATGCGGCCCTTCTTCTTGCCCAGCGACGAGGGGATAAACGGCGAGGTCACGTAGACCTGCTCGATGTCCTGGCCGTCGACAAAGCGGGTCTCCGACATCTTCTTCATCTCCTTCTGGTCTTTGCCGTAGACGGTGACGGTGGTGTTGGCGTCGGTGCCGCTTACTACGATTTGTCTGTTGCCCACCACGATGGTGGTGTCTTTCTGTTGTGCTGCGGCATAGTGGGGCATAGCCATGAGCGCCACTGCCGCGATGATGTGCTTGATATTCATTGTCGTGTGTATTTATGTCTTATTTTCTTCTGGAGTAGCACAGCGTCATGATATCGTCGGGCGAGAGGCGCCCCTCGATGTAGATGACCGTGCCGCGCTGCCCTGCGCCGTTGCTGAAGAGTATGTAGCGGTTCAGACCTTCGGCTGTGGGCTGCATCATGTAGTATCCGCCGGTGACGAGTCCGTCTTCGACCACCTCGCGTATCTTCCTGGCGCGCTTGCGGTCGGCCTGCAGATAGGGCGCCACGTCGTCGGCAAGGTGCTTGTACACCAGACTCTTGTATATGTTGAGCTTGTAGCCCTTCAGGGTGGCATTGCGCATGGATACCATCTTGCATCCCTTGGCGTGGCCGTACCTCGTAAAGACCTCGTTGACGCTCAGCCCCGTCTGGGCGATGGCTGCGAGGTGCATCATCAGCGCAAGCGCCACCGCCATGAGGGTGCGCCGGGCTGTAGTCGTTATGTGATATTGTGCCATAGTCGTATTGTTTGTTCTCTATTGTCTTTCCATCATGCCGAGAGCCGCAAAGGCATCGTCGTCGTCCTCGAGCTGTATGGTCTGCAGGGCGCTGAGCGCCTCGGCTCTCACCTCGCTGCGGTCGGTGCATACCTTGCCGTCGATGACGGCATAGGTAGAGGCGCTGGGGCGTGGCCATACCATCACTGCCACCGCCACTATGGCTGCCCCTATCCACAGGCGGCGCACCATCGGCGTCGGGCGCCGGGCGGTGTGTCGGGGCGCGGTGGGGGCAGTCGAGAGAGTGTGGGCCGCCTCCATCCGTTGGCCATCGACGTAGCCGAAGAGCGCCTTGTATATCGCCCATTCGGCGGGGATGTCGCCGGCTGTGGCGAAGTAGGCGCGCAGACGGGCTTCCTCGTCGTTGGTGGTGGCGCCTGCCATGTAGCGGTCTATCAGCCGGGTTATGTCTTGATGATTGTTCATATATTGTTACCTCCTTGTCGTGTGATATGGATAAACTGGGTGCGGATGGCGATACGTGCCCGAGAGAGGTTCTTGCGCAGATTGGCTGCCGAGCATCCCGTGATGCGCATAATCTCGTCGGCGGTGTAGCCTTCAATCTCCTTCATACGGAAGAGTCGCTGCTGCAGCGGCGGCAGATGGTCGATGATGTCGCTCACCAGACCTATCTGGTCGCGCGCCTCGACCCGCAGGTCTTCGCGCCCTATGTCGTCGGCGGCAGAGAGCCGTCGGCTGTGGCTGGCGTGGCGCTGCTGGTCGTAGAACCTGTTGCGCAGCATGGTCACGGCCATCGCTCTGAGGTTGTCGCCGGCATCGAGACGCTCGCGCATGTCCCAGAGTCGCAGCAGGGTCTCCTGGGCCAGGTCGTCGGCGTCGTCGCTGCTGGCCGTCAGACTGACGGCGTATCGCAACAGGTCGTCGCGCAGCGGTATGATCGTATGATAGAAGTCTTCTGTAGTCATATCCTTTCACACTAATAACGTATGAAAAGCCAAAATAGGACATAACAAGCGTGAAAAAAAATGAAAAAAGCGGGAAAATCGTCGCCGCCATGCAATCTTTCGTCATCTTATACATTATATATATAATAAAACGAACAAAGATGAACAAGACAATCAATGTAATAGCCGCCGCCGTCATGGTGATGACCGGCCTCGGCTCGTGTGCCACCAGCAAGCAACCCGCTGCCAAAGACGCAGACATGAACGCAAGTAAGATCGTGGAAATAGAAAAGCTCGACAGCGAGTATCTCGTACTCTCCGACGCCCAGCAGTTGGCTCTGCGGAGCATCAACGGCATGGCGTTCGACCTGATGCGTACCCAGGCGGGCATGGACTCCAAGGTGGTTTCGCCCATCAGCGTGTCGTATCTCATGGCGATGCTCGCCAACGGCGCCAACGGCACTACCCGTGCCGAAATCATGAAGACCCTCGGCGTAGACGACAGTCAGATGGATGCACTCAACGAGGTCTGCAAGTCTCTCATTGACAAGGCGTCGCGTCTGGACAGCCAGACCCGCATCAATGTGGCCAACTGCATCGCCGTAGACCGGCAGGCGAGTCTCAACCCCGACTATGTGGCCAAGATGAAGAACTTCTACGACGCCGAGGTGACCAGCCGCGACTTTGGCAAGGCTTCGACGGTAGACTATCTCAACGGCTGGTGTCAGCGACAGACCCACGGCATGATACCGCGCATCATCGACCAGCTCAGCGCCGATGATGTGGCTGTGCTGATGAATGCCATCTACTTCAACGGTACCTGGGCCGACAAGTTTGATAAAGCCGACACCCGCGTAGAGCCTTTCCACGGCTATACCCGCGACATCAAGCGGGCACCGATGATGCACCGAGAGGGCAGGATGTACTATGCACGCATGCAGGGATATGGTGCAGTGGTGCTGCCCTATGGCAACGGCAACTACACGATGACCGTAATGTTGCCCTATGAGGGCAAGTCGGTGACCGAGGTGATGAACTCTCTCGACGCCAGCGTCATGGACAGCATCTGGCGCGCTGCCGAAGAGTGCAGGGTAGACCTGAAACTGCCACGCTTCACCATAGCCACCGAGACCCGGCTCAACGAGCCTATGGCACAGCTCGGCGCTGCCGCCATGTTTACCCCCGGCCAGGCAGACTTCAGCCAGATGACCGCCCAGCCCATCTACATCTCGGGCATGCTGCAGAAAGCCAAAATCGAGGTGAGCGAAGAGGGCACCAAGGCTGCCGCCGTGACCTCGGCGATGGTGCGCACCACCGCGCTGGAGCCTCAGGAACCCTGGTACGTCAACTTCCACGCCGACCGCCCCTTCATCTACATGATTACCCATCGCCCCACGGGAGCCATCTTCTTCGTGGGCCAGTACACAGGCGACGACCTGTAACCTTCGTCTTACCCAATGTAGTCTCTGGGCTTGTCTCCGCGTAGGAGGCAAGCCTTTTTTCGCTCCCGTCGACCCGTGCAAAAACCGAGAGGTTGGCCCAAAAAACCATAAAAAATGCTCTGCGCCGTTTTTTTGTCCACTCCGATACGGCCTATCTTGATAATTATCAGTATCTTTGTGGCAGAAACAATCACAATGCTACAAATCATGAAAAAACTGTTTATCTTCCTGCTGTTGCTGACAGCCATCCCCATGATGGCGCAGAACACCACCGAGTACGAGGTAAAGCTGAAGAACAAGATGCACATGAACGTACAGGTATGTACGGACGGCATCTTCCGCGTACGCTTCTCGCCTCGTGACAAGTATGCCGAAAATCTCATGCTGCGCTACAATGTGCAGAAGAAAGACTGGCAGCGCGTCGACTGCAATACCACCGACAAGGGTGGAGTGATGACTATCACCACCAGACTCTACTCCCTGACCATCGACAAGAAGGACGGCTCTATCAGCGTGGCCGACAAGTCGGGCAAGAAGATAGTGGACCGCGTCAACTACCTCAAGGGCACCGACCCGCTGCTCGCCTCGCTGGGCAAAGACATCAATGTGAAGTTTGCCGATATGAAAGTGGCAAAGAACAATGGTATTATCGGCGACGTCAAGACCTCGGCTGCCGCCAAGGATACTGCCGAGACCGGCGAATACAAGAAGTGCAGCATCATCAACTTCACCC